>Ga0315336_1005508_pt1 | contig 13761 bp, 6 predicted proteins | sample ASW5metaG_FD_204512 | JGI IMG/M metagenome (GOLD analysis project Ga0315336, IMG submission 204512) | Ammonia-oxidizing marine archaeal communities from Monterey Bay, California, United States - ASW #5 | ecosystem: Environmental > Aquatic > Marine > Intertidal zone | place: USA: California...
AGGAGCGAGACGTACTGGACCCGAGGGTCCCTCTCCATCTCCTTCATACGGCGGAAGAGCGGCCTCATCGTCGGCATGAAGTCGATGGTCGTGCCTCCCCCAAGCACCATCGGCAGCGTGCGCCACGCACTCACTGGACGCACCTGGCCGAGGAGTGTGCGGACGAGGATGGCGCCAGCCCGGTAGCCAACCGCCGCGTGGTCCCGATGGGGATTCGTTCGGTAGGCCGCCAGGATCGTCGCGGCACGAACCAGCCTCGACGTGAGGTGGGCGTGCAGATCCAGCGTCACGGCCAGCGGCATCTCGTCACCGATCACGGAGCGGATGGTCTCCAGGAACTCGGCCTCCGGATCGTCACTGGCGGGCGAGCGCATGGCCCCGTGCATCGAGACGAAGACGCCATCGATATCCCCGGCGGCGGAGAAGTCGGCCACGAGACGCTCCTTGAAGTAGCGAAAGGCCTCGACCGAGAGCGGCCCTGCAGGGATGGTCCAGGCGCTGAAGAGCGGGACCAGCTCGATCTGGCCCTTGCCCAGCTTGCGAGCGGCCTTTACGAACCCCGAGAGCTCGGCGTTGCGCATCATCCCCGGCGCCTCGCTCCTCCAGCGGCCACAGGCCGAGAGCAGGTCGTGCCCCTCCAGGAAGTGGGTGCGACGAAAGTCCGATAGCTCGGTCTCCAGCGGCGAGAGCGCGTTGGTCTCTTGTGCGATCCGACAGAAGGCGATGCGGAGTGGGCGTGCCATCAGACGGTTCCCCGGCGCAGCCGCTTGCGCACCGAAGCGACCTTGTCGAGGGCGGCGTGCACCTTGTCCTCGTGGCCCCGAATCCAGGGCGGCAAGGCATCGTCCTGCTCCGACAGATCGACCTCGCCCGCACCCGGCGAGTACATCTCGGCCATGACCTGCCGAACGGTGTTCCCGACCAACCCACGCAGCGGAATCTTGGCCATGAGACCGTACATCGCCGCCTCGCCCTCTCTCGCGAGAGCGGGGTGGGCGCGGACGTGGGCGACCGCCTCCCGCAGGTCCGAGAGGTACTCGTCGACCACCGGCGCGTTGGCCGCGTTCGCCGAGCAGTGGATCGACGGCGGAGACTGCTGGCGGTCGGTGGCCCACCCCCGCTCATGCAGCCAGTCGGCAACGGCGTAGACGTCCACGTCCGGGTCGTCCGAGGCGTACGTCACGATGGTCGAGTGAGGTTGTCCGAGGATCTTCAGGCCGTCGATCGCCTCGATCCCGTCCCGGAGCCGCTCGGCGACGTCGTGAGCTCGCCGGGCCATCTCGAGGTAGCCGTCCTCTCCCATGGCCATCATTGCGGCCCATGCAGCCGAGATGCAGCCACCGGGGCGGGTCCCGGCGATGGTGGGCGACGCGTAGATGCCACCGGCCCAATCGGCGCACACGAAGAACTGGTGCCGCATGGCACCCATGTCCCGGTAGAGAAGGACTGATGCGCCCTTTGCCGCGAACCCGTACTTGTGGGCGTCCGCCGACATCGACATCACGCCGGGGACCCGGAAGTCGAAGACCGGCATCTCGACCCCAGCGCGCTCCAGCCACGGCTGGATGAAGCCCCCGAAACAGGCATCCACATGCAGCGGAATGCCCTTGCTCAGCGCCAGCTGACCGATCTGGGGGATCGGATCGACGGTCCCACTCACATATTGCGGAGCGGAAGCTGCGATGAGGATCGTGTTTCGGTTGATGAGGCGCTTCAGGTCCTCGACCCGAACGGCTCCGTCCTCGCCGACGGGCGCCTTGCGAAGGGTGACGCCGAAATAGTGAGCCGCCTTGTCGAAGGCCGGGTGGATCGTCGCTGGACACACGATGTTGGGGCGGCGAATCCACGGCCACCTGGTCCGCGCCCGGTCGCGCCAGGTCTTCACCGCGAGCAGCAGCGACTCGGTGCCGCCGGAGGTCATCGCGCCCACGGTCGAAGACGGACCATTGAGAAGGCCGGCCGTCATCTGCACCACCTCAGACTCCATGCGCTTCAGCGAGCGGAACGCCATGGGGTTCAGACCGTTGGTCGAGAAATAGAGGTTGTGAGCCTTCTTCAGCAGCTCGCTGTGTGAGTCTCCGGCGTAGTAGACCATGCTCCAAGTTCGACCTCCACGGAAGTCCGCGTCGCCGTCGGCGAAGCCGGCCATCTCGTCGAGGAGCTCCTGGTGGACGCGTCCGCTGGTGGGGATTCGTGTGCGCTGGTGCATCGGAGACTCCTGTAGAGCCCACACTTTAATCGTTCGTTTAAATTACGCCAGGATCGAAACAGAGGGGCCCAAAGACCTCCTGGCCGACCTGCTACGCCACTGCCGCCACGCCAGGCGGGGCGCGCGCCGAGCAGACTTCCTTGCAGCGCGCGGAGCGCCCGGGTCGTGGCTGGCGGTCCGATGACAACCGGGTGCACCTTCATCATGGCGCCGCACTCACACCGCAGGGACTGCACTCCAAAGGAACGAAACAGAAGCTGAGCCCACGGTATCCAGCGTAGCTTCCAGCGTGGGCGTTCCAGCGTGGGCCGGGTCCGCTCAGTGTGCAGACACGGACGGACCTCCTCTGCGGGTGGACGCCACAGCCGGCCAAGCGCTGCTCCTGGCGCGGCGAGATGGAAAGTCTGGTTCGTGACCTCGAATCACAAGAGCGAATCTGCCGACCTGCGTATCGAACAATTTCGATCAAGGACGGGAGTCCCACGAACCGGCACCCTAGCCTTCCTCCATCAAAACAGCGCACTTCGTGCTGTATCAGGAGTCTCCATGCGTTCCACACTCTTTCTATCCGTTCTGTTCACCATTGCGTGCGACGACATGCCCGTACCCGGCACCGCGGATGTAGATCAAATGGCGCTCACCGGGAGAATCGGCCTTTCCGTGACCGATTTGGTACCTGGCGCAGTTGTCCGCTTCACCGTGAGCGACCTCAATCCCGGTGAAACCACCACCATTGTACGCAGTACCAATGTACAACCCGGAAATTGTTACGGCTTGCTGGGCGGTCAATGCCTGTCGATTGGACCAAGCATCGCTTTTGTCGGAAACGCCATTGCCGACTCCGAGGGGGTTGCCATCTTGGACGCAAACATGCCAGGGAATGCTGCACTGGGCATACCGGTCGCGTTTCAAGCTGCTGCGATACGTGGTCTGGGCGGCGCCGATTCCGAGCTAAGCCTCGGCGTCGCAAAGGTGACTGGCGGCGTGCCCTGCGGCAATGGCGTTCTAGACTTGGGCGAGATCTGCGACGATGGCAACCTGGCAGACGGGGATGGTTGCAACGCAGTCTGTGATCTCGAGGGCTGCCAGGTGCCCGATCTGCCCATCGCCGAGCGACTACACGATTTCGACGGACACCACATCAACGGCCAGGGCGGCGTAGCGACACTAGCTGGTGGTGACCTCATGGCAGCCTTCCCCATGGAGCCCGGTATCGATGAATATTCGGGTCTGGCACTCCTGGACAAAGCCGATCTGTCGCTGGTGTCGTCCACGGGCGTCGGCACCATCCACGATGAGGACCTGTCCCGCATTGTGGCCAATCACGCTGGAGGCGCGTACGTGACTAGCACGGTCTACGACGGTTCCTGGGGATCAGCCTTGATCAACAAGGTGGACGAGGACGGCAACTTGCTGTGGTCCACACAAATTGACCCCGACATCAGCGGCAACACCATCTGGGAGATCGTGTTGTCTGGCGCCGCGGTTGGGGCCGATGATACGGTTGGCATCGTGGGCACGTTGGTGGACAGGTCCAACGACGAGGACTGGGGCTTTGTCGCCGCCGTCGACGCAAACGGCACGCTGCGACACGCGTCGGCCTGGCGGGCATGGAGCCTGAAAGACTCGGAATACCATGGCATTGCGGCCACGGCCGATGGCGGTTGGCTGATTTCGGGCTCCAATACTGAAGTAATCAATAAATCGTGGATCATGAAAGTCGATTCCAGCGGCGGTTCGGTATGGTGGTCGGAGTACGACAATGGCACCGATGACTTCCTGCTATACGATGTGGTCGAGACTTCGGATGGCGGCGCGATTGTGGTGGGTACCCATTCCTCTTTGGGCAATGATACCGATGCGTACATCGCGCGATACGACGCCAGTGGATTCGAGACCTGGGCGCGTTTTCTCGCGAACCCAGGTGAAAACGACAATGGCGTTCGGGTGGCACAAGTGCCGTTGACCTGCGAATCGGACCCGCTGGATGGCGATGCTTGCACCGTCGCAGGTGAACAATGCGCGGCGGTGAATGTCGCCGAATTGTGTTCTTGCGAGCTCAATGGCACTTGGTACTGCGCCCCCGGAGAGCCGTCGTTCGTGATGGTCAGCGAGTACATCGATCCTGGTCGCGTGGACCACATGATGCTCACGACGTTCACCTCGGATGGCACGCTTCAGGCGCAGACCGCGTGGGGCGCCACCACCGAGATATACACGGTGGCCGACGTGGATGTCGCACCCAATGCCGCGATTACCGCGGTCGGGTATAGCTTTAACGGTGTGCACCTGGTGACCACCGACGCGGCGTTGGACCCCGGCTGCGATGGAACCACCACCACGTTGCCCGCGGTTGCGATGTCATCAGTGTACGGCTCCATTACGCCCACCAAGTGGTACGATAGCAACGACTTTTCGGCGGGTCCCGCGGGCTCCTGGGCATACATACCGACGCCCACCAATGACGATCTGCGCTGCAGCCTGAACATCTGCCCTCAGCGATAGGCTGCGGATAGACGGCCGAATACGCATAAATGCGACATCGGCGCCATGTTCAAGAGTTGGCTTCAGGGGCGTTTCATTCGACGTTCGAGCAAGGTGATGCACACCCGAATGTCGAGACTTTCGTGACGTACCTCCTCGGCAATGGCAAGGGCCTGGGGCACGGATTCATAGTCGCCTAGGACCCATGACAAATGCGCCTTGGACAGCGCCGCGGCGGCGTCGAAATTTGCATCGCCGAGTTTGCGAAAACCATCGAGTGAATCGGCGTATTCTTGGGCCGCGACCAAGTCGCCTCGGTCTGCGGCGAGGGCGCACAAAAACGCGGTTGCGTAGCCCATAGCTCGGTTATCAGTGTTGAGGTCGCCGATTTGTTCAAGGCAGCGTGTGGCCAACTGAGGGGCGTCGGCGATTCGGTAGGCGTTGGCCTGAGTCAGTAGTGTCAATGCTCGATATCTACGAAGACCACTCTGTCGGGAGAGCATTTCGGCTTCGGAACTGGCCAGCACAGCATCGTCGTAGCGCTCGCAGTCCAGGTACAGGTCGGACAACGTGCACAGCGCCACATTGAGGTATGCATTTTCCCCTAGGCGCCGCAAGCGCGGAATGGCCAGGTTGAGCCAGGTCAGGGCTTCGGGGGTGCGTTTTTGCTGCATGCAGACGCCACCGAGCATGGTCTCCAGGTTGCCTTGGTACGTCTCTGAACCGTTGGTTTTCTGGAGTTCGAGGGTACGCAACAACTCGGCCTCGGCCTCATCAAGGTTGTTGCGAAAGTAGTGCTGGTCGGCCAGAAACAGTCGAAGCCACGCCTCCCGGAGGGTGTTTCCTGCCAGCTGGAACATGGCCAGACCCTTTCGAAATGCGGCCTCGGCTTCTGCGTGGTGCTTGGTGCGGTACAGCACCAGACCCAAGTCGCCATACAGGGTGGCGGTGGCATCCGCGTTGGCGTCGTTGAGGGCCAGGCCCGCTTCGATGACTTTCCGTGCGGCGTCATCGTGTCCCAAACGGAGACGCAAGAACGATAGATACCGATGGGTTTTGGCATTGGGCAGTAATTCCATCGCTCTGTTGAGGTCGGATTCCGCCTCTTGGAGGTTGCCGAGCACTGTTTGCACATGACCCCGCTCTCCCAGTACTTCTCCGAGCAACTGAGCGGGTAGATCGTCGGTGAGCTCCAGGAGAATACGCAGTCGGCGTTGGGGATTGCCACCGTAGTGCAAATAGGCGCTTTGGATAAGGGATAGCCGAGCCCGATCTGCGCCTTGGGCGTGTCGACGGGCCGAATCGAGGTCGTCTTGCCTGGTGCGAAGCGTGCGCAGTGCGTCGATGCATGATGCTTTGGAGAGGTCTCGTTGCGCATCCGCTCCCCACTGCAGGACCCAGGCAACATGCCGATCGCGGTGGCTTTGTGTCAGTCGGCTCTGCGACAAACGCCGAACGCCATGCACGATGGAAAAACGAGGACCGTCCGGGTGAATTTGCAGCATCGAACGGTCCGAAAGGTCTGCGATTAGATCGATAATATCGGTGTTGTGTGGCGCGATATACTCGGCCGCCTCGAGATTGAATTCGCCGGAAAATGTACACGCCGAGATTAGAAAGGACTGGTGGGCCTGGGTGAGTTGTGACCAAGACCACTCGAAGGCCTCCCGAACCGGTCCCAGTGGGCGCTCGCGGATCCGTTTGGCCAGCTGGGCGGATGTGAGGATCCGAGACTGACTGGCGCAGAGTTCCAGCGCCATGGGCAACCCGTCAGCCGCGTACACCAGATCGATGAGATCGGATTCTTTTGGCACGGTGGCAGCCAAATCGTTCATCCGCTGAGTAAGTAGCGCGACGCCATCGGCCACGTCCATGGGCCCCAAAGGGATGTGCTTTCCAGACGCTTTCTTGCGTTTGGTGATGGCAATCTGAAGGTTCTCACAGGACTTTAGCCAGGACCTGGGGACAGCAATGTTGTCGGCGCCATCCAGGACCAGCAACACGGCCCCACGGTCCTTCAGGGCCGTAGTCAATGCATCTTCGCTGGCCTGACGTAGATTGAGCACTGTCGCGACGCGCTCGTCCAGGCCCATGTCTGAATCTGCCGCGAGATCGATCCACCAGATCTCCCGGAAGGCAACAGTCTGTTGGTGGGCCCAGTGTTGGACCAGCCACGATTTCCCGACGCCCGGTGGACCTGTGACGGTGAATTGGCGGTTCGTCACCGTGCCCAGGGCCAATAATTCGGGTGCTCGTCCCATAAATGTCGCGCCAAGCTCGGGAAGATTGCCCAGAGTGATGTGGGGCGCAGGTTCGATGCGTTTGGGGGTGCCGAGGTGAAAGCGCCAGCCAATGCCGTGAACGGTTTGCAGGTGCACGGGGGTACTTGGATCTGCCTCGATTTTTGCCCGCAATCTTCGCATGGCGACGGGTACAGCATCGGTGGTGGCGTTGGGGCTGAGTTCCCAAATGTCCTGTTCGATGTCGAACCGAGACACGACGGCATCGGGTCGATCTGCCAAATACCGAATCACTTCGGCCTCGCGAGAAGTTAGCCTCACCGTCCGATCTGCGAAATACGCCCGTCGTCGAATCAGGTCGATTCGGCAGGCTTCGAGATGTATCTCACTGGGCTTGTTGCTCACGCCATATGCTAGCTCAGACCCCACGTGATCAGGGCGCAATACGAGACTTTTGGGCACCCCCCCAAACGGGGAGCATCATCAATTGCAGCCGCTTCTTGTCCTCCGCCGTCTGACGAGCAGCGCAAGTGCGAGCCACCACGCGGGCCAGACAGTGGGCGCGCCACTGGCATTGCAGCCGCAGCCGTCCGAATCGCCGTTCATAACTCCCGTGTCGTCCGACGGGCAGGACTCGTCCAGCTCGCCATCGCAGTTGTCGTCCACCCCGTTGCACTGCTCGATTACGTCGGGGGAGATTTCCCCATTGGTGTCGTCACAGTCGCCGTCGCAGATCGACCGGCCGTCGCCATCGGCGTCGGCCTCCTCGTCGAGCACGCTCCCTGCACACGCATTGTCGAGACCGTCACACAGCTCCGGCGCGCCTGGGTACACATTGGGGTTGGCCGGGTCACAGTCACAGTCATCGGGGACTGCGTCGAGATCGGCATCGAGGGCGTCGTCGGCGCCGGGACAGGCATCGAGGTCGTCACAGACGAGGTCACCATCTGTGTCACCGATGGCGTCGTCGCCAAGACACAGGTCGTCGCCGTCACAGACGCCATCGCCATCACTGTCGTCGAGGAGGTCGAACGGGCACACATCGGCACCATCGAGCACCCCGTCGCCGTCCGTGTCTGCGTTGTTGGGGTCGGTGCCAACGGTGTTCAGCTCGTGGTGGTCCGACAGGCCATCGGCATCGCTGTCGAGGTCAGTGCAGGTGGCCAGGTTCTCGTGCCAGGCGACGCTGTCGTCGTCGCGGGACGCGGAGAGCACATCGGCGTCCCCATCGCCGTCCAGGTCCGTCGCGTACACGGAGTGCGCTCCGTCCGCCGCGGTGGTCAGCGTCTGCTGCGGCCCGAACACACCGCCCCCCAGGTTCTCGTACCAGGCGATACGGTCGCCGTTCAGGGACGCGGAAAGCACGTCGGCGTCCCCATCGCCGTCCAGGTCTGTCGCGTACACCCAATACGCCCCGTCTGCCGCGGTGGTCAGTGTCTGCTGTGCCCCGAACACACCGCTGCCCAGGTTCTCGTACCACGCAATGCGGTCGTCGAGAGAGGACGCGGAGAGCACGTCGGCGTCCCCGTCGCCGTCCAGGTCTGTCGCGTACACCGAGCTCGCAACCTCCGCCGCGGTGGTGAGGGTCTGCTGCGCCCCGAACAGACCCCCGCCCAGGTTCTCGTACCAGGCGATGCGGTTGTCCAGGTACGACGCCGAGAGCACGTCTGCGTCCCCGTCGCCGTCCAGGTCCGTCGCGTACACCGACCTCGCCCCGTCTGCCGCGGTGGTGAGGGTCTGTTGCGCCCCGAACATCCCCCCACCCAGGTTCTCGTACCAGGCGATGCGGCTGTCCCATTGAGACGCCGAGAGCACGTCTGCGTCCCCGTCGCCGTCCAGATCCGTCGCGTACACCGACTTCGCCCCCTCTGCCAAGGTGGTGATGGTCTGCTGCGCCCCGAACACCCCCCCACCCAGGTTCTCGTGCCAAGCGATGCGAGCGTCGTCCTTGGACGCGGAGAGCACGTCGGCATCTCCGTCGCCGTCGAGGTCCGTCGCATACACAGACCACGCTCCGTCCGCCGCGGTGGTAATGGTCCGGCCCGTCCCGAACACACCGCCGCCCAGGTTTTCGTACCAGGCGATGCTGTCGTCGTCGCTGGACACACAAAGCACGTCCGCGTCGCCGTCGCCGTCGAGGTCCGTCGCGTAAACCGAGCGCGCCACGTCCACATCGATAGCGATGTCTTGCTCGGCGCCGAAGCTGGTGGTCTGCCCGTCGCACACGTCGCACACGTCTCCGAGCCCGTCGCCGTCGGTGTCGGCCTGGGGGGCGTTGACCACCAGCACGCAGTTGTCCAGCGCATCGCAGAGCCCATCGCCGTCGGTGTCCTCGGGGCAGGCCAGCGAAGCGGCGGGCAGCGCCAAGAGGGTGGCGGCGACCGCGGCCCGCAGCATGGGGGAGGTAGATGTCGCTTTCAATTGCGCTCCGATGGATTTCTCCTCACTCTACTGGCGGAATGCGGATTGCGTTTCAGGTCGGTCCAATAGAGTTGCCACGCTCGTCCTTCCTATGCCTCGATCGGGGATAGGAGAAACGAACGCTATATGGGAAGTAGAGTTTGGCCGGCGATCTTCAGAGCGTATGGTTTCTCGCACCTCCTTTCGGTGAAGACCGTGCCGGACCTGCCGGCTACAGGCCCGCTGACGAACGGGTTCCTGACCGTGGCATCGACAGATCAGGGCGCAATGGCGTCCCGCGGCGGTGCCCTCGAACCCAGGAGCGTCGGCTGAAGCGATTTTAGAGCCCGAGTCGTCGCAGGAGGACCCATCAAGATCGCGTGAACCTTCATGAAACCACCACAATCACAGCGGACTCCCTCGACGCCGAACACGCGGAACAAGAGACGGGCCCAAGGGATCCAACCGTCTTCCACTTCGGAGTGTGTGCAGACACGGACGGACCTCCTCTGCGGGTGGAGAGGGAATGACCTTGGCGCGGAGCGTGGCGTGTCCGGCGAGGACGCCGTGATAGGTCAGCAGGTGAGAGCGTGGCCTCGGCACGATGGCGGCCAGTCGCTGCAAGAGCTCGGTGGGTGACAAAACAAGGGCGGTGGTCCCGTTTTTCCTGCCGCGGGTGGGAGATGGGCGGACGGAGGATGTAGCGGCAAAGCCGCTCTCCTGTCCATGTACCCCTCCCGAACCAGGTATCCGAACCCACCACAGCGTGGTATCCACCGACACCGTCCATCCGCCCCCTCGTCCAGGAATCGAGCCAGACGATCTCCCTGCGGCCGATAGTCAGCCTTGAAACATCAGTTTCTTGACGCGCAAGCGCGCCACTGGAGTGATTCCATTCACAGTCGACACTCAAAACGAGCGGCGCAAGCGCCTTTTTTCCCGTTTTGGGCGCCGACCGTGAACAGAATCTCCGACATCTCCGCCCTGGTCCTCATCGTCGCTCTGATGTTCCCGAAGGCCGCCGCCACGGAAGAAATCACCACGGCACAGTGGTCGGAGGACCTGGCCTTCGCCGCCGAGGCGATCAAGACCCAGCACAAGAACCCGTTCCACTTGGTCACCGAGGTGGAGTTCGACGCCGCGGTGGCCGAGCTCGACAGCGCCCTGGAGACGATGGAGGAATACGAGATTCGAGCCGGGCTGAGGCGGATTGGAGCCATGATTGGAGACGGCCACACCTGGATCGACTCCCACACCACGCTCAACCAATACCCACTGGCATTGTATTGGTTCGAAGACGATCTTCGCGTGCGAACGACCCGCGTCGAAGACCGCCGGTTCCTCGGCTGGAAGATCGTTGAAGTTGAGGGAACGCCCATCGAGGAGGCCGAGCGGCTGGTGGATCCGTACACCGCCCAGGCCGAAAACGACCGCTTCGTGAAGGGCTGGAGCTGGTATTGGCTGGCAAACGCCGATGTGCTCCATGTGACCGGCCTCGCCGCGTCGACGGACCGGGTTCGCTACACGCTGGAGAACGACGAGGGCGAGCGAAAGGACTGGGAACTAGAGCCCTTTGCCCCTGGAGACTTCGCGAATCAAGAATGGGCTCAGGTATACGATCCATTCCCGGTCTTCATGTGGCGTCTGGAGGAGAAGATATGGTGGGACACCCTGGACAATGAGCAGACGCTCTACGTGCGTTTCGCCAGCTATCCGCAATGGGCCACGATGCGGAAGAACGGCCGGGCGATTCGCAAGCGCATCGCAGACGGCATCGACACCTTGATCCTAGACTTGCGGCTGAACGGGGGCGGCAACTTTCACAAGGGCGAGCACCTCGTCGCTCAGATCCAGAAGACCGGCATCCACACCGAGGGCAAGGTCTACGCCATCACGGGTCGCCACACCTTCTCGGCTGCGATGTCCAATGCCGCGCACTTCGACCAGCGACTGAATGCGGTGCTGGTAGGTGAAGCGCCGGGCGAGCGACCGAACGGGTATGCCGAATCCCACGGATACACCCTTCCGAACAGCGGAATTCCTGGTCAGGTCTCTATCCACTATTACGCGTTTGCCGACGAAGACACGGCACAGATGAAGATGGACAAGTACATCCCGCCGGACTTTCACAGCTGGAAGGTCGGTCGCGACCCGGTGTTGGATTGGATCCTGGAAGATCGGCAGAAGTAGCCCAGACTCGCAGTACTCGGGGAGCGGATCCGCGACGGGCTCGAGAGCCGCATGCCCGCTTAGCATCGGTCGCGTGATCCAAACGCAGCACTCGGAGGCGGCCAGAGCGGCTCGGCACTTTTCGGCGAGGTCCATGGATCACTGACGAGTTTAGGCGCTCGAGCGGGGCACGCGGATGGTGTGTTGTCGTCGCAGTTGGCACAATCAGGGCGTGACCGAACTCCGCCTGCAGCTCGCCAGCGCGCCGCTTCCCGTGGCGCAGGTCCTGGTGCGGGCCTTCACCGGCAAGTCGGCCCTCGAGCGCCACAACGCCGCGTTCTATGGGATGGAGGCGTGTATCAAGCTTTCGGCCGCAGCCCGGATCTCGGCGTGGATGGTCGATGATTCGGAGAGGGAGGAGCGGATAGGGCGGATAGGAGATTCGAAGGGCCTCCCCGAACCACCGGTTCGCCGTCACCAGTTCGTCGCTCGGCAGCCTGAAGTCAGCGGACCGCGACAAAGGCGCGACGAGTCCCCGCGAGGTCAAAACAGAGGGGCACAATGACCTCCGACCAGGTCCAAAACGCACGAAGGCACTCCGCTCGCCTCCTGCCCGGGCTGGCCGACCTGCTACGCCACTGCCACGACCCCAGGTGGCGCGCGCGCACCGAGTAGACTTCCTTGCAGAGCGCGAAGCGCCCGGGTGGTGGCTGGCGGTCCGATGACAACGGCGTGCACCTTCATCATGGCCCCGCACTCACACCGCAGGGACTCCACTCCAAAGGAACGAAACAGAAGCTGAGCCCACGGTATCCAGCGTAGCTTCCAGCGTGGGCGTGCCAATGCGGGTCGGGTGCGCTCGGTGTGCAGACACCGACGGACCTCCTCTGCGGGTGGCGACGACCCCACCTTTCTTCAGGTGCCTCCGTGCGTTTTTGTCGGCCAGATCGCGCGCTGCGAGCACCTCGACCCAGGCACTCGCCTCTGGGATTTGCACGCCCGAGAGATCGGTGGACAGTGGGTGGTCGAGGGTGCCGATGGCTTCGTCGACGGCACCGAGCCAGCCGCACCAGTGGCCCAGAGACGGCCGGCTCAGGGTGGCGAGCCGCGTCCAAAGGGGTGGCCCGGCGGCGGGTTGGTGGACAGCCACAGGCCGAGTCGTGCCGAGACGGCGAGCTTGAGGGTGGCCTCGGCGAGGAATTAGGTGCAGTGATGGCGTTCTTTGGCGGACTTGCCGTGTTGAACGCGCTTCCACAGCTGCTGGAACGGCAGCGGTGCCTGCAGGTCGGAATCGTTCATCCTCTGCGCATTCCTCACCGGCACCCGGAAGTCACCCAACATACGACGGAAGGGATGTCGACCCTATGAATCCACCATCCCCTGGTAGACTTGTCGCTCAAAGAGTCGCGGGCCGTCGATGGAGCTCCAGCCAGGTCTCATCCTGGGACACTACGAGGTCGAAGAGGAACTGGGCCGTGGGGGTATGGCCACCGTCTTTCGCGTTCGTCATACGGAACTGGCGTCCCTGCATGCCCTCAAGGTCCTCCACGTTCCCGGCTTCTCGGTTCAAGACCGGCTCATGCAGGAGGGTCGGGCCCAGGCGAGCTTGCGGCACCCCAACATCGTGGCCGTCACCGACGTCGTCGATGTCGGGGGTTTGCCGGGACTCATCTTGGAGTACATCGATGGGCCGAATCTCGCCGAGCTCATTGAACAGCACTCCCTGACCCTGGCGCAGATCGATGCGATTGCCCGGGGCATCATTGCTGGTGTCGCGGCGGCCCACGATGCCAAGATCGTTCATCGCGACCTGAAGCCGGAGAACGTGTTGCTTCAGCGCGCCGGCAAGGACTTCGTCCCCAAGGTCGCCGACTTCGGCCTCGTCAAGGCGCTCGATACCTCGCCTGGTGACTTTCGACTCACGCGGACGGGCGTGGCCATGGGGACCGCGCCCTATATGGCGCCTGAACAATGTCGAGACGCCTCGCGAGTCGATCATCGCGCCGACATCTTCTCGCTCGGGGCTGTGTTGTACGAGCTGTGCACAGGGAGCCAGGCGTTCCATGGCAACGGGCACATCGCCATCTTCGAGAAGACGGAAGCCGGCGACTACATTCCGCCGCAGGATCGGGTGCCAGCGCTTCCCGCCGAGATGGCAGACGCCATCGTTTGGGCATTGGAGCCCGACGTAGACCGGCGAGCACCCGACGCATCGGCTCTCTTGTCCCGATGGGTGGGCGATCGGACAGGTGGTGTTCC
>Ga0315336_1005510_pt1 | contig 13755 bp, 7 predicted proteins | sample ASW5metaG_FD_204512 | JGI IMG/M metagenome (GOLD analysis project Ga0315336, IMG submission 204512) | Ammonia-oxidizing marine archaeal communities from Monterey Bay, California, United States - ASW #5 | ecosystem: Environmental > Aquatic > Marine > Intertidal zone | place: USA: California...
TCGGAATATCGCTACGTCGGGAAGGACGTGCCGATGGTCGACCTCGACGACATCGTCACCGGTCGGGCAATCTACGGTCTCGATGTACGCACCGACGGCATGCTGTACGCCGTCGTCGCACGTTCGCCCGTGCTCGGCGCGCCTGTCGAGTCGTTCGACCGCGAGGCGGCCAAGGCGGCCCCGGGGGTCGTGGACGTGGTGGAGATCCCGCCGTTCACCCCACCGCACCATTTTCAGGCGCTTGGCGGTGTCGCAGTGCTCGCCACTTCGACCTACGCTGCCCTGAAAGGACGCCAGGCGCTGAACACTACCTGGGGCGAAAGCAAACATGGGTCTTACGATTCGAAGGACTTCGAGAAGAAGCTGGTCGAGAGCTCGCGCAGACCCGGTCGTGTATTTCGAAGTGTCGGAGACGTCGACGGCGCCTTCGAAAGCGCATCAGAAAACGGGATCTTCGAGGCGGATTACTACGTTCCGCACCTGGCCCACGCATCGATGGAGCCGCCCTGCGCCCTGGCCCACGCTCGCAAGGATCGGTGCGAAGTCTGGGCGCCGACCCAGAATCCCCAGGCGGCACGAACCGCCGTAGCGAACGCGCTGGGATTGGAAGAAAGCGCCGTTGTCGTCAATGTCACCCTCCTCGGAGGCGGCTTTGGCAGGAAATCCAAGCCGGACTTCATCGTGGAAGCGGCGCTCCTGTCCCGGGCTATCCATCGTCCCGTCCACCTCACCTGGACGCGCGAGGACGACATCCAGAACGACTATTACCACACGGTGTCCGCAGTGCACCTGCGCGCAGCCGTCGATGCCGAGGGGCACCCCACCGCCTGGTTGCAGCGCTCCGCCTTCCCGACGATCGGATCGACCTTCGACAAGTCCGCGCGCCACGGAAGCCCGGGGGAAATGGGCCAGGGCTTCACCTGCGTCCCCTACGATGTGCCGAATCTACGCGTCGAGAACGGCGCTGCCGACGCGCACGTGCGGATCGGATGGTTGCGCTCGGTCGCGCATATTTATCACGCCTTCGCGATTTGTTCGTTTCCCGACGAGCTCGCGCATCGCGCCCGGCGGGATCCGCTGGACTATCTGATGGAGCTTCTCGGGAAGAGCCGAAACATCGATCTCGAAGGAGTCGACTATCCGAACCACGGCGAAAGCCTGGAGCGGTACCCTTTCGACGTGGGGCGCTTACGCGACGTGACAGAGCGCGCAGCTGCTGCAGCCAATTGGCGCAAGCGAAGCGGAAAACTGCCACGCGGCCGGGGTCTGGGGATCGCGTGTCACCGCAGCTTTCTGAGCTATGTGGCGAGCGTGGTCGAGGTCGAAGTCACTCAGGCTGGGACCGTGAAGATCCCGCGGGTGCACGTCGTCGTCGATGCCGGACGCGTCATCCACCCCGACATGGCCAGCTCGCAAATGGCGGGCGCCGCGGTTTTCAGCGCAAGCCTGGCTCTCCACGGGGAGGTGACCGCCAGCAACGGACGTATCGACCAGTCGAACTTCGATGATTATGAGCTGGCACGGATGGACGACGCTCCGCGTGAAGTGTCCGTGGAGATCGTACAAAGCGACGCGCTCCCAGGAGGAATCGGCGAGGTGGGCGTTCCTTCGTTCGCACCGGCGCTGTGCAACGCGATCTTCGCGGCCACCGGAAAACGCATCCGGCGATTGCCGATTGCGCGTCACGATCTGTCGTGGGGATGAGCTATACAGCGGAAGACCCCGCTGACCGCGTTCTTTTTGAGCCCTCCGCGTAGCCGGCACTAACCCGGTGAGAAACCCGGGGTAACTGTGCCTCACCTCGGTGCTTGCTCTCCTGATTCTCCTTCCGCAAATTCATCGGTTCCGGAAAGCTTGTATTTCGGCTCGTTTCCGGATTGCTTGCACAGTTCGTTGATTTCGCGCTTCAGCTCAATCATTTTCAACTCACGTCCAACGGTAATTTTGTTGAACAGCTCCAGCTCCTCCAACTTTTCGGACAACTCCTCCGTCCGCTGTTCCAACGCCGCCGTCCGCTCTTCGACAAGAACTTCCAGATGGTCCTTGTGCTGCTGTAATTCCTGTTCCGCGTCGCGTCGCCGCTGGTCGTTTTTTCTGGCGGCGATCAGATTCGCGCTCGCCGCCACCATCGGCTCCAAATACGTGACGACTTCTTCGGTATAGCCACCGGGGCGGTTGGCCAGCCCGATCATACCAACGAATTCCTTCGCGCTTGAGAGCAACGGCAGACCGAGAAAGGCCTTGAGCGGCGGGTGCCCCGGAGGGGTACCCGTGCGGCGCGGGTCGTGGGCTGCGTCGTTCGCGATCAACGGCTTGCCAGAGGACATCACGACGCCGTAAAGCGACTTCAGATTGTCGAAATTGAGAGTCCCGTCGAGGAATTGTTGATACATCTTTCGGGACTCATCGTTCCAGGAAATGTCCGTGATTCCCCGAGCCGTCAGGTACGGCCGTCCGTCCTCAGTGTAGAACATCTCGTCGACGAACCCGTACTCGCTGTCAGTCAGGGCCACAAGGCTTTTGAGAAGCTCTTGGAAGAGGTCGAGTGGGTCCTTCGCCAGAATGAATTGTGTTTGCGCGTGGTGGATGGCCTCGAGCAGCCTGCGGTCCCTGCGCAGTGCCCCCTCCGCCCGCTCCAGCTTCGTGATGTCAGGAGAAGGCGGTGGCGGTTGGACCGTCTTGCCTCGCGTCTGATGCTTTTTGGAAATGGCACAACTCCCGATCAATTTCCCCAATTCATTGGCTCGATCTCAGTTTCCGCCATGGAGCTACGCCCACGTGGGTCTTGCCGTCCAAAGAGCCTCCGGAAACGGATACTGGCCACTGCCGCATTGTAACCATCAAGCACCGCCGAGCACAGAAATTCCACCCGCCGTCGGGGATATGTCGCAGGGTTTTAGAGGGCTCGGTGCTTTACAAAACTCGGTGATAATGGCGAGCATAAACTTCCTCGCACCGCGAGCGCAGAATCGCGTCGTTGCCGAGGTCGTCCCCGAACCGGTCCGCCTTGAGCGATGCGGCGGGCAGCCACGGTTCGCGGCCGGTGACGATGTCCGCGACAACTCGCCCAACCCCTGGAGAAGAATGAATCCCGCCGACGTTACACGCACCGGCGACGATCATTCCCTGGGCCTCCACCAATTCCGAGACAATGTGGTCCCCATCGGCTGACATCGTTGGCAATCCTCGGCGTTCCTGGATGACCGTCGCGTCGCGCAGCGCCGGAAAGAACTGGCTCGCGGCTTCAGCCAATTGATGGTAGTAAACTTGATCCGCTTCGAGCGCTGGAATCTCGAAATCGTGCGGGAAGTCGTTCATGTCGAAACTCAGCGGCCGGTATCCGTAGCCACCGACAAGGAGCCCGTCGTCGTACGGGCGAATGTAGATCTGGGGTTCGACGACGCGAGTGATCGGCTGATGCTTCGCCATGTTCTTCATCGGTCCAGTGACAAAAGCCTGATGCCGAACTGGAACCGCTTTCACGTCAAGCCCGAGCCGCTGGCCGAATTGCCGAGTCCACGCTCCCGCCGCCAGAACGACCCAATCGGTTTCGATTCTGCCGCTCGGAGTGACGACCGCTCGCACGCGACCGTCGACGACTTCCACCTCTGTGACCGGCGTCCGCGTCTGAATCGAAGCCCCGCGATCCGTTGCCGCGGCGGCATACGCGACGGCAAGCGACTTTGGTTCGACGTAGCCGTCGCGAGGAATCTGCAAAATGCCGGCAGCTTCATTCAATTGCAACGACGGCACGAGCTGGCGGGCGCGCTCGGGTGAAATCAACTCGGCTTCGTGGCCGATCGTCTTGGCAGCAGCGACGCGAGCTTCTAAATCCGCGGCGTGTTTTTCGGTAAGGGCGATCAGCAAGCTGCCGTCCTGCCGGAAATCGATCGCGCGGCCGGTCCGTTTTTCGAACTCTTCCAGAAACTCGAGGCAATAGACGCCGAAATCAAGGGCCGTTGCGTCGCTCTTCAAGTATCCCGTTTGCCCGGCCGCGAAGGGCGTCGTGCCGCTGGCAATCGGACCACGGTCGAGCAGCAGGACGTCCTTTTCTCCTGCATCCGCGAGGTGGAATGCCGCGCTTGTTCCCAGTACTCCGCCGCCGATGACAACTACGTTCGCTCGTTTCGGAATCACCCAGGTATCTCCGTCTTTTCTTTTTTGAGGCAATAATGACAGCCGAGGTGACCGTGCATATTGGAAACCCTACCGATATTCATTCAACAAGCAGGAGCTCATCTCCGCGGTAAGAGACTTCCAGGATGCGCCGCCATGCTATACGATCTGCGCTAGGTGGCGGGCATGTTCTTCTCCATTTTTTTTGAACCCGCCGACGCTTTCGACTCATGTCGTCTCAACATCAGGAGATCCCCTCGTGCTGAACAAGCTCGCTCTCGCTACGCTCTTGGCTCTGTCATGGACCGGTCTGACGCGCGCCGACGGCGCCACCGACATCGGCTCACGCCTGGAGCTGTTCGTCGAAAATTCGCTGATCGAAAAGGTCTTCCCTCCCGCCAGCCTTCACCAGCATCAGCCCGTGCCACAGGAAGTGGTCCTGGTGACCGACGCGCCCTGGGAGGGCAACACGTGTGCGTACTACACGGTCTTCCGCGATGACGACATCTATCGGATGTACTATCGCGCATCCCACTCCGTCGAATCGCCCACGCAATTCAGGCATGCGGATTTCTCCTGTTACGCCGAGAGCAAGGACGGAATCCACTGGCGCAAGCCCAAGCTGGGTTTGTTCGAGTGCCATGGATCCACCGACAACAATATCATCTGGAGCGGTGACGCGACGGAAAACTTCACTCCATTCAAGGATGCCAATCCGGATTGTGCTCCGGACGCACGTTACAAGGCTATCGGGGGACTCGGCGAGGGGGGACTCTATGCTTTCAAATCTTCGGACGGAATTCGCTGGAGCCTGCTGAGCGATAAGCCAGTCATCACCAATGGCTCATTCGATTCGCAGAACGTGGCGTTCTGGGATCCCGTCGAGCGGCTGTATCGGGATTTTCACCGCATGCCACGGAACGGCCACCGGGACGTCATGACGTGTACGTCCAAGGATTTTCTGACGTGGACCGAGCCCGTGTTTCTGGAGTATCCCGGCGCGCCTCAGGAACACCTTTACACGAACGCAGTGCGGCCGTACTTCCGCGCCCCGCACATCCTGCTGGGATTCCCGACGCGATATCAGCCGAAGAACTCACAGGTCGAGCCCATTCTGATGGCAAGCCGCGATCGCCGCACGTTCCAGCGCTGGCCCCAAGCACTGATTCCGATCACCGCGCCGAAAGACCGCGACGGGAATCGCAGCAACTACATGACCAAGGGCCTGGTCCAGCTGGTGGACAACGACCGCGAATTGTCGGTCTACGCGACCGAGGCTTACGCTAGGGGACCGGACAGCCGGGTGCGGCGATTTACTTTCCGCACGGACGGCTTCGTGTCGGTGCGGTCCGGTGACAAGCCCGGGGAGCTGCTGACGAAGCCGGTGACGTTCGCCGGCAGCCGCCTGGAGGTCAATTTCGTGACGCGCAACGGAGGCAAGGTGCGCGTCGAGTTGCAGGGGGCGGACGGAAGCGCGATCGAAGGCTACGCACTCACCAATTGCACGCCGCTCATCGGCGACGAGATTGGCCAGGCGGTTTCCTGGAAGGGCGCCCCCGGCATCGCCGCTCTTGCCGGAAAGCCGGTCCGACTCCGCTTCGAGTTGAAGAATGCCGACGTCTTCTCCTACCGTTTTCGGGAGTAGTGAAGCTGTCAGCGCTCAGCTCTGAGAGGAAGGGCTTCAGGACGCAAATCGCTAGCGGGGAGAGAACCCGGACCCACGAGGACACATAAGGATCGATGGAAGAAATAGAGAAGCGCAACCTGGGCAAGACAAGCGCCGCCGTAAGCAAGCTGGGTTTCGGCAGCGGCGGCTTGGGAGAGCTGTCCCAAAGAATCAGTGAAGACGAGGCACAGAGGGTGCTGCAAGCCGCGTGGGATGGCGGAGTGCGCTACTTCGACACGTCTCCATTCTACGGCTGCGGCAAAAGCGAGCATCGCGTGGGGCATTTCCTTCGCCAGCAGCCTCGGTCGGAGTTCGTGATCTCGACCAAGGTCGGGCGCGTATTCAAAGCCCCGCGCGACCCGGAAGCCTTCGACGGCAGCTTTCGGCTGGGAGAGCAGAAATTCTACTGGAAGGGAGGGTTGCCCTTCGAGTTTGAATACGATTACACCTACGATGGCATTATGCGTTCGTACGAGGACAGCCTGCAGCGGCTCGGCTTGCCTTCCGTCGACTTGTTGCTGATCCACGACCTCGACTTCCTGTTCCATCAGACTGAAGCACGGGTCAACGCCTATCTGGAACAGTTGTCCACCAGCGGTTGGCGTGCTCTGTCCGAGCTGCGCTCGAACGGGCAGATCCGTGGCGTCGGTGCGGGCATCAACGAGCTGGGCATGATTCCACGCTTTCTGGACGTGGTAGACCTCGACTTCTTCCTGGTCGCCTTGTCCTACAACTTGCTGGACCTGAGCTCTCTGGACGAGGAGTTCCCCCTCTGCAGGGAGCGCAATGTCGGCATCGTTTCCGGGGCAGTGTACGCCTCGGGCATCCTGGCTACCGGGCCCGTGGAAGGGGCGGTTTACAACTACGCCCCGGCCTCCGAAGAGATTCTGGAAAAGACCCGGCGCATGGAAGCCGTGTGTCAGCACCACAGTACGCCGCTCGCCGCCGCAGCCCTGCAGTTTCCGCTCGCGCATCCGCTCGTGGCCGCCATCGTGCCTGGTGCGATCGCGCCCGGGCAGGTCGAAGAAAATATCCAACGATTCCGGCACCCAATCCCCGCGGCACTCTGGAGCGAGCTCAAGGGGGAGGGCCTTCTGCCCGAGGACGCGCCGACGCCCTAACAGCCTGTTGAAGAAAAGGAGCGCCCATGACAGAGAACCATTCGACACCCGAGACGGGGGGTGAGGGACCCGCCCCGAACCCGGCCCCGATCGACCCAGAGGCCAAAGAGACGCCGGCGACGTTTCGTCTCGTCTGGAAGCTCTTCTGGACCATTCCCAAGATCGGGCTCTGGGTGTCGATGACGCCGGTGGTTCTCGTGACCGGGCTCTGGGCCTCTTTCGCGATCTACTTCTCGAATCTCCCGGGGCAGCCGTTGCGGACCATCGCCGCCTGGGCCTTCGGCCTCGGCTCGGTCGCCGCCTTTCTCTTCATCCGCGGACGCCTGCGCACCCTGATCCTCTACGGTGTCGCCTTCGGGATCGTGTTCCTCTGGTGGATGCTGATCCCCGCCTCCAACGACCGTGACTGGGTCCCCGACGTGGCTCAGATGCCGACCGCCGAGGTGGAGGGAAATAACCTCACCATCCACAACGTCCGAAACTTCGACTACAGGAGCGTCGATGACTACGACGCGGTCTGGGAGACCCGCAAATACAACCTCGACGAGCTCCGCACCCTCGACCTCATCCTCTCCGACTGGGGTCTTGGAGATATCGTGCACACCATGCTCTCGTTTGGTTTCGACGACGGGGACTATCTCTGCCTCTCGGCGGAAACGAGGCGGGAGAAGGGAGAGCCCTGGGACATCGTCCGCGGCCTCTTCAAGCAGTACGAGTTGACCTACATCCTCGCCGACGAGCGGGACCTGTTGCGACTCCGCACGAGCTTCCGAAAGGAAGACGTCTACATCTATCCTACGCGTACACCTCCCGAGGGAGTGCGCAAGGTCATGGACGAGGTCATCGCACAGATCAACAAACTCGCAAAGAGGCCGAAGTACTATCACACCATCACCCACAATTGCACCATGGGCCTCCTCCCGCTCCTCGACCCGATCCGCACGCACAGGGAGTGGGACATCCGGTTTTTCAAGAACGGCCTGACGGCCGAGATGGTGTACGAGAACGGCAAAATCGACTCGGACCTTCCCTACGAGGAACTCAAGAAGCGCGCCCACGCCAACCAGTACGTCGAAAACGATCCCGTGGCGCTGGAGTTCTCCCAGCGCGTCCGCGCCTGGCGCTCCGAGAAGTAGCTCGAGCACTAAGCGCCTTGTATCAAATGCCTTCCACATCGTGATGCGCGATCCAGAGCGAGCTGTGATGGCTGTGACCTTGAACGTCTTTCGGGTGCCCCATGCGCGTGAGCGAGGGAAGGCGGTCGTCCGACATTCCTTCAGTCCACGTAGAGCTCTGCGCAGTACTTCGCCGTCAGGTGGCCACCTCACCCGCAGGAGCCTGGGCATGAGCCCTCGGGTCTCAATCCCGGGCACGCGGGATGGCACATGGACTCGCCCGCAGGGATCACACACACGACGAAGCGGCCGCCTCACATTTCTGTACCTCCCTTCTGAACCCAGATCTCAACAAAAATCCCGGTTCGTTTCCGGGGGGCAGGTCACCCCAGTGAGCGAGGAGACGACAACTTCATCTCGAGGTCTCGCCGTCCGTGATCGCGCTACAGAATTGGTTTTGACCTCTTCTCGTCCGTCGATCTACAATCGATCTCTGGAGCTGTAAGACGTCTTGATGCGAAGGTGCACTCTGACCTACTTGAGTAACGGCGTCCAACCCCATGTCAACTCTTCCGAGCCAGGGCGTTTTTCGAAGCGTTCGGTATGACAGGGGATGGATCGTTCGATAAGCCAACCACTGTCCTTCTTCCTGGTGGGAATGTTCGTCGGCCTGCTGATTGCCACCGGCGGATTCTCGCTAGTGGTTCGCTCCTACAACCTCCGGAAAGACGAACAGAAAACGGTCCTGAAGCTTGCCCACAGTCTCGATCATGCTTTACGGTGGCTGTGTGATGGTCACGAAAACGCTTGATGCCGGCCAGGTTCTTCCCGCGCTGGGGTGGAGGAAAGGGTTCGTCTATCTCGCGGTTCCGATCAGTGGCGCTTTTATCGTGGTTTATGCCCTCGAGGCCATCTAGGGGCAGGTCACCGCTCGGCCCGAAGAGTCCAGCGAATCGCCGGACGCGAGCAAGACCGTATGACCTGTGAACAGAACAAGGTGAATTCCATGAGGACTCCGACCGTCCAACGCGCCTTCCTCCTTTTCTTCCTGTTGTCTCTGTGCGCTACGGGATTGTCCGCCGGCCGACCGGTGAAGGGCATCGCGATCCAGCCGCTGTCGACAACGATCTATCACGGGACCTGGATCGATCTGAACAAGAACGGAAAGCGAGATCCTTATGAGGATTCTCGCTCAGCGATCGAAGAGCGAATCGAGGACTTGCTGGCGCAGATGACGGTCGAGGAAAAAACCTGTCAGCTGTGTACGCTTTACGGTTTCCAGCGTGTCCTGGAGGATGACCTACCCAACGAACAGTGGAAAACCGAGGTTTGGAAGGACGGCATCGCCAACATTGATGAGCATATCAACGGAGTGCCTGAGTGGCGTGGAAAGGAGCGGAGCCCCTATCTCTGGCCCGCTTCCCAGCACGCACGGGCGATCAACGAAGTCCAGCGCTGGTTCATCGAAGAAACGCGCCTCGGTATCCCGGTCGACTTCACGAACGAGGGCATTCGTGGCGTTGCGCACCACCGCGGAACGAATTTTCCGGCGCAAGTCGGCGTCGGCGCGACCTGGAATCGTGAGCTGGTCAATAGGATCGGTCAAGTCACCGGCCGTGAAGCCCGCGTCCTCGGTTATACCACGATCTACTCCCCGATCCTCGATCTGGCACGCGATCCACGCTGGGGACGCGTTGTGGAGTGCTACGGTGAAGACCCGTGGCTGGTTTCCGAGCTGGGAATCCAGCAGGCGCGTGGACTGCGAGCCGAAGGTGTCGGAGTGTCACCGAAGCACTACGCAATTTACGGTGTGCCCAAAGGTGGTCGGGACGGGGATGCGCGCACTGATCCGCATGTGGCCCCGCGGGAAATGGAAATGATGTACCTGATGCCGTTCGAACGGCTCATTCACGAGGCCGACATAACGGGCGTGATGAGTTCCTACAACGACTACGACGGCGAGCCGGTCTCGGGAAGCAAAACGCTGCTGATCGGCCACCTTCGCGAGCGCATGGGTTTTCGCGGCTACGTCGTCTCTGACAGCGACGCCGTCAAGTTTCTCCACAGCAAACACCGCGTTGCAACTTCGTATCAGGACGCCTGCCGCGTGTTTCTGGAAGCTGGCGGAAATGTGCGCACCGAATTCAACTGGCCGCGGAACTTCATCCTTCCTGTGCGCGAATTGATCGGCAACGAGCAGCTCTCGATGCAGACGGTCGACGAACGTGTGCGCGACGTTCTGCGTGTGAAGTTCCTGCTGGGCTTGTTCGATAGGCCTTACAAGCTCGACCTGGCCGAAGCAGACCACGTCGTGCACTGCGAAGCTCATCAACAGGCTGCTTTGCAGGCCGCTCGCGAGTCCATGGTGTTACTCAAGAACTCCAACCACACACTGCCGCTCCGCAAGGATCTTCCATCGATTCTCGTATGCGGCCCCAATGCCAAGGAGACCAGCCATTCAGTCAGCCGGTATGGCCCCACGATGGGGGATGTCATCAGTGTATGGGATGGTATCCGAGCGGCCGTTTCCACGGGGACGAAAGTGAAATTCTCCGAGGGGTGCAAGATCGCCGACGAACGCTGGCCGGAATCCGAGGTGCTGTATGAACCGCCCCACGGCAAAGACGCGCGGATGATTCAAGAGGCCGTGGAACAATCACGGGATGTCGACGCCGTCATCCTCGTGCTCGGCGAAAGCGAAAAGACAATTGGCGAGAGTAAGAGCCGTACCGACTTGCACTTGACCGGCTATCAGCGCGATCTGGTAAAAGCGTTTCACGCGACGGGGAAACCACTCGTCGTGGTGCTGATCAACGGCCGGGCCTTGACCGTCAACTGGATCGACCGCCACGTGCCCGCTCTGGTCGAAGCCTGGTTCCCGGGCGAGTGGTGTGGCCGGGTTGTGGCCGAGGTGCTTTTTGGCGATTACAACCCGGGTGGCAAGCTGCCCGTCACTTTCCCTCGTACCGTGGGGCAAATCCCTTACAATTTCCCGGCGAAACCCGGCAGCCAGGCCGGCCAAGGAAAGAAGAACGATCCCAATGGAGTCGGGAACTCGCGCATCTACGGCGCGCTTTATCCCTTCGGACACGGCCTCAGCTACACGACGTTCGCCTACGACGAGCTCACGGTCCAACCTGCCAAAATCAAGCCTGGGGAAAGCGTCACGATAACGTGCAAGGTTACCAACGTGGGGGCGCGCGGCGGAGACGAGGTCGTGCAACTCTACGTGAGTGACGATTTTAGCAGCGTTACTACGTACGAAAAAGTTCTCCGGGGATTCGAGCGGATACACCTGGAGCCAGGCCAGTCACAAACACTCTCCTTCCAGCTGGGGCGGCAGGAACTGGAGTTGCTCGATCGCAATCAAGAACGCGTCGTCGAACCGGGGACCTTTACCGTGATGGTGGGCAGTTCGTCGGAGGATGCACGGCTGAATGGAGTATTCGAAGTCGTTGAGTAGGGCGCTCCCGCCCCGGTGTTGGTGATCGTTGATTTCATCGAGGGCGATCGTCTTCGGGAGCGCCTCGACGACGGTTCCATATCCACAAGGCGGTCGTCCGACATTCCTTCAGTCCACGTAGAGCTCTGCGTAGTACTTCGCCGTCAGCTCCTCGCCCGTGGCGCGACGCGTCAGCTCCCGCCAGTCGTAGAGGTTGCCCGGCTCGAACACCTCGCGGCGCAGATACTGCGCGGCCTTCTTGTTGCCGTAGAAACACGTCGTGTGCGGGTCGTCGACCCCGATGAGCGCTGCGGCGTAGTGGTGCACCTGGCTCGCGAATAGATCCCCGAGCATGTAGTTGTGGTAGTAGACCGGCGCAACCACGACGTGGATCTTGGCTCCGTAGTCCGCGCCAGACAGGTCGTCGGGCGGGTTGAGCTGCTGGTAGCGTTTCTTGAGGTCCCACCACAGCTTGTTGAGGTCCTGGTCCGGGTCGCGGTACATGCCCTGCTCGAAGCGCAGCATGACTTGCGTCCAGCGGCTGAAGATCAGCTTCTCGGCGCGCAGCGCGGTCCGCGCCGCCTTGGCGTACCGCGGGAGGTTCTCGGCACTCACCTTCACCACCTTCTCGAGGAACTCCCCGTTCTTCGTCAGCGAGCCGAAGAGCATGGCGACCCCCTCGGTGCTCAGAATGTGCGACGGCTCGTGCAGGATGAATGGAGCCTTCCTACCGATGTACTGGTCGTAGACACCATGACCGAGCTCGTGGTGCATGGTATCCATCCACTGCGCGTTGGGCTTGACGTTGCAGAGGACCCGTATGTCTTGATCGCGGTCGATGCTCGTGCAAAACGCGTGGGGGCTCTTGCCTTCCCGCTCGTAGAGGTCGCTGCGGGAGAGTATGGCGGCGACCTCCAACCCCATGCTCTCGTAGTGAGCGCGGGACAGCTCGACAGGATCCTTGTCGGCGTAGATCGAATCAAGGTCGACTTCGCTCAGATCGGGCGCTTCCTGAAAGAAAAGGTCACTGGTGTGCCAGGGCCGGAGCTGATCCTCTGTCAGGCCAAAGCGCTCCGCCGCGCGGCGATCGATCTCCTTCTTGAGCCGGCTGAACGGACCGGAGGTGAGCTCGTCGAGCTCATCGAAAATCTCGAAGACCTTCGCCTCGTCGAATTCCTGCATTTCGAGGCGCATGGAAAAGTAGTTCTCGTACCCGAGCTTCCGCGCCACCTGATTGCGCAGCTTGACCAGCTCACGCAGCTTCTTCTCGACCTTGCGCCCGACCTCCATGTAGCCGGTCCACGCCTGCCTGGCGAGCTCGGTGTCCAAAGTCTCCTTGAGGACCTTGCGGACGTCGTTCTCCGTCATCGTCTTGTCGCCGACCGAGCTCCGGTGCGTGTTGAAGATCTGGTCCAGGTCCGCCTCGAGCGCGATGATCTTCTTGTTGAGCTCCGGGTCCGCCTGCTTGGAGAGGAAGCTGTGGTACATGACGAGGAGCTCCCGCGCGAGGACCTCGTCGCGCACCGCGCCGGACTCCTTGAGCGCTTTGATCTCTGCGAAGACCTGACGGTTACCGTGCAGGTCGGCGAGCTTGGCCTCGGCCGCCTTGCGGCTTTCGTACGCCTCATCCGCTCCTGAGGTCGCGGCGTCCCACCAGGCGGTTCCGACCTCTATGACCAGTGGTCTGTACTGCTCGAGGTACTGTCGTCGGATGATCTTGAAGTCCGCCTCGGCCTCCCTCTGCGTCTGACTGGTGCAAGAGACCAGCCCAAAGACGGCGACGCCCATCCAGAAAAATCGTGCCCGTGGCATGCTTGGCTCCTTGACCTGGAAAACAATCGCTCGTTTGTCGCGACGAAGTACTCCTGCACCGCACTGTTAACTCCCCGCCATCAGGGCCTCCACGCGATGCCCCGACATGATATCACGGCCTGTGCCGGGGCCATGGCGTTTCTCGCCCGTCACGCCCATCGTTACGGGGGCAGGGGGTCAGGACGAGTCGGAAGGGTGGAGTGGACCTGTGCCTTGTTGTGCAGGACGGTTTGCCTGAGTACAATCGTGGCGCGGTCGGCAGCCCTGTCTACGCACCCCCACCCATCGCAGTCCGTTGAAAAAGTACTTCGTCGCGACGCTTTCCGCATCGACAGCAGCACTGGCAAGTCGACGCCCGGCTGCCAGACGGATGTACCGTCGCCGGTGAATTCGGTGCTGGGGTGATCGGGGAAGGCTCCCCGGCACCTCCACAGACGAAGAAAGAAGCGACACAACCTATGAACAAAGCGTTTGTCAGAGACA
>Ga0315336_1005511_pt1 | contig 13752 bp, 11 predicted proteins | sample ASW5metaG_FD_204512 | JGI IMG/M metagenome (GOLD analysis project Ga0315336, IMG submission 204512) | Ammonia-oxidizing marine archaeal communities from Monterey Bay, California, United States - ASW #5 | ecosystem: Environmental > Aquatic > Marine > Intertidal zone | place: USA: California...
TTATCAGGCGTGCGCTCTAACCAACTGAGCTACAGGCCCGCTATCCCCACCTCGGCCGTTAGCCAAACGTGTTCACTAGCATTAATACTAAAGGGATGCGAAGACGGCGCTTCGCCCGAGATGCTTGCGGGCCAAGACCCGCAAACTAATGAAAGAAGCCGACAGATTGCTCTGCAGACATCCTTGAAAGGAGGTGATCCAGCCGCAGGTTCCCCTACGGCTACCTTGTTACGACTTCACCCCAGTCGCTGACCCTACCGTGGCCTGCTGCCTCCTAAGTTAGCGCACAGTCTTCGGGTAGAACCAACTCCCATGGTGTGACGGGCGGTGTGTACAAGGCCCGGGAACGTATTCACCGTAGCATGCTGATCTACGATTACTAGCGATTCCAACTTCATGCACTCGAGTTGCAGAGTGCAATCCGAACTGAGATGACTTTTGGGGATTTGCTCACCTTTGCAGGATCGCAACCCATTGTAGTCACCATTGTAGCACGTGTGTAGCCCGGCCCGTAAGGGCCATGAGGACTTGACGTCATCCCCACCTTCCTCCGGCTTGTCACCGGCAGTTTCTTCAGAGTGCCCGGCCGAACCGATGGCAACTGAAGACGAGGGTTGCGCTCGTTGCGGGACTTAACCCAACATCTCACGACACGAGCTGACGACAGCCATGCAGCACCTGTGTGGCGTCCAGCCGAACTGAAGGAATCCATCTCTGGAAACCGCGACGCCCATGTCAAGGGCCGGTAAGGTTCTTCGCGTTGCTTCGAATTAAACCACATGCTCCACCGCTTGTGCGGGCCCCCGTCAATTCCTTTGAGTTTTAGCCTTGCGGCCGTACTCCCCAGGCGGAGTGCTTAACGCGTTAGCTGCGTCACTGAAATGTAAACATTCCAACAACTAGCACTCATCGTTTACGGCGTGGACTACCAGGGTATCTAATCCTGTTCGCTCCCCACGCTTTCGCACCTCAGCGTCAATACCGTGCCAGGTAGTCGCCTTCGCCACTGGTGTTCTTCCTAATATCTACGAATTTCACCTCTACACTAGGAATTCCACTACCCTCTCACAGATTCTAGTATACCAGTATCAAGGGCAGTTCCGGGGTTGAGCCCCGGGCTTTCACCCCTGACTAGATACACCGCCTACGTGCGCTTTACGCCCAGTAAATCCGAACAACGCTAGCCCCCTTCGTATTACCGCGGCTGCTGGCACGAAGTTAGCCGGGGCTTCTTCTGCGGGTACCGTCATCATCGTCCCCGCTGAAAGAGCTTTACAACCCGAAAGCCTTCTTCACTCACGCGGCATGGCTGGATCAGGGTTGCCCCCATTGTCCAATATTCCCCACTGCTGCCTCCCGTAGGAGTCTGGGCCGTGTCTCAGTCCCAGTGTGGCTGATCATCCTCTCAGACCAGCTACGGATCGTCGGCTTGGTGAGCCGTTACCCCACCAACAACCTAATCCGACGCGGGCCGATCTCAGAGCGATAAATCTTTCCCCCTTAGGGCGTATACGGTATTAGCCCAAGTTTCCCTGAGTTGTTCCGTACTCCGAGGCACGTTCCCACGCGTTACTCACCCGTGCGCCACTCGCCATTGTGCCCCGAAGGGCACGGCTCGTTCGACTTGCATGTGTTAGGCCTGCCGCCAGCGTTCGTTCTGAGCCAGGATCAAACTCTCAACTTGACTTGGAGTTGCCTGCACAAACACTCACACAATTAGGTGTATGCGTTGATGCGTAGACAACGTCCTATATTAGACGAAACGCCGCCTGCGCATCCCTTTAGTTGGTCTATACAATTTCAAAGAGCCAAATCTTGGCACAACTATCGTAGCGGCCAAAACTAAACCCGCAGCAAGGACATGCCTACAACAAGCCTCCGCTGCGGGAGACGCGGTTCTACCGGCTTGCCGAACCCACGTCAAGCCTGGATATTAAGAACAAAAAGCCAGAAATTTCAAGGAACTGGCAACCCCCCCCCAAAAAAAACCACCAAATACGCAGTGTTATAATACAAAAACATTGTTCGCTTTATACAAAGCCAGCGTCAGAATTGTTGTAAATCCAATGCTTTCCGAGCTTTTCGGACTCTTGGTAATGACTTAACTAACCTGCTGTAAAAAAGAATCGGGCAACGCTTTTAGCAATACCCGTTAAACCGTTGCTAGTACTAAGGGCATTGATTCTATTGCTAAAATCGTATTGACAACCAAATGTTCATATCTCAGATTTAGATTCGTGCCTTCCTCTACGCCGTAACAGACAAAAGCAAGAACACGGCATCAGGACAATACAGTATATGGGTTAGGTTATTTCGGGGACGCAATGAGAATCCAACTACGGCCTAAATTGGCTCTTATCGCCTTTGTTGGCATCGTCGTCGGCGCAGGGGCTGTAATACAGATAACTGATATTGATACCAATATCAGTCTATCAAGAACTAAGAGTTCACACCTCGCGGATACCAAACCGGGTTCTCAGTCTCAGAATGCAAAAGTCCAGCCAAATTCACTACTTAACACTAATAGGGACGCAACTGAAACGGTAGAAGCTCCAGCACAAGAAACAATTACAAGGAGTTACACCGTACGGCCAGGTGACACAATAAGCGGTGTCCTGTCTCGCGCGGGAGTAAACGCCAACACCGCTCAATCAATTATTGATGCACTTGATGATATTTTTGAACCGCGGGAATTAAGAACAGAGCAGGAAATACGTTTGATTTACGAAGTGAACCGGAAAGAAACTGAACCCATTCGGGTCGTTTTTAAGCTTTCACCGGTTCATGAAGTTTTTGCGAACCGTAACTCAGATAGAACATTTGAGGGCGGAGAGAAAATAATCGAAACCAAGTCAGAGTTAGTGGGCTACGAAGGTTCTATTGAATCGAGTTTATTCCATGCTGCTAATAGAAAGGGGGTACCAAACAACGTGCTCGTTAACATGACGCGCCTGTTTTCTTACGACGTCGATTTTCAAAGAGACATTCGAAAAGATGATAGTTTTGAAATAATGTTTACAAGAATCCTAAGTGATACAGGCAAGATAATAGAGAATGGCCAGATCGAATATGCATCGATGACCATACGTGGGAAAAAACTCAGCGTTTACGCATATGAAAAAGTTGATGGTGAAATAATTTATTATAATGCTAGCGGTGAGGGTGTCCGCAAGGCACTCATGCGAACACCCATTGACGGCGCCCGCCTATCGTCAAAGTTTGGTAAACGTCGGCATCCTATTCTTGGATATACTAAGATGCATCGGGGTGTCGACTTTGCTGCTGCGAAGGGAACGCCCATTTATGCGGCCGGTGATGGAATAGTAGAAAAAAAGCAATCTTTGGGTGGATACGGAAAATATATATTAATCAAGCATGGCGGCGGCTTCTCGACGGCCTACGCTCATATGAATAAATATGCCCGGGGCGTGGGGGTGGGAAAAAGAGTTAATCAAGGTCAAATCATAGGATACGTGGGATCCACGGGACAAGCTACGGGACCGCACCTGCATTTCGAAGTCCATGAAGGAGGTCAGCAGGTTAATCCGATGAAAGTCAGTGTTCCGGCCACAAAGACTCTACTCGGACAAGAGTTAACAGTGTTTATGAACCATCGCCAAAGCGTCGATAACCAGTACATAGAAACTGCTGAGAAGCAATCCGCAAGCATTCTGAACGAGCAGGACCTCGGGGCTCTTACAAGGTAATAATCACGCTGGATCACTATGGAATACAATTCTCAGGCTAAATCTTACTGATTAGCTGGTATTCCATCATCCTTTTTTCTTGAACTCTTTTTACTAGGGGTTCCTTCCGACGAACCCTCTTTATCCTCTTCAAGGATTCGGCCTTTTCCGTCTTGTTCCACTAACTTACTAACGGCAGGTTGATTCGAACTAGCCGATTTCGCAGATCCTGCGTCACCTCCTGAATTATTACCGTCGTCAATTTTTCTAGTTCTACCGGCTTTAGCAACATCCCCTTCTGGTAATTTTACTCCAACCTCCCCGGGCAAATTATCCGCGACTACCGCGTCTCCACCGACAGGTATATCGCTTGAGGTTGGGGTTGGGGTTGGGGTTGGGGTTGGGGTTGGGGTTGGGGTTGGGGTTGGGGTTGGGGTTGAGGTTGGGGTTGGGGTTGGGGTTGAGGTTGGGGTTGAGGTTGGGGTTGGGGTTGGGGTTGGAGCCGGCTCTGCCGGATTGCTCTGAACGGATCCATCAGCTGCAGATGAGTTTCCGTCATTGCCCGAGTTTTTATCTTTCTGTTTGGCACCACTGGCTATAGCAGCCTCGTGTCGCGCATTTATTATACGGAAATAGTGATCTGAGTGTTGGAAGTAGTTTTCTGCCATCACACGATCACCGTTAGAACTAGCGTCCCGTGCAAGAGTTAAGTACTTGTCCATCAATTGCTGGGCATTTCCCCTCACGCGGTTCGCATTTTGGCCATCATAGTGCTGGCCGCGGCCTTGAGATCTCTTGCCCGAATTCCCTCTACCACGGGAGCGACCTTTTGAATTGTATGGCTTGTTCATTTAATTCTTATCTAACAGCATAATATATTTCACCTGTCCTTAGCGATTATAACTGAGAAGAAGTCGTCTTCGAACGACTTCTAATAAACAGATATCGGGGGTTGTGGTGCGACCTTCATCGCATTTAGCAACGATCCCGGCTCGCCTTACACACTAATCGAACTACGTGACCATCACTTGTGGCAGATGGTATTCGGCGGCGAGGCATTTTCCAACCTTTTTTTATATTATTTTTTTTCTTCGCCTAGTTTTTAATGTCAGGCATCTATCTAATCCTTCAATATCCGGGATTACATTCAGAACCTTAAACTCCTCACTTTCTAATATTCGTGTTACTGATTCACGTTGATACGCCCCTATTTCCAGCACCAAAACTCCGTCCCCTCGAAGTAAACGCCGCAAGTCCGATGCAATGGATCTATAGGAGTCGAGTCCGTCCATGCCACCAAACAGAGCAAGGTGAGGATCATAATTAGCTACTTCCGCCTCCAACAAACGCATTTCCTTATGGGCAATATACGGCGGGTTACTGACAACCATGTCGAACTTAACACCTATCGCCTCGCCCCAATTTCCGGCGACAAAGCTACACCTATTTGCAACGCCATGCTTCTTTGCATTGCCAGCAGCAATCTGAAGAGCATCTACAGACAGATCAACGCCAACGCCTAACGCCCCCTCACATTCCTTCAAAATCGATATTAGAACACAACCGCTACCAGTACCTAAATCCAATACAAGAGGGGCAATACTTCTTAAACACTTCAGATGGTCAAGCGAAGCCTGGACAAGAGTCTCAGTTGCAGGCCTGGGATCCAATGTATGGCAAGTAACATCGAAACTGAGACTCCAAAATTCTCTATAACCGATAATCTTTGCGACTGGTTCCCTCTCCAAACGTCGCAGAACAAACCCCGCTAAGACGCTTGCCTCTTCATCGCTAACCATCAAATCACCTTTATAGACCAGCTTTTCTGGCAATATACCCATGGTATGGGCTACCAGTATGCGTGAATCCAGATGGTACGATTCGATCCCCGCTGCCCTAAGTTTGCGTGATACTGATTCTTGAGTCTTTCCAACGGGTAACATTTTTCAAGCTATGACAAGAAATGCGGCATTACGATAGCGCCGCTAGTTTTTCTGCCTGTTCCTCAGCCATCAGCGCATTCACAACTTCGTCAAGGTCTTCTCCTTGCAAGACTTGCTCCAACTTGTGCAGCGTTAGATTAATCCTGTGGTCGGTGACACGCCCTTGTGGAAAATTATAAGTGCGAATTCGTTCTGACCTATCGCCTGACCCCACTTGACTTTTTCTATCGTCAGCACGCTCCTTATCCTTCTTTTTCCTTTCTTTGTCATACAACTGCGCCAGCAACATTTTCATAGCCTTCGCCTTGTTCTTGTGTTGCGACTTCTCATCCTGGCACTGGACAACAATATTGCTAGGTAGGTGAGTTATGCGAACCGCACTATCTGTTTTGTTAACATGCTGACCACCTGCTCCCTGACTGCGATAGGTATCTATTCTCAAGTCCTTAGTATTGATACTGACATCCACTTCTTCAGCTTCAGCTAAAACCGCCACAGTCGCGGCCGAAGTGTGAATACGCCCACTAGTTTCAGTGACAGGAACTCGTTGAACCCTATGCACGCCCGACTCAAATTTCAGCCGAGCAAAGACGCCTTTCCCAGAGATACTGGCAGTTGCTTCCCTTACACCCCCAATGTCGGTCTCTCTAACACTCAAGGCTTCAAATTTCCAATCTCTATGTGTCGCATATCTCTCATACATCCTTAAGAGCTCTGCGGCGAATAGGGCGGCCTCCTCTCCACCTGTGCCTGCACGCACCTCTAAGATCGCATTTCGTTCATCCAGCTCATCTTTTGGAAGTAGCATAAGTCTTAATTTTTGTTCTCGCAGCTGGAGCTGATGATTAATATTTTCTATCTCTTCCTCAGCTAGCTTGCGTAAATCCGAATCACCCAGAGAGTCGTCCAACAAAACCTGCGCATCGTTCTTTTCTCTCCTAAGCTTTTCTACTTCGCTTAGCTCCAACACTATTGGCGATAGCTCCGCAAGCTCCTTACCCATCTTTGCGAGTTGTTCAGAATCTATATTGTGGCTTCCAGCCAATAGTGACTGTAGCTCATCGAAACGAGCGGCCGCTTTGTTCAGGTTTTCTTCGATACTCATAGTAGGTTTATCGCGCTCGGAGAATAGGGAGTTTGTAATTATGAAATAATCACACCTTTTGACTGCAAATTTTCGGTCAGGTCACTAAACGACACTCTAAATTGTTGCCCTGTATCTAGGTCTCTAATAATGGCGGCCTGATCACGTGCTTCATCTTCCCCAATTATCACAGCGAAGGAAGCATTTATCTTATTTGCATGTTTCAGCCGTTTCTTTAGACTTCCTTTGTAATCCATCTCCACAAAATAACCTGCCAATCTAAGTTCGTGTGCAAGCTTTGCAACAAGCATTACAAATTCATCAGATACTGGAATAAGAGCAATCGGACGCTGTGATTCTGGTAGCTCTGTCAGCAACATCGACAATCGTTCAACACCAGCCGCCCAACCAACACCCGCAATTTGAGGGCCACCCATTTGTGCAACTAGTCCGTCATACCGGCCTCCTGCCAAAACTGTTCCTTGGGCGCCCAAAGCTTCTGTCGTAAACTCAAAAGCCGTATGACAATAGTAATCTAGACCGCGCACTAATCGCGGATTCAGCTCAAAATCTATTTCAAGGTTGTTCAGGCCTTGCTTAACAATTTCAAAAAACTTTATAGATTCTTCGGTCAAATAATCAGAGTAGGCCGGAGCCTTACTTATTATTTCGCGGTCATTGGGATCCTTAGAATCCAATATACGCAATGGATTGCGGTCCAATCGATTGCGGCTCTCCTCCGATAGATCGCTTACGTGCTTCAGAAAGTAATCTACTAGTACATCACGATAATTTTGTCTGCTTTCAGCATCACCGAGCGAATTCAACTCGAGTTTGACAATTGGCTTAAGTCCGAGAGCCGATAACAGTTCATGCCCCAAAGCAATTACTTCAACATCAGCAGCAGGCAAATCAATCCCCAGAAGTTCTATACCAACCTGCTGAAACTGCCGATGACGACCCTTTTGCGGCCTTTCATGCCGAAACATAGGCCCTCTATAAAAGAATTTTAGCGGAACATGTTGAGCTAAACCGTTTGATACCAAAGCCCTAGCAATACCTGCGGTCCCCTCCGGACGCAGAGTGACAACCTCGCCACCCTTAGTCTCAAAAGTATACATTTCCTTTGTAACTATGTCTGAGGTATTGCCAAGTGATCTCTGAAAAACCTCAGTAGCTTCAATTATAGGTGTCGCAATTTCTAAGAATCCGAATCTTTGCGACAAAGTTAGAGCTATGTTCTCAACGTGGCGATGCAATCTCATATCTTGCGGCAACAAATCATGGGTGCCACGTATGGGTTTAACTTTTAACACCACAGGCTTCCTAATATTAATTGCTTCTGTCGATTATTACATTAAGTAACTATTCAGCAGCCCTAGGGGCAAATATGCGTGCCTTGCTTCCTTCGATTTCTAAGATTTTTTGTTCGATTAATTCAATAATGTGATCGACCTTATCTTTGTCCGCAATGTTGTGGTCAGCAATACCACCCACATAAATCTTGTGGCTATCTTGACCGCCACCAGTAATGCCAAAGTCGGTCTCCCTGGCCTCGCCGGGACCATTAACAACGCATCCGATAATCGAAAGAGATATCGGCGCAGTAACATGTGACAAACGTTCTTCCAGAATCTCCACAGTCTTAATGACGTCAAATCCTTGGCGCGCGCAGGATGGACAAGAAACGATTCGAACGCCCCGATGGCGCAAATCTAACGATTTAAGAATATCAAAACCAACCTTAACCTCTTCAATAGGGTCTGCGGATAGCGAAACTCTTATAGTGTCTCCAATCCCTTCCCAAAGCAGTGACCCAATTCCGATCGCTGACTTGACGGTTCCTGTGCGAGCGCTACCAGCTTCTGTGATACCAATATGCAGCGGATATTCGCACGATTCGGACAGACCTCGATAAGCCGCCACTGCGAGAAAAACGTCAGATGCCTTGACACTAATTTTGAACTCAAAAAAATCATTGTCCTCTAGTATTCGTGCGTGACGCAAAGCACTCTCAACCAATGCTTCCGGGCACGGTTCCCGGTACTTTTCTAGTATTTTCTTCTCTAAACTACCTGCATTAACCCCGATACGCATGCTACAACCATTATCTTTTGCAGCCTTTACAACTTCTTTAACCCTTTTAGAGTTTCCAATGTTACCTGGATTAATGCGCAAACACTTCGCGCCGGCTTCAGCAGCTTCTATGGCCCTTTGATAATGAAAATGGATGTCAGCAATAATTGGAACATCCACCGCTCTGGAAATCTGGCGGAGAGCCTCTGTATCTTGCTTGTCTGGACATGACACACGAACGAGATCAGCACCTGCCGCTTCCAGGCCTTTGATCTGAGCTACTGTCGCAGCCACATCGGCGGTTGGTGTGTTCGTCATTGATTGGACAGATATTGGCGCGCCTCCGCCAACTGGAACTGAACCGACCATGACTTGTTTAGAAACGCGACGAACTATGTCGCGGTAAGGGCGAATACTCATTCAGTTGACTACCTACAGCCTAAAATTGCCTTCAATGGCTATCATTCTTATACCTCGGTTTGACTTGAGGCTAAAGTAAGCCAAGAAAATTTTTTTTGGTCTTTTCAGACTATCCTGATCGAAGGCTATCTAAATTCACTGCCACGCCTCGCTTAATAGCACCTTCATCGCGTAAAATAGACATAGAATACCCGTCAATAAGAATTTCAAGTCCTCCCGCATTGCTTGTCATCAAGGTCAAGCCAGGCTGCTCTGGCAGCTGATAAACCTCTCCTTTCTTCAGGAATCGTGTCAACAAAAGACGCTTTCCTTCGCGCACCTGAATCCAACCATCGGAAATAGCGCGGAGCCTAATTATCCTGCCGGAAATGCCAGATTCGGCGTCACTAACTTCTGTTACCCCATCTGATCTTGAGATATGCGGTCCCAGCAGCACATTGCCATGATCTTGTGCTGCTAATTTACTAGCAACCTCTGCGATTGTCGGCGCCACTATGTTTGCTGATTTTCTCGCGATAGTTTTAGGCGCCGCGCCAAGCTGCGTAACATTCCTCAAAGATTGAGATCGAGTCTTAATAGTCTCTGGATCTACCGCCATAAAGCCACCCGGCTGATCTCGCAGATCCAAACCCTCCTCGTTAGCAACAGATTCGTGGGACTCAACACTTGACGTATTATTTGGAATTGAGGGAGACTTTGCCGCTAGTCTGTCAACTGCGCTGCCAACAGGCACATGACTTGTTGTCGCGAAGTGTTCGGGTACTTCTCGGAGATGTGTTACATTAAGACGCCCCGCGTCAAGACGCCTTGCGTCGGTTGCTAGGTACCATGCCGTATAAACAATAAAACCCATTGTCAACGCTAGCAGCAACGTAGCGCTAGTAGGCCGACCGGTGTCTGAACTTAGTACCGGAAGCGCGTAAGATGAGTTGTACCCAACTTGGGATAGTTCCTGCTTAAAAAGCCTAATAACTTCCTCACCATCAAGTCCCAAGTAATCTGCATAAGCCCGAACAAAACCGAGAGCGTAGACTTCGCCGGGCAGCGCCTCAAAACGCCCAGCTTCGATTGCAGCTATGTATTTAAGATTTATGCGTAATTTTAGTGCTGTAGCACGCATATCAAAGCCACAACGCCTGCGAGTTGTGTGCAACAATTCTCCAACACGCGAAGTCTCCGAATCGTCAAACGTAACAATCTCTTTCCTAAAACGATCCAAAAAAGCTGGGATGGAAACTGCAGACAACAGATCCTTCTGAGACCACTTTGGTGTCTTCATACTCATTTCAGTCTGCTTCCCGTTCCTCACCCATTCAACAACATCGGTCGTTCTTATAGATGAGCCGTGTTAGTCAAGCTTCTAACGAAAGTCACATCTGGAAGGTCAATGGCGTATGCGAGTCTGTAAAGAATCGATAGCTTGTCGCATGAGATCATCAATTATTTCTGAAACTGATTGCTCGCTAGTAACCATACCTACACTTTGACCTGCCATCATAGATCCATTCTTAACATCACCATCCAAAACTGCCCTTCGCAAAGCACCAGCCCAAAAGTGCTCAATTTCCAGCTGTGCCGCCTTCTGATCAAGCTCGCCTCTCTGGTACTGTTCTATTACCTTACGTTGAATAGCTACAAATTCCTCCGTCCCGTTGTTTGTAAGTGCCCTAACGGGAATAACCGGAAATTCCTTATCAACTTGTGTTGTAGGAACAGCGTCCCTTGCATTAGCTCGAATAAATGACTGCTTAAATCTTGGATGCGCAATGCATTCAAACGCACAAACAAAGCGGGTCCCCATTTGGCACCCTGCAGCCCCCATTTCAAGATAAGTGACGATCGCCTCACCTCGGCCTATACCACCCGCGATGAATATTGGAACTTCCTTTACCACGGGAAGTATTTCCTGAGCTAGAACGCTGGTCGAGACTGGGCCAATGTGGCCCCCAGCTTCCGCTCCCTCTATTACAAGCGCATCCACACCAAAGCTTATTAGACGCTTTGCTAAACCGATTGCCGGGGTGAAACATATTACTTTTGCCCCATTGGCTTTTACCTTTTTTATAGCATCCCTCGATGGCACACCCCCGGCCAAGACCACATGAGTCACTTTGTTGTCAGCACAAACGTCTATAAGTGCATCCAGGTCAGGGTGCATGGTTATGAGATTAACGCCGAAGGGATTTGACGTCATTTTTGCTGTCTCTACTATTTCCTGGTCAAGCATTTCAGTATTCATGGAGCCGCAAGCCACCACCCCGAAACCACCTGCATTGGAAATAGCGGACACCAAATGTCGCTCCGACAACCAAGTCATAGCCCCCCCCAGAATGGAGATAGGACAACCGAGAAAATTAGCTCCGCGCGCCCAGAGTTTTTCTAGGGCTGGAGGGACGGATGCTTGAGGAGTCGACATACTAATACTAATAAATATCTAATTTACTCGGCATCCAGACCATAGGCGGTATGTAGTGAGCGTACAGCAAGTTCTGTATATTCCTCAGATATCAAAACGCTTACTTTAATTTCTGAGGTGGAAATCACCTGAATATTGATTCCCTTGTCTGCGAGCGCCCTAAACATAGTTTGGGCAATGCCCGCGTGACTTCTCATACCCACACCTATGACCGATACTTTGACGACTGATGAATCAGAAGTCATCTCGCGGCAACCGACCCCAGATTTATTCGCTATAACGTCGTTGGCTAACTCTAGGTCTGCGCGCGCAACCGTAAACGTGATATCGGTTGAACCATCCTCCGCGACGTTTTGGACTATCATATCAACATTTATATTTGAATCGGCTAAAGCACCAAAAACACTAGCAGCAACACCGGGGCGATCGTCCACGCCCATTAAAGTGATTTTAGCCTCATCGCGGCTATAGGTAATGCCGCTTACGGTTTCTTTTTCCACTATATCTTCCTCATCACATACCAAGGTCCCAACATTTTCGCTAAACGAAGATCGAACTTGGAGCGTAACTCTATGTTTCATCGCCAGTTCAACAGAACGAGTTTGCAACACTTTTGCACCGAGAGATGCCATCTCCAGCATTTCTTCATAGGTAATCCTATCCAGCTTTCGCGCAGCAGAAACAATGCGGGGGTCCGAAGTATAAACCCCATCCACGTCTGTATAGATATCACATCTCTCAGCTCGCAAAGCTGCAGAAACAGCAACCGCCGTTGTATCGGTTCCACCACGTCCCAAAGTAGTTATTCTTTTGTCTGGACTGATACCTTGAAAACCGGCAATTACTGGCACTTGCCCTTTCGACAATGCGTTATTTAGTTCAATCGTTTCTATATTCTCAATACGCGCCCTACCATGGGATCTATCGGTTTCTATAGGTAATTGCCAACCAGTCCACGATCTAGCATCTATACCTCGATCCTGAAGGGCTATAGATAACAGGCCGGCTGTAACTATTTCTCCGGAAGAAACAACGGCATCATATTCCCTTGGATCGTGTATAGCAGAAATTTGGTGACAGTTATCAACAAGGCGGTTGGTTACACCGGACATGGCGGAAACCACGACTACTACTTTGTGGCGCGAGCTTGCCTCAGCCTTTATTATGTCTGCAACATGATTTATTCGTTCTAAATCACCCACGGACGTTCCACCAAACTTTAGAACTAACATTGCCATAATCGCCATTAATGTAATACGAGGGGTACCACGCTATTATCGTGCAACTTCCACAAAGATATATCGTAATCTAATGAAACTGATCAGGTAATATAACTTATTGTGGCACGCTATTGAATGGCGGTATTCATAATAAAACGACTACGGGGTGACAAGCACCTGCGCTACAAATTTTATTACATATGTTTATAACGCCACTCAGACCCGGTCGAGAGCATCTATCGTAAATGAATGAGCCATTGACAAGAGCATGAACAAATCGACGGCTATAAAAACAGAGATAGATAAGTTTTCGGCACTCGCCGAGGCTTGGTGGGATCCTGAAGGCGATTTCAGACCCCTTCACCTGATAAATCCGGAGAGGATTAGATACATTCGCAAACATGTTGCGACGCATTTCAAACTCTCACAAAGACCTACAAAACCTCTTCAAGGACTATCGCTATTAGATGTGGGATGTGGCGGAGGACTATTATCAGAGCCACTAGCTCGACTAGGTCTTTCTGTATGCGGTATTGATGCATCGGAGCAAAATGTTCAAGTAGCAGCGCAGCATGCTAAGGAGTCAAAGCTTATAATTAACTATAGGGTTGGAAGCCCTGAAAAACTTGCTGCTAAGATCGAGAAGTTCGACGTTGTTTTAGCTCTAGAGGTCGTAGAACACGTTGCAGATATGGAGTACTTCATTGAAACAACCAGCATGCTAGTTAAGCCTGGGGGACTTATATTCTTTTCAACCCTGAACAGAACAATCCGATCTTTTCTTATGGCAAAAATTGGGGCTGAATATATCTTGCGTTGGCTACCCAAGGGCACGCATCAATGGGATAGATTTGTGCGACCTAGTGAATTGGCTGCTGCTATGACGAAGTGCTGCATTGAAATAACG
>Ga0315336_1005512_pt1 | contig 13750 bp, 14 predicted proteins | sample ASW5metaG_FD_204512 | JGI IMG/M metagenome (GOLD analysis project Ga0315336, IMG submission 204512) | Ammonia-oxidizing marine archaeal communities from Monterey Bay, California, United States - ASW #5 | ecosystem: Environmental > Aquatic > Marine > Intertidal zone | place: USA: California...
ACCACCAGACCCTGGCCACCGTTCGCCAAGCGGGACTTCGCTTGAACGGCCTTCCCGGAACCGAACACTCGCCCCGCGAGGGATTGTTGTCGGAACTGAGTCGAGCCACGACCGACCTGGCGGACTTCGTCAGACCATCGGTCGTGCACATCACCGGTGTGCAGAAGATCGACGGCATGCCCGTACCGTTCTCGACTGGCAGCGGCTGGATCTACGACGAATCGGGGCACGTGATCACCAACCTCCACGTCGTCGAAGGGGGAGACTCGTACGAAATCCAGCTCTTCGATGGCGAACTCCGCTCCGCGGAACTCGTCGGCGGGGATCCAACCACTGACATCGCCGTCCTGGCGATCCGGCCGGGCAACATCATTCCCGCCACCCGGCGACCGACGTCCGATCGCGTGCGACAGGGGGAACTCTGCTTCGCCTTCGGATCTCCGTTCGACTTCCGATTCTCCATGTCCAGCGGAATCGTCTCCGGACTGGGACGGTTCGTGGGCATGTTCTGGCGATCGGGTCGCAGCATCGGGTTCGAGAACTTCATCCAGGTCGATGCGGCCATCAATCCCGGAAACTCCGGTGGCCCGTTGACGGATCACCTCGGACAGGTCATCGGGATGAACACCGCCATCGCCACCAACGATGCCGATGGGCAGTTCACCGGAATCGGACTGGCCATTCCCCTGGACATGATCGAATCCGCGGTCGACCAGTTGATCGAAACCGGAACCGTCCGCAAGGGATTTCTCGGCGTCAGCGTGCTGGACCAGGATGACCTGATCGCGAGGTTCGTCGGCGTCCCGCGATTTTTCCGGGGAACCGGCGTACTCGTGGTCGACCTGGATGAACACCACCCCGCCACGGAAGCTGGTCTGCAGATCGGCGATGTCATCACGATGTACGACGAGGTGCCGCTGGCCGCTTCCACCGACCTGGACGATGCGGTGAAACAGGACCTGGACCGACGCATGGACCTGAAGGTCTGGCGATTCGCCGAGGAAGACTCCGCCTGGCTGGATCTCGTGGTCACGCGACGGAACGAGGGCGATCTCCTGGGCATCGACGTGCTGTCACTTCGTGACCGCATTGGAGACCTGCACCGGGCCCAGGGCTACATGCGTCGCGGCGTATTGATTTCCCAGCCCCAATCGGGCATGCCCGCCGAGCGGGCTGGAATGCTCGCCGGCGACATCGTCCGCCGCGTCAACGGAATCGATGTGCACTCAGTCCGACAACTGCAGTCGGCCATCTCCTCCATTCCTCCCGGCCGCACGGTGGAGATCGAGGCGTGGCGCCATGACCAGGGGGCCGGGAACTGGGCCCTGCGAACGTTCTCGGTGGAACTCACGCAGTGGCGATAGGAATGCTGTACAAGGTGGAGACGGAATGCCACCATGCCCCCACCCGCCAAGAATGAAACAACGCTCCTGCAGGTCGATGATCTGCACGTGCAGTTCGCTGGAAGTGACACGCCTGCCGTCGACGGAGTCTCGTTTTCGCTCAATGCCGGCAGGACACTCGGGCTGGTCGGCTCCAGTGGGTGCGGCAAGACAACCCTTGCACGGGCAGTCCTCCGGTTGATTCCCGCCCGTTCCGGGTCGGTTCACTTCCAGGGCACCTCGGTGCTCGACCTCCCGACGCGAGCCATGCAGCCGATCCGCCGAAGAATGCAGATCGTGTTCCAGGACCCCGGCGGTTCGCTCAACGGGCGGATGCGGGTCGGCGAGATCGTCGGTGAACCACTGCTGGTACACGAGTCCCTCCGTGGTGCCGTCCTTCGGGAACGGGTCGGTTCCCTGCTGGTGCGATGCGGGCTCGAGCCGGACGCCGCGAATCGATATCCGCATGCGTTCTCCGGTGGCCAGAAACAGCGGATCGCCATCGCCCGAGCCATCGCGTTGTCTCCGGCCCTGATCGTCTGTGATGAACCCACATCCGCCCTGGATGTCGCCGTGCAGGCCAGGATCCTGCACCTGCTCTCGACCCTGCAGGATGAGGACGACATCGCCTACCTCTTCATCACCCACGACATGGCCGTCGCCCGGCATGTCTGCCACGACATCGCGGTCATGGATGCCGGTCGCATCGTCGAACTGGGCCCCGTGGGTGAGGTCCTGGAACGGCCTGGGCACGAGGTCACGAGGCAGCTCCTGGACGCCGTTCCCCGGCCCTGCGGTATACGATAGGGCCATGCAGGGTTACCTCGATCTGCTCAGGGATGTTCGTGACAACGGCGCAGAGAAGGCCGACCGGACCGGTACCGGCACACGCAGCGTGTTCGGTCGCCAACTGCGATTCGAACTCGCAGACGGCTTTCCCCTGGTCACCACGAAGAAGGTGCACCTGCGATCGATCATCCACGAACTGCTCTGGTTCCTGCGAGGCGAAACGAACATCGGTTCCCTCAATGAAGCCGGGGTCCGGATATGGGACGAATGGGCGGACGACCAGGGTGATCTCGGTCCGGTCTACGGCCACCAATGGCGATCATGGCCCACCCCCGACGGCGGGCACATCGACCAGGTGCAGCGGCTCCTTGACCAGTTGCGATCGAATCCGGATTCCCGGCGGTTGATCATCAGCGCGTGGAATGTCGGTGACCTGGATCGGATGGCCCTGGCTCCATGCCATGCGTTCTTCCAGTTCTACGTCGCCGAGAACCGCCTCTCATGCCAGCTTTACCAGCGCAGCGCAGACCTGTTCCTCGGTGTGCCCTTCAACATCGCCTCGTACGCGCTGCTGACGATGATGATTGCACAGGTCGTCGGTCTCGAGCCCGGCACCTTCGTCCACACCTTCGGAGACGCCCACATCTACCTGAACCACTTTGAACAGGTCGAAGAGCAGTTGTCGCGCACCACTCGCCCCCTGCCGACCATGCGACTGGACGACACCATCACGGATCTCTTCGAGTTCCAGTTCGAGCACTTCGAACTGCTTGGCTACGATCCCCATCCACACATCGCCGCCCCGGTGGCCGTCTGATACCGGAATCCCAAGCAATGCGCATCTCGCTGATCGTCGCTGCGGCCGAGAACAACGTCATCGGACGTGACGGGGACCTGCCGTGGCGACTGCCCGTGGACCTGGAACACTTCAAGAACACCACCATGGGCCATCCCGTGATCATGGGCCGACGAACCTGGGATTCCTTCAAGGGCGGGCTGCCCGGTCGAACCTGCATCGTGATGACCAGGAATCCCGAGCTGCAACTCGAGGGTGCCGAAGTGGTCACCTCGCTGGAAGCGGCGCTGGCCTCGGCCGGCGATGCCCGGGACGTCTTCATCGCCGGCGGGGGGGATATCTACCGCATGGCGATGGAGCGGGCCCATCGCATCGTGTTGACACGGGTGCACGCGGATGTCGATGGTGATGCCTGTTTTCCGGAGCTGGATGAATCAGTGTGGCACCGAACTTCCGCTGAACGACACGAAGCGGATGATCGCAACCCCCATGCATGCACCTTCGAGATCTGGGAACGTGACTGAACGGCACACGCCGTTTATCAACTCCCAGATTTTACGCACTGAATTCGTCGCGGCCTGTTGCCCACGACATGATGTCTCCTTCGCGGGAAGAGCGATGTTCATGTGGGCACGGCCCGGAAGGAAATAATGATGTTGTTGAAATCAATCGTGACGATCCCGGTGTTGGTCACCTCGGGACTGTTCTCGGCGACCTGCGAAGTGCAGGAGCCCTACATCGGTCCCGGAGGATTCGGAGCGAAATCCATCAAGGTCATCGGCGGGGACAACGTCGACCAGAACTGCATCGTGGCCGAGTTCAAGATCGGGGACACCGTCTACATCATCGTCGACCAGGGATGCGAAGGCGGGTTGGACTACGTGCATCGGCTCAGGGACAACCGGAAGTTCCTGATCACTCCCGAGTCGCGTGGATCCACCATGCAGCGAATGCGGCGACATGGCTCGTCGATCCTGGAGGAACTGGTGGATGAGTCGCTGGTCATCAAGGACGACCTCCCTTCCCCGTTCATCAACACGACCCCCGGGCGATGGATGCGCGCCCAGGGCCTGGACGACCTCGATGAGGGCGACCAGTTCACCCGCCCGATCCAACTGCACCGCCTCTCGAGTACTTCGTGGGATGTCGACCTGACCATCGGGATGACATCCGACATGGAGCTGCCCCGGTTCGATGACTTCGGCGTGTCCTATGCGTGGTTCTCGATCACGGATCCGGGCACGAACCTGGACTGCTGGAGCATCCGCGTACGTGGTGACCTGTCGAAGGTGGTTCGGTGGCTGGTGGCGGGCGGCATCTTCGAGGTCGACTTCACGAGCCAGGGGCACGAATGGACCCTGACCTGGAACGAGGAACTGGAGGCAGTGGAACTTCTTCGAGACGGAACACCCTACGAGGTGTTCGACCTCTGATTGTCCATCATTCCTCGACGCCGTCTCGAATGGCGACGAACCCCACGAGGGGCTGGTCTTCGCCCGGCTGGAGTTCAACCAGTCGAACGGGGGTCGGTTCCCTCGTGCGGAATGGACCACCGGCATTGAACGACTCACCGAGGTCGTTGCGGAAGTTGAAGAGGTTGAACGTGACCCGTTGACCGGGAGCCAGTCCGGGAAGTTCATGGGCATACTGCTGGTTGACCCAGATCATCGACGCTCCCCAACTCTCGTTGGTGGAGTTGACGATTTCCAAGCTCGTGCCGTCCCTGAACACCTGGATCGGCAGGGTGTCGGTGGTGTGCAGTTGGAACGGGTACGGCCTGGTCGCGTACGCCGGATCGAAATTCGGCTGATTGCACCCACCGCACGCCAAGGCGGCAAGAAGAAGCAGGATGCGGTGACCCAGAACCATGCGGACATTGTACGAGTTCACGGGCGAGGGGGACATGGAGACCCGGCATCAGCGCCAGGGCACTCGGACGGGGAGCGGGACTGGGCTGGGGCAATGCTGCTGTCGCCCATGCATGCCTGGGCGATCACGATACAGACGATTCCGAGCAGGGCCGACTCCAGTCCACTCCCCCACTCGATGATCAACATCATGCCCGCGATGGGGATCCGGTAGGCCGCGCTGAGCAGGCAGGCTCCCCCGACAAGTGGAAGAAACAGGTCGTCTGGCCGTCCCAGCAGGACCGCTGCGATGCAGCCGACCATCGCCCCCGTCGCGGTCAGGGACGTGAAGACGCCGCCACCGCCGCCGCCGAACACGCAGACCACCGTGGCTGCCGCATGCAGCAGCAGGATCAGCAGCAGCAGCCAGACATCCCGGGTCGCGCCCATGGCCCAATCGAACATCACGTGCCCCGGCCCCAGGGTCACCCAGGCATCGGTGCATCGCCAGGCGATGATGGCGAGGAGAACCAGGGATACGCCGCCGATGACGGTTCCCAGCCATGGACGCAGTCGCGCCCGCACGGTTCGGGCGGTGTTGGCGGCGAACGAGAACAACCTGGCCCCGACGCCGCAGGCGAGGCCCAGCAGCAACGCGGTCCAGACCAGGGGGCCATCAGGGGAAATGTCGACATCGACGTAGGGAACAAGTGGGTGAGCACCGACGGTCAAGACCCTGACCATGTAGGCCGCCACCGCGGCGATCGTCGCCTGCACGATCGGGCGGGCGTCGAAGCCTCGGCGATACGGAATCTCCATCCCGTACAAGGCCCCCACCCCGGGGGAAGAGAAGATGGCGGCGATCCCGGCACCCGCACCGGCCTTCATGAGCAGACCACGTTCCCGGTCGGCCAGCGAACGACCGGACAACCGCTCGAACAGGACACCGAGGCCGGCTCCAAGACTGGCCGAGGGGGACTCCAGGCCCTGGGCCCCACCGCACCCGACCGTCACGCCACCAGCAAGAAGACGTCCTGGGATCTGCCGAAGCGGCATGCGGTCCGACTTCTCGTTGGAGTGGATGATGTAGAACTCGTTCGTGGAAGGCGACAGTGTTCCCGCGATGCATCGCATGCACAGGATGCTCAGCGGAAGCGCCGCAAGAAGCACGAGCACGATCCACGGCGAGGTCGATGCCACCAGTGATCCGAGGCTCTTGGTCTCAAATAACCAGGCCAAGGCGGACACCAGCAGTCCCGTCGCTGCACCGACCAGCAATGGAACCAACAGGAGCCATGTGACACGGTGCAGGACACCGGTGCGTTCGTTGCCAGGGGACGTGATCATGGTCTTGGACAGGAGACGACCCCCCAACAGCCGTAAAAGCCGCGAGTACCCTCTCGATTGGTGCCAATGCGCCGGCGTCCTATTGTACGTGGTCGATCTCCATGGGACACTGTCAAGCCATGTCCGTGGAAATGGAACCAACCTGCACCAGCGTGCACCACGCCCATCGTCCGGTGGACGAAATCGCGCGGACGGTGAAGGTGGATCCTCGCGTCGAGGCCCTCGTCCCGGGGTTCGATGCGCCGTTCTTCCAGGCCGGACTTGCCGGGTATTCCGATGGCGCCATGCGGCTGGTGGCGAGGCGAAACGGCTGCCCGTACTGCATCACCGAAGCGCTCCTGGACATCACCCTGCTCAACGGAGGCAAGGGCCGGACCCGCGAGGATCCCGACCTGCTGGCCGAGGAGTGCGGCCTGGGCGACCCCCATGCGAACCGACTGGCAGGGTTCGACGATCACCCGATCGCCGGGCAGATCATGGGGACGGAACCGGAGCAGATGGCCAAAGGCGCGGCGATGCTCGCGGCCATGAACTACGACGTGATCGACGTCAACCTCGCCTGCCCGGTCAAGAAAATCCGGCGACGGAAACGAGGAGGCCACTTCCTGCTTGCCCCGGACGAAGCGTTGGAGGTGCTGTCGGCGGTCCGCGATGCGGTTCCGGCGGACATTCCGGTCACGGTGAAGATCCGCCGCGGGTTCGACGATGGACCGGAACTCGAACGGTCCTTCCACAGGATCTTCGAGGGGGCCTATGAACTTGGTTGTGCCTGGACGACCGTGCACTGCCGAACCGTCGTGCAGAAGTACAAGGGACCGGGACGCTGGTCCTTCCTCACTGAGCTCGTCAAGCGGTATCCCGATCGAATCATCTTCGGCAGCGGTGATATCTGGACCGTCGAGGACATCTTCCTGATGCTCGAGTTGACCGGGGTGCATGCCGTCTCGGTGGCCCGTGGCTGCATCGGCAATCCGTGGATCTTCCGGCAGGCCCGGCAATTGATGGCCGGGGAACCGGTTTCGGCTCCCACCCTCGCCCAGCAGCGACAGACACTGCTCGATCACTTCGACCTTGTCGTCGCCCTGCATGGAGAGCGTGGCGGTGCGCGCATGATGCGAAAATTCGGCATCAAGTTCTCCGCCCACCACCCGGACCCCGACGTGATCAGGAAGGAATTCATCACCGTCTCTTCCATCGAGGATTGGAGGCGGGTGGTCGATGAGTTCTACGGGAACGGGGACGGGATCAGTCGAGCGACGATCGCCGGGCCGCCGCACGCTGGCCCGGCGTCAGGTTCGCCTCGACCTGCTCCGTAGCCCTCGATTCAAGCAACCGGAGTTCGCCTGTCAGGCGAAGGTATGCGGCACGGATTTCCCGTGACTCGGGATCCTGTTCCAGGGCGATGTCCCCGAGGATGACCCCGTGCTCGGTTCGAGCCGAAAGCAGCAACCGCTCGAACTCGCTGCGCAGTTCGTCACGGCGGGGCAGGTAGGTTTCCATGATCGCGCTGGTTTTTTCCTGTTGCTGGGCATCGCCGTTGCGAAGCACCCACTCCGAGACGATCTCGAGTTCGTCGGGCCTGTGGAGCCACGGGAACCGGGCCATCCTCGCCTGCTCGCGCCACGCCCGGGCCGACTCGGCTCCCTCCTGGGACTCCAGCACGTAGGCGACCGACTCGATGGCCCATTCATTGAGCTGGTTGAGGTTCTTCCACCGCTCGACACGGGAACGCATCAACGCAATCGATTCCTCGCTGTCCTTGGAGATCCTGGCGACACGTTCCTTGATGGACGACGCACGGTCCGCGGCAGCATGCCTTGCGACGAGCAGGTTCACCCGGTCGGCATATTGCGAAAGGACCTCCTCCAGCATCGGCCCCTGCTGGACTCCTGCATGCTCGAGCAGCACCAGGACATCGAGTCCATCACCCGCATAGGTTCGTTCCTGTTCCCGTCGACGGATGGAGTCGAGCACCACGCGTCGCCGGAGGTCCGACTTTGCTCGAGCCACTTCTTCCGGTGATGCGACGATGGACATGGCGGCCGTGTCGGAGACAAGATCGTCAAACAGTCGATCGGCCACCGGCCAGTTCTCCATGTACGACCGCTGGACCGCGATTCGCGTCGCACGAAGTTCCTCTGATCCCATGAACCCACTGCCTTCGTAGACCGCATCGAGTCGTTCTGAGCCCGCCTCCACGGCACGGGCCTCGGACGCCGACTGGAGATCCACCAGTTGCTGCACGTAATCCTCGTAGAGCATGTTCGCGATCTGCTGCTGATCGGAATCGACCTTGATCACCCGGCAGTACGCCTGGTACTCGGCACGGGGGACGAAGGGTTCGATGAAGTGCTCCGGTGCCATGGGATTGGCCATCGCCGGAAGACCCGCCAGGAGAACCATGATGGAGAGCAGGTGCCGCATGGACCCCTCATGATAGCCCCCCGCATCAACCGGGGCCCGGCCCTCTCAGGGCCGGGGATGGTGAGCCAATACCACTTCCCGAAGGCGTGAGTGATCAACGTGCGTGTAGATCTGGGTCGTGGCGATGTCCTCGTGGCCGAGCAGTTCCTGGACCACTCGAAGATCGGCGCCACCGACGAGCATGTGCGTGGCGAAACTGTGCCGAAGCATGTGGGGGTGCGCATCGGGGATGCCCGCTCGATCGGCGAGGCGACGGACGATCTGCCAGACGGCGACGCGTTCCAGCGGACGACCGGTGTTCGACAACAGCAGGTGACCCTGGTCCCGTCCGTCATCGAACCGCGCCAGGACCGGACGAAGTTCCGAGAGGTAGGCGGACACGGCGCATCGAGCGGGGTCACCGATGGGAACCAGTCGCTCCTTGTTCCCCTTTCCAAGTACGCGAAGTACGGCGATCTGTTCGTCGTACCCATCCAGCAGCAGTCCCGCGACCTCCGATGCCCGCAGTCCGGCTGCGTACATCAGTTCGAGCATGGCCCGGTCACGACGCCAGAGGCGCCCCGATGTTTCATCCGCTGCATCCAGCAGCGACTTCATCTGTCTTGGTGTCATGACGCCCGGCAACCGCTTCCAACGGGTCGGGGTGGACAATGGAGCCGTGGGATTCGATTCGACACGCCCCATTCCTTCCAGGAAGCGGAAGAACATTCGCATGGTCGACAGGTGCCGGGCGATGCTGCTGGGCTGCAGGTTACGTTCGCGATGCAGAAACTGCACGTGCTCGGCCAGGTGGCGTGGATCCACGTCAGCAGGTGCACGAACGCCCTTTGATTCCAGGAATTGGACCATCGAGGCCAGGTCCGAGGTGTATGCCGAAAGCGTGGCTGCTGCCAGGCCGGCTTCCACCTGGAGGTAGGCCAGGAAGTCACGAACCGGTTGGTCGAAGCCGCTCGTGTATTTCATGGCGCTTGAGGGTGATGATGACCGGGGTGGGATCCGCCGGTTCGGGAAGGGTGCTGGACTGGAGATCCCAGTGCACCGAGCAGGATCGATAGTTTCCCACGCAGATACGCATGGCCTGGTCAAGTTGATCAAGGGTAAAGCGGGCCCGGCACTGGAAATGGTTGCCGTTGATGAATGGACAGCATTCCCTGTCCATGTCCATTCCATTCTGGATCGTCTGTCTGACCATCATCAAGGCCTCCATCGGCCGGTGGCATCGCTTCCGTGCGATTGGAGATATCGACCACCCCGGGCCCCCCCTGCCAGAAATGCCCTGGGCGGAGCACGGGGACACCTGCAGGAATTGCGCCCATGCCGACCCCTGCGCAGCCCAGGACCATGTTGGGGGGGGCTGAAGCCCCCTTGGAAGGGGCCAGGAAGGTTCCAGCCACCGGCACGGAACTTGCGACAGGTACGACCAGACCCCCTCACGCAGGGCAAGGAGGCCCGAATGCGGGACCACGCACGCATGCATCAACCAGACCCACGTCGCCCACGGGCCATGGAACCGGCCTCCAGCCGGAACCAGCGGGACCTGGCCGCTGAACTGATCCGCAAGGCCCGAATCGCCACGGCAATCCACATGGCCCTGCAGGCTCGGCCAGGTCCGGACGAGGACGGGGCACCATGAACTACGGCCTGTACCAGTCCGCTGGAGGCGTGCTCTCGAACCTGCACGAGTTCCAGGTGATCTCCAACAACCTGGCCAATACCCAGACCACGGGGTTCAAGGCGGATCTCGCCCTGGCCCAGCAACGGCTTCCCGAGCGGCTTGAATCCGGCGCAGCGGTCGACCCACAGTTCCTGCTGGAACGACTCGGCGGCGGACAGCTCGCCAGCCCCACGATCATCGAGTTCATCCAGGGCAGCCTCGCTGAGACGGGTTCAACCACCGACGTGGCCATCAATGGAACCGGCTTCTTCGTCGTCGGACCCGGGCGAGGCGCCACCGAGGAGACCGTTTCCCTGACGCGGGACGGCCGCTTCTCGCTCAACGCGGAAAACCACCTGGTCATGTCCTCGACCGGCCTGCACCTGCTCGACGATCGCAACCAACCCATCGAACTGGAGTCGGGACCGTTCGAAATCAATGAAGACGGCGCCGTTCTTCAGAATGGAGAACAGGTCACCACCCTCGCCATTAAGCAGGTCGAACACCCCGATGCACTGGAGAAACTCGGCGATGGACTGTTGCGACCGACCTTCGGAAGCGGCAAGCCCGTTGCGGACTCGACCTCGACCGTTCGCCAGGGCTACCTGGAAGAAAGCACCGTCAACCCCATCATCGCGATGAAGGATCTCATGGAACTGAGCCGGGCCCTGGAAGCAAACGTCCGGATGATGCAGTACCAGGATCTCATCATGGGCCAGGCCGCAGGCACGCTCGGCAAGGTGAACTGAGTACCAACCACGAACTGATACGGAGCCGTTACCCATGGCCTTTACAGCAATGAACGCCTCGTCAACCGGACTGTCCGCCCTGTCGACCTCGTTGGAGGTGATCGCGAACAACCTTGCGAACACCAACACGGATGGTTTCAAGTCGACACGCGTGAACTTCCAGGATCTCCTCTACATGGAGGAACGGCAGCCTGGCATCGAGAACGACATCGGTGACATCTCCCCGACCGGCCTGTACGTCGGCGTCGGCACCCGCGTCTCCGGAACCCAGACCGACTTCGCCCAGGGCTCGTCGGTCTACACCGGGGGACCGCTGGATGTGACGATCAACGGCAACGGGTTCTTCATGGTCGAGGTCGAGGACACCTGGACGGACGGGCTCGCCTACACCAGGGCCGGCAACTTCTCGCTCAATGCAGAGCGGGAACTCGTCATGGCGAATCTCAACGGCCGCAGGGTCGTACCGAGCATCGTGGTGCCCTACGACGTACCGGAATCCGCCATCGTGATCACCGACGACGGGCAGGTCCAGATCTCCCGCGGTGCCGAGTTCGAGGAGATCGGACAGCTCGAACTCGCCTACTTCGCCAACAACGCCGGGTTGCAGCCCATCGGCGAGAACCTCTACGTCGAGACCATCGCCTCCGGCGATGTCTCGGCGGGAATACCGACCGAAAATGGACTTGGGAATCTCATCCAGTTCCACCTGGAAGCCTCGAACGTGAACCCGGTCACGGAACTCGTGTCGCTCATCGAGACCCAACGGGCATTCGAGATGAACAGCCAGGCGCTCAAGACCGCCGACGAAATGCTCCAGAACGTCACGAACCTGCGTCGCTTCTGATCCTGGATACGAACCATGATGACACGAATCACCCTTCTCGCAGCACCCGTCCTGTTCACCGCCGCAACGGCCGTCGGTGACAGCGTGATTCTTCGCCACTCGGTTCGCATCACGGATACCGGGAACACCATTCACCTCGCGGACATCGCGACACTGGAAGGCGAATACGCCACGTCCCTGGGCGACATCGAGATCGCCGCATTCAAGCCCGATTCGACCGCACCCCTGGAACTCCGCGTTTCGGATATCCGCAATGCGATGGAAGCCCACGATGTCCACTGGGGCCAGATCGAACTCTCTGGACACAGGGTCGTTGTCCGATCGCGACATGGGGGACACAGCGAACCTCCAATGGCGATGTATTCCAGCACCATCGAATCCCACCCCGTGACCCGCACCGGGACCCGCCACGCCATGGACCGATCCATGGCCGACGACCTGCTCGACACCCCGACCTTCCGTGGCTGGCTGTCACGGTCGATCACGGACACGCTGGGCATCGAACCCGCCGACCTGCGACTGGACTTTCCACGCGCTCACGCCGCGCTGCTGGACACCCCGCTGACCGGTGAACGCTTCGAGATCAAGCCGCTGAACGTGGCCGATCACAGCGAGCGACTGGATTACGAGGTTCGTCGCTGGGCGAACGACCGCCCCATGAATACGGAACTCATCTCGGTCAAGCCAGCGATCCGTACGAGCGTCGCCCGCCTTCGCGCCGACGTCCAGCGAGGTCGCCCGATCCTTGGTGAACACGTCGAACGGGTCGAGCAGTGGCTCACTCCCCTGCAGCGAAGCGGACGGGTGGAGCCTGGTGCAATCGGGGACCGGGCCGCGGTTGCCCGACTGCGAGCAGGCACGATTCTTCGTGATCGCGACCTGAAGCAACCAGTACTCGTCAAGCGGGGCGACGCGGTCCGCGTGAGCTGCCTCGTCGGAGGAAGCGTCGTTTCAATGCCCGTCATCGCCCAGTCGAACGGTTTGCTTGGTGAAACCATCAAGTTCCGCTTCGGGCGAGAACGAGAAACCTTCCGTGCCCGGATCACCGCCCGTGGTGAAGCCGTGCTCGACCTGTCCAGCCCGTCGACGGCCGCGATCGTCGACGCATCCAGCGGAGTGCATCCATGAACATGATCCGTACGATCTGCTGTGTCCCGCTTCTCATGGTGTCCACTGCCATGGCCGACATCACCGGAGGAATGCATCTCTCTCCGACGCACCTGACCAGCAGCAGTCACCATCTCAGCGGCATCGGCTCCACGCCAGGTGTCATCGGGCTCGGAAGCATGGATGCGTCACTCAACAGCAGCCTCGGACTGATGCGGGCGAACATGAACGGACAGATCAACGCGTTCGGTGGGTACGGATGGGGCGGCCTTGGCGTCTGGAACGCCATGCCGGCCATGTACCAGCCGATGCTGATGGGCAACATGATGCCAATGGCACCCATCGCCGCAACAGAACTGTCTCCCCTGGCCTCCGCGCCGGTCATGCCGATGGCGCCCATGCCGGTTGCGCCGGTCCCGGTTCCCACCATGTCCTACATGTCGCAGGCCATCAACGGGCCATGGGGCTCTGTCCTGCTCGACGACCAGGGCCTGCCGATCACCAACCAACTGGAAGCGACGAGCCTGTTCGCCTTCGCCCGGGAGAAGCCACGGCTCTTCAAGGAGCATGACCTGGTCCAGATCGTGGTTCGGGAAACCACGCGCATCGCTTCCTTCCAGGGCCTGGAAACGGAAAAGGAATACGGCCTTGTCGGGGGGGTGGAGTACTTCCCGGGACTCAACAACAACGACCTGCTCAACTACACCGAGGTCGAACTCGTAGGTGAGAAGGAGTTCGAGGGTGAGGGCGAATACGCACGAGAGGACGACCTGACCACGCGCCTGACCGCCGAGATCGTCGAGATTCTCCC
>Ga0315336_1005513_pt1 | contig 13748 bp, 8 predicted proteins | sample ASW5metaG_FD_204512 | JGI IMG/M metagenome (GOLD analysis project Ga0315336, IMG submission 204512) | Ammonia-oxidizing marine archaeal communities from Monterey Bay, California, United States - ASW #5 | ecosystem: Environmental > Aquatic > Marine > Intertidal zone | place: USA: California...
CAACGCCACATAAAAGAACGGAGCGAGGGATATGAGAAACCGGTAATCGGTACACATGATTACGGCGGCAATCAGACAGCCGACGGGAAAGAACATCATTTGAGTCAGGTAATAAGGCGTCTCCAAACTCGCACTTCGGATCGTGCTGTACAGAACCATGAACCCGGTAATGGCCAACAATAGAATAACGAGCGCGAGGAAGGGATCAACTTTACGGAGGTTACTCAGATTAAACGCCCGTATATCGATATTGTCGAACTCTGTACTAAAACCTCCGGTCATCTACGTGCGCCTTCCACGTCCTGGGCGAGCTGAATCTCTCCGGGATCCTCGAGTTTGCCATAGTAGTAATCGATGATTTCACCGGCTAACGGGGCGGCGCTACTGCTGCCGTGATGGCCGTGCTCCACGAGAATCCCGATGACGATTCGGGGTTCCTTGTTCATGACGCCGCACATAAACCAAGCATGGTCACGAAATTCTTTTGGTATGTCTTCTTCCGTTTCGTATTTTTCGTGATGGGCAAGACTCATAATCTGGGCGGAACCAGTTTTACCCAGGATGGTGACCCCTTCGCGATACGATTCGTGGCCGGTTCCGGTTGGTGCAGGTGGACCTTTGTCGACGCATTTTTGCATTCCCTCGCGCACGATACCGGCTGTTCTTGAGCTGAACAGGACTTCTGTTGGTTCGGTGTAGTTGGCCATGTTGAGGAATGGCGTAACTTTCTTCCCGCCGTTTACGACGCTTGCCATCAGGACGGCGACTTGCAACGGTGTTGAATTCGCTGAGCCTTGTCCGATGGACAGGTTTATTGTATCTCCGGGGTACCAATTCCATTCCCAAGGTTCTTTCGGGTATCTGGGTTGAAGTAGTTTTTTCTTCCAATCCCGAGATGGAATGAGTCCACTCACTTCGCCCGGCATATCGAGGCCGGTTTTTACGCCCCATCCCAATTTGTCTGACCATTTTTTGATATTATCGACGCCTAACTCGACACCGACATTGTAGAAGAACACATCGCATGAGAATGCCAGGGCATCGACCACGGACACTTTCCCATGGCCGACTCTACGCCAACAATGCCATGGTCTGCCTTTTCCTTCGTAGCGGTAACTTCCCCAACAGGTATGCTCGGTGTTTTCATCAATGATGCCTTCTTCCAGGGCGGCGATGGCCATGAGGACTTTGAAGGTGGAACCTGGAGGGTACACTTCCTGATAGGCTCGATGAATCATTTGGCTGGGTTTGGAGCGCAGGATGGCGAGTCGTTCCTTGCCCTGTTTCGGCGAAACGAAGACGCTTGGGTCGTAGCCGGGCGTGCTTGCAAGGGATAAAACTTCCCCGGTGTCCCCATCCAAAACGACGATAGAGCCTTCTTCTCCGGCGAGCAATTCTTCCGATTTCTGTTGGAGACCTATGTCGAGGGTCAATTGAATGTCCGCACCGGGACGGGCTTTCAGGATATCCTCTTCTAATTTCAGATTGTGGCCCAAGCTGTCGACCAAATGCTCGACATACGGATTTCCATAGGGATCGGTTTTTATCTGCGGTACGCCCATGGCGTATTGTGTCACAAGCATTTCCCCGGCTTCGCCGTGGAGCTGTTCTTCGTATTTTCGTTCGAGTCCCGATCGACCGACCAGGTCTCCCATACGGTATCCACCTTCACTTTTTTCGAGTTCTTTTCGACTTACTTCTCCGAGATACCCTATCAGTTGGCCGGCCGTCTCACCGTAAATGTATCTTCTGACGGGGCGAACAACGGTGATCACGCCGGGAAGGGAATAGGACAATTCCCCAATTCTGGCGGCTACGCTACGGGGGATGTCTTTTTGAATTTCAATGTGTTTGTAGGGTTCTCTACTTTTTTGCGCCTTTTTGATTTTTTTCAGAAGGCCTTCATAGTCGATTTGGACGAGCCTAGACAATCTCTCGCACACGATTTCCGGTTCTACATCACACTCGGCCGGTATGAACACTAAATCGCGGGCGGCTCGATTATCGGCGAAGACTACTTTTTCCAATTTTCCGTCGCGGCCGTAAATCATGCCACGCGATGGTTCGAGCGTCTGGAGGCGCAATTGGTTGTCTCTGGATTGGGCTCGAAATTCATCCCATCGAACGATTTGAAGATTCCACAATCTAAAAATAAGCACGCAGAGGAAGAGGACCATGACGATAGACGTTAGAATGATTCGTTTGTGAAATCCGGGATATAGATTTTTGGCTGGATCGGTAAACATCAAACCATTCCTTTCGCTGTTACGGGACGGATCCTCATTACGATATAGAATATGAATGGAGTGGCCATCGCGGTGTAAAACGCCTTAGGCATGACAGAAATTGACATGGAATAGACGGCACTTGAGTTCACCTGTTGAATGTATTCGAGTGAGATGAAAAGGATTCCTTGCACGACGCTTGCGAGAAGAACCGTTAATGCCCGTACGTATGGGTTGTCGGTGACAAGGCGTTTGGATATTCTTCCGATGCAAAATCCGATGACGACGAGGCAAAGGATGTGTTGTCCGAGGACCGTGTTCGCGGCGACGTCCTGAAACATGCCTCCGAGGACGCCGGTATACATGGCGATTTCTTCGCCTTCGGTGATGGCAAAATAGACGACCATGACCAAGACGAGATCGGGCACGACCCCCCGGATGCTAATCGCACCCAACCACGAGGCTTCCACGAGGGCAATGATTAGTACCGCGCCAACCCAAATCACTTTTGAACTCATCAATGACAATACATTTTCATGCCCCTTTAGGGGGCATACCTTTCCTGTACGCTCAACGATTCGATCGTTGCTTCATCCAATGCTTCAATATTCTCCTTCGAATACCCAGCCAGGTCCACCAACGAGACGTCCGCATTCATCAGAATAAAGACTTCGTCGACCGTAAAGGGATTGGCGAAGGGATGAATATCGACAGATTGCGACAATTGGCCGCGGGTAACGCCTCCGACAATTCTACCAATGGGGTATCCGCTTGGGAACACGCTATCGGGGCTGGTAACGACCATATCGCCATCGCGCACGTTGTCGTTGAGGTCGATGTAGTGCATTGTACAAATGGTGGACAATTCATTTCCGGTCCCCTGTGCCTGACCGCGAACGCGATTCCAGCGTATCATCGCGTCGACCTTACAGTTTGCATTTTGGAGTGTAATCACGCTTGAGGTCAGCGGTCCGGTCTGCGTAACCAACCCGATAATCCCATCGGCTGTAACGACACACATTGACTCGCGTACGTTGTGAACAGAGCCTCTATCGAGGGTCAAAATACCCCGCGAGTGTTGAATGACTTCGGCGGGAACAAACTTGTATGAGGTCTGAGCGCGCTCGAATTCCATCATCGCGCGTAAGCGAACGTTTTCCGACTGGAGTTCTTCGAGTTGGGCAATGGAGTGTTTTTGTTCGGTAAATTCTCGACTCAAGGTCTGGACGGTATTACGCCAATCACCGTAATCGAAGAGAAGTCCTTTGACGTAGCCGACGCCATTTTCCATTTCGTTCATGGCGGTCAGGAACGGCATAACGACGACGCCTACGACGGTTTTTATCCCTTCACCGAGACGTCCCCCACTTGCTCCGGAAACCATAGAAATAAATGACAGAAGGACCAACACGATAAAAATAACTGTTGATCGGTTTTCCGTTATCTTTTTGCCAAGCGTCACGTTCTAAATATCGGCACCCTTGAATTTATGCAGTTCTTCCAGATACTTTCCTGTACCAATTACGACGGCCGTTAATGGATCTTCAGCAACGGTCACGTGTAGCCCCGTTTCTTTGGCCAGTAATTGATCGAGTCCCCGCAGTAAGGCGCCCCCCCCTGCTAGCACCACGCCTCTGTCCACGATATCTGCGGACAGTTCCGGTGGTGTGCGTTCTAAAGTTACACGAACGGCATCGACTATTGCGCTTGCCGGTTCTTTTAATGATTCCCGAATTTCTTCGGATGTAATGGTCAGGATTTTGGGAAGTCCCATTACCTGATCGCGGCCTTTGACCTGCATTTCCATTTCGTCTTTTAGCGGAAAAACGGAGCCGAGGTTTACTTTGATATCTTCGGCGGTTCTTTCGCCGACCATCATGTTGTAGGTCCGTTTGAGATGTTGAATGATGGCTTGGTCCATCTCATCGCCGGCGACTTTGACGGATTTAGAAAATACGATTCCGCCAAGGGAAATTACGGCGACTTCCGTCGTACCCCCACCGATGTCGACGACCATACATCCCTGTGGTTCCTGTACGGGTAATCCGGCTCCGATAGCGGCGGCCATAGGTTCTTCGATGATATATACCTGTTTCGCGCCGGCATTTCTGGCACTTTCGGTAACTGCTCGTTGTTCAACGGAGGTGATTCCGGAAGGTACGCTAATAGCGACACGAGGGGTAACTAATTGCTTGCGATTGTGCACTTTTCGCATGAAATACCGAAGCATTTGTTCGGTGATTTCGAAATCTGCAATGACGCCGTCTTTCATGGGACGTATGGCAACGATATTGCCCGGGGTTCGTCCGATCATGTTCTTGGCATCGTTTCCAACAGCCTGAACTTCATCGTTACGATCTTTGTTTATAGCGACCACTGATGGCTCGCTAAGCACTATCCCCTGTCCTTTGACGTAGACTAACGTGTTGGCTGTACCAAGGTCGATCCCCATATCATGAGAGAATAGCCCCGGCATAGCACGAAAAATAGATCGTATATTCATATACCCTCAAAACCCCGAGTTACACCCACCAACGTAACCGATAGAAAGGAAAAGACTTACAGAGAATCCTTCCGCTTGGTTCTCATTATAACAAAACGCCCCTGCGAAACCAACCGACTGGCATACCCCTGATGCGGCAATAGGTTTGATTCGTCTGACACATAATGACGTTATCGACCAAATAGTTCCTTAGGTTAACTGAAATGGGGTATAAAAAAAATTGGACTCTCTTTTGAGGTGACGTTTCAGGAAGGACGTACGATTTTTCCATAAAATCTCCGATGTTGTACCCGGAACGTTTTTTGCTGAAACCAATATGGAACAAGGTCACACTCAATAATTGTTTTCAACTGTGCTTTGTTTTCTATAATACCTATTCGCAACCACTTTCAAGGAGAGCAGATTGAAATATTTATCAATTGGTTTGATTTTCACATCTTTACTTTTATCGGGATGTGTGTCGACCGGGGGGGCTACCCAAAATCGCGTCATTAAGGCGAAAGACAAAGTAGCGCCGGCACTTGTTCACGTAAGTCCGGTGAAAGAAGTATTCCGACGTGGCCAACGCAGAGAAGTGAGTGTAACCGGGAGTGGCTTTATTATTTCCGCGGACGGTTATGTGGTGACTAATGAGCACGTGGCCGGGGAAAATGATTATGTTCGCTGCGTTCTTTTCAACAAAGAAGAAGTCGAGGCCGAAGTCGTCGGTACTGACCCTTATACGGATATTGCGGTACTCAAGTTAAAATTGGACGAAGGGCACGCCGACTTGCCGTTTGTTGATCTGGGCACGTCTTTCGATCTCGTCGCCGGTGAAACGGTGATGGCTATGGGAAGCCCGCATGGATTGTCGCGTTCGGTATCACTGGGTATTGTAAGTGTAACGGATCGAAACCTGGAGAGCATGGGTTCGACCGGGGCTCCTTACAACAATTGGATCCAAACTGATGCAGCGATCAATCCCGGGAACAGCGGGGGTCCTTTGGTCAATGTAAAAGGAGAAGTTATCGGCATCAACACGCGCAAATTGAGCGGCGCGGACAACGTTGGATTCGCAATCCCGATCGATATCGCCCGAGGCGTTGTGGATCAAATTATTGCAACGGGACACGTGGCGCGGAGTACGATAGGTATCGCGTTTCAGGAAATGACTAGACTGACGGATGACCCGACGGTCGACGGAGTGCTGATTGGCGATGTCGACCCGTTGATGCCTGCCTACAAAGCGGGGATTCGGCCTGGCGACGTATTGTTGACCATCGGCGGAACTTCGACGAATGCACGGTTCACGGAAGACCTCCCTCCCATTCGGAAATTGGTAGCCGACTTACCCATCGGTAACGAAGTAATTTTGAAAGTTCGACGTCGTGACCAGACGGCTGAAGTACCCATTATGACTGTCGCTAAAAGTGAAAGCAGAGGCGAACAGACCGAATTTTCTGAGTGGGGCTTTACGGTTTCGGAACTGACGGACGCGACGATTCGACGAGCTCAATTGCGTTCTGGAGAAGGCGTCATGGTATCGGGGACGCGTCAAGGTGAATTGGCGGCGTTTGCTGATATCCGAGCCGGCGACATTATTTTGAGCCTGGACAAAGATCCCGTTTCCAATCTGGAAGACTTTGGGGTGAAGTACAAGCAGCGGGTTTCTTCTGGGCAGAAACTGACTCTTGTAACCATAAAACGCGGGGCTTTGACGATGTACCGCATCGTCAAAAACGAAAAAAACGAGACTGAGGAGTAATTTTTCCAATGCATAAATATATAACGGCAATCGTTCTTGGTCTGGTTTCCACGTTGGTTACGGCCCAAGAGATCGAACAAAAAATCTATCAGAAGACGACAGACGATTTCATGCCTGCGATTTGCAAGGTGAACTACGCCATGGAAATCCGTAACAACCAGTCGGGTGAAATGACGAGGCGCAATGCGACGGCTATCGGACTCATCGTTTCCGAAAGCGGGATCGTCATGACGCACGGGCACATGCACCTCGACAACCGGAAACCGTTGAGCATCAAAATCAAGATTGGCAGCGGCGACGACGAAAAAGAATATGAAGCAGTTGCCCTGAAGAAACCGGATGACGTCAACATATTTTTTCTTCAGATTGAGTCCGATGATGAAGATGAGAAGTTTCCTTATTTGACGTTTAAGGCAGATGAGACTTCGAAAATCGGTGAGCCCTTACTCTCGGTCGGTTTGCTAGGGCCAGCTCTGGATTATGAACCTGGAATTCAGGCGCATCGTATCGGTGCGATCATTGACGACCCTCGGTTGACGTATTGTCTCGACCGTCCTATTTCGTTTGGATATATTGGCGGCCCGGCCATCAACCAGGCGGGTGACATTGTTGGTGTTCTTGGATTTGAGTTGACCAGTGCTGAGGGTGGAGACATCTACACACGGAGCGGTCAACCGATGATGTTTCAAACGGACCTCTTTAAAAAATACATCGACACTCCTCCTTCCAAAGAATCGTTGAATGGTGATAGTGACGATGCCTGGCTCGGTGTATTCACTCAGCCTTTGACGGAAGACTTTGCGGAATATTGGGATTTGCCAAACGAAGGGGGCGTCATCGTGAGTACGGTAATCGCGGGATCCCCAGCCCAACGTTCCGGACTAAAATCGGGCGATGTGATTATGTCATTCAACGAACGTCGAGTGACGGCGAAGCAACCTCAGGACATCAATGCGTTTACGAAGATGGTTCGTGAAAGCCCGTTGGAAGAACCGCTTCCCCTGAAACTTTATCGCGAAGGGAAACCGGTCGACATTGCATTGACGCTCACGAAACGTCCAAAGGCCGGTAAGGATGCGAATGAGTTTGAAGACAAGATCTTCGGTATCACGGCGCGGGAATTGACTACGGATGTTCGAATCGGATTAAACCTCGCGGATGACGTCGAAGGCGTCATCATTCGAGCCGTTAAATCAGGGAGCCCGGCGGCTGTCGGTCGTTTACGTCCGAATTTTATCGTGATGCAGTTTGGCGGTCATGAGGTCAAAAACCTTGAGGATTTCCAAGCCGCGGTTGACGCGGTATCCAAAGAGAAACCTGAGGAAATTACCGTATTTTGTCGCGTGGGCGCCAATACGGCGTTCTTCCGAATGCAACCGCGCTGGAATGACTAGGCGGATATGAAACAACGCGTATCCATGAACAGGCCCTTTTCAAAGGGCCTGTTCTTTTTTTGTATCGCGGGTTTTGTTACCGCGTGCGGTACTCCCCCAGAGGAGACGGCAGAGGAGTTGTTCAAGAAAGGTGAGTTTTATTGCCTTGAAAAGGAATGGGATAACGCGCGGGACGTGTTGCGAAAATCCTTATTATTAGAGCCGGATCATTCCGGATCTCATTTCTATCTGGCGCGTGCCTATTTTCTGGCCGAGGATTTCCGACCAGCTATAGCGGAAGGCGAGTATTTGACGGCACTCCATTTTTTTGAGCGCGACGGAAAAGTATGCCGAATAGATCGTTTCGACAGCGCGTACTTCGAATTCATCACTTATCTCGACCTGTCCAAGGTATGCGTATATGAATTCGTGGCGTTGCAAAGTTATGGCGCTGATCCGAGAAACCTGGCTCCGACCGCAAAACGTGCGCGAGGCTATTTCGACAAGGCCAAGGCAATGGGTACGGTTCCGGCCGATATCGAATTCATGGAACCAAAGATTGAACAGCTGGAACGGCTCAGTCAGATCAGAACGGCCACGCGATCGGAATCAGCCATACCGCTATAAACATCAACAGTATGTTAAGCGGTAATCCGACTCGTACGAAGTCAGTGAATTTGTATCCACCGGGTCCATAAATCATTAAGTTGGTGGGGTAGCCCAACGGTGTGGAAAAGGACGATGCGGCTGCGAACATGATGGCTAAAACGAAGGGTCGCGGATCGACGTCCATTCCGAGAGCAATCGCTAAGGCGACGGGAAACATCAAAACAGCTGATGCTTTGCTGGATACTATTGCGGCGAAAAGACTGGTTAACAAATAGACGCTCAAGAGCACGGCGCGAGGTCCCAGTCCGCCGACGATCGCTACAAACTGATCGGCGATGGCCAACGCTGCCCCACTCTTTTTCAAAGCTACTCCGATACCGAATGACGCACCGATCGTAAAAATCGTCGGCCAATCGATGCTTTCCCGCGCTTCGACGGCACCGATGCAACGGGTTGCTACGAGTAGTCCCGCTACGCTGAATGCGGCGTAAACAATGGGTACCTGCGGGATCGCCATGAGAATTACGAGCAACACCATCAATGCTAAGGCGATAGGCATTTTTTCGTGCCTGACTGCACGCGCTCCTTGTACTTTACTGACGAGATAAAAGTCGGGATTGTTGTGGTGGACGCGAGCGAAGCGGTTTCCGGTTTGAAGGAGGAGCGTGTCGCCTGCGCGCAGTACGATATCGCCAATTCTACCGCGGATACGTCCACCGCCTCGGTGTACGGCTATGACAGCGGAATTGTATGCTGAACGGAAATCGGCATATTTGATGCTATGACCAATTAACGGAGAACGGGGCGAAATGACCGCTTCGCAGAGTTGTTTGCTTCGGCGTTCGAATGCACTTACTTCGTAGTTTTCGTCGGCGACAGGGACCAAGCCCTGGATGCGTTCAAGGTCAACCATGGAGCTGACTAATCCGGCAAAGGTTAGTACATCCCCCTCTTGCATGACGGTATCGGGTGGTACCGGGCTTATGGTAATTTCGCGACGTGTTATTTCTGTCAGGAATAGCCCCGCCAAATTACGAAGCCCGGCTTCTTCCAAATCCTGACCAATCAATCGGCATTCGGACTCGATTTTCATGTCGGCAAGGTATTCGCGTGGCGCTGCTTCGACTTGTCCCATCATATCGCGTCGTGCAGGCAACAATCGGGGAGCGATGAATACCAGGTATCCGCCTCCTAACAGAGCGAAAGGCACTCCAACCCAAGCCATTTCAAAAAGTAAGATGGGTCTGAGGGATTCCGCCAACTCAGGACGTAATTGTACTTCGTCGAACATCAGCCCATCGACGGCCAGGTTGGTACTTGTTCCAATCAGTGTACACGTACCACCGAGGATGGCGATGAACGAAAGCGGCATGAGTAATCTCGAGGGAGAAACATTGTGTTTCCGGCACCAGTCGTTGACTGCAGGCATGAGCATAGCCACGATGGGTGTGTTATTAAAAAATGCCGACAGACCGGCGACCGGGGTCATGATCCGAATGAGGGCCCCCTTCTCGTCGTCAGCACGTCCGAACAACCATCGGCCTATATTGTCGAGAACGCCGGTTTCGCGCATCGCTTCGGCAACGATGAAGAGCGCACCGATAGTGAGAGTACCGGGGTTTATGAATCCACTAAAGACGTCTTGTGGCGTAATAATCTGGACGAATCCGCAGAGGAGCGAGCCGCCCAGTAGGATCGCGTCAGCCGGTCCCCAATCGCGTATGAGCGAAATAATGACCAACAACAAGACGACTAACGTGTACCACGCTTCCCAAGACATACCGACTCCCATTCATGACTAAATTTATCATATTACTCAGCTATAGTCAATTATATGCGCAGGCTTGGGTGCTTGTTTAGACATTTATTGGCAAATCTGGCGTTTTCCCGGATTTATTCGACTAACTGTACCGTGCGTCGGGATGAAAGGACACCAATGCGGCTGTACAGCCCGTAGGATGGAATTCCCCCACTTCGGTAATGGAGACCCCCAGATTACGTTTTGCATCCAGAATATCGTAAATATGACGGTTCAAGGTTGTGTCGGTGATGGCAGGGTAGCCGGGCGACCATCTTGTACCGATGGATGTGCCTTCGAAGTTCAACTGCGCGCGCGTGTGATCGTGGATGTATTGAGCCATGTCTTCCGCCAATCGATCGGATAGCCCTTGGAGGAACAGAGCAGACTCGGAGTTTCCTTCCTCCTTGAAGCGAGCGAGTTGCCCTTCTATGTCCGGACCTGCTGACGAAATCTGAAGTGCGATCGCGTCGAGACTATCTGAACCGAGAGGTTTGAAGTATTGGGCAGACGAAATGGTATCTTCTTTTCCTGATCCGATAACGACATCGAAGGGAAAACGGCAAAGTTCTTTTCCGTGATCGTCGATATCGAGGACAACGACTTCATCCCCGTCGGAATAGCAGGGAAAGACACCCGTCATTCCTTGCGGTTCGAGCCATCCTTCGTCGGTTACTTTTTGCGTCCATTCATCGAACAGGTTTTCGAGATGGGATTCATCAAGACCTTGTTTGGAACGTTTCGATTTTCCGCCAAAGCGCCAGTTCAACGAGTACAAATTTTTCTTGTTGATATGAGACCTGAAATCTACCGTGCTCATCTCGATTTTTTCGGGAGCTTTGTAGGGGCTGTCGGGCAGCGTATGTTTGTCGAAAGACACTTCGCGACGCGGCAGGGTTTCCAATAATTTCTTATCTTCCCCTGCCCTTTTTTCGGCCCGTTCATATCGTTTTTGAAGCCTGTCGAAATTGGTGTCTAAAAAGGAACTTTTATTGTCACTCGACACCAGTCCCCCTAACGTGTTGACACCATCCATCGCGGTTGCGCAATAGAATACGTTTCGACGCATGGTTTCGACGTCGTCGTGGCCGGCCATGGCAACGTAGGCGGCGTGGCGATCGGATACTGGCGCGCCCCCTATCAGAATGGCGGTATCTTCCAAGCCCTGTTCCTGCATCATTTTGGATACGGTAATCATGTGATTGGATGTTTGTACCAATAGAGCGGACATCCCGATCGCGTCGGCCTTCACTTCTTTGGCTTTGTCGATGTACTCCTGCAGGGGAGTCATCACGCCTAAGTCGACCACGCGATATCCGTAATTTTCGAATAGAGTTTTCGCTAAATCTTTCCCGATGGAATGGACATCCTGGTACACGGTACCGAGTACGATGGTGCCTTTATATTTAATTTCCTCATGGATATCGACACCGGATTGCACGCGCATGTATTCCTCAAGGAAGCCCATGACCTGTTTCATCACGTCTGCGGACTTCAATAGGTGCGGCAACGATACGTCTCCTGCGGCGAACCCATCGCCAAGACGCTGCATGGCGGCCATGAGGTAATCGTTGATGAAATCCAGAGGCTTATGGGTCTTGATTGCTTCGACAGATTGTAGGACGATTTTGTCGATATAGGTGTATTCGTGTCCGTCAATCACGAACGTGCCCGCTTCGCGTTCTTTATATCCGTCGAAGATTTTCTGACACATGGATTCTTCCAGATCCAGATCATCGTAGGAGGTACGGCGTTCAACCACTTTCCCGGTTTTGGCTTCCGCGATTGCTTCCAACTCTTCAAAGGCGTCCATGTCGCGTTCAAGAATCGCTCTCAACGCGAGTTGGTAGTCGTGCTCGTCCAGGTCTTCGACGAAGACGTAATGGTTCGAGTTAATGATGGCCGCATCGAGGCCTCTTTTTCGACCTTCATCCAACCAAACAGATGTAAGAACTTTACGCATGTAGGGTTTCTTTGCCAGACCATTCGTCAAGTTTCCTACACCGCAGATTGTTTTCAATCCGGGCGCCAGGGCTTTGATCATTGGTATCGCTTCGAGGGATTCAAGTGCGAAGTTCATCGAAGGATCAGATTCGGATCCCAATGGAAAGACGTTCATGTCGATAAAGATTCGGTCTGGAGAGACACCGAACCGGCCCGCCTCATCAATAATATTTTGAGCGACCTGAGTTTTGGTTTCACGAGTGGCAGCAGGACCATCGCCGTCGGCAGCCAAGGCGACATACAGCGGGTTGTGATCATTTGTGGCCTGGACTACGGCTTCTACTTTGGTTACGCCGGCCTCCACTTCTTCCATCGACATGGAATTCACGATGGGTCGTCCCGGATACATTTTGATGGCGGCTTCTAGCGTGTCCACGCCAAACGAATCAAGGCTCATCGCGCCTGCGAAATCGCCGGTCTGGTGATGGATGACTTCGCAGATCGCCTTGGTCGTGTCGACCTGGTTGGAATCCATGCACACGTCGATGACGGTGAGGCCTAAATCATTGAGCTGCTCCCCCACTACTTCTTCAAGAACGTCGTGGTCAATTGTGCCGGTTTCATTTTCGACGGCATCGAGCACTTTCTTCGATCCGCGCACATTGAGGCGTTCGCCCACGCGTATTAATGCTTCGCTACTGTCTAATTTCACGGCGTTTTGGGGGCCGGAAATGTAGAGTCCCGGATCGGGCGTACGATCGGCGGGCTTGATTCCGCGCACTTTGTCGGCGATGGCGCGGATATGGTCGGGACCGGTACCACAACATCCCCCAACGATATTTACCCCTTTTTCAGTGACAAAACTGTAAAGGTATTCGGCTAAATCGTCGGGCTGGAATTTGTAGACAGTCTCGCCGTTTTCGGACACAGGCAACCCGGCATTGGGAATCACGGATATGGGAAGCTTCGAATACGTGGAAAGGGCGTCGACCGTTTTGATCATCAGATCGGGACCAATACTGCAATTGATTCCAAAAACATCGATGCCTACGCCTTCCATGGTGACCATGGCGGCGTGAATATCGGTATTGAAAATCTGCATCTTGGAGAATTGGTCAACTGTTACTTGGGCCATAACGGCTGGAGTTGCACCGCGTTCTTTCATGGCCTTTCTGCCACCGTGTACGGCCGCTTTCAGTTCGAGAATGTCTTGTTGGGTTTCGTAAAGAAGTACGTCTGCACCTCCATCGATGAGACCCAATACCTGATGATAAAAATTGTCGACGACGTCGTCGTAGGTAGATTCGCGAAGGTCGGCGTCGGTCTTCGATAGCACCCGATTGGAAGGCCCAATAGATCCGATCACGTACAGAGGGCGGCCGTCGTAGTCTGAATTTTGTTTGTACCTCGTGCGAGCCTCGGCAGCCAGTTCTGCACCTTTCTTGCTGAGCGCGTACGCGAGATCCTCATAGGAAGCAGTGTGGAGATCCATTCCTTCCGGGACCGCGGAGAATTTTGTCAAATCCAATTTGGAAAAATCATATTCGGATAA
>Ga0315336_1005514_pt1 | contig 13747 bp, 13 predicted proteins | sample ASW5metaG_FD_204512 | JGI IMG/M metagenome (GOLD analysis project Ga0315336, IMG submission 204512) | Ammonia-oxidizing marine archaeal communities from Monterey Bay, California, United States - ASW #5 | ecosystem: Environmental > Aquatic > Marine > Intertidal zone | place: USA: California...
TCGTCGCTCTATGTGGTCGCTGAGAAAATCCTGTCGCATGGGGAACGGTTGCCGGAGGACTGGAGAGTGGCGGGAACCACGGGTTACGATTTTTTGAGTGCCCTCAACGGTCTGTTCGTCAAAGCGGAACACGAACCCGAGTTCGACCGCCTCTATCGTGAGTTTACCGGGGAGGACGTCAGCTTCAGCGCTGTCGTTGCCTCGAGCAAGAAGGAGGTCCTCGTGGGGTCCTTTTCCAGCGAGCTCGATTCGCTGACTCGCCGACTGGCCGGGATTCGGTTGCTTGCCGGCGTGACGCAGCCCAGCCGCGATGAGTTGCGGGACGCCCTGGCGGAGATCGCCGCCGCTTTTCCTGTCTATCGCACTTACACCGACAGCACGGCTCGTCGAGTGACGACGCCAGATCGAAAGGCGATCACGGCCGCGCTGAGCGCCGCGAAGGCGAAATGCCCGGAGTGCGCCGAGGTGGTGGACTCGATCGGGGATCTGTTGCTGCTCCGCGATTTACGGGAACCGTCTGGTGCGGAGGAGAGTCCGCAGCGTGAGTTCGTCCTGAAGTTCCAGCAGTTGACGGGGCCCGCGATGGCCAAGGGGCTGGAGGACACCTCTTTCTACCGTTACAACCGCCTGGTGTCCCTCAACGAGGTCGGCGGGCACCCGGACCGTTTCGGAGTGTCGGTCGAGGAATTCCACGTGCAGAACCGTGAGCGTGCGAGCCGCTACCCAGGGTCACTGCTCGCGTCGGCGACCCATGACACCAAGCGCGGAGAGGATGCACGAGCTCGGTTGAACGTGCTCTCGGAGATCCCCGGGGAGTGGGAGGAGGGCCTGACTCGCTGGAAGCGCTTCAATGACAAACAAAAAGTCCTCGTCGACGGGACCCTCGCACCCGTTCCGAACCACGAGTACCTCTTTTACCAGGCTCTGCTCGGCAGCTGGCCCGAGGGGCTGGCATCAAGGCTTGGCAGCCGCGAGGATCGGGTCCGGTTTCGTGACCGCATTGCTACGTACATGCTGAAGGCCGCGCGGGAGTCCAAGACCGGAACGAGCTGGAACGAGCCGAACGCGGGTTATGAAGGCGCGCTACGCACCTTCATCGAGCGCCTGTTCGCGGATCCGCACAGCCGATTTCTCGAGGATGTCTCGAGGTTCGCCGAGCGGGTCGCCTTCTTCGGTCGCTATAACTCACTGTCGCAGGTGCTTCTGAAGCTAACGTCACCTGGAGTTCCCGACCTTTACCAGGGTACCGAGCTCTGGGACCTGAGCCTGGTCGACCCGGACAACCGCCGGCCGGTGGACTACGATCAGCGCAGGGTCCTGCTGCGTCAGCTGAACGAAGTTTTCGAGGAGTCAGGATCGCGGGCGCGGGTGTCCGAGCTCGTGCGGGAATTGATCGCTGAGAGCGCGAGCGGCCGGATCAAGCTCCACGTGATCCACCGGGCGCTATCCTTCCGCCGCGAGCACCGGGCGCTTTTCGGCGAGGGAGATTATCGTCCCGTCGTCGTGCGCGGTGAGAAGCGGGAGCACGCGTGCGCGTTTTCGCGAATGCGCGGAGGTGAGCTCGCCCTGGTCGTGACGCCGCGTCTCCCCGTCGGCCTCACGCAAGGGTCGGAGCGACCTCCTCTGGGCAGGGACCTGTGGAAGGACACGCGACTGGAGCTGGAGGAAGAAAGCGGGCGGCGTTCTTTCCAGAACGTGTTGACCGGCGAGACGGTGGCCGTGGAGGAGGTCGACGGCAAGCTGTGTTTACTGGTGGGTGAGGTCCTGCGCGAGTTCCCAGTTGCACTACTGGAGGGGCGCTGAGTGCGGCCTCGTTACGGCGACACCCCCGCCACCGGCTGGGGGTCGATCTTGGTTTCCCTGCCACCGAGAAGCTTCTGGACCCTGCCAGCCGCCTGGTCGACTTCTTGTTCGCTCAGGAGAGCGGTCATACTCAACCTCATCTTGTGGCTCTCGCCGCCCTTCAACACGGGGACCCGGCCGTTCTTCCTCTCGAAGTTGCGGTTGTTGGGGTAATTGGTCGCCGGCTCGAGGCCAGTAACGTAACCGTTCTCGAGCGCTGCGGTGTTCTTCCACAGGGTCATGTAGGGCAAGCCTCGGGTCGAGAAATCGAGGGCTACTCCACGGTCTCCGCTTGCATTCTTCAGGAGGACCTCGGTGTCTCCCGCCGAGTTGGCCGCGAGCTCGAGGAAGTAAACCTGTTCGGTGTAGCCCGCGGTGGGCGGGCCGTAGTGATTCCAGCGCTCGAGTCCTTCGGCGGCCCGCTCATCTCGTGGGGTCACTCTCAAGGCCGGGGCGATGAAGGTTGCGCCGTCCCCCAGGATCGGCGTTCCGAAGTTGGTGTGGTACAGGAGCTGAAACTCCTGCTCGGTTGCCGCCAGATTCTGAATCTCGTCGTTCACGGTCAGCGTCCGTGAACCAACTATGGTGGAGACTTCCGAGACGAGTCGCAGCTGCGTCCCGAACATCATGGTCTCGTCGACGATCCCCCGTATCCGGATCACTGGCTTGCCTTTAGAGCTTCCCGCTTCGGACCCGGGCTCCACGATGACTTCGACCTTGCGCGCCGGCAGGTAGGTCGCCTTGCCGTGAAGTGTCAGGTCGACGGGAACGCTCGCGCCCGTGTTGCTCGGAACATGGTCCACTCCCGGAGCCCCGTTCGAGGCAAGGCCACAGCGGTTGATCCACTCGCCGAATCCCGTGAGCCAGCCGAGCCCTCCCCGCTCGCTCAGGTTCACATACTGCGGGTGCACCACTTCCTTGACGGGCGAGTCCCAGCCGAGTCGCACGTCGCCGCAGCGCGCATCCCAGAGGTTCATGCCGCGTGTCGGAATGATCGTGAAGGTCAACACGCCGTTATTCACACGAATCCTGTCCACACCCTCCTGGAGTCCGCCATGAAGGACATCTTTCTCGATTCGCCAGCGCGTGTCCGAGCCCGGCGTCAGTTCGTCCGAGCCTATGGACCAGGAGTCCAGGTGAATGTTGCGGTCGACGTCGGTAAGGATCTGGCGAAACGTGTCCTCGAGCATTTCACTCTCCAGGGTGGTTGAGGCGGTCAGGGTCAGTAGCAGGATCGAGACGGGCATAAAAATATTCTCCTCGGTTCTGATTGTTGTGCTTTTCCCTGCCGGGCGCACATAATGTACCGCATGGGGACAACGCGTGAAAGCAACCTCGTGGCTGCTTGTCGACCAGGCTACTAAAGGACGGAGATGTTTGGAAAAAAGAACGCTAATGCTGTCGAGCAGTCCGTGGTGCTGGATGTGCTGCGCACTGTTCAGGACCCTGACCTGCATCGGGATATCGTTTCGCTCGGCTTCGTGAAGGACCTCGAGATCGCGGGCAGCAAGGTCGCGTTCAAGGTGGAGCTGACGACACCCGCTTGCCCGGTCAAGGACCAGCTCAAGGCGGAGTGCGAGACCAAGGTCCGGGATTTGCCCGGGGTTGAAGACGTCCAGGTCGAGATGACGGCTCAGGTACGCCGCGCCAACGTGTCCATGGGCCCCATGCTCCAGGAGGTCAAGAACATCATTGCTGTGGCGAGTGGCAAGGGGGGTGTCGGCAAGTCGACATCCGCGATCAACCTGGCCATGGCCCTCAAGCGCACGGGTGCGGACGTGGGGCTTCTCGACGCAGATGTTTACGGTCCTAGCATGGCGATGATGTTTGGCCTCGACGGAAAACCGAGTATCACTCCGGAAAAAAAGATCATCCCGATGGACGGACACGGGATCAAGGTCGTCTCCATGGGCTTTCTGAGCGACCCCGAGAAGCCGGTGATCTGGAGAGGACCCATGGTGCACGGGCTCCTGCAGCAGTTCCTCAAGGATGTCGAGTGGGGGGCCCTCGACTACCTGGTCATCGACTTGCCACCCGGTACCGGGGACGCCCAGCTCTCCCTTTCGCAGGCGATCTCTATCTCTGGAGCCGTGATCGTGACCACACCTCAGGACATCAGCCTCCTCGACGCACGCAAGGGCCTCCTGATGTTCCGGCAGATGAAGGTGCCCGTCCTCGGAATTGTCGAGAACATGAGCTACTTCCTCTGCCCGCACTGCAGCGAGCGCACGGAGATCTTCCGTCACGGAGGCGGCAAGAAGGCCAGCGAAGCTCTCGGCGTGCCCTTCCTCGGAGAGATCCCCATCGATCCGGCCGTGGTGATCGGAGGCGACACGGGCACGCCCATCGTCGCGGAGCACCCTGAATCCCCGGCCGCAAAAGCGTACGTCGACTTCGCCGGTCAGGTAGCGGCGCAGCTCTCGACGCTGGTGGAGGGGGGCGCTGAAAAGCCACCTCACGCCCCCATCATGCCCGGCCCACTGGACTGGAAGTAGCGCAGCCCATGGCAGAGGACGTCGGTCCGCTTGACATACGCCAGGTCGGGCCCAACGAGCTCGAGATCACCTGGAGCGACGACCACGTGAGCCGTTACTCGGTCGCTTACCTGCGTCGGGCCTGCCGCTGCGCCGCCTGCGTTGACGAGTGGACCGGTGCCCAGATTCTCCGCGCGGACCAGGTATCCGAGGATGTCAAACCCGTCCGCATCGAGCCCGTCGGGCGCTACGCGATCCACTTCGCCTGGAGCGACGGCCACTCCAGCGGGATCTACAGCTTCGAGCATTTGCGGAATATCTGTCCTTGTAAGGTGTGCTCGGCCCGTTAGGTTGGACAACCCTCCTCTGCTGTGGGCGGTCCCACCAGGGACTGGTGTCTCTGCTGTGGGCAGGTCTCCCGACCCGCCCACCCAAGGGGCCCCACAGCAAGTTGGTGTCAATTCGCCGGTGCGACCTGCACCCGCACATCCGCGCCGTCGCTGTTGGAACAGGTGACTACCAGGATTTGAATCTCGTAAGGTTTGAAGAAGACACGCTGGGGCCTCTGCTGGTCGGCAATGGCTCCTTTACTGTCGACGAAGGTGGCGGTGTAGCTCAGGGCGAAGTTCTGATCGCTCTTGTTCTGGAGCTGAAATTGATACTTGAGACGGCCGTCAACGGTGTGCTCGGTGAGCTGCGCGGTCGGTGTGTTCGGGAGAGAGAGGAACTCGGTCAGATCCGGGGTGATGGTCACCTTGCTCTGGGGCGTCGGGACCAGCGTAGGTGTCACGGGCCCACTCGGCGAGCTACCGCAGCTCGCGGCCCCCAGGATGAAAACAAGCGACACCGAAGCAACGGACAGAACGCGAATCATAAATGACTCCTTTCTTACCTGATTTTTACCGTATGAATTCTGCCAAACTCTGACGATCCGCTTCTGCTGCACCTCCCCTCCTGCCGGGCAAGAGCCGGGTCCAGTACAGGTTCACCTCCGTTTCCACGGCGACACCGGTCCAGACCTGAGAGAGGTCGCCGGGGCCGTGAGCGTCGATCCGGAGCGTGTAGTCCGGCCCAGGGGGGACGCTCCCGAAGGCGAGAAAAATTTGACCGGGAAGGAGGGTCCACGCACGGATGTCAGCCCTCGGATCGATGATCACATCGGCCAGGATGCCCGTTCCGATCCCGACGAGTATCAGAGCCCATCCAGCGGCCTCCACGTTTCGGTTCCCGCTGGCGGCTCCGGCCAGCAGGGTCGCGAAGCCGGCCGTCCTGGTCGCGAAGCCCGCGAGCTGCAGCGCTTCCTGTCGCGACGCTTTGTCCTTGTTGAGCTTGTCGACCTCGCGCCCTCCGAGGTGGGTCGCGTGGTAGAACAGATCCTCGCTCAGGGCGAGGGCAAGCGTGTGCTCGCCGAGGGAGACGCCGTCGACCGAGTTCTGCAAGCCGGGCAGGTAACCGAGAATGGCTCCCCCCGGGCCGGTCCGTATTTTCACCGGCGCCCCCCCGGCCTCGACGATTACGAGGACGTTGTTGTCCGCATCCAAGCCATCCGCGAAGAACTCTGCGAGTTCCGGGTGCGAGACCTGGGCGCGAGCGAGGGACTTTTTCGCCTCCTTCGGCTCGCCGAGCAACTGGTAGCACTTCGCCGCGAGGAACTGCAGGAGGCCGTAGGTGTCCTGGTAGATGTACCGTGTCGTGTTACCCTCTCCCTTCTTCGCTTCCTCCGGAGCGACTGGAAGGAGAAAGGTGCCGCGGTCGTTGTTCATCGCCGAGCGGAAAGCTGCCAGGGCGCCCTCGTAGTCCTGCTCCATGAAACGGATGACGCCGAGGTAATAGTCCACCATGAGGCGTTCGTACGGCTCGCCCTTGAAGGGCTTGTCCTTTTCCTGCCCGAAGAGGGAAAGGGCATCCTGTTCCCCGGGCTCCCCCGCCAGGAAGATGTTGACGAGGGTCGACGCGCGCATCGCATACCCCTTGGCGCTCTGCCAGGCTCCTTGGAGCATGGCGGCCGAGAGCAGCTTGTCTACCCCGATGAGAGCGTTTTTTCCCGTGTCCATCATGGCGGGCGCGTAAGCCTGAATCACCTTGTCCGGATCGTTGTAGAAGTAATAGCGATCCGCACTCTGGTAGGGGAGAGGTCCGTCCCTGCAGCCCAGCAGGAGCAGCACGCCCAACGAGATCCAGCATCGCGCTGGCCGCGTTGCGGGCAGCTGCGTCCACGCACCCCTCCATCCGGCTCGAATCCGCGGTTCCCTCACCTGTACACGGCTCCCGTAATCTGCTGCTTGACGATCTCGTGGGAATGTGTCCACACGATTTGCGCGCTCTTCACGTCCGTCAGGGTCAGCGTGTACTGTACGGTGCGCTTTTGGCGTTCTCCACCTCCCGAGACGGGCTCGAGGGTGAGGATCTCGCGAACCTCACCGGTGAGGACGAACTCCGCAGTGGCGCGAGGGGCCTCCGAGGAGGGGGCGGGAAGAATAAACGTATAGAAGCCCTCCCTGTCCACCTCACTGAGATCCCCGAGGAGACGATTGGTGAAAATTTCTTTGTCGAAGATGGCGATGCTAGTGCGCTGCTTGAGGGGACCCACCAGCGCTTGGAGCCGCTTCTGTGTAGCTCGCCGGCGTGCAAGCGCGGCGCTCGAGTTCATGGAGTCGACCATGACCTGCGCCACAGTGCGGATATCACCGATGGAAATCAGGGTTCCCTGGTCGGTGCCGACCGCGTCGGGATCGATCAGCACGAAAGCGGCCTTCTCCGCGCACCCGCTGATCGAGGTCCCGAGGAACAGGAGAGTGAACCAGGGACCCACCCGGGATTTCGGATAGCTCGACGAGCTCGGCGAACGCATTATCTCGTTTTCTTGATCTCGAGGGCGTGCGCCCAGACGAGCTCTCCCGCGAGGCTGGTGAGCTTGAACGCGTACTGGATGGTCTGGGTCACCGCCCCTGGCAGCTGGCGGAGCTCGATGGTGAGGGTCATATCGGCTCCGGCAGTTGCTGGAAGGCCCGAGGTCTGGACCTCGCCGCTTTGCTGGCGCTGGCGCTCGGCGCTGACGGCTTCGCGGTTCAGGAAGATTAACTTGTCCCCTGCGCTTTGCGTGAGGTCACTGAGGAACTTGTTGTAGATGATGCTTCCGTCGTAGTCCGGAATGCCCGTGTTGTTGACGATCAGGTCGAGGACGACGCGCTTTCCCGGCTGCTCCCTGAGGCGACGTGAGTTCATGAGGGAGCTGATCGCTTGCTGGCTGGCCTCGTAGATGTCGTCGGTCCCGCCGGACTCCGCCACAGTCCTGTTCGGATCGATGAGTCCTGGATTGGAATTTACCGAGGGACTTGCGCATCCCACGATCATGGAGAGCATGAGAAACGGCGCGCGAAACAGCACGAGCAACGAGCTCATCGAGTCTTGTCGGGGGGGCATAATTCTTCCTTTCAGGGTTCGAGTTTGTTTCAGGCGGCTGGTATCTTCAGTTTTTCGGGTGGAGAATTCAAGGGGTACCAGCTACATCCGGTCTGGAAACATCATGAATCTAGCGAAAAAAGACAAGATAGGGTTTGCCATTGTCGGCTGTGGCATGATCAGTGAATTCCAGAGCCAAGCCATCGGGGCCTTGCCGGATGCCGAGGTCGTCGCTTATTACGATGCCGTCGAGGATCTGGCGGCGAAGCGGGCTGAAGAGTACGGCGCACGCGCCTACGCAGACCTGGAGGCGCTCCTCGAGGCTCCCGGCGTGGATGTAGTCTCGATCTGCACCCCCAGCGGTTCTCACCTCGAGCCCGCGCTCGCTTCCGCTCGAGCCGGAAAGCACATCATGGTGGAGAAGCCGCTCGAGATCACCGTGGAGCGAGTGGATGAGATCACTGCCGCCTGCCGCAAGGCGGGGGTGACCCTCGGCGCAATCTTCCCGCGACGCTTCCAGGAGTCTAGCCGCATCCTGAAGGACGCCATCGATCGGGGCCGCTTCGGGCGCATCGTTCTCGGAGACGTCTATATCAAGTGGTACCGCACCCAGGCGTACTACGACAAAGGCGGCTGGCGTGGCACGTGGAAGCTCGACGGCGGCGGCGCCCTCATGAACCAGGGAATCCACGGCATCGATCTGCTCCAGTGGCTTCTGGGAGGGATTCAGGAAGTCACGGCCTTCGTGGGGACTCTCGCTCACGACATCGAGGTGGAGGATGTCGCCACGGTGGCCATACGCTTTCATAACGGCGCACTCGGAGTGATCGAGGGAACCACGGGCTCGTGGCCGGGCACGAAGATTCGCATCGAGATCGGGGGCTCGGAGGGCAGCGTCGTCATGGAGGATGAGACCCTTCTCTCCTGGCAGTTCGAGAAGGAGGAGTCCGGGGACGAGGAGGTGAGAAAGAAGTTCGGGCCGCGGGACGACCTCGCGGGGGGTGGAGCTGCGGATCCCGGGTCGATTTCTTTTGAGGGGCACCGCCTCCAGTTCGAGGACTTCGTCAAGGCCCTCCGCACCGGGGAGAAGCCCTTCTGTGCGGGGGAAGACGCACGCGCGGCAGTGGCGATCGTCCGGGGAATCTACGAGTCGGCACAGGGGAGACGGGTGGTTGCCATCGGCTAGGCTCGAAGGAAGGGTCGCGCTTCGCGCGCCGGACTTCGTACGGGCTGTTTCAAAACCCTATTGCCCAAGGGTAGCGGTGTCAGACTCGTGATGCGGGCACACGTCTGAACCGTCGAATGAATTCAAGTATGACGGATTTTGTCCTCGAAGAAGTCGATACGGTTTCCGTTGACAGCACCGTCGTCGGCTGCACCGGGCTGGGTGGCCAGACAGATCGCGACGAGGACGGGTGACACGGTGACTCTCCTTCTCATGACGGTATTGTCAGCGATCGGAGAGGTTGGATCAACGGGGTCGAGACTCGAGCTCGGAATCTCGCGTTGAGGAAGCGGCGAGTTTCGTGGGTTTCTCGATCTGTGAGTCGTTTGGACCGAGAGGATCGTGGACTCCGTCAGCGTTAGCGAGTGAATTCGAGATCCAGAAACTGACGGTTTCCTGAGAAAGCGAGACGATCTTCGCCCGGATATCAGTAACAAGCTCGTCGGCTAGAGTTCGATTCGCCTACCCGTCGCGTAGACGTGGGATTCGGCAAGGACGAGTTTTGCGATTTCGAGATCTTCCTCGTTTCTGGGCGCATAGAGTAGCACCTCGTTGACACCTTGGTCCTTCAGCGGGTGTGGCTCTCCCCATGACTTCTGAACAAGTTCTTCGACAGCCGCTTCTGACATGCACAGGTGAAGGCTCCCGTCGAGGTGTAGGTGCGCGAACTCTCGTCCACCCGGTGGAGGCATGAAGCAGTCGTCGTGCGCTGGGGCGACACTTTCATCGAGCCAGAACGCTCGCGTGGTCGAAACCGAGATTCGCGTGTCTTCCTCGCGAACGTCGGGAAGGTTGTTCAGAGCCCAAGCCTTAAGGGCCTCTCGAATGTGGTCGGGACTCTTCTGTGTATGCTGAAGGTGCGGTACGTGGGGGCCTGTCTCTGGCCTCTCGCCAACACGTACCGGAAGTCTGAAATTCTGCTCGCTCATGCCAGTAGCCTCTACAGAATGAACGCCAAGTCGTACTTGCAGCACACCGCATCCTCATCGAACTTCACCTTCAGATCCGAGTACTTCCTCGGGCTCTCCCTGGGAACGATCAACCGATCGCCGTTTCGGTGACCTTTGAACACGGGGTCGTCCTTTCGGATCGCGTCTTGTTTTTTTCCAGTGAAGTACATCTGCGTCGTTAAGACGCCGTGATTTTTGTGTCGCATCTTCAGGTGAATGTGATTGGCCCGCTTGATATCCAGCAGATTGTACCAGCGAGGAACGACGGTTTTGAACAGGTACGTCCCATCCTTTGCGGTTTTGACTCTGCCGAAGTAACCGAAGTTCGGATCGAGAAGACCCTGGGTCGGAGCACGCGGGTGCTTGTAACGCCCGTTGTTGTCAGCCTGCCAGATTTCGACGACAGCCGATTCGACCGGTCTGCCTTTGGCGTCGAGAATCCGACCGAAGAGGTACACCATTTCTCCAGAGGGTTTCTTCCCGATCCCTCCAACGGCGGTGAGATCCTTCAGCCAGGGGATCTCTCCGGGTGGGTAGAAGGGTCCATCGTCTGTCATGCCGATGTACGGAATGCTTGGATCACGCTTGCCCAAAATGCTGGAGTCTTTCGAGTCGTCCTCCCCAAGGACGACGTTCGACATGCCGGTCATGGCATAGAGTCCGCACGATGCGGCAGTGACGTTGATGAACTGCCTGCGCGAGAGGTCAATTCTGTCTTTCATGTGATCCGTTTCTCTTTCCATTCGATATTCTCTTCGAATGGTTGGGAGAAATCCACGGAGTCGAGATTCGAGAGTGGGATCTCGAAGTCTCGAAGCGGAGTCATCCGCTTGAGGAGACACCGATTCTCGCGGGTTTCTCGATTTCAGAAACCACTTCGTCGAGGAACGAGCTATTTATTCTCCTTCTTTTCTCTTTTCAGCTTTCGTTTTTCCTTTGGAGTACGCTTGGCTTTTTTCTGTTGTTCCCTTTTGCCTTTGTCTTTACTCCCCTTGTCACCCATATCTGTTTCTCCGTGATTAAAAACGAATGTTCTTCGCAGCTCCGTCAGACCGGCTTGACGTTTTCGGCTCGTGGCCCTTTCGGTCCTTGTCCTTCGGTGTATGACACTCGTTGTCCTTCTTGGAGTTCTTCGTAGCTCACCCCTTCGAGGTTTGACGAGTGAAAAAACAGGTCATTGTCGCTCACTGTGTCGATGAACCCGAAGCCCTTGTTCGTGAGTCGCTTGATGGTGCCTTCTGGCCTTCGTCCATCCCCTCAAAAAGTGTCCTGCAGCGTTGTCCGAAAACATCACGGTCAGGCTGCTCCACCGCGCAGACATGTCATTCAATCGATATCACCTGCGTTTCGCGCCTCGATCATAGCCGTGATGCCTCGATCTCGCACTCGAAGCCCTTTTTCGACGCACTGCTGGCCAAGTGCTGTCGAGAAGCGGCAGCAATCGCGGGTAATAGACTACTCATGGTGCCTCTTCGCTTGGAGCTGAAGTCAGCTTCGGTGGCGCAAGCCAGCGGATCGCTACCGCGATAAATGAAAGCACGTAGGTCACGAAGAAGCAGGCCGCAATGACAGGCGTGCTGATGGGAAATAGCCAGGCCGAGAGAAGCGCGAGATTGATCATGGCGATCGCGACGGTAGACTTGGTCATGCTTCTGAGGAGGTACGGCATGGGCAGAGGCACGATCATCGAGATTGCGTTCAAGATGAATGCCGCGATGAGGAAGGGAGTGGCGCTGAACGCATATGCCTCCCCCAGCAGGACGATGAAGAGAATGTGGCGGACCAGTTCGTTCGTGGGGGAGCCCGAGGCGACCACGGCGCTGGGACGCAGGCGGGAGACGACACGGAGCTCGATCGCGAGTATGGCCACGACGCTGACAGCTCCACAGACGACGCCATGATGCATCGCGATGACCATCACGAAAACAGCATGCGCCAATGCGTCGCAGACGTTGTCGAGGATACAGCCGAACTCGCTCTGGATGCCCAGCTTCACCGCGAGTATGCCGTCCAGGTCATCCATGATGTTGTTGTATATCATCAATGGAATCACGAACTTGTAGCCGTCGTTCATCAACAAGAGCGGCAAGGGAACGATCCCCAGGATCGAAACGGCATTGGCGATGTTCCTGTAGGCAACGCCTGGTCGTCTTTCTTCCGCCTGCACCTGCTGGGGTTCGATCGTCGAGGTCTTCATGCGCGGATCGCCCTGCTAACAGGTTTCCCTTCAATTTCGTCCGAGACCCGGAGCGCAAAGAAGTGGTTCGTCAGCTCGGGGAATGCACGGCCCAGGATGGCCGGCATGCGGGTAATCCAGGGATTCCCGAGACGCAGTGCGAGGTAGGTCAACCGGCCGAGAACGGGAATGAACCGCAATCGCCGGGGCGCCAACGTTTTCCACCGCTTGATCAGTTCGCAGCCCATCTGCATCGAAATGTAGGGAACGTTCGGCTCGACGGAGACCACGTCGAAGCCAGACTCCCGGAACATGCGCTCGTAGATCTGAACGGAGCGGTAGACCGCCTGATACTCACCGTTTCGTGTGACGATCCCGCTTCGGACCGTGCTCTCACGACAGATGACGAGGCTGTTTGGCCCGAGACACGGACGCAGCTTTCTTAGCAGACCCACGACATCGATATCGTTCAGATACATCAGGAGGCCGCCGGTGAAGACGATTTCATAGCTCTGGCGCGGCTGAAACGACAGGGCGTTCTGATGGAGGGCGGTGACGTTTGGCAGCGAACTGCAGCGCGCCTCCAAAGTGTCGTACAGTTGCCCGCTCGCCTCTACCGCTACCACCTGTGCGAATTGATGGGCGAAGAACTCTGTCCAATGGCCAATGCCGCTGCCAAGGTCGAGGGCGGTACCTTCGCGACTGCACTGGCGTATCAGGCGTGAGACGATTTTCTTCTCGGCGCGGAATCGGAACTGACCGGCTCCGGCCGGAAAGCCGAAGCCGTCCATCATGTATGGACCGAGAATCGAGGTCCGGGCCGACCGCCAGTAGCGCGCCACGCCCGCATAGTCGAGATCAGCCGCGCCGGGCCTGAGATCCGCTGGGTCGGTGGTCATGGTCTCGGTCCTGCTCAGTATAATCAACTCCTCGAAGGCAGGCCACGCATGGGACCGTGGAAGATGCGTTCTGCCTCCTGTAGATCGGCCAGTGTATCGACCTCGTACCACCGCTCGTCATCGAAGAGAACGGGCCGGAGCGACAGGGTCCCTTCGCCGATCATCTCCGCGAAGACGGTCTCGTAGTAGTCGCCGACATTGCCTGCGGTGATGTGGCGGTCCAGACGCTCGCTGACATGTCGCCATGTGTCCGCCGAAAGGGAGTAGATGTTTACGGTCTTGAGTGACAAGTTGTTGCGTCTTGCATCGGCGCCGACATCCATCGATATAACTCGCCGTTGCTGGTCCAGTTCAACGGTAGAGCCTGTCATCCAAGGTTGAATGGTCGAAACGGCGATGCTGTCTGGTCGGAGCATCGGGCCGAGCAGGGGTGTGTCGAAGAAGAGATCGGACTCGAGCAGCAGGAACGGCTCTCGGACGAGTTCCCGGGCGATCCACAGGGAATAGATGTTGTTTGTCGTTCGATACCGTGAGCTGGTGATGTAGTCGATCCGAAGGTCGCAGGGGCGCTGTTCGAGGAACTCGCGAATGCATTCCTCCATGTGGCCGAGAACCACGACCAAGCGCTCAAAGCCCCAATCTTCCAGGCAACGAACCTGCTGATCCAGAATCGGGACGCCGTGTATCTCGGTGAGGCACTTGGGAGCGTCATGGGTCAGTGGCTGGAGGCGACTGCCGGTACCGGCGGCAAGCAGCACGGCCGTCCTTACCGGGTCGCT
>Ga0315336_1005515_pt1 | contig 13747 bp, 14 predicted proteins | sample ASW5metaG_FD_204512 | JGI IMG/M metagenome (GOLD analysis project Ga0315336, IMG submission 204512) | Ammonia-oxidizing marine archaeal communities from Monterey Bay, California, United States - ASW #5 | ecosystem: Environmental > Aquatic > Marine > Intertidal zone | place: USA: California...
CCCACCATGAGCACGGCCCCCCAACCAACAACGAGGAGAGGGAGGAGGACCCCGGTGAAGTTGCGAAAAGCGAGGACGAGAAAGATGGTAATGATAAGCACGCAAAGCGGGTTCAAGCGGAGTCCGTCCCGGGCCACGGCCCACCCCATGGCAGAGCGCACCGACGCCTCCCCGGCCAGAAAGAACTCTATCCCGTCCTCGTCGTGATCCTTCATGAGTGTGGCCAGGTAGCCGTTGATCTCCTCGGCCTTCCCTCGCGGCGGCACGACGACGATGGCGCCCGCCGAGCCGTCCTCCGAGACGATCACCCCCGTGTAAAGCTCCAGGCGCTGGATCGAGTCCTTGATGGCACGGAAATCCTCCGCGGTTTCCGGAAAGGGGTTGAGGTACGGTTTCTCGTGCAGCAGGCCTTCATCAAACTCCACGTCGAGCTCGGTGGCGAGGCTGTAAATCGGGTGCTCGACAACTTCCGGGTAGAGCGCGAGCTTTGCCGATATCTTCTCAGAAAGGACCTGGATGAGCCGTAGCGGAGCTTTGGCGTAGATTCCATCAGGCTTTCCCGTGGCAACCGCCAGGAGCATGGGATCCTCGAGGCCGAACTTTTCCTCGACGAGACGCTTCGAGATGAAAGCCGGGTGATCGGAGGGAATGAAGGAGTCGGGTCGGTTGTCAAACCTGATGCTGGGCAGCGCCAGAGCGAAAATAAGCATCGCCACCGCCATCACCACGAGAATCATCCAGCGTCGTCGTACGATGAACTCGAAGTACGATCTCATCGTTTTGCCCCTCCCCGCCGCGCCTGTATCCGCTGCCAGGCACTCAGCAGGCCATCTTTCCACGGCGGCATGACATTGAGGCCCAGGTCTTCGAGTCTCTTGTTTTCGAGGACCGAGTAGTGTGGGCGGCGGACCTTTGAGGGAAAGTCCGCCAGGCGCACGGGTTCCAGTTGCACGTTCATACCGGCAACCTCGTAGACCGCGCGGACGAAGTCGAACCTGGAAACACCGCCGACACAGGAGGCGTGAAAGATGCCGGAGACGTCCTCGGAGAGGAGACGAAGAATCTGCGCCGCGAGGCTCCAGGCATCGGTAGGGCTACTCTCCTGATCGTAAACCACGCGGACTGGGCGCCCCGACTTTCGCGCGGCCTCACCGGTGGCAATCATTGTCTCGACAAAATTCTTCCCAGGTCCGCCGTAGACCCAGGAAGTACGCAGCACGATCGAACGGACCGCATGCGCCTCGAGCCGCTCTTCTCCCGCGAGCTTCGACCTCCCGTACGCGCCCAGAGGTGCCGGAGGGTCGGTTTCGCGGTAGGGCCTGGGTGGGGAACCGCCGAAGTCGCCCGAAAAGACATAGTCCGTGCTGACGTGGACGAGCCGCGCGCCGCCAGCGAGACAGGCGTCGGCAAGGTAGCCCACCGCGAAATCGTTGACGAGCTGGACCTGGTCGTGCTCGCTTTCCGCCTTCTCGACGTCGTTGTAGGCCGTGCAGTTGATGACCCAGTCGGGCTGCACTTTCTTCACCACCTCGCGCACTTGCCGCTGCCGGGTCACGTCGAGGGCATTGCGGTCAAGCGCCGTCACCTCCAGCCCGGGTTGGCTTTGCCCGAGTTCGACCACCTTGGATCCCAGCTGCCCACGGCTTCCGGCTACAAGGAGTTTCATGCTGTTCACTCGACGATCGGCCCTGCTGCAGTGCTTCAGTCACCCCACGACAGGTTACTGAACGGAGCCATAGGCTTTCACAGCGGGCAAAAAAAAACAAGGCCGGGTGAACCGACCTTGTCTCCTCGCTCGTGCACTTATTCCAAACGCGAGAGGCGCGCCCTATGTCTGCGCGTTCGATTTCTTGAGTATCTGCGCCACGGCCTTGGGGATTACGTCCGTCTTCAGGTACAGGGTAATTGCCCGGAATTTATCGTCGATCATGACCTTGAGAGTTTCCCCGGACAATGAGGCTGCGACCTTGTCTTCGACGACGGCCCCAATCTCCTCCTTGCAGAGCCCTTCCGGCGCGCTTCCCCCTGCAGGAGAGGTCCTCAACTTCTGGTCAACAGCGCGATGCACGAACTTTTCAAGGAGTCCGCTCTCGAAGAGCACGCCGTGAATGACCTGCGTCAAGGCTTCCTTTGTTGCGCCAAGTCCCGAGGGACCACCCACTCCGACGGCGTGGGTCATCTTCTTATCCATCAGCGGCTCGAGCCTCTCCGTGACCAAGGAATTGAAGCGCGTCAGGAGGCGCTTCTCGATTTCTTGCAGTCGGCCCTCGAGTTGCTTGTCGGGCTGCTCGCGCGTGGCGTCCGAGGGTGGCGGGGTCGAAGGGCCCGCCTGCGAGGATCCCGAAGGTTTGGCCCGGGACCCAGCGGATCCCCGCACCCGGGGGTCGAGCACGGGCTCGGTCATTGTGGGTGACTCCTCTCGAAGGGGTGAAGCCGCGAATTCAAATGCTTACGTTACCGAAGAGTAGGATGTGCGCGAGCAGCTGTCCACTGGAGGTCCGAAAACGGGTGCCGAGCCCTATCTGGGGAAAAAGGCTGTTGTGACTATAAAATTTGGTTGTACCCTGCCGAGCTTCCCGGAAGGATGCCGTGAATGGAACGCGTCCTTGTTGTGCCTAGAGTTTCACTTCTCGGACCGCCTCGACCGTCGGTGGCAGGCTTTCAAGCCGGGTCGGCGAGCGAGGTTTTTGACGTCATAGGGAGGAGGGGGTTTTTTGCGGAGCGCGACGCGGCGGAAGGTGATCCTTCGCTCAAGCAAATAATCCCATACGCTGTAGTGACTTGTGATTCTCAGGTCTTCCTCTTCGAGCGCCGGCCGAAGGGAGGAGAAGCACGATTGCATGGGCGGGTCTCCCTGGGCGTCGGCGGGCACGTGAATCCGCAAGATTCACCGGACGGTCTGATGGACAGTGCGGTGGAGAGCGCTTTCGAACGAGAGCTTCACGAAGAGCTCGCCCTGCAGACTTCTTATCGGAAACAAGTAGTGGGGGTGCTGAACGACGATTCCGATCCTGTCGGACAGGTACATTTCGGGATCGTCTATTCGGTGACGACCGAGACGCCCCAGGTAGAGATCAGAGAAAAGGAGTGCCTGGAGGGAGGCTTCGTAGGCGTCCGCGAAGTTGCAAGCTACCAGGAGCGCATGGAGTCCTGGTCCAGGATCCTCCTGGAGAACTTCTGGCCCGAGACGTAAGAATGGTTAGACGTGAGAAGCCGGTTCCCCCGTTGATCCCGAAGGTGGCTGCGAGCAGGATTTCGCGCTACCTGCGCTACCTCGAGGATCTCGAGGATCGGGGCGAGACAACGACGTCGTCGAGGCAGCTCGGTGCTGCTCTCGGCGTTACGGCGGCCCAGGTGCGAAAGGACCTGGGGTACTTCGGTCAGTTCGGCTTTCCCGGGCTCGGCTACAAGATCTCGAACCTCATACCTGAGATCAGGCGCATTCTGGGAACGGAAAGGTCGTGGAACCTCGTCATGGTCGGTATCGGGAACCTCGGAAACGCGCTCCTGCGCTACAAGGGTTTTGCCGCCCACGGATTTCGCGTTGTGGCCCTCTTCGATTCCAATCCCAAGCTCGTGGGGCGTACCCTGGAGGGCCTGACCGTATACCCGATAACGAAGATTGCCCAGGTGGTTCACGCCGAGGGCGTTGAGCTCGCTATCCTCAGTGCGCCGGCTTCCGCGGCACAGGAGGTGGCCGACCTTCTCGTGGGCGCTGGGATACGGGGGATCTACAACTTCGCGCCCGTTCTCCTGAATCTGCCTGAGGACGTGGCTTACGTCTCGGTCGATCTCTCCGTCGAGCTCGAGCAGCTAGCCTTTCTGGTCTCCAACAGAGACCGGGAGTTGGAGCGGCGCAACGCGGGGGGGGAGTCGGGAACGTAAGAGTGTTCGGTGTTCAGTGTTCGGGAAAGAGAACAAACCGAAGAACTCAAAGAGAAATCCGGCAAGACCGAAGACGGCGCGGTTCCACGACAGAAATTCGAGGGACGCCTCGCGTCGGAGGCCCTGAACGCTGAACACCGAACGCTTCTAAAGACGCATGCGGACAGCGGGGAACCCTCGATTCCAGGGTCCTCTCGGCCGCGCGATCCTCCTTGACTTGAAACACCGTCCTAACTACAATCTCTCGATTCAACTTAGGCAAATGCTACCCGGTGGTGTAATTGGTAACACAGGAGTTTTTGGTACTCCATTTTGAGGTTCGAGTCCTCACCGGGTAACCAGGTTCTCGACGGGTTCCAGGGAGCTTGCGCTGCCTCACGGCGGTGCGGGACGGCTCTACTGGCCACTTTCCACGCTTTCTGCCATGCTCACACCCATCATCATAGCCGCAGGTAAGGGGACGCGAATGCGCTCGGAGTTTCCCAAAGTGCTCCATCCCCTGCTGGGGGTGCCGCTCCTCGAGCATGTGCTGGAAAGCGCGGCGGCTCTGAAGGCCGCCAAGGTTGTTGTTGTGGTCGGCTTTCAACGGGAGATGGTCCAGGACGCGTTTCCTGACCGCGGCATCACCTGGGCCGTCCAGGAGGAACAGCTCGGCACGGCGCACGCGGCGAACTGTGGCGTGCAAGCGGCGGGGCGATTCGTGGAGGAGCAATTGCCGGAAGGGCGGTCGGAAGGGGGCGACCCGGACCTCTTGATCTTGAACGCCGATCTGCCCTTGCTTTCGCCCGAGACTTTGCGGGCGCTCGTCGAGGCGCATGCCGAGTCTCGTGCTGCCGTCTCGATTCTCACTTGCGACCTCCCCAACCCTCACGGTTACGGAAGGATCGTGCGCGACAGCTCCGGGCAAGTACGCGCCATTGTCGAGGAGTCCGATGCGGACGAGGAGACGCTGCGAATCCGCGAGGTCAACGTGGGCACGTACGTGTTCCAGGCAGCTGCCTTCACGGAATTTTACGGCAAGATTGGCCGTGAAAACGCGCAGGGGGAGCTCTACTTGACGGACCTCATCGAGCAGGCGGCCCGAGCCGGGCGGACGGTCGCCTCGGTCAAGGCCCAGAGCGCCGAAGAGGTTGCGCAAGTCAACAGCCGTTCGGAGCTGGCCGCAGCATCAAGGATTCTCCGGGAGCGTATGCTCGAGGAGTACATGGAATCTGGTGTCAGTATCGACGATCCACCGACGACCTACATCGAAAAGGGCGTTCGCATAGGAAGGGACGCGCGGGTCCTGCCTTTTACGGTGATTCGTAGAGGGGTCGAGATTGGTCCCGGGTGCCAGGTCGGCCCCTTTGCTCACCTCCGGCCCGGTACCCGGTTGGCAGATGGGGCCAGCATCGGGAACTTCGTTGAGGTCAAGAACTCCAGTATCGGCCGCAACTCGAAAGCGCATCACCTGAGCTACCTGGGGGATGGTGAGATAGGGGAAAGCGTTAACATCGGGGCAGGGACGATTTTCGCCAATTACGATGGCAAGGTGAAGAGCAAGACGCAAGTCAAGGACAGGGCGTTTGTCGGCAGCGGCACGATCCTGGTCGCGCCGGTGCGTGTCGGCGAAGGTGCCGTAACGGGTGCGGGTGCGGTTGTTTTGAAGAACAGGAACATCTCCGATGGTGAAATCGTCGTAGGGGTTCCGGCCAGAAGCATCAAGCAAGAGTAACAGTCCGGTGGAAAAGTCATGTTCAACGGACTGTTAAGATTTTGGGAGCATTGTAATCGATGGATCAGATTTCCCTGAACGCGGACCCACGATCGGCGTTTGGCTCGCGCGCTGCGAGAAGCATCCGAGCGCGCGGCCGTATTCCAGCCAACCTTTATGGCCATGAGGAAGGCAACTTGCACTTTTCCTTGGACGCCAAAGCATTCTCGAAGTTCCTCGAAGCGGGGCATCGCCTCGTCACTATCCGGTTGGGAGAACAGGAGGAATCGAGTGTCGTGAAGGAGGTGCAGTACGACCCGCTAGGCACGACTCTCATACACGTGGATTTCACGCGCGTCCGTCTCGACGAGAAAATCGAGGTGGAGGTGCCCATCGAGCCGATCGGGGTTCCGAAGGGAGCTGCAGGAGGGGGCGTTCTCGAGTTCCCGCTCAAGGAAGTGCGTATCACCGGCTTCCCCCAGGATCTCCCTGAGAAATATGAACTCAATATCGAGACACTAGAGTTGGGGCAATCCATACGCCTCAAGGATCTGTCCCCGCCGCCCAATTGCTCCTTCACCGAAGACCCGGAACTCGTCGTCGCCGCGATCGCTCACCCGCGCGAGGAGGTAGCCGCCCCGGCTGCGGACGAGGAACAGGCGGTTCAGCCGGAGGTCATCGGGAAAAAGAAGCCCGAGGAGGAGGGCGAATCGGAGGCCAAGAAATAGGAGACGGATTCCTGAAGTTCATTACGGGTCTCGGAAATCCTGGAAGGGCCTACTCACGATCGCGGCACAACGTCGGTTTCTTGGTGCTGGACCGTGTGGCCCAAGCCGAGGAGTTCCCCCCGCCGAGAAAAAAGTTCCAAGTGAGCTACACGCAGAGGAAAATCGACGACGAGCAGGTGTTTTTGCTCGAACCCCAGACTTATATGAACCGGAGCGGTCCTGCTGTTCGTAGCTTCTTGAGCTATTTCGGGGAGGTGGCTCCATCGAGCGAGTCCTTGCTCGTGGTCCACGACGATCTGGATCTGCCGATGGGGACGCTGCGTTTCCGCTCGGGAGGCTCCAGCGGTGGCCATCTGGGCGTGGCGTCGATCATCGAGGCCCTCTGCAGCGCCCAATTCTCCCGCCTCAGGGTGGGAGTCGGGAGGCCCGCCGGGCTGGAGGCCGCGGAGTACGTGCTCCAAAGTCTTACTAAAGAGCAGGAAAAGGGCCTTTTGAGCATGGTCTCGAAGGCTGCATCCACGCTGCCGGAGTGGATCCGGCAAGGAACCGATACCTGTGCAAACCGCTATAACGGTGTGGGTTTTGCGTCCCAATGAAGGAAGGGGCATGGTAAGCTTGCGTGTCTCCGAAACTCGGAGAGGGGCACGCGCGGAAAAAATACGGAGTTTCACCACGCTTGATTGCATTCTAGGAGGACAGGGTCTTTGAAGAAGCTTTATGAGGGAATGTTCCTTTTCGATTCCAATCTTGCGACGAAGGATTGGCCGGGTCTCGAGCGCCACGTTCAGGACCTGTTGCAGAGAAACTCGGCCGAGCTGGTTTATTCCGAACGCTGGCCGGACCGCAAGCTCTCGTACGAAATCAAGGGTTGCAAGAAGGGCACTTATTACTTAACCTACTTCAACGCTCCTCCCGATGCCGTTCGAGGACTGCGCAGGGACTGCCAGCTCTCGGAGCGGGTTTTGCGGGTTTTCGTCCTCTACGACGATGGGTTCGTTGAAGAGTGCGCGAAGCGGCGTGACCGTGAGGCTGCTGCGACGTCCGAGGAACCAGTCGGAGTCGGAGTCGGAGTCGGAGTCGGCCAAGAGGTGGAGAAGTCGGACGTTGCCGTCGATCGCACGGCCGCAGCCGATCAGAATATAGAGAACAAACAGTCAGACCTTGCCACAGATAGTTCGGGCTGAAGCGTCCGTGTGAAAGTCTGTCTGGGGGGGGTGTGGGCTGTCGCAGAAAAGTCGCCGGGAAAGTAGAGAGTCGAGCGTGTACCTGGCGGCTCGCCGAAGCGGGTCGCGTGGTAGAAACCCTTTGCCGACGGATCCAGAGGAGGCTTCGATGTCGAATTTCAACAAAGTTTTGCTCATGGGGCGACTCACGAGAGACCCCGAGTTGCGTTGTACACCGCAGGGAATTCCCGTTGCCGAGATCGGTCTCGCTGTCAACCGTGAGTACACCGTGGGAACAGAGCGCAGGAAAGACACAGCGTTTGTGGATATCACGCTCTGGCGGCGCCAGGCAGAAGTTGTCTGCCAGTACCTCAAGAAGGGGCAGCCGCTCTTTGTGGAGGGCCATCTTTCCCTGGATTCCTGGGAGACGCAGGACGGGCAAAAACGCTCCAAGCTGCGGGTCATCGCCGAGAACTTCCAGTTCGTCGGAGGGCGCGGCGAAGGAACGGGCGACTCCTCGGGCGGGGCGGACGCCGCAGCGAGCCGCTCCTATTCGCGGGCCGGTCGTGCGGAGACGTTCCCGCCGAACTCCGAGTCTCGGTTTGGAGACGCCGCGAATCAGGTTCCCGCCTCTCCCGACGGCGAGAGTGCCGCGGAGGAAGGCCCCCTGGGGCTTTCCGAGGGCGAAATTCCGTTCTGATACGTAGCTGGTAGCTGCTTCTGGGGACCCATTTTCCGGTTTTGCGCTCGGACCCGTCCCCGTGCCCGTCTCCGTCCTCGATGGGAGCGTAGGCGGCACGGGGAGGGGGACGGGCCTGGGCATGAAGTAAGACTACCAGAGGGTTTCCAAAGGGAATTCTCCCAGTATACTGGGGGCCTGCTTACCGGGGAGGACACTCCGAAAGGAACCAGGACTGCGGTTGACACCATGAAGCTGTTACTTCAAAGAAACGTCGAGAAACTCGGAACGATCGGAGACATCGTCAGTGTAGCCCGTGGCTATGGAAGGAATTACCTCTTGCCGCGGGGCCTTGCTGTGGAAGTCACCAAGGACAATCTCCACCGCTTCGAGTCGATGAAGCGGCGCTTGATCGCGATGGAGCAGGAGACGAAGGAGAAATTCAAACTGCTCGCGGGTGAACTTGAAAAAACTTCCTGCACGATCATTGCGAACTCCAGTGAAGAGGGCCACCTTTATGGCTCGGTCTCCGCCCGAGACATAGCCAGGCAGTTGACGAGCGATGGCATCGAAGTCGAAGCGAAGAGTGTCCTGCTCGAAGCGCCTATCAAGGAGCTTGGAATTTACAAGGTGAAGATTCAGCTGCACCCCGAGGTTTCCTGCGATGCCAAGGTCTGGGTGGTCAAAGGAGACGACAGCGGGGAAGGTGGCAAGAAGAAGGCGAAGCCGGCAGCGGATTTGGAAAACAGCGAGGTCGACGCCGAGCTGGAGCTCTGAGTTCTATGGGGTTTGGGGCTGGCGCCCGAAGAAGTGGGGTCGTTTCCGCCTGGGTGGGTCAAGCGCGAAGCAGCTAGGCCCACCGCGAAGAACTTGACCGCTCCCTCCTTGGTCGCGGCCAACGCCCATGGTAATCTATTCGTGAGGTGGTTCAGACTCGCGTTCGGAGTGAAGAGAAGCATTCGGAGTGAAGAGAAGCATTCGGAGTGAAGAGAAGCATGGTCCGTCCCGCTGAAGCTGTCCGTTCTGGCGAAGGTTCCGGCGTCGCCCGTCTCGAAGCAAAACTCGCCGACAGGAAGCTGCCCCATAGCCTCGAGGCGGAACAGAGCGTTCTGGGCTCGCTCCTCGTCGATTGCAAAGGGGCTTCGACGGTCTTCCAACTGCTTTCGGCCGAGGACTTTTACAGCCCCCGTCACGCCAAGGTTTTTACGATTTTCCAGCAGCTCTACGATCAGCATTCTACCTTCGATGAAGTCATGGCGATGGACGAGATGGAGAGGGCCGGGATCTCCGAGTCCGTGGGAGGTCTGGAGTTTCTCGAGGGTCTTCTCAACCGCGTTCCCACGGCGGCCAATGTCGAGCATTACACCCGGATCGTACGGGAAAAGGCGATTTTGCGCAGTCTCGTGGGGAGCTGCAGCGAGATCATTCAAGGGGTTTACGACTCGGAGACTCCGGCCAGAGATCAGCTTGACGGTGCCGAACAGAAGGTTTTCGAGATCGGCAAGAGGAGCATGGGACGCGACTTCATCCAGATCAGCGATATTCTGGATGAGCACTTCGAGAAGCTTGGAAAAAGTGCCACCGAAGCCGACAGAACGGTCCAGTCGGGATTTACCGATCTCGACAGAGAGACCACTGGGTTCCATCCGGCAGAGTTCATTATCGTCGCCGGTCGCCCCAGTATGGGAAAGACCAGCTTCTGCATGAACTGTGTCGAGCACATAGCCATGGCCCGGAAGCGGGTGGCGATTTTCAGCCTCGAGGTCTCCAAGGACCAGCTAGTGCAGAACCTCCTCTGCGGGTTCGCGCGAGTCGATGCTCACCGCGTGCGACAGCGATCTCTGTCGAAGGAAATGTGGCAGAAGCTCACCGATGGCGCCAGCCGGTTGAGCCAGACGCAAATCTACATCGACGACACCCCCGGGTTGACGCCACTGGGCCTGAAAGCGAAGGCGCGGCGGCTCCATGCCCGAGCGCCGCTCGATGTGATCGTGATTGACTACCTGCAACTCATGGAGGTGGGGGGGACGGAGAGCCGGCAGCAGGAGATCTCGGCCGTCTCACGAAGCCTCAAGGCTCTGGCCCGGGAACTCGACGTGCCGGTGATCACGATTTCCCAGCTCAGCCGTGGCGTCGAGAGCCGGGAGTCCCACCGGCCGCGTCTTTCCGATCTGAGGGAATCGGGCGCCATCGAGCAGGACGCGGACCTCGTCCTCTTGCTGTACCGCGAGGAATACTACAAACCGGACAAGGAAGAGGCCAAGGGCCAGGCCGAGGTCATCATAGCGAAGCAGCGGAACGGTCCGACCGGAACCCTCCAACTGTCGTTCCAGAGCAAGCATATGCGGTTCGAGAACCTCGCAACCCACTACGAAGACGGGGATTTCCAGGGCGGCGCCGGATTCCCGTAGGGGCAGGGCGGGTTTGCGAGAAGGTAGGGCAGGGGAAAGGACAGAGGCATGATTTCACCTAACCTTCTTTTCCAAAACACGTTGCGCCATCGAGCCCCGACCTGAGGCCCTCAAAGGGGCCGGGTCCCGCGGCAAGATTCGGGTTTCTCGCGGGTCCCTTGGAAGGGGAGCCGGCTGGGATCTTCCTTTCGCAAGCGCTTATGCTCCATTACAATAGCGCGCTTCCCTCGGGGCCGGGCTCCGGGTTTCGTCCCCGGAACGCCAAACCGGTCGCCACTGGCAGGCTGCGCCACCACGAGGCGGCGGGCAATAGCGGAGAACTCCTCGAATGATCGACAGAAAGGTCGTCTTGTGGATGACAGGCTTCGGTGTCTTGCTGCTTCTGGGTGGCCAGACTTTGAACACATTTCGACCGCCTCGCACGGCGCTGATCGATATTTCCCAGGTATTCGAGGCCTACGAGAAGAAAAAGGAACTCCAGGCCCAGTTCGAGGCTGATATCAAGGGGGTCCACGACAAGCTCAAGGAGCTCGAAAAGCAGTACAAGGAGCTGGTCGAAGAGCTACCCAACCTGGGGCCGGGGGAGAGAAAGACGCAGCTCCAGCTCGAGGAATTCAAGCTGAAGCAAAGGGTTGACGAGCTCCAAAAAACCGAGACCGGGCGCCTGCGAGAAACCCAGATCAAGTACCTCAAGCAGATTCGTGACGAGATCACGGCGGAGATTCGGGCCTACGCTGAGGCGGAGGACCTGGATCTCGTGCTGGAGGCGATGGTGGTTGGAGAGATGGGGCCTGAAGTCGGGCAGTTCCGTTGGCCCATTGCGCACTACGTCAAGCCCGAGCTGGAGATCAGCAACGAGATCGCGAGGCGGCTCAACGACCGCTATCGCCCCTAACACCAGCAGGTCGATCCTCGCCCATGTTCGAGCAGAAAACCATTGCGGCGCCGGTAAGGCTCGGTGGAGTAGGGCTTCACACGGGTCAAGAAGTCGGGCTAGAGATGGTGCCCGCCGAGCCGGATACGGGCGTGGTGTTTGTCAGAACCGATCTTCCCGGCCACCCCAGGGTCGAGGCGCGCACCGCGAATCTGGCGAGTCGCCCTCGCAGGACGGCTCTCGTCAACGGTGAAGCCGAGGTGCAAACGACAGAGCACTTGCTGGCTGCTCTTTGTGGCGCCGGAGTTCAAAATGTCGAAGTTCGACTCGACGCACCCGAGCTGCCGGGCCTCGACGGCAGCGCGCTGCCTTTTTACGAGGCCGTGAGGGACGTAGGAGTCGACGGCCAAGGCCAGCCCGCCCGGCAGCTTCATCTTCGGAAGCCCATCGCCGTGACCGACAATGGTGCCAGCCTTATAGCTCTGTCGCGCGACAGTGGACTGAGCGTAGGCTACACCCTCGACTACAGTGGCTTTCGGGGCTCAGACGATCTGACGGGCGGCCATCTGACGACGGGCATGGAGACGCAGTTTCTCGAAATCGAGCTTAACGAAGAATCGTTTGCCAGGGAGATCGCGCCAGCCCGCACTTTTGTCCTCGAGGAGGAGATTCAGCAGTTGCGAGCCGCGGGTCTCGGTAAGGGGGCGAACACGCAGAACACGTTGGTTCTGGGCCGAGAGGGCATCATTGACAACAAGCTCCGGTTCCGTGACGAGTTCGTCCGGCACAAGGTCCTCGACCTCCTGGGGGATCTTTACTTGATGGGGTGCCGGCTACACGGTCACCTGCTCGCGACGAAGTCGGGTCACGCCCTCAACGTCCGACTGGCGCGCCTGATTCTCGAGCAGAATCACCGCGAGCGCGAGGTGGACGATGTGCTGGCGAATGCAGAGGGTGGACTCGATGTGCAGCAGGTGGAGAAGCTTCTTCCACACCGCTACCCCTTTCTCATGCTTGACCGCATCCTGGAGATTCGGGATGACCATGCTGTTGGCTTGAAGAATGTAACGCGCAATGAGGAGTACTTTCAGGGGCATCTCCCCGATCGTCCGGTGATGCCGGGTGTGCTCATCGTGGAAGCCATGGCTCAGCTTGGCGGCGCGCTTCTTCTGCGCAAACGGGAGAACGTGAATCGACAGGTTTTCCTCCTGTCTCTCGATAATGTCAAGTTCCGTAGGCAAGTCGTGCCTGGAGATCAGGTGATTCTCGAAGCCGACTTGCATAAGCTGAAATCGCGCACCGCCGAGGTCTCGACAAAAGCTCGGGTGGAAAGTAATACGGTCGCGGAGGCAGATATCCGCTTCATGCTGGTCGAGGAATAGAACCAGAATTCATGTTTGCTTTGCTTGGACTTTTGAGGCGTTAATAAGAGAGCAATGTTCTGGACACCCAGAAAAACGGCGGAGCTTTCTTTCCGCTACGAGCATGTGTATATCCACCCGACCGCCGAGGTCGGAACGGATGTCGAGCTCGGCCCCTTCACTTATATCGGCCCCAACTGTCGTGTCGGGGACGGTTGTCACCTGCACAACAATGTCTCGCTCGTAGCAAACGTCGTGCTCGGCGAGGGCAATGAAATTTTTCCTGGGGCTGTTGTCGGTGCCGTCCCGCAGGACAAGAAGTACCAGGGAGAGGGCAGCTGGGTCATACTGGGAAATGAAAACACCGTGCGTGAGTGCGTCACCATTAACGGTGGTACAGCGCAGGGCCAGGGTATCACGCGCATCGGTAACCGCAACCTGGTCATGGCAAGCTGTCACATCGCGCACGACTGCATTCTCGAGGATGACATCATCATGGCCAACAATGTCCTCCTCGGCGGCCATGTGAAAGTGGAACAGCATGCGAGCTTTGGCGGATTGGCGGCGGTGCACCACTTCGTAACGGTTGGCCAACACGCTTTTGTCGGGGGGTTGGCCCGCGTTACTCAGGACGTGCCACCTTTCCTGCTGGTCGAGGGTAATCCGGTTCGCGTTTGGTCCATCAACAAGGTCGGTCTGAGACGGCACGGATTCACTCCGTCGGCCATGAAAAAACTGAAGGAAGCTCACCGGCTCCTTTTCCGTTCCCGGATTCCACGCCGGGAGTCTGTCGAGCAGCTCAAGAGAGCTTCTTGCAAAGTTCCAGAAGTCGTAGTCCTTGTGGACTTCTTGCTGGCAACTGAGAAGGGAAATCAAGGTCGCGCGCGCCAGTTATGAACAAGGGGAACGGAATGCAACGCCCTAGGAGGCCGAGCTCGAATGAACCGGTATCG
>Ga0315336_1005516_pt1 | contig 13745 bp, 11 predicted proteins | sample ASW5metaG_FD_204512 | JGI IMG/M metagenome (GOLD analysis project Ga0315336, IMG submission 204512) | Ammonia-oxidizing marine archaeal communities from Monterey Bay, California, United States - ASW #5 | ecosystem: Environmental > Aquatic > Marine > Intertidal zone | place: USA: California...
CATTATTTCCCCCAGCACTCTTTTTTGTGCTCCAGTCAATTCGAATTTGAGGAGTTTAAAAAACTTGCGGATTGTTTCCCCGCGAGTTTTAAAAGAACGCCCGCGTTCCCTGGTCTGGAGGTACCTTTTTTTGAATGCTAGGGCAAGTTGGAGTAGAAAAAATTCTTCGAAAATTAATCTCTTTTGGGCAGGATATTGGAACTTTTCGAGAAGGTTGATCGGAGCATCAGCGGGTGGAAAATGTACCAGTTGAATTGCTTCGTTTCGTCTTGGAAATTTGTATCGTCTTAAAATTTCTTCAGGTAAAAATTCTTCAATAAGATCTTTATAGTTAGTAACCACATTTTTCATGATAGTACGGAGAGACTTTAGGTGTAAGCCTTCGGTTAAATGATAGACAGGAACGATGCGACCTATTTCTAGCAGTTCAAGGTCGTCGGATGGTCCACTATCTATATCTGGATGGACAACCTCCAGCCCACTACCACGTTTGTTTTGGGTGGGTTTCCCGTAAAAAGTGAGAGTCTTCCCCGCTTTTATTTTTTCTGTCATATAGGATTCGTTAAACTGGAACCATTTGACTCGTATGAAACCGCTATCGTCTTGTATTACGGCTTCAAAAATTTTTCTCCGGCGCCCAATGTAAACAGCCCCTGCATCAATAACTTTACCTACAAATGAAGCCATTTCGCCTGGGAGAAGATTGGTTATTTTTTTTACTTGGCTACGGTTGTCATACCGGAACGGAAGAAAAAAAAGAGCATCTTCAGTAGTGTTCATTTGCAGTTTTTTAAGAAGTGCGGCTCTTTTTGGTCCAACGCCCTTAATAAACTGAAGAGGATCATCGAGAGAAAATTTTTTAATAAATTTTGGTTTACTGTTCATAGGGTTATTATTGACCTAAATAGAGCTATTTTGTCCGTGGTTGGAAGCTTTCACTCCCGCTCAAAATAATAGGATTCTTATAAACTTGTGTAAACATTAGATTTAAAATCACGTAGCATAACCTACTTGGAGTGCAATTACATAAAAGTAAATTTGACATGAATGAACTCGGAAGATATTCTTTATCTGGTGGTAACTCATGTAAAAACAGATGAATAATGCATAGTTTAAAGATTGAGGTTACGTGGAGATAAAATAAAATGTAAAAATGGACTTACTTTTATGAAACTGGAGGACATAACAGAAGCTGTTGTACAGTATCATCCCAAAGCAAATCTGGATGTTATATCGGAGGCTTATGTCTACTCGGCCAAGGCTCACCGTGACCAAAGTCGCCGTTGTGGCGCAGCCTATATTTCTCACCCTCTCGAAGTCGCATTTAACCTCACACGACTAAAAATGGACGAACAGACCATTGCTGCTGGTCTGCTTCACGACACAATCGAAGATACCCTCGCAACGGCGGAAGAGCTTCAGAAAATCTTTGGCCATGAAATTTATCACCTGGTAGAAGGTGTTACCAAAATTAGCCAGATCCAATTTTCCAGCAGGGAAGAAAGCCAGGCAGAGAATTACAGGAAGATGATCCTAGCCATGTCAGAGGACATTCGCGTGGTCCTAATTAAACTGGCTGATCGGGCGCATAATGTCAAGACTCTAGGATCGCTCAGTCCTGATGCTCAACACCGCATCGCGCGTGAAACCATAGATATATTTGTTCCCATTGCCAACCGTTTGGGTATTGGGTGGATGAAAAATGAGTTGGAAAATAGTGCGTTCATGTACTTAATGCCTGATGAACACGAAGCAATTCGCGCCGAGCTAGCTAGTGGACAAAACCTAAGGGGTGCCTACGTTGAAAAAGTTCGGGCGTTGTTGGAAAACGAATTGATGATCGCAGAAGTTCCAGGGAAAGTAGTCGGACGTTCCAAGCACTCATATAGTATTTATAAAAAAATGGAGCAACAAAAACTTGATTTCAAAGATTTATACGATCTCACTGGATTGCGGGTTCAAACGACTAGCCTTAAAGATTGCTACGCTGTTTTGGGATTAGTCCACTCATTATGGAAGCCCATTCCCGGTCGATTCAAAGATTATATAGCTATGCCGAAGCCCAATCTTTATCAATCTCTTCATACGGCAGTAATGGGTCCAGAAGGGGAACGTGTGGAGATACAGATCAGAACGGAAGAGATGCATAAAGTTTGTGAAGAAGGGATCGCCGCCCATTGGCAATATAAGGAAGATGGAAAAACCAAAAACCAACCTATGGATCAACAGTTGGCCTGGGTGCGGCATCTTCTTGAAACCCAGAAAGATCTTAAGAATCCGAAAGAATTTCTTAATTCCTTTAAGGTGGATCTATTTTTCAGTGAAGTGTATGTGTTTACTCCGAAAGGCGACGTTATCGCCTTGCAACGTGGTGCGACCCCAGTAGATTTTTCTTATGCAGTTCATACGGATATTGGTGATCACTGTTCTGCTGCCAAGGTCAACGGCAAAATAGTTCCATTACGCTATAGACTGAAAAATGGAGATCGAGTTGAAATAAAAACTTCTAAAACCCAGCAACCCAGTCGAGACTGGTTAGCATTTGTGAAGACCTCAAAAGCCAGGAGTAAAATTTTGAACTTCCTTAACACCCGGGGAAAAGAGAGGAGCCTTAGCTTGGGTACCGAGCTATTGCATAAGAAGTTAGTAGAATATGGGGTTGATCCTTCGGTTATCCTCACAGGCAAAGCTTTTGAGGAAGCCCTTCAAGTAAATGGATTTGGAAACTTTGAGAGCTTGCTAAGGAGTATTGGGCTAGGAAAAGTTTCAACACATCACTTCATCGAAAAACTGTTACCCAAGGAAATAGCCGATCAGAGAAGACGAGACGAATCTAACCAAATAAAGCTAAAAGAAAAAATTCCCGATCCGGCTGGAGCAATTCACTTAAAATGTTTTAATGATGATATTCTCTTGCGTGTCGGGAAGTGTTGCCATCCAGTTCCAGGAGATCCAATTATAGGCTATATCACTCGTGGAAGAGGAGTTACGGTACACCATGTTGACTGTGCCAGCCTCCAGTCGCTGGGCTGTGAAACTGAAAGACTCATTGAGGTCGATTGGGGCCAAAGTTTTGAGGCAACAGTCCATCCCGTTCGTATCTCAATTATTGCCGATGACAAGCCTGGTCAATTAGCTGAAATTACCAGGGTTTTGGCTTCCTGCGGAATAAATATAACGCTTGCCCATTTGAAACAAGGTGCAAACCGAAGGGCCTATTTCGAGTTTTTCATCGAAATAAGCGACCTTGGGCACTTGAACAGGATGTTCGCAGAAGTTTTTAAAGTCCCAGGAGTTATTCAGGCCAAACGTATCAACGAATACAACACGGGTAAAACGGGGACGGTAAAACAAGGACCGGAAGAGTTGGGTGAAGGGTTGTCGAAGCAAGACTCCAATTGAGGGGTAAGGATTAAACCACTTTTACTACCTTTCCTGCTTTGAGACATCGAGTACACACTTTCATGTTTTTGACGGAGCCTTGATACTGCCCTCTGATTTTTTTAAGGTTCGGGTTCCAGCGGCGTCTTGTTTTATTATTAGCATGACTGACGTTATTTCCAAAAAGAGGTCCTTTGTTACACACGTCACATCTTTGGGCCATTCGTATTACTCCTCAGTTACAAAAACGATTGTTTCACGGTCACGGAAATGCTAGCATACTGACGGTTACGGGGCAAGTGATTTTGGATGATATATGCTCATCACAAAACAGACCACCATCAATGAAATAATCAGTGCTCACCCAGAGACTATGCGGTTTTTCGAAGTTCTTGGGATGAGCTGCGGAAGTTGTTTTGCGGTTAAGTTTGATACACTCGAAAATGGCGCACTGATGCACGGCATGGAAGTGGATGCCTTAATCGGACAACTCAACCAATTTATCTCTTCCCTCCCCACCAACGTTAAGGCAAGTTGTTGAAGCTTATTCTTTTTCTATGTTTTTCCTGGAAAATCTTTGAGTGGAAGGATCTTTTCTAACAGGCAATAGGGGTTTTTGTAATGTCCCCCAACACTTAAGACAGCTAAAAAAAACAGCCCTTGGAGGGCTGTCATTTACTAACAGAATACTCTAGCTGTATCGACTCTTGGTCTAATTTGCTTTAACCTAGAAACTTAGATTCGGTTATGACATCTTTCAGGATCTTTTCAGCTAATTCATCGCTATCGACATGAAAGCGCCCTTCGGCGATTTCCGTTTTAACTCGTTCAACTTTATCCACGCGAATATCTGAAGAGTTCTTTACAGCTTCGTGCGCTTTTTGAATATCCTTGGCCTTTGAGGATAGGGCAATATTCTCAGTTCCCTGCGTTCCTTTAACTCCCGTGGATCCAGTGGCAGCGCCTGTTTTGGCAGACTCTTTCCCCGTGACCTTGATTCGGTCCTGAATAGTCTTATTTTTTACTCTGAGTTCGTTTCCAGGAATTTCCATAACGTGCACCTAGATTAATCTAACTTATTGTTTTTTTTGAATATTTTCTATTAGCCAGGGCCTTTGCCTCCACAGCTTGTTTCAAGGCCTAGTTGCTAATTAATTTATCGGGAATTAGTTTAAAAACTTAAGACATTTTTAAAAAAGAACCACACTCTTTTTAGCAACTCTAGCTCTAACAAAACTACTGATAAAATGTCCATTTGTCAAGGATGTTAAACTGATGTGATCTAATATAAATTGGTTCATTTAAAGGTTTATTAACGAATACGAAAGGCTTGTTAATGAAGTACCGAAATTCGATTCCAACGGTAGACATCATTATCGAAGCGTAAGGAGGAGGAATTGTACTCGTAGAGGGAAAAAACGCTCCGCATGGCTGGGCTTTGCCGGACGGATATGTGGATTATGGCGAGATCCTAGAGTCTACCGCCTTGCGTGAGGCTTAATGAAGAAACACCACTGGAGGTTAAGCTTATCAGGCAACTACACGCTTATTCAGATCCAAACCGGGATACTAGGCAACACAACATAACAATTGTGTTTATAGCGCAGGCCGAGGGAGTTTCCAAAGCCGCATCCGATGCTCAAAATATTGGCATTTTTAAAGAGCAAAACTTACCAGAGTTGCTGGTTTTTGATCATAGGGATATTCTTAGTGATTACTTTTCGGCACGCTGGTGAAAGGAGATCTTTTGAAACAATCGAGAAAAATCTACTGGTGGACTAGTATTTGGTGCGTATTGATTTTGTCCTTCAAGTTTTCAGGGGTGGTCCATGCCCAGCCTTTTGCTGAAGAAAAATATTCCAAAATTGTATGGAATTACCTAGGTGAATTGGCTGGTTTTGGCCCGCGGTTTGTAGGGACAAAGGGGTATGACGATACTTTGCAGCTAATCAGGCAAGTGGGCGAAGAATTTGCCAATAATATTTTGGAGCACCCGCTAGTCATTCAACGGCACAGCGGTGAAATGATGCGGATGATCAATATCGAGCTCATTTTTAATGGTAATTCAGGAGGCCGCCCCATTCTGATAGGTACTCACTACGATACGCGTCCTTTCGCAGATCAGGAACTCGACCCTAAACTGCATAACCGTCCCATAATAGGAGCTAATGACGGAGGTTCAGGGACAGCAATTCTTTTAGGACTTGCCCAGTATTTAAAAGAGCATCCTGTAAACCAACCGGTAAGGCTTATGTTTTTTGATGGCGAGGACTTTGGAAAAAGTGGTTCAGGTGAAATGTTTATTGGCTCTAACTACCATGCCAGTCAGCTCGAACAACTTCCTCTAGAGCAGTGGCCCCTGGCTGTCATTATAATTGATATGGTTGGGGACAAGGACCTTGAGATTTTTAAAGAGACCTTTTCAATGGCCAATGGCTCAGGACTATTAGACCGTATATACGAAGTAGCTCGTCGGCAAAATATTTATCAATTTAATGAAAAGAGCAAGTATACGATTAGGGATGATCATCTTCCATTTATTAGATTAGGGATCCCATCTGTTTTGCTAATTGACTTCGATTACCCCTATTGGCACAAGCTTTCTGATACATTAGATAAATGTTCTCGTGAAAGTCTTGGAGCTGTATTTTCTGTGGTTGCAGAGGTTTTGACAGAGTGGTGAACTTTGATAAACTATTGTTAACGTGGAAGTTTTTCTAGTTGTTTTTGAGCGTCCTCGTTTTCTGGGTCAATTTGAAGGATAATTTCTAATTCCTGTCTTGCCGCTGATTTTTTCCCCTGAAGGGTATAGATTTCATGCAGCTTCCAGTGTAGTGATAAAAAGTTTACGCCTTTTCCAACAGCCATATCATAGGTTTCGCGGGCTTTATTTAAGCTACCCTGATTGTAATACGCATTTCCTAGGTTAAAATAGGCGGTACCGAACCCAGGGTCAAGTTGAATAGCTTTTTGAAGGTGAGGCACGGCTTCTTTCGATCGATTCAGTTTGTTGAGGACTGCTCCCAAATTAGAATGCGCTTGAATAAAGTTTGGATATTTTTTAATAGCCTGCTCGAATAGTTTTACTGCCTGCTCGTATTTCTGCATCCGAAAATAATATCCACCTAGGTTGGAGTTCCCTTCTGGGAATGCAGGGTTGAGTGCGATGACTTTCTCGTATTCTTTAACAGCAAGGTCTGTAAGTCCCTGACTTTGGTATGCGGCACCAAGATCGTAATGAGCGAGTACGAATGAATCATCCAGATTTAGCGCTAACTTAAATTCATTAATCGCGCTATTGGGGTCCTCCTTAACGTAAAGATGAAAATTCCCCCTGTAATAGTGAGCTTCCTTGGACTTCCGATCTGCTTTTAATAGGTCAATCAGTGATATGCCTTCTTTCGTATCAAGAAAGGGTTTTATAAAATCAATAGGCAATGCTAGGTTAAGCGATCTGCTTTCTAATGTAGCTATGCCCACCACATGATTTTTTCGGTTAACAACTGGACCTCCACTGAACCCAGGGCCGAATGAAGCCGTCGTATAAATGAGGGGGAAATCCGCTTGGGCCTGTGGGTGGATACCTAAGACAAAGCCGAAGGTTTGCGTAACTACTTCATGCTTACTACTTTTGCCCTTAGGTCCTGAAAGAACTTGAGAAGGGTCAAAATTTTGAGATAAAAAGCCCAGCGCGCTCAGATAATCAAATTCCTTTAAATCGGCCGAACTACCAATCTCAAGTGTGGAGTAGGCGCCTTCCTCTAGCTGAAGAAGTGCAAAATCCTTAACTCGATCCACTTTTAAAACAGACTCAACTTTAAATCGATCACCGTTTGGCGTGACGGCTTGAATGGCTGCGGTATCTAAAAGCACATGATAGTTTGTAACTAGAACCCCTTCAGGTTTAACAATAAAGCCTGTTCCAGTCCCAAGTATTTCTCCAGCTGAATTCTTTGCAATTAAAAGGACAACCGCACTTTTGTTAGCGACATCACCCTGAACGAATTGGACGGAAATAGTTAATATCAGTGTGCAGATTGCAATTAGGCCAATAGATTTTTTTATAGACAAATAAGGCATAATTTTAGAATGGTGCCATGCTTGGATAAAATCCGATAAATCATACAAGAGGGTATGATTAATTCTATAAAACCTTCAGAGCGTAATGCAATAGATTTTAGTTTAAAAATGGAGAATCGAGTACCATGTAAGGTAGGTTCGGAAAAAAAACCGCCTCCCCAATTGGAGAGGCGGGAAACAAAATTTTTAGTTGACTGTAATAATGACTGTTGAGGTGACAACAGGGTTCAAAGGAACGTATCCGCCATTTGCAAACAAGGTGCGGATTACATGTTTCCCAGCACTCAGGTTCAATTTCTTACAGGTGGAACCATCACCCATGTGAACGTGATTGGCGTCTTTACCTATTCTTTTACTGAGGTCAGTAGGCAAGTCAACATCTATAAGTAAATGGTGATGACCTTTCCCTGGGTTGATGCCCTTTTTAGCTGGTTGAACTTCAACTCCATGAACGTCCATACACATTTTTACAGGGCTGGAAACTGTCGCGTTGGTTGCTGGTTCTGTTATGACTACTGCGCCACCAGCATATACGGTGGAAACATTGAGCAGAAAGAATACTAACGCGAAAACTAGCCACTTGATTGAAATCTTTTTCATAAAATCTGCACTCCTTTTTAGTCTAAAGTAGTTGAAAAGCAAACTATTGTCTGCGGACAAAGAATAAAAGGGTTAGGTTTTACAACCCTCACAAAATGCACATTTGACCTAATTACTATTATTTCAAAAGCCCCTAAAAGCGTATAGTTGAGTAAAATTGTCTAAAATTATAATGGTTTCAGCTTTTTTTTTATGTATTTTGGGTAGAAAATAAACGAGTTCTCCGTATAACGGCGCTCTATTTAGGTTTGAAATATTTTTGGCTTATGTAGAACCTGTCCTTGCGGCAGGCAGTATTTCCCTTGACATCGAAAAGAGAGTTCCATAACCTTTGATGATTCATTTATATTCGGGGACTTCGCCAGGAACCCAAACTTTTCAGGGTTTTCCCCCGATTGTTTTGACGATTTATACAATCTGGAGGTTCAAATGGTAGTTACTGGAGATTGCAGACTTCTTCATACATGCGAAATGTGTGAGTTTAATAACGAGACTGATTGCAAGGCGGACAAAAACGAACATAACCGTTGGTTGGTTAACAAGCGGATGAACGATATTAAATTTAAACTTATCGTAGGAAGTAACAAGGGAGGCGTTGGTAAAAGCACAGTGACAACCAACCTTGCGGTAGCATTAGCTGAAAAAGGTTATAAGGTCGGACTGGCAGATGCTGATTTGCATGGGCCTAATATTCCAAAACTTTTAAAAGCTGAGGAAGTCCGTTTGCGGTCAACAGATGAAGGGATTGATCCATATGAAACAAGCAATGGACTAAAAGTTGCTTCATTGGGGTTTTTGATTGAAGATCCAAATATGCACATTGCTTGGCGTGATGCGGTAAAATATGATTTTATCATTGAGCTGTTAGGCAATATTCAGTGGGGAGAACTGGACTATCTTCTAATAGATCTGCCTCCAGGTACAGGCAACGAACAGATTACTATTATTGACTTCATAGGCGAAGTCGATGGCGCGGTGGTTGTTACCACTCCACAGGAACTGGCTTTGCTTGATGCTCGAAAAATGATTTCGTTTGCTCGCGACAGTAATGTTCCCATTGTAGGTGTTATAGAAAACATGAGTTATTTTGTTTGCGATGCTGGGAAAAAGTATCATATTTTTGGCCAAGGGGGTGGCAAAAAACTTGCTGATGAACTGGTGCTACCATATTTGGGGGATATTCCTCTTGACAGTGATATCGTTACTAATTCTGACCGTGGAGAGCCAGTGGTCCTTACCCGCCCAGATTCTCCAGCAGCCAAAGCATTTATGAAGTTGGCTGATAACTGTCACAAGTTTTTGAATCCTGAAGAGGTAAAAGTAGTTTGAGAGACCGAGTACTAAACTTTATTTCTTTTAAAACTTTGATAAATAAAACGTTGCGAAAGAAACCCGATGTAAGGGATAATAGGGTCAGTGCAGCGGATATCGCTATCCATAACTAAAAGTATTTTGCCTGAGATATTTTTGTGATTAGGTTTTGCCCCATGCGGTTTTTTCCATTTCAGTTTGCAAGATTTCTGGGGATATCGTTTTTGATTTCTTTCTCGGGAATAGCCCCCTCCCAGGCAGCCGCCGGATCAGACGAACTGCGTCCCCACGCCAATAATTCCATCTTAGCCATTGTGGATGGTGAACCACTCATTCTTGATGATCTAAAGAATTCTCAGATTCACGATACGATGGTTCAATTACATAAAATGCAATCACAGGTACTCAAAGAAAGAGTACTTCAAAAACTAGTTAATAATCATCCTGAGATGAAATTGGAAGGTGAAGTGCCTTTGCCGAGCCAAGATGATATTGCTCGTTTTTATAAAAATACTCCTGGCATAAAGGAGATGGGCACATTGGAGAAAATGCATAGTGAAATCACAGGGTATCTTAAGCAAGTTTACCGAAACGCCTATGTGAATAACAGTTATCAGCTCGCAATTGAAAAAGGTTGGGTTAAGGTTTATCTTAAGCCACCGCTTGAATTTAAGCTTGAAGCGCAGATCAGTACAGCGAAACTCTGGTTTGAAGAAAACGATGAATCAACTAGAAGAGTTTTTCTGCTGGAGTATTCAGATTTTCAATGTCCGTTTTGTAAAAGAGTTCAGAAAACCCTAAATCAGTTACGTGAGCATTATGATAAAGAGGTTCAATTTGGTTATCGCCATTTTCCCCTGGAGTTCCACAAGGAAGCAAAATATATGGCTGAGTCAGTTGAATGTGCCCGCGATCAAGGAAAGTTTTGGGAATTGCAAAAACTTCTCTATGCTAATACTGACTCGGTTTCAAAGTCGAAACTTCATCAATATGCCAAGAAAGCCGGAGTTAGAAACATTCGTCGTTTTCAGACCTGCCTCAAGGAAGGAAAATATAAAGATAGGGTCCTCAATGATCTGAACGAAGGCATGAAATTAGGGATTAGGGGAACCCCTGCTTTTATCTTAGGGGTTTATGATACTGATACCCGCACCGTAAGCGGGGAATTACTGTCCGGCGCGGTGTCGGAAAAGAGGTTTAAAAAAGCTATCGAAAAATATCTTTCCGCATCTCGTGCCGAGGCCAACCTGGTCCAGTAAGTCCTCATGCGCTTTTTAAAGGCACCACACTCAAGAAAATTAATTTTTATTCAAAAATTAACAAAATGGGTTGGCTTTTTTTTATTTGTTCTTATTTTTTTCAGTATTTCCACTGCCAATGCGACACCAACGTTTCAGGAATTTAAAAATGATTTAAGTTCATCTAATCACCTTAAACTGATCGTTATTGTCGACCCTGAGCACGTAAACCCTAAAGGCCGATTTGTTTTATACGTCAAAGTAGAAGTGAGTGAGGGTTGGCATATTTATTCTCTTGATGCCAATGGGGGCAAAGAAGATTCCTTAGCAACTAAAATCACTCTTAACTCAGGCTCGTTTATTCCCCAGGGCTCATGGGAGGGTCCGACCCCTGCCACCGTATGGGACGGAGCATTAGAAAAAGTAGTTAAGACACACGATAAAACTGTGGAATTCAGACGTTGGTATCGTGGCGCTAAATCACTTTCTCCAGGTTTTCATATAGTCAAAGGGTCAATCGCGTTTAGGGCGTGCAACAACAAAATATGCAATCTCCCCAATAAGATTTTCTTTAAGACAAAGATTAATGTCTTAGGCGGGGGTGGTTGACGACGTTTCTATATAAGGAAGAGGAACAATGTTTGATGAAAAAAAAGGTTCCATTAAAGATGCCAAGAACCTTATGAAAAATCATTTGCAAAAAGGCCAAATGACTTTACTGGATTCCATCGCTCAAATCGCTGACCATGAAGGTGTGAACGTTTATGTTGCTGGTGGATTTGTCAGAGACTTGCTACTCAACATACAGAATCTTGACATTGATCTTGTAGTGGAAGGCAATGGCATTGATTTTGCGGATACCCTTGCAAGACAACTTAATGGACTTGCTAAATGTCACGCTAGATTTGGTACTTCTGTCGTGACCATTAATGATCAGTCCCGCATTGACGTGGCGATGGCAAGAATAGAATATTATTCGCACCCAGGTGCCCTGCCAAAAGTGGAACGGAGTTCTATTGAAAAAGACCTGTCACGTCGTGATTTCACGATAAATAGCATGGCCATTAAGTTAAATGGGGAGAAGGCATTTAGTCTATTCGATTTTTTTAATAGTCAAATGGATCTAAAAGCAGGTCTTATCCGTGTTCTGCATGATCGAAGCTTTATAGAAGACCCCTGTCGCATTTTTCGTGCTATTCGGTTTGAAAAGAGATTTGATTTTCGTATAGAAGCTCAAACCAGAGCTTTAATGAAAAGTGCGATCGAGAGTAACCTAATTAATAAACTGAGTAAGACGCGTCTGATGAAAGAGGTTAAGCTTATTTTCCAAGAGCCTGACCCAGCAGGGTGCGTTGATCGGATGCGAGAGTTTTCAATATTACAATTTTTTGCTCCGGATCTTTCAAATGATGATTCTCACTGGCTTATCATGAAAGAAATAAGCGGCGTATTAACATGGACTAAAATGGTACCCATGCCCAAAAAACCTGAAATATGGTTCGTATATTTTCATGGATTCTTTATCGAGATGAAAGATTTTGCTTTTGAACAAGCGATAAAACGCTTAAAGTTTCCTGCTAAAATTAGCAATCGCATGCGTGCAGATAGAGAACATATCTTTAAAGCCAAGCGTGATTTAAACAAAGGGCGAGAACTAAAGCCTAGTAAAATTTATGATGTGTTTTCTGGGTTGTCATCCGAAGCGGTGATTCTTTTACTTGCAACTTGTTCTAGTGAACAGGTTAAAAGATATGCTGCGCTTTATTTTAACCAGTATTACGCTTCGGCAAAAACTAAACTTACTGGTGATGATCTCCTAGAAATGGGGATGAAGCCGGGGCCAATTTTCGATGAGGTTTTTAAAGCTATACGTGATGCACGGATAAACGGACAAGTGTCATCTCGTGATGAAGAAGTTATCTTAGTCAAAGCACAGTTTCTAAAATAGGCTATCTCCCACCGAGTTAATTATCTCCATGGAGATCTCGAAAGGTATTCTCGAGCATTTATTCCGATAACGCATAGTATTGCTGATGGCATAGCACTGGGATTTATTTCTTACTCTACAATTAAAGTTGTTTGTGGTAAATCTAAGGGAATACACTGATGTCTTTGTCTGGCAGTCTTTTTATTTTTACTGCGTTATTCGATTAGTTAAACAGTCTATCGAAGACGCTTGTGATAATCTGGTTTGTGATATACTGATTTTAATCAGACCAGAAAATGAGCATTCATCACCAATAAGCCTAAAGAAAGGGACCTCGTGGCAAGCGTAGAATATTTAATCAAACAGTTTTTGTCTGCTGATAAAAAGCATTTAGATCTTAGTAATCAGGTTCTAGGCGACAAAGGGGCTGTGACTCTTGCAAAATCGAAACAGTTGAAGCGGGTTAAACGGTTAACCTTAGCAAACAACAATATAAGTGATGAGGGCGCAATTGCAATCGCAAATTCAGAGAAATTTAAAAACCTAGCAGAACTAGATTTTTATGGCAATGTCATTAGTGACGACGGGGTAAAAGCTCTCGCAGAATCTCCCAGTATGGCCAATCTAAAAAAACTGAACTTGTATGGAAACCTTGTTGAAGATGAAGGTGCAATAGCTATCGCCGAATCTAAAACTCTTTCAAAACTTAGATACTTATTTCTTACATCCAATCGAGTTCGAAAGCAGGGTGTTGAGGCGCTTAAAGAAGCGAGGTCTAGTACTCGTCTGTGTCATTTGCATTTAGATGATTTAGACGATTTTATTTATCAGGATGATTACGAGGACGAAAATGATCAGATAAGTAGTTGGGATGAACTTGAAGAGCGAGCCACAGGGAGTCTAAACGATGCCGAAGATGATTGATTCTTTATTACCAGGGTATAAGGTTTTCCTAATTCTATTTGGTTGTTTGCTCACATTTATGCTTGGGTCTGTTATCTCAACTGGTTTCTCGCAGGAGTTAGATAAAATAAAAATTGACTATGATGCTTTGTTTAAGAAGGCAGTAAAAAGGCGTGGGAAATTACTAAACCTTTCTGGAGAAAAGATCGGAGATGAGGGTATTAAGCGTCTAATTATCAGTGGGATTTTAGAAAAAGTTGAAAAGGTCGATTTGCGATACAACGAAATCACTGCCACGGGCGCAG
>Ga0315336_1005517_pt1 | contig 13744 bp, 10 predicted proteins | sample ASW5metaG_FD_204512 | JGI IMG/M metagenome (GOLD analysis project Ga0315336, IMG submission 204512) | Ammonia-oxidizing marine archaeal communities from Monterey Bay, California, United States - ASW #5 | ecosystem: Environmental > Aquatic > Marine > Intertidal zone | place: USA: California...
AGCGCTGGCAGAAGAGCAGGGGAGACCTGGCGTTCAGCCTGTCTACTTCCGAGGACGTCATCGTCTGCTTCAAGGCGCCGGATGTCGAGCGCATCGACGATCGCGCTCTGCCGACCCATCCGGTGCTCACGGCGCTGGGCCCGGATCTGATCCGGCCGGATGTCGACCTGGATGCCGTGCTCACCCGGGCCCGCGAATCGACGGTGGACAACAACTGCGATCTGCTCCTCTCCCAGCAGGTCGCCGCTGGCCTCGGGAACGTCTACAAGTCCGAGCTGCTCTTCCTGTACGAGCTCGACCCGTTCGCACACCCGTCCCACACCGACGACGAGACCTGGCGGATGGTCTACGCGCGAGGGAGTGAGCTATTGAGGAAGAACGTCGGGAGACGGCGAAATACCACGGGAATGGAACGGCCAGATCTGTTCGTCTACAGCCGGACGAGGAAGCCGTGCCTGCGGTGTCGCACGCCGATTCAGTACCGCCGGTTCGGGGTTCACGACCGTCACACCTATTGGTGTCCACGCTGCCAGACGTGAGATCATTGGCCGGAGCAATTGACGGGCTACTCGACCGCTTTCGCCAGGCCTTCGAGACCGATTTCGAAGTCGTTGCCGACCATGCTCTCGACGAACGGGCCGATCAACCTCATGAACGGGTGATTGCCGATGTCGAGTCCGTTGGTCCAGGTCACGAGGGTTCCGCCTTCTCCCTCGACGAGTGTGATCGCTCCAACAGACGGCGGAGTATCGGCAAAAGTGAGGTCGTAGGCGATACCTCCATCATTCTGATCGACCCGGGTGAGGACCAGCTTGCCGTCTCCGAGCTGTTTTCCGTTCCAATCCCACGTGTGCCCAATGTCGCCAGACGTTCCAGAGAATGTCCAGGTGGCGGACGGATCGCGTTCCACGCTCCAGGCCGACCACTTGGGCCAGGTCTCCAGGTCGATCAGCTCGGCGTGAATCTTCGCGGGTGATGCGGCGATGGTCCGCGTTCGCACGATGTTCCGTTCGCCGGGCATCGCGTATCCGGTGCCAATGAGGGCGAGCACAGTCCCCATCGCGGCGAGCATGAAACCGTAGGCCAGGCGCCGTCGTTGTGCTTGTTCCATCTACTGAAATCCCATGCCGACCAACAGGCTCAGGTTGGCCGTGCCCGCGTAATACGTCCAGCCGGTGAAGCCGGTAACATCGTGAAAAGCGACGGTGTAGCCATCGGTTCTCGGCACCGTGCTCGCGCGGAGCTCGGTGATCAGTCGGCGCGTCCCCCGTCCAATGAACGCCCCGGCACCGACGTGGACCAGGGCGCCGAAGCTGGCTTGTGGTTTGAAAATGGCGCTGTCGAGCACCCCCATAGAGCCCTGGATGCCGTACCGAAAGAGCGGAATGACGAAAACGCCCTCCCTGAAGGTCCCGTGGCGGGCGTCGAACCCGATGTGCGGTTCGGTAAAGCTGAAACGCACGTCCCCATGGCCACGGCCACGAAAGCCCCGAAGTCCGCCCGTCACGCCGACATTGAGGTTCTTGAGGGTGGCGAAGGCGAACCGCGCCTCCCCGCCGACGAAGGGGTTCAGCAGGTACGGCGCCCCGCTCGTCTCGCCATCTGGCAAGACGCGATCGGTGGACCAGACCGGTACGTCGAAGAGCAGATCGAGCCGGGGCGACGGGGCATCTGCTCGGGCTTCGGAGGCACCAAACACCAGCAGGAGTGCAAGGGGGGCAACCCGTCGGCGATAGAAGGCCAGGGGAAGGATGGCGAGCCAGACCCAGCCCAGAGCACCGCCGCTATCGCAGCCGCCTTCGAGGCTCTCGGGACTCAAGTCCGGGCAGGACCCCGGGTTGGCGGATTTGCCCTGCCCACACACCGGATACGCGAACTCGAGGTCGGCGTCGTGCACGATGTATCGGGCCTGTGCCGTGTCGTCGGTGAACGAGGGGATCATCAACACGTCGATGGCCGGCGCCGCGGTGCCATAGCGATGCCGCCACCGCGTCACATAGGCGTCGACGATGCCCCCGACTCCGAAGTCGGCGAGGTTGTAGAACTCGAGCGGATCGCGAGCACATGGCGCGCACTCCGAGGACGCACCGGAGTATTCGAGGACCCATGCCGCCTCTCCCTCGAGTGCCGCGTCGATGTTCGCCTCGTGGGCGGTCTCGAGGTCGCCGAGGATCATGCAGTCGGCTTCCAGGTCCGCCTCGGCGTGTGGATACGGTTCGAGGGCCCCGGTTCCAAAAGTCAGCAGGGTCAGATCGTGGGCGTCGACGTTGGCAGCGCTCAGGGACAGCGGGAGTTCCCACGCGATGGTTGTCAGGGGGAGCTGGAGAGGTTCCAACCAGACGGGTCCCGACTCCGCTTCTCCGATGTAGACATAGGCCACCGCGAAGTACGAGCCCGCGTTTGCCCAGGTCTGGAGATTGGCCGCAGTCGCGGCGTCCGGCACGTATTCGGCATCGGCCATCCAGCTGAACACGTCGGAAACGACCTCGACGCTGTACACCCCCTCGGCGAAGTTGCCCTCGAGCCCCAGCGCCTCCTTGGCGGGACCGCTGTCCGACCCGAACACCTCGGGCAGGATGTCGAAGCTGCCGCATCCCGGAGGGACCGGGTAGTACGTCACCTCCGAGAGATCTGCGCACTTGACAGCCTGGAGTCTCGGGGCGCTGAAGAGTTCCACCTGTTGGAGATAATCCGGGTCCAAGGTGGTGATGTCGTCGGCGTCGACTGACTCTGGGAGCGGGAGGATGTACGCGAATCGCGGGACGTCTCCCCGAACCTGGATCGAGACCGTCAGGTGCAGGCCGGAACTGGTGTGGGAGGTCACCACCACGCTGGCGTCGCTCATCGGCGTCGAACCCTCCGGCCCTACCAGCGCTCCGGGAAAGGCCAGCGCATTCGACAACAGCAGCAAGGACGACAGCAGCATTGGTCGCCAGGGTATCGCACGTTATCCGGCTGTGTGCGCGCTCGTGCTCATCTGCTGATCTTGCTGGTCCTCGCAGTCATCGCGGGGCTATGGCCCTACTGGAAGTGGGGCTGGTGGATCGAGGACGCCGGCATCAGCTTCTCGTTTGCCCGCAACCTGGCCGAGGGCCACGGTCTAGTGGCTTTCCCGGGTGGAGAGCGGGTCGAGGGCTACTCCAATCCGCTCTGGGTTGCGCTGTTGGCGTTCTGGCAGCTGTTCGGCGTCGACGGTTTCAATTCCAGCCGCTGGATGAGCATCCCGTTGGCTGCGGCGACCGTGCCGCTGGTCTACGGCATTGGAATGCGGCTGCGGCCGGATCGCGCGGTCGCAGGCCTGCTCACTGCGGCGATCCTGGCTTCGGACTGTGTCTTTGGCATCTGGACCGCTAGCGGCCTCGAGAACCCGCTCTTCTGCTTTCTGCTCGCGCTGGCGATGTATCGGACGCTGGTCGAGGGCGAGCGCGGTGGCTTCCCGTGGGCGGCGGTGGCGTTCCTCGGGCTGGCGTTGACCCGACCCGAGGGCATCCTCTACGCGGCCTTCGGGGGATTCATCGGCTTGTTGATCGACCGGTCCGAGGGCCGATCCTGGAAGCGAACCGCGGCCTGGTTGGCGGTGTTCTGGATCCCGTTCGGCGCCTATTTCGCGGCTCGCTATGCCTACTTTGCCTACCCTTATCCAGCCACTTACTACGCGAAGATGGGCGGCATCGGCTTTCAGCCCTACGGCTGGAACTCGCGCGCGTGGCTGTACCTGCGCAACTACTGCGCGGACCTGCACGTCGGTTGGCTCATGCCCCTGTTCTGGATCGGCGTCACTGGCCTGCGCGGTCCCCGTGCGGCGATAGCGGTGATCGCAATTGGAGCCACGACGGCGGTCCTGCTCATTCCGGGCCCACTCTTGCTGATCGAGAACGTGCCCGGTTGGCCGTCCATCGAACACACCGAGCTCCAGCGCATGGTTCGGTTCTGGGTGCTGAGCGCCTGCATCTGCGCACTCACGACGGCCATCTGGCGCCGGCCGATCTGGCGCGTCATCAGCCTCGCCTGGGGTCTGTTTCTGGTCGGCATCTGGTTCTCGATCCGTTCCAGTGGCGACTGGATGGCCGGCTTCCGCTTCATGTCCCTGATCGCGGTGCCCCAGGCCGTCTTGCTCGCCTCGGGCATCCTCTCCCTCGCCGATGCCGTCCGCGAGTTCCGCAACCGGAAGAGCTGGGGGTGGCCGGCTCGAATCGTCGCGACGGTGCTCCTGTTGAGCTGGGTCGTGCCCCATGTCGCCTACTTCCAGACCTACAAACCCCCGGTCACCCCCTTTGGCGTCAAGAAACGCCTCGACCACTATCGAAAGGCCAAGATTCGCCTCCAGATGATCCGCCCGGCGGTGATCCTCGACCACGATCTGGGTGGGATGATGTGGTTCGGACCCGACTTCGGGAAGATCATCGACGCCAGAGGGCTCGTCGACATCCCCTTTGCCATGCACCAGAAGCGCGGCCCGTTCACCCGTGAATACCTCATCGATCAGAACCCCTTCGACTTCTGCCATGCCCACGCGAGCACCGGATCGGTGACGAAGGCGCTGCCCGGATTCAGGATGAACTACATCGAGTTTCCCGGGTTTCGGTCGGGCAAAGGCCTGCATGTGGGGAACTACGTTCGCAAGGAGCACCTCGTCACCAGAGAGTGGCCGGGTCCCGATCGGCGAATGGAGTTCGCGGGCGACATCAAGATCGAGGGCTACGAGATCGTCAGTTCCGAGGTCGGCCCCGACTCCGGCCTGTACCTGGAGGTCGGGCTCTCGGCGCCGAGAGCGGCCACTGGATTCAGGGTGTTTGCGTTCATCGTCGGCCCCGACGCCACCCTCGAGGTCTGGGACGTTCCGCCCGGCTACGACAACTGGTATCCAACCCGGAGCTGGAAGGACGGCGAGATCTTCCACGGAAAGTTCTCGTTCACACTGCGCGGAAATCTACCTGTCGGGGACTATACGCTCGGCTTCGCCGCTGTGGATCGGGCCGGAAAGGCCCTGCCTCCAGTCCGCGTGCCGCCGGGCTCCGAAGTGACGGACGAGCCGGCATTCATGTCTACCGAAGTGCAGTTTCCGGGAGCGGTGCAGATCGTCGAGCGGGAGGAGATGTTCCGCCTGGCCGACGAAGACGTGGCTGCGGCCATTCGTTTCGCCAAAGAGGACGAATGCGCCGAGGCCGAGCAAGCGTGGGTGCGGGGTGTCCGCCACCGCACCCGGAACGGCCCCTGGCGTCACCAGGAATTGCAGAAGGTCAAGGCGCCGATCGCCGAGTGTTGGACGCGCGCGGCGTTGGAGCTCGAGGGGCCGCGGGAGCGCGCTGAGCAGCTCCGTCACGCCCGCAGCTGGGACCGAGACTCCACGTTCCTCGCATCCGCCGCGGACGAGGTGGCCGACGCGCTGTGGCCGGAGGCGATGGCCGCCCGCGAGGCCGAGGACCACGAGACGGCTTTTCTCCTCTTCGATGCCGCTGTGACCGCCGATCCCTCCCGATCCTGGGCGCGCAGATACGCCGAGGAGGCGCGGGGCGCGCGTTTTGGCTGGGTGGCCGGCAGCCGTGTCGCCATCGAAGAGCCGGACGACGAGGTCGAGGAGTGAAACTGCTCCTTGTCGGTGGAAGCCAGCGGCCGGTAACGGTCGGGGATCGCGATCATGAGCACCTGTACGACGCCGGGATCCTCGCCGCCCTCGATCCGGCCGACGGCGCGCTCGATCAGCGCTTGCGGTACGTCTCCGAGGGGTGGCCACACCCCCGTCACGGCCAGGTCTTCAAGGGCATCTCGAGGAGTGGTGATCACCTGGTGATCGCGACCGAACGAGAGGTCCTCGACGTCGCGGCCAGTGGCGATGTCTTGGGGCGATTCTCCCATCCATTGTTCAACGACGTGCACCATGCCATTCGCCATGAAAGCAGGTTATACGTGGCGAGTAGCGGACTGGATGGCGTGGTGATCACCGGGGGTGATCGCGATCACTTCGAGGGGATCTCGGACCCCGAAGAACGGGACTATCGATCCGTCAGTACCAAGCCGCACGCCTGGCACCCGAACCACGTCTTCGCCTTTGACGGTCGGGTGTGGATGACGCGCTGTCACCCCGGGGACGCAGTGGCCCTCGGAGAACCGGCGCGCACCATGGATCTCGGTCCGGAGCGGGTCCATGACGGTCTTGTCCAGGGCGACCGGGTGTGGTTCACACGAGTAGATGGGCACCTCGTGCAGAGCGATGGCCACCGCATCACCCGCACAATCGACCTGAACCGGGTCGTCGGTCTGGCCGAGCCGCTCGGCTGGTGCCGCGGACTCCATATAGTAGGGACAACGGCCTACGTCGGCTTTACACGACTGCGTGCGACGCGATTCGTAGACCGTCTCTCGTGGGTGAAGGGCATGCTCGCCGGTCGTCAGTGGAGGAGCCGTCTTCCGACCCGAGTTGCGGCCTTCGATCTCGAAGCGGAGCGGCTGTTGCACGAGTGGGTCGTCGAGCCCGTGGGCCTGCACGCGGTGTTTGGCATAGAGTCGGACTCGGAGGGGTGAGAATGGCCGTCAAAGGTGTGATCGTCGCGGCGGGCTACGGGACGCGTTTCCTGCCCGTGACCCGATGTATCCCCAAGGAAATGCTGCCGATCATCGATCGCCCGGCCATCGACTTCATCGTCTCCGAGATGGTCGAGGCCGGCATCGAGGACATTCTGGTGATCACCTCCCGACGCAAGCGGGCCGTCGAGGACTGGTTCGACCGCGATCCAGAGCTCGAGGCCGTCTTCACGCGCGAGGGCGCCGACGCCAAGCTGGCCAAAGCGCAGCCGCCTCGGGCGCGGGTGCACTTCATCCGCCAGAGAGAGATGCGGGGGACCGGACACGCCATCCTCCTGGCTCGAACTTTTGCAGGAAACGACCCGGTCGTCGTGGCCTACCCAGACGATCTGTTTGGCGAGCCCAACTGCACCGCGGCCCTCATTGCCGCGTGGAAGCAGACCGGAAACTCGGTGCTCTCCGCCGTCGACATGGCCGGTCACGATGTCTCCCGGTACGGCTGCGTCGACTTCACGGGCACCGGCGATGTCGTCGCCGTGCGCGATCTGATCGAGAAGCCGCCCGTCGGGACCGAGCCGTCCACGCTGGTGAGCATGGGTCGCTACCTGTACACGCCTGAGCTGTTCGAGGTCCTGGCAGAGCTGCTCGAAAAGCACGGGCAAGGTGAGTTCTACGCCACCGATGCCGTATCGGTGCTCGCCGCCGCTGGCAAAGTCAGCGCGGCGATTGTCTCGGCCCGCCGTTTTGATACCGGCACCCCGCTGGCCTATCTGCAGACGGTGGTCGAGTTCGCTCTCGCGGACCCCGAGATCGGCGCCGAATTCCGAACCTTCCTCGATGGACTGCCGCGATGAGTGAGAAGATCGGTGTCATCGGGTTGGGGTACGTCGGACTGCCAGTCGCGCTGGCCTTCTCGCGGCAATTCGACACGGTCGGTTTCGACATCGACACCTCTCGAATTGCGGAGCTCGAGGACGGGCACGACCGGACGAACGAGGTGGATCGCGACACACTCGCCGCAGCGGAGATCCAGTTCTCGGCTGACCTCGAGGCGCTCCGGGGCTGCACCTTCTTCATCGTTACGGTGCCCACGCCTATCGACGCCTCCCGAAGGCCCGATCTCGGCGCGGTACTCGCTGCGAGCAGGACCGTCGGATCGGTGATCCAGAAAGGCGGGGTCGTCGTCTACGAGTCCACCGTCTACCCCGGGGTCACCGAGGAGATCTGCGGACCGGCCCTGGCCGCGGCTTCAGGGCTGGAGGCTGGGGTGGACTTCACCCTGGGCTACTCCCCAGAGCGCATCAATCCCGGGGACAAAGAGCACACCATCGAGCGCATCGTAAAGGTCGTCTCGGGTCAGGACGCCGCCACCCTCGACCGGGTTGCCGCCGCCTATGGGGCGATCATCGACGCCGGGATCCACCGCGCCAGCTCGATTCGGGTCGCAGAGGCCGCGAAGGTGATCGAGAACACCCAGCGAGATCTGAACATCGCGCTCATGAACGAGCTGTCGCTGATCTTCGAGCGACTCGACATTCCCACCTACGACGTGCTCGCCGCCGCCGGAACCAAGTGGAACTTCCTCAAGTTCACTCCCGGCCTCGTAGGCGGGCACTGTATCGGGGTCGATCCGTACTATCTGACCGCGAAAGCCGAGGAGGCAGGCTATCATCCGGAGGTCATCCTCGCCGGTCGTCGCATCAATGACGGCATGGGCCGGCACGTCGCCCAGCGGGTCGTGAAGGGTCTGGGACAGGCGGGCCTACCCATTGCTGGCGCGCGCGTCGCGGTCCTCGGGCTGGCGTTCAAACCCAACGTTCCCGACCTGCGAAACAGCCGCGTACCGGATGTGATCGACGAGCTTGCGCAGTATGGAATCACCGCGATTGTGCACGATCCAATGGTCGATCCAGGCCAGGCGCGTCACGAATATGGACTCGAGCTCCAGGGCCTGGACGCCGCGACCGAGCTGCACGCCCTGATCCTGGCGGTTCCCCATCGACAGCTCCTCGCCGAAGAACTGTCCGGCCTCGAAGCGAGGGTGGTCGACGGCGGCGTGATCTTCGACGTAGGCGGTGCTCTCGATCGTCACGCACTGTCCGGTCGCTGTAGCTACCTGAGCCTATAGGAATCCAATGAAGGTGTTGTTCCTGGCGTTCGCGTTCGCTCTCGCGCAGGAGCCTTCTCTCGAGGAGCCCAAGCCCGCCACAGCGGCGCAGATCAACGCCATGAGCGCGGATCGATACGACCGATATCTCAATTACGTGCACTACTATGCCTTTTCTGAGGCCAACGGGAAGTGGGCAGCGCTGCAGGGCGATCACGGCAATGACGAGCTCCACGCAGCGTGGGTTTCAGCCATGGACGCCGCTGGTAAGGACGCGTTGAAGCGGCTTGGCAGCGTGCCGCCCTACAACAAGGACAGCCGACTGCGGGAGTCTTGGATTGTGCTCTCGAAGTTTGTGTCCGCCGATGCGAGCGACGTCGTCGAGAGCTCGCGTTTGATCTCCACGGTTCCGCCGACGAACGAGACCCTGGTGGCCGCCGAATCCCTTCACACCCGTCGCGCCATCGCGCGCGCGGAGATGGAGCGCACGACCGAAGCGCTCCGATCGGGTTTTGCAAAGGACTACAACGGAGGCACCCCCTTCGAAAAGTTGTCCAGGGGCGCACCGCCGAGCACCTTTGCCGCCGCCGGTCTGCCGCCCGCCGGGTCCGCCATGACTCCCGGGGACTGGGTGGTGTTCGCGCAGCGGTACTACCTGGGGCTCGACCAGGTTCACGACGTGGTCGCGGCTCGCGTGGCGACGCTGGTGGAGACGCTGAACGCGAAGGGTGACCTGGCACCGATGCGGGAAGCGGGGTTGAAGGAGTTCGCCGAGCTTCGGCCCAAGGTCGAGGGATTTACCGACTTCCATGGCGATCGCAGCGCAATCATGCCGCTGAAAGCCATGCTCGATACGGCGGAGTCCTATTTCCGAGACGAGCTCCCCGCGCTGGCGGTCGTGTTCGCCAAGGAGTCCCTGACCAAGGAGGAGGCGGACGCGGGAAATGCCGCCATCGCGAAACTGAACAGCGAGGTCAATCCCGCGGTACAGACCAGCATCAACGGCATGGCCGAGTTCTGGGAGGCGTGGCATCTGGAGGCGTTTCAGGCGCACCTGAAGGCCCAGCGCGAGGCCCAGACCAGCGCCCCTTGAGTTGTCAGCCAGCGAGGATGTCGGCGATGCGCTGGGCGGCCGTGCCATCTCCGTAGGGATTGTGGGCGCTCGCGAACCGCGCATAGGCATCGGCGTCGGTGAGCAGCTCGTGCACCCCGTCGACGATCTTGTCCTTGTCGGTCCCCACCAGCGCGACCGTTCCCGCAGCGATGCCTTCGGGTCGCTCCGTCGTGTTGCGCATGACCAGGACCGGCTTGCCCAGGCTCGGGGCCTCCTCCTGAATGCCGCCACTGTCGGTGAGGATAATGGTCGAGCGGTCCATGAGACGCACGAAAGGCGGGTAATCCAGCGGGCGGAGCAGGTGCACATTCGGCAGATCTGCGAGGGTCCGATGCACGGGCTCCTGCACATTGGGGTTGAGGTGGACCGGATAGATCAGGTGCACATCGGGGTGTTGTAGCGCCAGGGTGCGGATGGCCGAGCAGATGTCCTCGAAGCCCTGTCCGAAGCTCTCGCGGCGATGCCCGGTGACGAGCACGATGCGCGTCTCGGGGACCGCGATGGCGTCCCATGCAGCACCGAAAGGCTCTCTCCAGGTGTCCAGCGGCGCGGCGCGGACTTTGTCCCGCATCCAGAGCAGGGCGTCGATGACCGTGTTGCCAGTGACGTGGATTCGGCTCGGCTCCATGCCCTCGTCGACCAGAACCTGGCGGCTCCGATCGGTCGGCGCAAAGTGCCAATGGCAGATCTTGTCGGCGAGCACCCGGTTGGCTTCCTCGGGGAAGGGCGACGTCAGATCTCCCGTCCGCAAGCCCGCTTCTACGTGTCCAACTGGAATTCGCGCGTAGAAGCCAGCCAGCGTCCCGGCCAGGCAGGAGGTGGTGTCGCCATGGACCAGGATGGCGTCCGGGGACTCGGCCTTCAGCACATCGCGGAGCCCGAGGAGTACACGGCTGGTGATGTCGAACAGATCCTGACCCGGCTTCATGAGATCGAGGTCGTAGTCGGGGGTGATGTCGAAGGCCGAAAGCACCTGATCGAGCATGTCGCGGTGCTGGGCGGTGACGCAGATCCGGCTGTCGATGCCGTCGGTGGCTTGCAGAGCGCGCACCACCGGCGCCATCTTGATCGCCTCGGGGCGGGTTCCGAACACAGAGAGTACGCGCATCAGCGGAAGACCCCACAGGTGTCGATGACGACCCGATCCTTGAGGAAGTCCTGGTCGATCCTCTTGAACTCTCGATGTGCAACGAGGCCGACGACGATATCGGCCCGCTCGAGGGCGTCGGAGAGGTTGCTGAGTTCGAAGTCGTCAAACTTCTTCAGGTTCGGGTCACAGGCCAGGACCTCGCCGTCGATCTTGTCCCGCAGCTTGTGGGTGATCTCCAGGGCAGGGGACTCGCGGGTGTCGTCGATGTTCGGTTTGTAGGCCAGGCCCAGACAGGCGACCACCGGCTTGCGGAATCGCTCCGCCCGCTTCAGGACCCAGTCGACCACCCAGTCGATCTTCGAGTCATTGACCTCTCGGCCGAGGCGGATGAGCTTGGCCTCTTCGGGCGCGCCGGCGATGATGAACCACGGATCGACGGCCAGGCAGTGCCCGCCGACTCCGGGACCCGGCTGCAGGATGTCGACGCGGGGGTGACGGTTTGCGAGGCGGATCAGCTCCCAGACGTTGATGCCGAAACGCGCCGAGAGGATGGAGAGCTCGTTGGCGAAGGCGATGTTCACGTCGCGGTAGCTGTTCTCGACGAGCTTGGCGAGCTCGGCTGTCCGTGAATCCGTAGGTAGCACTGTGCCATTCACGAACGTCTCGTAGAAGGCGACGGCGCGGTCGGTGCTCGGGCGGTCGACGCCGCCGACGATCCGATCGTTCTCGACCAACTCGCGGAGGATGCTCCCGGGCAGGACTCGCTCGGGGCAGTGCGCGACGAAGAAACTCGCCGATCCCGCCTCGACGAGATCCGGTCGGGCCTCGCGCAAGCGCTTGTCGACGAGCTCGGTGGTGCCGACCGGGGAGGTGGACTCCAGGATCACCAGGTTGCCGGCGACGACGTGGGGCGCCATGGCCTCGACGGCCTTCTCGATGTAGGAGAGATCGGGCTGGTGACCCTCTGTAAAGGGGGTTGGGACCGCGATGATGAAGATGTCGGCAGGCCCCGGCTCCAGATGGGCTGTGAGCTTGCCGGACAGTACGGCTGCCTGCACGAGAATGTCGAGATCGGGCTCGACGATGTGGATCTTGCCGCTATTGATGGTGTCGACGACGTGAGCGGTTACGTCCACGCCGTGGACCACAAAGCCCTTGGTCGCGAGCAGACTCGCGGTGGGAAGCCCGATATAACCGAGCCCAATGACGCAAATCGACTCGCTACCCATCCACCAACTCCGGCTGAAAGGTGACCGTACCCGGATCTCGCGCCAGGCGGTAGGTGCAGCACCATGAAACGGGTGCTCATCGGCGCCAGAGACTTCAGACACGGCGGCGGTATCGTCGGCGTCGTGCGCGCGCTGCAGCCACACTTTCATCGCGTCGAGACCCGGCATCTGGTCCTGGGCCGAGATCCAGACGGCTCTTGGCTGGACGGCTTCAGCGTGTTGCGAGACACGGGTCGAGTGCACCGAACCAAGGATGAATGGGATCTGTTGCACATCAACACCTCGATGCGGCCGCGCGCCATTTTCCGCGATGGCATCCTGCTCGCCGCCTGGGGAAGCAGGCCGTCGGTGGTGACCTTTCACGGCTGGAGCGAGTCGCTGTGGAGGCAGTTCTTCGAGGTTCCGGCGCTGCGCAGGTGGTTTGTCGCCGCCTATGGTAGCCGGTCGGTGATCGCCCTGGCGGAGCGGTTCAAGGACGGACTCGTCGCGCTCGGGCTTGACCGCGACGACATCGCGGTGATCGGACCGGCCTTCGAGGCTGAGGATTTCGGTGGTGAGATTCAGCGCGCCCAGCGAATCATCTACATGGGCCGCCTGGAGGCCGCCAAGGGGGTGTTCGAACTCCTCGAGGGATTTCGCGACGTGGCCCACCGCGCGGAACTGGTGTTCGTCGGAAGCGGATCGGCCGCCGATGAGCTCGCCAAAAAGGTCGAGCGCGATGGCCTGGCCGGTCGGGTGCGGCTAACGGGTCGTCTCGAGGGGGTGGACAAGGTGCGCGAGCTGCAGGGTGCCTCCGTCTTTGCGCTGCCCTCGCATTCCGAAGGACTTCCCGTGTCGATGCTGGAGGCCATGGCGGCGGGCCTGGCGGTCGTTGTCACGGACGTCGGCGCCGTCTCAGAGGTGGTCGAGGACGGCCAGAACGGATGGCTGCTCAACGATCCAACCGAGGTGGGAATCGCCCTCGCCGAGGCGATCTCGGATCCCGCCAGATGCCGCGAGATGGGTTCTCGAAACTGCGAGATCGCGCGTCGATTCGAGGCCGCAACCGTCGCTGAACAGGTCGAGGATGCCTATCTCGCCGAGCTGGCCAGGTGGGCATGATCTGTGGCTGAACGGCTCCTGTACATCATGGGCACGGCGCGAAGTGGCTCGACCGCGCTTCAGATCCTGCTCTCCCAGGCCGAGGGCGTTTTTGGCGGTGGTGAACTCACCAACCTCGTCCAGGACCTGTTCATCGAAGACCGGACCTGTGGCTGCGGGAATCCGCGCTGTGAGATCTGGGAAGGCGTCCGTGAGCGCGTGGGCTGGAACACCGAAACAGCCTTGGATATCCGCCAGTTGTTTCGCGACAACGACCGACACGAATCGGTCGTATCGCGTCGAAGGGACCTGTCCGTATACGGCCTCTGCAACCGCAAACTGCTGAGCGCCATCCGCGCGGAGACCGGGGCTCGGGTCATCATCGACGGCAGCAAATACGCCGCCCGCGCCCTCGCGTTGAATCAGGTGCTGCCCATCCGGGTGATCTGCCTGACGCGGTCGCTGCGCGGCCTGGTGCGCACGTGGGGCCGTCGTGTCGATCCCGATGAGCAACCTCCGAAGACGGCCGCCCAGGTCTTGGCTTATTGGAGCTATGTGAGGCCTTCTGTTCAGTACGCCAGTCGACAGATCGGAGACGTGCT
>Ga0315336_1005519_pt1 | contig 13740 bp, 16 predicted proteins | sample ASW5metaG_FD_204512 | JGI IMG/M metagenome (GOLD analysis project Ga0315336, IMG submission 204512) | Ammonia-oxidizing marine archaeal communities from Monterey Bay, California, United States - ASW #5 | ecosystem: Environmental > Aquatic > Marine > Intertidal zone | place: USA: California...
ATCCCAGCGTCACGATCACGCCGATGGAGCCAATAAACTCGCCAAGCGCCCCTAGTTCCATAATGTTCATGTAGACCCCTCCATATTGATTTGGAGAGGTTATCCGAGCATCTGATGCATGTCTGCGTTGGGTCGATTCTTGCCCTAGTCAGCGCCTCGCCAGCGACGACTGACATAGGCACCATTCTAGCCGGTTGAATTGAGGCCCATCCGAGCAAGTACGGATAACTCAGACGTTCGCTGATTGTGCAATCTACGAATAACGAAGCGAATAGCGGGCAAGCGGATTCCCCAGTAGACTTCTCGTATGGCCAGTCTGCAGCATAATATCGCCGCCTATTTCCGCCGTGTAAGCTCGCTGTCTGGTGCACGTCAGTCGTGATGGGGAGATCGTCATGAACTGGGAGGCCTTAGGGGCGGTCGGAGAAATAGTCGGAGCGATAGCCGTAGTAGCGACACTACTTTACCTGGCAAAGCAAACCCGCACGAACACTAGCGCTGTTGTTGCAGCTTCATCGAGAGCATCGAATATCGGCCATGCTGAACTCGATGAGCGACTGGCTGGAAATCCGGAGCTAACTCAACTGTTTCTTAAGTCAATGCAACCTACGATGCCCGAGTTCGAAGAAGTAGAGTGGGGCCAGTTTCAGTTCCTCGCCCGATCTATCGTAGGACGAATACAAGACGACTACCTACAAAGCCGATTAGGATTCCAAGATTTAGATCTTGCTCAAGTACACCTCGACTTTATGCGTAGCATGCTCAAGTATCCCGCCTGGCGCGCATATTGGAGCGACGATACGGCAGTATGGGTGGCCGATTTCGTTCGTGACGTCGAAGCGCGAAGCGAGCTGCACACCGGCCTATCGAGCTTACGTCAGCTTCAATCTGAAATCGATTCAGGATGACGCCGAACATGCAGCTGAACCGGGCGCACGCCCAGGAACCCGAGTAGAGAGCGAATAGCGCGGGTGTCGGGTTAGGGCATACTCACGCCGGATGGGTCAGCGTATCAGCTACGACTGGTGTAGATACCATTCGCGACGGTTGAGTCTAGCTGTATCAGACCAACTACGGCCCAACAGCGACCATCTGAAATAACCGGTATGCTACTGATACGAAAATGAAAGCAATACTATTGGCGGGATTAGATGGAATTGTTCCATCTAGTAGGTGTTAGGTGTGATGGACAGGCCAAAGTGATTAACTGGGAGGCGATAGGCGCAGGTGGAGAGCTGCTTGCTGCGATTGGGGCACTTATCGCAATCGTATACTTGGCGATGCAACTCAAGCAAACAACGCAAGCACTAGACAGAACGGAACGGGCAACCCGTGCCGCGACCAGTTTCCAAGGTGCTCATTCCTGGGCTGAGCTTAACGTTAAAGGTCTCGATAACCCCCTTTTGGCATAGCTGGTGGATTGACGAGAGAGAGACTTCAAACTACTCACCTTCATTCATCGAGGAACTGGAAAGAGCACTCAGCGATGGTGGCCCAGTTTAGAACGCTACGTTGGACGTCTAACACGCAGTTGAAGCCGCTCGCTTCGCTCACTCGGACCTAACAACCTGTCACTCCGGTTGCGTACGCAACCTCTGCGCCAGAACGTCTTGGCCGCTTAACTGGGTGCCCCGGGGTGTTGAGAAGGAATCGGACAATATCATCGAGCCGATTCATTGCTTCTGCACACCGCTTGCCGCCCGCAGATGCGCAATTTCAAAGGCATAGTAAATACGGTAAAGAACGCACTCCGCTACGAAAATATCAGTCGTGTCTACATTGCCGTTTGCGAGGGAACGAGACAGGCGTTCTGCCTGATCCGACTCGTAAATCGGGTTAAAAGCGTCAGCAATAGAATTAGTGAGTGCGTCCTGTTGATTGAGACGCTGTTGCTGTGTGTTTTGACGCACTTGAACCGCAAGATAACCAAGAGTCGCGACTGCGGCTAAGAGATCTTGTCATGAAATGACAGCAAACGTCCGCTGTGGGTAACATCTGCCACCAACTGCCTTTTAGAGCACCTTCGTTAGATGGTATTGGGTGTGGTCTTGCGGAAAATCTTCTGTTTGAGCTTGAACCACATAACCGTGGCTCTCGTAGAACTCTCTCGCCTCGAATTCAAACGTGTCTAGCTTGGCGTACTTGCAACCATGATTTCGGCCCATCTCCTCGACCCTTTCAAGCAATTGGTGCCCATAACCTTGGCTGCGTAATTCGCCTGGAATCCAAAGAACGCCAATTTGGAGCCAATCCCAAACCGTGTTTGCCGTTATACCGCCCGACACATTGCCTTCCGCATCACGCAATACCACACCGAATTCTCGATAATTGCGAGGCGGTGTGAACTGGTCAGAGAACTCAACAAGCTTCTTCTGCACGAAGCTCGCTTCATCCCGTGTCATGTCATCGTGGATATCGTAAGTCATGCAGTAAAACTACCAACCCCATAGAAAACATCAATGTCAGCAACGGGCACGAATTTGCCAGATTGGCCTGGTAGTCAGATTAGTCTGGTCTGGTAACCATTCAAGAAGCCCAGATCTAATGCTGAGAATCAGCCAGACCGCGTTGGCGGCGACGCTCCACCTGTGTCCGAAGCTATACCGTCCTTCGCCTCCGCCAGTTCGGACCGGTGGCCGAACAACCGGTAGAACAGCTTGATCCAGAATGGTGAAAACAGCGTGGTGTAGGCGACGACGAGCACCACGCCTGCGTATGTGGCGCCGTCGAAGACCCCCGACGCGCGACCTAGCTCGGCGAAGATCAGCCCCACTTCGCCCCGGGGTACCATTGCCATGCCGACCGCGCTACGCATCAGCCAATGTTCGCGAAACAGCAGGTAGCCACTCGCGATCTTACCCACCATCGCCACGAAGGCTACCGACAGCGAAAACACCCAGATGAACGCCGACGTCCAATCTACCTCGCGCAAGTCGAGAGACAGCCCAACGGTGACGAAGAAGATTGGCGTGAAAAGCTGGACGATCGGTTTCATGTCGCGCTCCACTTCGTCAGCGAAACGCGGATTGCGCGCCAGCGCAATGCCGAAAGGGAGAAAAAAACGCCGCGACAGGGCAAGGCCGGCTGCAAACCCGCCCAGAAGCTCCGGCGCTCCGATGGTATGCGCCAACCACGCAAACACGAGCACCAGCGAGATGATTGAGGTCGTCACCAGGCCCGGAATCTGAGTGGCCTGCTGATAGTGGCCGACCAGGTAGGAGACGAGTTTTGCCGCGATCGGCGCGATCAAGAAGAACACGCCGATGAACAGCGCGAGGGTACCGAGGCTCGCTAGGCTGGCCGCGCCCGTACGGGAGAACTCGTACAACACGGCGAGAAGCAGCACGCCCAAGAGATCGTCGATTACAGCTGCCCCCAGAACGATTTGCCCTTCGCGGCTGTTCTGGCGGTCGACGTCACGCAGAATTCTCACCGTCACGCCAATGCTCGTAGCGGTCAGCGTTCCGCCGATGAAGAGCGCCAATAGAAGATCGTGATCAAACATGTAGCGGCTAGTGGCGTAGCCCAGCACGAAGGGCACCACAAACCCACCAAGCGCCACCGCCACCGAGCGACCACCCGATCGCGCAAGACGACTGATGTCCGTCTCCAGGCCCACCTCGAACAGCAGTAGGATGATACCGATCTCGGCCAACAGGCGGATGATCTCGGTAGGCGCTACCCAGCCAAGCACGCTTGGCCCCAGGATGATGCCCGCCACTAGCTCGCCAATCACCGACGGTGCGCCTAATCGAGTTGCCACTTCACCGGCTAGGCGTGCTGCAATCAGAATCCCCGCCAACTCAATGAAAAATTGCGCCGTGTCCATGGGTCCAGTTTAGGAAATAGGCTGGTAAAGAGATATTAGGAACTATACGCACACAGCGCACCGTAGATCCGCCTCCAGTGAATGGAGGAAGGTTACGTCAATTGGCAATCTGTCTTAAATGGCCACACTCCCGCCGGATGGGTCAGCGTATCAGCTACGAATTACAGTGTGAATGCTGTCTGGCGGACTACTTTGCGCTGGCTACGACGGGACCACGGTCCAACGCTTGGCGTTTTGCCAAACGCTCTTCTGAGGATAGCTGAGTCAAGCGCAGCCGATAATGCTGCGACAGATACGCAAGCACTTGAGGTATTTTTTTCGGTTCGACTTGCGCTAAGGCGAGTTGCGTCGGATTGCCACAATCGACCAACGCAAGTGCAAAATCGTCAAGATAAGCGCCCCTAAACGACCGAAGCCTTGATTGGTTAATTTTCTTAGGCTGCCCATCGACCAAAACGCAGTATTTCACACGCTTACCCCTGATCCCGCGCTCGTTAAAGGCGCTACGGCTAAGATCGAACGAGGAGTTTATCGGCATGAACCCACTGCCCGTGAAACCTCCGCCGCTCTGTCCGCACAATGCCCGAGCAAGCGTTCCCGGGGCGGAAAAAGCAAACACCATCCCGGTGAGAAGCAGAAGTGCACGCAGCACCATAGATCGACCCGGGTTTGACAATTTCAGGCTACGTTTGCTGATTTTCATAAACTAGTTCCCCATTCGGCAGCATGCCATACGGGCGAAGCATCGTTGTGTCGGATGATTTCCTTGCTCAGTATCGCGAAGTATTTGCAGCACGACAACCACATGAATGGTTCATTGCATTCCTGCCGGTTTAATTTAGGCGCGCACGGCGATCTTCGGCCATGAACAGATATAGCTATGCGGCTGTGATACTAACTATGTTGCCATCAGGATCGAGATAGCGAGCAGTTTTACCCCATGGTTCGTCGCGAGGCTCCTGAACTACGGAAACTTGTGCCCGCGTCACGCGCGCATGGACTTCGTCGAAGTCTTCTACGTGGAAGCCTATCTGCGCCGCAGTCGCCACTGGCCGTTCGCGTTCTCTGCTTGGATAGATTGCAAAGTGGAGGAAAGCTCCATCAGTCCACGAATACGCAGCATGCGCGCCGCCGTACCACGGATCGTTCAACTCCTCATCATGGGATGCATCGTGCAGGGGCACACCTAGAAGCGCGCGATAGAAATTGGCTGATTCCTCGAGGTTGGAAACGCTGAGAGCTACGAATGTTAATCGCTTATCTGGCATCTTCGAACCGGCCTCCGGTTCCGCATCTTCTCGACGAGTCTACACGTTCCCGAATTGGCCCAGGGCAGCAACGGCCAAAAAGCGGATCTCCAGATGCTACGGTACCCTGAGGCTTTTGATGTGTTCGTATTCTGCCTAATTTGAACCGCCAGATAACCGAGCGTCGCTACTACAGCGAACGCCCCAATGAGCTCCCCATAGTTACCCAAGAGCTGGGCGAAAGTCTGATGATCCATGATTTCCTCCTCCCATGAATAGAGGAAGGCTACATCATTCTTCAATCTGACCGGAATGGGCACGTGTTCGCCATTCACAATAGGTTTAGAGACGCAATGTCCCGAGAGCACTTCTATACCTTCGATTTGCAACTGAAGGCAGGTAACAGGCTTAACTGCCATCCGGTTGATTATTAACTCCAACCTCGCCAAGTTACGTGTTTACTCTTCTGAACAGCAATTATGAGCTCAAGATTCACAGACTATCTGCAACTCGGCGCTAACATCGGCATTCTTGCTGGATTGGTTTTGGTTGGGCTACAGATCAGGGAAGCTAACAGAGCCACTACAGCGCAGTTGGGATTTGAAGCCTGGAACGGCTCGATGGCGACTCACGAAATCATAATGGGAGAGGACCTCGCTAGCAGCTGGACCAAAGCGCAACTGAATTCAGATAAGTTGACAGCTCGCGACATCACAGTTGTCGATGCTTTACTTAACCGTGAATGGCTACACAACGCTCGAGTGTCGCGCATTAGCGAACTTGGCTTCAACCTAGTAACGATGCAGCTGACCCGAGACAAATGGATCTATTCATTCCTTGGCAACGAAACTGCAATTCGCTGGTGGAATAACGTTGGTGTTAGCCGAATACTGTCAAATCCCGAACTCCACAAGGCGATCGACGCTAGTTTGGCCGAACTCGGCGAGGACCATAAGAACTACCACAAAAATAGGCTGACACAAATACTGAGCAACGAGAAGAGCCCACCTGACGAATAGTCTCAGCGAATTCCGGGTGGCCGCTTAGGGCACTTTCTCGCCAATCTACGGATCTATTACAAACTGCTCTAAGTACTTGATAGGACAGATGAATGGAGCTCAAATCAGTTCAAGTCAGGCCCGTTTTAGACGGACCCCAGCGCCCGTATAAGCAGCGTTAGACGTCGTGAGTATCCAAGATCTAGGTAGCATAGGAGAATTCGTTGCAGCGATCGCAACGTTAGGCACATTGGCCTATTTGGCTCTGCAAATAAGGCTTAATACGAGATCAATGAAGTCAGGTGTTCAGCAAGCCATCACCGTATCAATTACTGAACCGTTTCAAGATGCAGCGTACACCGATTTCCCCGCAATCTACGTTAAAGCCAGTAGGAATCCAGATGAATTAACTGAAGAAGAAACGGCCCGATACGGATTCTTCCTGTCCTCCTATTTAAAGAGGTTAGAGCATGCACATTCCCAGTTTGTAGAAGGGTTTCTCGATGAACCCACGTGGAAGGCCATTGATGCTGGAGCGCGAATTCAGTTTCAATCGATAGGAATGGATCGGTACTGGAATGTCCGAAAAGTCACTTACAGTGAAAAATTTCGGGGGTATGTTGCAGCTCTCATCGTAGAAGCTAGTCCAGGTGAGGATACGATGACTGCTGTGGATGCAATTAGACTATTCAAGACGCCCAGGTTTAGGCGCGTGAGACAACCATGGCCACAACCAGTCACTCAGTAGGAGTCTAATCACAGACACAACGGCTATTTCCGCGATGGGAGGCTTTAGAACCCTCAGAGCGAATGTTTGTGAGAAACTCATCGGTGACGTAGGAGAATTAAGAGGAGCATCTGGTGAAACTGTCTGAGATTGGGGACCGCTTACAACTTGCCGCATCCATTGGGGTCATCATCGGTTTGATTCTTGTGATCTATGAAATTCGTGAAACAAACCGAATCGCAGAAAACCAGGCCGCAATAGATATGGGATCGCTATATAGCGAGTGGACGGTTCTTATGACAGATGAGCAGATGGCGCGCTTATTCGTCAAATCGTTAGAAAGTCCAGATGCTCTTTCGCGCGACGAACTATTACGCCTCCACTACATGTACTTCACGGCATCGCAAACCTTCAGGACGGGGCACTTTTTACGACAGACCGGAGGTTTGAGCCTGTACCCGGAATCGACACTCCATGAAGACGCGAGTGCTGCTTTCAGCGGTCCGGTTGCCAAAAGGTGGGTAGCAATGATTCAGACCGGCCCCGACGAGATTTCGGAAATCATGCGCCAAGCAGCCCAAGACACCCCAACCGAGGCAAGGCTGCAATTTCTAGATGGTCTGCGACCACCCGCCGAAAACTGATTTCGTGCTGACCTGGGGAAATTGTTCTATAACCGAAAACGGCGCCACGGATATTGTGGCAACATGAGCCCCGCTGACTTCGAAACTCAGTCAGCTGGATCTTTTTGAATGGTCCATTAGACCGGTGCAAGACTACATTCCCGCCGGTTAAATTTAGACGCAACCGGGCAACTACGGCCAACTCCAGTCATTCGTCGCTTTGAAAAAAAAAGCGATAAGAGCGGGTCTTTCTGCGTCAGACTGCTCGCCTGCGTCTGTTGGACAGTCCTAACAAGCCAGCGCCGAGTAGGCCGAGTATTAATAATGCCTATCCTCCCGTTTCCAATTCCCCAATCCAACGTTCTTGTTGTTTGAAAGCTAGCGGACGTTGGTCAGCGGCGGCCATGACGGCCAGACGGGTCAATTTTTCGGGTGTTTCCTCCGCGATAACGTCCAGCCACTTTTTCAATTGCTTTTCGTAATCATCGCCGACGGGACAGACATCGGCACAGCGCCTGCAACCGGTTAGGATGCCGGCCCCTCGCATCATTGCCTGGAACATCTCGGAGGTTTCCATGCCACGCAGCATGCCGATTTTTTTGGCCTGGTCCGGCTCCTCCAAAACACTGGTGAGATAATCCGAGAGAAACTCGAACCCGAACGGGGATCGAAATTTGTCACAAGCCAGCCAATCGCGATCCCAGTGCTGGACGGCATCCGCCGGACATGCCTTCAGGCAGCGCCCACATTCGGGACCGAGGCAAAGCGCCGTCTCCATTTTCTTGTCCGGTTCCAAATCGGCCGAAGTCATGAGTAGTCCCAAAATTACCCGAGGCCCGAACTCCGGCGTTATTAATTGTCGATTGAGGCCCAAGGTGCCAAGCCCCGCTTCGACGGCTGCATGTTCGGCGGAAAGCGGATGTGTCGCCTGGGTATCCTTCCCTTTGATAAATTTGAGGGGATCGACATGGTGATAGGGCACCAGCAGCGCCGGTGCGCCATTGTCTTCCATCCAAAACACCAGATCGAGAGCGAGATCCTCCAACGCCGAAATCAGCAACTCATCACCGTAAAATTTATGCTGGTCGTTCCAAGCGGGCAGGCGCGAGGTTGCAAAGCTGATCCGCTTGGCCAGGACGATGACGCGGGCGCCATCAAATTCGGTGATGTGTGACGGCGTCCGGGGGTTGTCAGGGTCCGGCGGATAATGGTCCATCACCGCGCCGTCTGCGATGCCGGCCAGATCAGCGCCCAACTCCTTGGCCTTGGCCTTCACGGTGGCGGATGTCAGGGTGGTGGGAAACGGTTCATTCATTGCCTGGCCTACTCTGGACTTTCAACTAATGGTATTTCATTCTCTGCGCGGAACTTATTTCGCTGCGCTTTGGCCCTCCGTCCGGTATAGCCTTCGGGCCCCACCCAACGGATGTTCCAGTCGTTCAATCCGGGAACGTCGTCGAGCTGGTTTCTGGCCGCTTTGTAGGAGAGGCCCTTTTCGATCCTTTCCGGTGTGGTTTCTGGAATGATATTTTGCGGCTCGGCCAGAAATTCGTGATAGTCATCACCCACGGGACAGACCGCCGTGCAGCGCGGGCACGTTCCGAAACATCCCCAAACCCGCGTCAAGCCTTGCCAGTAATGAAGCAACCTACTGGATTTCAGGATGTTCGCTCTTTCCGCGTCATCGGATTCGATGAACTTCTGGAACAGATCCGCGGCACCGTAGAAGCCCGTAGTCTGGGCCTCAATCGCGCACCGGCGTTTTTCGATGTTAAAATGCAGAACGGCGTCCGTTGGACAGGCGTACAAACAGCGCGAACACCCTTCGCCGATACAAAGCTGTTCTTGCATTGGTTTCCCCGGTTCCAACTCTGCATCGCTGGTCACCACGGCAAGGTTTACCCTGGGACCATATTCAACGCACATGAAGTTGACCCCCAGACCCAGTGTGCCAAGCCCTGCCTCCACGGCGAGATGGCGCAAGCTCAAAGGACCATAGGTTCCCGATTTCAGCTCCCAATCGCTACCGTTGCTGTTCATGACCAAGCCGGAAAAGCCGCGCCGCTCCAACGCTTCCGATACCCTACGCGCCACGACGTCGAGACGTCGGAGGACCATCATGTTCATCATTTGATACGGTTCCGGCTCTCGTGTGCGGAAACTTGCTACCGGAACGCGCATGCCTAAAACGATGATGCTTTTGGCATCGGGGCTAATACGTTCCGGCGTTTGCGGCCAGCGGGGGTCGGGCGGATAGGCATTCAGTGTTTCGGCACTGGCAATGCCAACAATATCGGCACCCGCCGCACGCGAAATGGATTTGACCTCTTCCGCGTCAAATGTCGGGGATGTGCTGGATTTTTCGCTCATCGCATTTTCCATACGTTACAGTATCTCAGTTTGGTCTCGGCATAAAAACGATTCTCGTACGACGGAAATAACTCTATGTAGAACAGCTGGCTCAGTTCATACCCCACATACAGTGTCTGAAATGGGCACATGTTTCCCGTTGCATTGCGCACTCGTGTGATGACTGTCATAGACACCATTCCCGCCAGTCGATTTAAGGCGCAACCGAGTAACAACGGTCAACAATGGTGATTAGTCGTGTCGGGTTACGACGAATCCTGGCCCAAGTGAACCGAACCACATTTGTTGTAAGCTTTGGAGCTCCAACGACTGAGGGCAACTTAATATGACGCTCGTCGAGTGGTCCGCAATTTTAGGCAATTTCGGAGAGTTTCTAGGAGCTCTTCTTGTAGGCGCATCGCTTATCTACCTCGCAATCCAAGTCCGACACAATACTGACTCGAGTGACGAGGCGAATATGCGAGCAGAAGCGGAAAGAATTGCTGGATTCTGCGCCCTTACAATTAGTACGCCGGGGTTTATGGAGATATTCGAGAAAGCTCAAGCGGGCGAAGAGCTGACCCCGGTGGAGCGAATGAAGTTCAATTCCCACATGTTTGGTATGTTCATAGAGTTTAGGCTTGAGTATTACCTGAATCTCAAAAGACCAACATCGCAAGTCTCCTTCGCGACGAATAACCGCAATAACATTTCTTACTTGCTGAATCCCGGTGGCCGAGGCTGGTGGGAACATCAGAAGCATTGGCTGGGTGATCCCGAGGATGAATTCGTAAAACACGTAGATCGAGAACTAGCGAGGTATGACAAAAGCCATTCGGTCAAGTGACCGTTGTGGGCACTTCTTTGCCGGATTAACCTGCTATGTAGATTCGTCTGATCTAGTGACCAATCCCGCCAGTTGAATTTAGGCACATCGGAGCAACTTCGGCCATAAGCCAACACATGCGCTCTGATATATGATCACAGCTGACGGACGTATGGAGACACTGCGATGAATTGGGACGCACTGGGCGCGGTGGGGGAGATTCTTGGCGCGGGCGCCGTGATCGCCACCCTCCTATATCTTGCGAAACAGTTAAGTCATGCAGTGGATAGCTCTAATTCTGCTGCGACCGACAGGATTCTCCGTGGTTTCGATGAAATAAACCGCATGATCGTTTCCGATGGGAACCTTCGAGAAACACTCCTCAAAGAAACGGACTTGACCGCATCAGAAAATGAACAATATTTTCAGCTTGTCGTACTCTACTGCAACATTTGGATCTCTGCGCAATCAGAGTACGACCGAGGCCAAATATCTGAAGATTTGTACAATGCGGCCGCTGCGGACGTTCAGGTTGAGATAGATCGGTGGCCCAGATTCAAAGAATTTGGCGAGTTATGGCTTGAAAGATTTCCTCACGTCGGTACGGGAGCTATTTTTGAGCCACTACGAAAGATTTCAGATTAGCTGTTAGCGCTCTCAGTCCTTGTTTTTGACCTTCCGGCAAACGTTTGCATCGGGCGCATATTGCCCGGATCGCCGCTTCGCTACTCTATGACTACATTGGTGCCCATTCGAGCCGGTTGGAGGCCTCGGTCCCGGGCAACACATTCGTTTGGTGTTTGAAGCGAGTTAGCCCAACTTAACTCGCTTCGAAGACGAACCCTTCGTAACCGTTGGCGGCCACCTCTGATATGCGCTGAAAGTACAGCGGCCCTCCAAGGTGCACGGTGAACTTGCGCGGTTTGCCAGGGATGTTGGCGCCCGTGTACCACGAGTCTGTCTGCGGATAGAGCGTTCGATTGGCGAGGGTGTTTACCTCCTCGCCCCATTTCGCCTCGGCATCCGTCGTCGGCTCCACGGTGCTCAAGCTTTTATCCTTCAGGCGTTGAATGCAGTTGCCTATCCATTGCACCTCGCGCTCCGCACCGAGAGGCATGTTGTAGAGCACACCTGGTGTACCCGGGCCGTGAATCATGAACAGGTTGGGAAAACCTGAGATCATGATGCCGAGGTAGTTGTCGAAACCATCTTTCCACTTATCCTTGAGGCTCACACCACGCAGCCCGATCGGGTTGAGTTTCAACATGGTGCCGCTAATCGCATCGAAGCCTGTTGCCAGTACCAGCATGTCCAGTGGATGGTCGCCCTGCACAGTGCTTAGGCCTGACGGAGTGAATTGTTCGAATGGGTTCTCGCGCAGGTCTACCAGGGCGACATTGTCACGATTGAACGTCTCGAAGTAACCGTCGTCGAGAATGGGTCGTTTAGTGCCCACGAAGAAGTCGGGCATGAGCTTTTCGGCGGTTTCGGGATCGTCGACAGCCTCGCGGATTCTACCGCGCAGGAAATCCGCAACCCAGCCGTTGACCTCGTTACTCATGAGGACATCTGAGTAGTTTGCGAAAAAGAAATTGAGCGTTCCCTGCTCCCAAAGCTCCTCTAATCGCACCTGTCGTTGTTCTGGCGTGTGCATGTATGCGGAGCGGGAATCGAACAGGAACGGAAATCCGCCGTTGTTGACCGCCATCACCTCGCGAATGCTGTCCCAGTGCTCCCGGGCATGAGATGCCTCCTCAGGAGTGACGGGACGATTGCGGGCAGGAACGCTGTATTGGGGCGTGCGCTGGAACACCGTCAGATGCGCTGCTTCGCGCGCGATCTCGGGAATCGACTGCACTCCCGAAGACCCCGTTCCTATCACACCAACACGTTTACCGGCGAAGGACACGGATTCGCGCGGCCACGCGCCGGTGTGATAGACCTCTCCCTCGAACTCATCGAAGCCGGGGATATCGGGTATGTGGGCGGTGGAGAGCGCGCCGACCGCGCATACTAGAAATCGAGCCGATACACGCTCACCCGCAGTGGTCTCGATGGTCCAAAGCATGGACTCGTCACTAAAGCTGGCGTCGGTCACCCACGTGTTGAATTGAATATCACGCCGAAGATCAAACCGGTCAGCCACATGCGACACGTACGCCAAGACGTCCGCTTGAGTGGGCTGCGTTTCCGCCCAGTCCCACTCCTGCATGAGCTCGTCCGAGAACGTGTAGCAGTAGTACGGGCTGCCAGGCCCGTCCACCCGGGCACCGGGGTAGCGGTTGTACCACCAAGTGCCTCCAACATCGTCAGCGCCGTCGTACGCGCGTACCGAGAGCTGCAGTTCGTCGCGCAGATGATGAAGCGCGTACAGACCACTCACGCCCGCACCAATAACAATCACATCGTAGTCTGCCAACGCACTCCTCCTTCCCTTCTTTCCCATCTTCTCCAACGCCGGGAATCGATGCCCTGATTGAGGCAAATTCCTTACCGTGGAAAACTAACGACCTCTTTGGCCGTTGTCCAATCCTGCCCCCTCACGGTAGTCCCGACGGTATGCCAACGATTCCAGGTTTTTTGGCGCGACTCAGTGTGTGAACTTCGGCATCTACGACATCGGTAACAACTAAGCGGCAGGTATGGGCACATTTTGATCGGATCAACACCTCACTACGCGATGACTGACTTGGTGCCTATTCCCGCCGGTTGAGCTGGCGGGTAACATCGGCCACTTTCAGACGTTCGTCGAATCCGAGTAAACTCCTACAGGTGTATTTAGGGGGCGTGCGTGAAAATACCGTTTCCGGCTTATCGAGGCGACAAGCAATATGTTTTTGTTTGTTATGCCCACGAAGATTCGGGGCGGGTTTTTCCCGAACTAGAAACGATTCATCAGGGTGGCATCCACGTTTACTATGATGAGGGTATCTCGCCCGGCCACGAATGGACGCAAGAGCTTGCCGATGCAATCGACGGCTGCTCCAAGTTCTTGTATTTCATTTCGCCGGCGTCCGTGGCATCGCGCCATTGCCGTAATGAGGTTCAATACGCCTTAGAGCAAGGCAAGCTTGTGGTTTCGGTACACCTGCAGCCGACCGAACTGCCCGGCGGATTGAAGCTTTCCTTAGGTGGCTCCCA
>Ga0315336_1005520_pt1 | contig 13739 bp, 7 predicted proteins | sample ASW5metaG_FD_204512 | JGI IMG/M metagenome (GOLD analysis project Ga0315336, IMG submission 204512) | Ammonia-oxidizing marine archaeal communities from Monterey Bay, California, United States - ASW #5 | ecosystem: Environmental > Aquatic > Marine > Intertidal zone | place: USA: California...
AAGAAGTTGATGCGAATCGACGTGCCAGCCCACCTTGAACAAATAGGAACCCGCCTGCGCGATGGCCTGACCGAGATCGCACAGCGTCACCAGGTTCCGCTTACCTTCACCGGACACCCGGCAATGCTCTATTTTCATTTTGAGCATCCCCAGGCAGCCGCACTACAAACGTTGTGGACGGTTCGCATGCTCTCCCATGACATGTTGGCTTGTGGCGGATTTTACCCGATGTTGGCCCATGAAGATCAGCACGTTGACACCTATCTGGCCGCCTGCGACGAGATCTTTGAAGAATTGAGCCTGGCCATCCAGCAGGAAGACATCGAGCAACGCATTGGTGGGCCGGTCAAGCACACGGGATTTGCACGGCTGGCATGAGTGATGTTGGCAAGGCCCCAGTCAGATGCAACGAACCGCACCCCGAAAAATTCAAGAAGATCCAACCGCAGGCACCCTCAAGAAACGCAGCTACTTTCTGAGCCAAGTGCCGATCTTAAAATCTGCTCAGCGGATGACAAGCCGCGACGATGCGCCGGCGGCCCCATAAATCGCCCGAATCTCCTCTGCAAACTTGCCTTGAGAGCCGTAGATCGTAAGAGGCCTGGGAGCAAGCATACCGAGCACGTCGGGAATGTCACACACGCGCAGCACGTTCAAGAATTGCGGTGAACCGGGTGACATGTGTGTGGCGGGCGGCTTGTTCAGCGTGACACCTGCAATTTTGGGCTCCAGCAATGCCGCGTACGCACCAATCACACCGAAACGGCCATCACCAAGAACATGGATGGGGATTTTTCCACCGTGGTGGTCATGCAAGTAGGCTATCGCAGCTACGACATCCCAGAGGCGGCCCGTGTCCACGGTGTAGCCCAGCAACACCACCGACCGCTCGACGTAGTTCGGTGGATTGGTCGAGGTCCAGCGCGTCGCATTAACACCTCGCACATCACAAAAATAGACCTGATCGCCATCCTCCACGGTCTGCTGCAGCCAGTCGGGAACAGGCGAGTCGGCCTCCGGGTTGGTAACCACCACAAGAAGTCGCTTGACGTCTCCGGCAGGTTCGCCCGCTCGCAGCTTGATTTGGATTCCCGGTTCGGTCTCCAAACGCACGTACTCTTCCGATTCCTCAAGCAACCTGGCGGGGGGTATTTGTTGGGGTAAGCTGCGAAAAGACCTTTCGCGCAATTGGTCCAAAAGGCTTTGTTTCCAGTCGTCAAACTCGCCTTCTGTGGGCCGTGTTCCGCTGGCGATCGGGACAAAGTGTTTATCGATCGTAGTATTTAGCTGATCTGCGGGAACATCGCGGTCGTGGGGAAAAACCCGAAGCTGCTCCGGGGCGATCGGAAAAATCCGTTTGGCGTAAGGCCCGGTCACCAGGTCGATTTCGCTGTCGGTGACAACACGGGGATCGTTTTTCAGGTGGAGGTTGATGAAGCGAAACGTTGCTTTACGAATGTCTTCCCGATAGGCGTGCCCGCCAATGCTGACCACCGCCGCAACCATGTCACCAGCCCCGTACAAGCTGTAGATACGTTCCAGTCGACCGATCACCCTTTCGTTGGCATCCATGGGAAAGATCCTGTCCTGGTCACTGTTGACAAACAGCACCGGCCGCGGGGCGATGAGCGCTGCGATACGTGTCCATGGCCACTGGTAAGTGTTGTACAAGAACATGCAATCACAATGTCCATTGATCACGCGACCGGTGACATACGACGGCAGGTCTGCCATGCCACTTACCGGGACCGCCACCTTCACGCGCTCGTCTGCCGCGGCGATCCAAAAGGTGGCGGCTCCACCACCGCTGATCCCGGTGACCGCAATGCGGCGCGGGTCCACGTCGTTGCGGCTCACCAGGTAATCGATCCCGCGCACCCCATTCCAACACTCCACTCCCGCGGACGTGTAGCCACGGGAATGCCACCACCAGCGCTCTTCACGATAGGTTCCATGATGAATCGCTGCGATTTCCCCCATCTGAAGAGTGTCGAGGACCAGGCAAAGGTAACCATGCCGGGCAAACCAGATCCCGTGCGATTGGTACGATGTCTTGTTCCCGTTGCGTCCGTTGACCGCATGCCCACACACATAAAGCACGGCGGGAAGTCGCTGGCCAGGTTCCACATCGGTTGGCCGATAAAGATTGCCCGTCACATACAGTCCAGGACGGCTTTGGTAATGGATCATGTCGACCACAAAGCCGTTGCCCTGGTAAGTTCCCGTGACGGTCGCCTTCACTGGTGTTTTTTTCGGCAGTGGCCGCAACCCGAGCATGTCAAAATATTCTTCCCGGTACTTCGGGCGAAGCCTTTTCCATTTTTCAAGCGACTCGATGTCATCCTGAAAGCGGATGTGGATCTGCTCGGTCTGCCGCTGCAGATAAGCTTGAATCATGCGATCCCCAGGCTGGCCACGATCGGGTTCTCCCATCGCCTGTGGGTGCGCAGGCTGATGGACGGTCAAGATCAACAGGGCAAACAGTTCGAAGCGGAGGCAATAGGACATGGAAACCTTCTGGCCAAGCTGCAATCAGTGGGAAACAGACTTATTACACTTGCATCTTAATACTCTTGCACCCTAACCCGAACAGGTTAGCTCGTCAAAGCAGTCTTGAATTGTGATATCATTCCTGGAAGCAGGCACGTTTGGCTGACCTCCCGCTTGGACCGCCTAGGACCCATCATCATGAAACGCAGACATTTCCTTTCCCTCGCTGGTACCAGTACCGCGTTGGCAGGTTACGCTACAGTTGCCACACTTCAACGTCCTGCGAGGGCCCAACAAAAGCGACCAGGCAAGCCGGTCAAAATGGTCGTGGGTACCCAGCGGTCACCGACAACACCCAAGATGTTGCAATACATCAAGCGACACGGGGTCGATCACATTTGTGGATACCCCCCACATCCGGGCAAGCGCGGCTATTGGACCGTCGAAGATTTGGAGAAAAAGCGCGAACTTTGCGAACAACACGGCCTCGCGCTCGACATCGTTGCACTTCCCTTTTTGACATCATCGCACATCGACCAGGAAAAGCGTGGCGCAATCATGCTGGGTCAAAGTCCAGAGCGGGACCGCGATATCGAGCACATCAATATTATGACCGAAAACTGCGCCAAGGCCGGCATTCCCGCGTGGAAATACAACATGAGCCTGCTCGGTGTTCCCCGTACAGCGCCCGTGCCCGGCCGCGGCGGCTCCCGCTACAGGACCTGGAAGTTCTCAGAAGCAAAAGCCGATCCCGCGCTCACACGCGCCGGTCGCGTTACTGCCGATGTCGCCTGGGAGCGGATCACTTATTTTCTGGATCGGGTCATCCCGGTCTGCAACCAGTACAAGATACGAGCCGCCTGCCATCCGCACGACGCCGGCGTGCCGCCACAAGGGTTTCAAGGAATTATGCGGGTCTTGGGGACCGTCGAGGGTCTCAAGAAGTTCGTCTCGATTCAAGAGAGTCCCTATCATGGCCTGAACCTGTGCCTTGGCAGCACCGCCGAAATGCTGCAAGATCCGGCCAGAGAGATCCACGACGTTATCCGTTATTTCGGCCACCGGCAGAAGATTTTCAACATCCACTTTCGAAACATCCGTGGCCGGCGCAACGACTTCCAGGAGGTGTACCTGGACAACGGCGATATGGATATGGGTGAAGTGATACGAACACTTTATGAAGTCGACTACCCCTACATGGTCATGCCCGATCACGTACCCAAGCACCCCAACGATCCCGGAGGACTTCAAGCTTTCGCATTCTCATACGGCTATATCAAGGCATTACTGCACACGATCGCAATGGGTGGCGCCAGCTGACCTCAACCGCCCATCTGCAGAAGTTTAACCTGGACAGTGTATGGAAACGTGGATTGCAACCTCACTTCGTCGATGCGGGAGTGATATCCTTCAACTCGTTTCGCTTGTCGCGAATCGGCCCATAGCAATACGCGTTCATCAGCGCTGCCGATCCCGGATTCCCGGAGTGGTTTTCCCGTCATTTGAGAAATGCAGGATGAAAGAAGAAACTCGTATGATGCGAAAGCGGGGTTGTGGGTGCAGTTGCCACATCTCGCCCAGGTCAGCGGTTTTTAGAACCTGGCTGTCGATGTGGACGATCACACGAGGGGTTGCACATTCCAGGCAATGATTGAGAGCACAAAGTTTCGAAACGCATTGCGTGTCGGGTACGGGCTCTGGATAATACAGGGCCGTTGGGGCCCTGGCATGCCCATTGGTCGTCGACATCACCAGGTCCATTTTTCCCGCACCCTGGTCGATCCTTGACGAGTCTAGTTGTCTCCACTCTTGAAAAGGCAGACGAACAAGCATGAGTGATTCGCCCGTCCGCCTTGCTGTTGTGGGTAGTGGAAGTGACGTCGCCATCTGGCAGAATGTGTCGGCAAGGCTACGAGGCGGCTGCATCCTGACGCTCGGCGATTCGATGACGGTGGCCCTCAAGGAGCACCACAACGAGTTCGACGCGGTCGTCATTCAAAATCCGTTGGCCGATGGCGAGGCCGCGCGCCGCGCTGCGGAGGCGAACAAGCACGTTTTCATCAATTCCCCGGTCGCTGAAAATCTTTCGGCAGCAGAGGCGGTCATCGAAGCATGCAGGGGGGCAGGTGTCTCTTTCGGCGTCGCCCAAACCTTACGATACCAACCGAGCAGTCAAACGATCATCGACCGCCTCTCCAGTGGCAAACTTGGAGATCCAGGTTTGCTGCGTGTGCACCGTTGGCGCAGTCCGAGAAACAAGCCCCTGGCCGAGTGGCTCTTCCCTGACATTGATCTCGCTGTCAGGTTGTTCGGAGCAAAACCAACAGAAGTTTACGCGCTCGCCCGGCACGATGTCGACGCACTGCCCAGTTATATCCAGGTCCACCTTGGTTATCCGGCAGGCGGCATGGCGATCATGGATTTTTCGGCGTCGCTGCCAATCGGAGAGGGTTACGATTCTCTTTCTCTGATCGGGTCACGTGGTGCCGCCTATGCCGACGATCACCGCAACACCCACTTGCTGTATGGTGGTGGTCATCCTTCGACATTGATCAGTGGCGAAGGGCATGGCCATGTTTGCCGTGAAATTCAAACGTTCGTCGATGCAATCACCGAAAACCAACCGCCACCTGCAGGGGGTGTTGAATGTCGCGCCACCCACCAGGTAATCGATGCGGTAGCGCAGTCACTGGAAACAGGACGTGTACTTACCGACCGGGGAGATCCATATGAGCCTGCCTGAAACGCACGATCGATTTGGTGTTCTGGTCTTGAGTGTGGTGAAGCACGACTACGTGGCCCACGGTGTGGCGACGCATCCGCGATTCGAGTTGACCGTGGTGGCCGACGAAGCAGATCAACCCGATTGGATCCACCAGCGCAATCAAATATTTGCAGACAAACATGGCATTGCTTACGTGCGCGATGTGTCTCGAGCGATTGCCGAACACAATGTTCAGGTGGCCGTCGTCTCGTCCGAAGCCGAACGCCATTGTGATCTGAGTGTGCAAGCCGCCGAGGCAGGTTTGCACGTGATCCAGGACAAGCCCATGTCGACGTCGCTTTCGGAGTGTGACCGCCTGGTGGACGCGGTCGCGCGTAATAATGTCAAGTTCCTGATGTGGAATCGGAATCTCCTGCCCGCAGTAGCCCAGGCGCAAGACGTGATCGCTCGTGGCGAGGTGGGGACCCCATACGCCTTTCACGTTGATTTTTACTTTTCCAAGGATGCGGGCCCGCCGAAAGGCTCGCGCGACCCCGGCGACCCACCGCTGGACTGGCTCGAATCGCTCAAAGCGGCGCACGCCACCGGAGCCGATGGTGGAGTTGGCAAGGAGCCGATGGGCGAACTGGGTGTCGAAGGGTGCTACCCGCTGGCCTACATCGCCATGCTGTCTGGTGCAAAAGTTTGTCGCGTGTTCGCCCGTACGACCGCACATTTCCATCAATTGTGTGTCGATAACGATGTCGAGGACCTGGCAACGGTGTCGCTCGAATTTGAAAATGGTCTTGTGGGCAGCCTTGCCCTCGGTCGCATCGGCGCTGCCAGCCACCCGGATATCGGCGAGATCAAGTTGCACATTCTTGGCTCGAAAGGGGCCCTGGTCATCAGCGAAGCCCGGCCCGAAGTCGGCATCTACTATCGCGATCAGCCGCCCGAAGAGTTCAAAAATCAGCGTTTGCTTGCGACTGACAACGACTACCTTCTAGCCGACAACTTCGCCCACGCGATCGACACTAACAGCCAGACCCTGCTCGATGCTCCAACGAGTCGGGCAATCGCAGCGACAGTCGCAGCCGCACTGGAGTCGGGCCGGACCGGAAGAGTTGTGGATGTCACGTAGGAGGGACACCAGGTTATGAAGTTCCGGATTGCAATTCGCGGAGCAACCGGTACCGTCGGCTCTTCCATCGCCAGGCTCAATCATCGATAGCGCCGTACATGGGAGCGTAGATACCCCTGGGGCTCATGGCAACGATCGTGTCCCCTTCCAACACAAAGCGATATCGTTTGTGGTTGACCCACTCCTGTTGTTCGCGTCGAACCAGCGGATAGGTCACGTCCAACTGCGTGCCTTCGTTCTGGAGGGAGGTGACCGCCCACGGGCCAACGCGGACAAACGGGATGGAACTCCCGTCGACGCCGATGTTCAGCTTCTCCCAGGGCAGCCACGAAGGCTTGCGAAACCAGAGGCTCGCCTTCTGTTTCAGGGTGACCACAACGCGCCCTTCAAGTGGTATTTGACTTTCGACCCGCGCCGAATCGGTTTCGCCGGAGAACGCCATATTGATCCGTACAACTGACTCGTCGTCGGTCACGCTATTCTCTTGGACGGCCCAGAGAGACTGGATCCCGCCCTGGGTAATATCCAAAACGTCGGAGCCCGCCCCGGGAACGTGCCGATCGCTCACACCCGGAAAACCCCAGCCGCCATCGGCAAGATCGGGAAACGCCTTGAGTGCGTTCTTCGGTGCTCCCTCGCGTCGGTAAACTGGCTGACCCTTGATCCACTGGCTCGGAAGCACGTGACTGCGCACCATTCGCTCGGCCACCTCAAAGTACTGGGGATGTCCCATTTGTCCGAGATGGATGGCGGTCTGAATCATGTCTCCCGTGTTGTTGATCTCTCCGCGCCCGACGATCTGCCCGCGCCAGGCATTTTCGTCTGACCAGCCGAAGCTGCTTCGGGTTGGAGCCAGACCCACGTCAAAAATCTTCCGGGCGTGCTCCAGCATATCCAGATCCTGCTTCAGCACCGCGAACGCGGCGAGCCCGTGGACCGTACCCGTGATCGAATGCGTGTGACTTCCCGCGTCGTGGAGTAGTTGTCCCTCGGGAGAAAAGCATTGGGAGCGCACGCGGTGGACGAAACGCCGGGCGAGTTCAAGGGCCCTTTCATCGTGGGTATGGCGGTAGACCTGAACCAGTGCCATGATGAGCCTGCCGCGATCGACCGTCGTGGCCTGCGGATAATCGAAGCCCTCGCTCTCGGTCGGATCGTATCGGAGTTTGCCGTGGTCCGAGAATGTGGTCGTGTCCTGCGACTTTGAATTTTCCGCCAGGAGGGAAATTTGGGCGATCACTTCCGGTCGATAGGCACCCTCCTCATCCGTGATGCGGAGCAGCGTGTCGAGAAGTTTCCCCAGATGCCCCATCGCTTGCTGGTCGCCACGGCGAGTCGCCAGTTCCAGTAGCGCTTGGATCGCCTCGCGGATGTCGTGCGGCGAACACGCTATTTTCTTTGACTCCCGATTGTACGTAGCCGGGAAGCCTGCCTCGTTGTCCACGGTCGCGAAGAGAACGGCCCGGAGAGTGTCCAGCACCTGCCCGGGAGTGCGCTTGCCCGTCACGGCTTCGCCCTTGAGCAGGCCGTCGATGGCCCGACCGACATTGTGGTTCATGTCAGTTAGAAATCTGGAACCGCCTTCGCGCACCTCCTTGACAGGATCGAATCCCGACATCCGATCGGTCCAGCGAACAATATTGTTGGTGGCCTGCTCGACATGCCACTTGAGATCCGTCGGCACAGGGGCCGGCCCCTCCAGAACCGAGCATAGACCGACAACAGGTGTCAGAAAGAAAATGGCAAGCGTACCCTGGGAGATTACAAGCTTAGAATCCATGGTCTTCCTCACGTAATCGGTTCTCTGCGTCAATCTAGTTCACCTGATCGACTGGAACACCGACTCTTGAGGCATCGCCGACGCCAAAGGGGTCCAATGCAGTCCGTGAAACAGTGACATCAGCAGGCCGGCCGATGTTGTCATTTGTCGTAGAGTTGAGAGTGCAAGTTTCATCATCGCAGCTTTCCTCTCAGTTGCAGTCTGTCAAATAATATTTTAAACTAAATTATCCAGCCGCAAAAGATACAAAACCGAGGCAGGAATAAGGGGGGGACAAAATGTTGGGCAGCAAAATGATTCTCGACAACACATTCCCAAAACAGATCCAATCCATCATGCAATTCCCTCGGAATTCTCGACAGTCAACTGGCGGTGGTCGAAAATGAAGCATCTTCATCGAATCGGGCTTGTTCTCGCAACCATGTGGCTGTCTTGCATCCTATGCGGGTCATTGATCTCACGTGCGCGGGCTGCAGGAGGAGGGCAACTCGATGACATCATCGTGCTCGAGAACGACGAGTTGAGAGCTGAATTCAGTCGCCGTCAGGGTGCGCTCTTGCGGCTGGTTTCTAAACCGACGAATTGGCAAATCCAACGGCGAGAGGAACTGGGCCGAAATTTCAAAATGCTTGTGCCCGTACAGGGCAGGCGAAACAATCCCGTACTGGGCACCGAGCAGCAACCACCACGAATCCGTCATGATGAGAATTCGAGCAAGGTTGTGTTCACCTGGGACAAGCTGGCAACGAAGCACGCGGGTGTGGTTGACATCCAGTTCGTAGGCTCGGTCGAACTTACCGAGCAGGGCCTGGCATTTGAAGCGGACGTGATCAACAACAGTGCTCATGTTGTAGAAACAATCTCGTGGCCCTATTTGGGTGAGGTCCGCCGCCCAGATGACGCACAACACGTCGAGGCGCTCCATCTGAGCTACTTTGCGATGACAAAGGATTCCGTACATCCAGTGTTTAAGTCAAAGGTCGGTTATTGGGGGACAGACTATCCGAAACAGGTGATCCACACGCCCCGGTCCCCCTTCGTGCTCGTTGATACGGACCGAAAACAGGGACTCTACATGGGGTATCACGATACAAGTGTTGAGCGGATGGTCACGTTTACCCTCGGGCTCAAGCCGGGTTATCAACAGACGGACTCTACCAATTCGGGCACGGTTCCTGGTGCCGAGGAGTTCTCTGGTCAACCGGTGCATCTGGAGTTGTCCGCCACCCATTTAACGTACCTCGCTCCGGGAGAAACAACGTCTCTGAAGCCAATCGTGGTCCGGCCGTACTGCGGTACGTGGCACGCGGGAATTGACTTCTACAAAAAGTGGCGCGAGACGTGGTACAAACCACCTTCGCTTCCCACTTGGGCACGGGAAGTGCACTCCTGGCAACAGCTCCACGTGAACTCACCGGAAGATGAACTGCGTGTTCAATATCGAGATCTTGTGCAGTACGGAAAAGACTGCGCCCAGCACGGTGTGAAAGCAATTCAGCTCACCGGGTGGACCACCGGAGGTCAGGACCGGGGGAACCCGTCCCATGACATCGAACCCAGGCTCGGTTCGCACGAGGATTTATCCAAGGCGATTGCCGAGATTCAAGAGCTGGGTGTCAAAGTGGTTTTGTTCAACAAGTTCACATGGGCAGACCGATCGACCCAGTGGTTTCGACGGGAACTGATCGATCTGGCCGTAAAAGATCCCTACGGCGACTACTACGTCCATCCAGGATACGGTTATCAGACAGCGGCGCAATACGGGGCGATCAACAACCGGCGGCTGATTCCCATGTGTCCAGTCAGTGCGGCCTGGAGGGAAATTGCCGGGCAGGAGTTTTCAAAATCGATCGCGCTCGGCGCCGACGGCGTGCTCTACGACGAAAACCAGCACCATGGCGGAGCGCATTATTGCTTCGCTGATGCGCACGGGCACCGTCGGCCGGCCCATACTTACTCGGGTGATATACCGTTGGCACAGCTTTTCCACCGCCAGATCCGCCAGCGCAAACCAGATTTTCTCCTCGCCGGCGAAGGCTCGTTTGACCTGCAATTGAATGAATACGGTCTGTCTTACGTTCGCATCAGCAAGGATCATATTCCATTGCACCGTTATATGGCACCAGACACACAGATTATGATAGGGGTATTCGGATTTGATGACCGGCACGTGATCAATCAAGCGCTGATGTATCGCTACATCTTCAGCTACGAGCCCAGGAACTTCAAAGGTCGCCTGCACGAATTTCCACTTACGCTGGCCTACGGAAAACGTGTCGATGCGCTGCGCAGGCGGTATCCCGATTTGCTGTGGCATGGAGAGTTTCGCCATACGAATGGCGCGCAGGTATTTGCAGATGGTAAGCCTGTGGACCACTACTCGGTCTTTGTGGATCGCAAATCGAACCGCCGGGCGGTCGTGGTCGTCAACCCGAGGGCACACGACGAGTTAAAGATCGCTGTACAAATGGATGACGCGACATCGATGATTTCCGCCACTCCCGAAGACCCAATGCCCAGCGTAAGCGATGGCCGGGCGACGCTACCCCCGCTGTCGGCGGTCGTGTTTATGGAAACGAAGTAAAGTGGTGACCGACAATGAAACATCCACATCGAACAAGGATTGATCGAACAGGGTTTACGCTGGTCGAGTTGCTCGTCGTTATCGCAGTGCGATGCTGTTGCCGGCGGCATGTGAGTCGGCAAGACGCGTGCAGTCCACGAATCGGGTGAAGCAATTGGCGCTGGCCGCCCACAACCATGGCAACACGTACCAGGGCCTCCGACAAACCAGAAGCCCCCTCTGGAGGACCAAGTGACGGTCGCTCCTTCAGCCGTGCAAAGAAGTTCAACCAAGCAAAGAACCACTGACGAGCACTTGCCCCATCGTCCACTGCTCGTCTGCGAACGCCTGATCGATGTGCCCCTGCTGCGAAACCGGGACGTCCGCCCCGGTATCGGCGTCGTCCGACAAAAGATCGGCCGAATCGAGTTCGGCAGCCGGGCGATCGGCCGCGTTGAGAACTGCCAGTAACCCATCCTCGAGTTCGTCCACGGATCGCCGGTCGGTGCCACTTGTGCCGAAGACCGGCGAGGCAGCCAGCTGAGGCGATGGCAAGAGACCTGAAACGGCCCCTTGCGCCACTGTCGCGAAAAAACCAGCCGCACTGGCTTGAGGGCTTTCAGCCGCCGCAACCTCCGCAGCAGGCGCCATGGAACTCGCCGCACTGCCGGACGATCCGGTGAATTGTGTTTTCCAGATGTCCAAGTCGGCACTGTCGACCACACCACTCCCGTTGGCATCGCCCTGGCTGTTGCCCGTTTGGCCCGCAAGGCCAAAACCTCGCTGCCAAATCATCAGGTCTGCCAGGTCCACGACGCTGTCGCTGTTAAAGTCGGAATTCGCCGGAGCGGTGGGCGAGGTCAAGCTGCCGGTACCCTGAATCGCCAGGTAAGCAACTTCTTCGGAGCCATGGCTCGTCTCCGAGTCGTAGGTCGTGTCTTCTTCGACCTTCAACCGCACGCCCCCGGTAAGCAAATCAGCGTACCGAACGTGCGCGTTGTCACTGTTGTCATAGCTGGCAAGCGATGCCAGCAAGTTGGGGGCCGACGAAAAGGAAGTCGAGAACGAATGCTGGTAGAGGCTGTTCGTGACGGCATCGGCCGTGAGTCCTGCTTCGTACCGCATACCGTCCCACGTGCCGGAACCCGGTTCCATCGCCAGGTAACCGACGGTTTCTTCTACGCCGGGTGTTGTGATTCCTTCTTCCTGTTCCAATGCCAGCAGGATGGATGAAGCCGATGTGGTAAGGTATCGGGTTTTGACGAGCGACGCACCGTTGGTTGTTTGGACCTGGCTCAACACCACCGGGGTCGTCGAGAAGGAAGCGTCAAAACTTACGCTCTCCCACGAATTGCCCAGCCGATTTCCCACGGTTCTTGCGGTATCGACAGTGCCTGCTTCCACCCATGTTCCGTCTTCCAAAAGGTGCGTGCCTGCCTCCAGCACAACGTAGGTCACGGTCTCGGAGGCATGGATGCCGTCCAGATTAGAAGCTTCTTTCATGGAGATCTTGAAGCTGTTCGATTGTACGTTGGTCACTCGAACGACGGCCGGCTGCGAATCGTTGTTGGAAGCCGATTGCGCGAACACCACCGGACGGATGTAGGTATTCGAGAGAGTAATCGTTTGCACTGAGTGAGTAAGATTTGCAATCTGGCCAACTTCACCAATATTGAACTGTTGGGCTTTTGCCGTGAGCATCTCCTCGCCCCCGATTGCCAGGTAAGCAACTTCTTCGGAGCCATGGCTCGTCTCTGAGTCGTAGGTCGTGTCTTCTTCCACCCTCAGCTGAACGCCGTTCTTCGTTGGATTACTATAGCGAAGGTGGGCATTGTCGCCGTTGTCATAGCTGGCAAGCGACGTCACCAAACTTGGGGCTGACTGGAATGTTGACGAGTAGGACAAATCATAAGTAGCACTCGTGACGTCATCTCCCGTGAGTCCCGCTTCGTACCGCATGCCGTTCCACCTGCCAGAACCCGATTCGATCGCCAGGTAACCGACGGTTTCTTCGTCAACCGACGTGGTGACACTTTCGGCGGGCTCCATCGCGAGAATAACCATCGATGCGGATGTCGACAGGTACCGGGTCTGCAGATAGTCCTCCGGCCCGTTGGTGGTCTGGATCTGGCTCAGCACGACCGGCGATGAGGAGAAGGACGACTGAAGATTCACGAATTCCCAGCTGTTTCCCGTTCGGTTGCCCACTGTCGCGGACGTGTCCACCGTGCCGACTTCCATGAGGGTTCCGTCGGGCAGTTCATGGGAGCCGGCTTCCAGCACCACGTAGGTCACGGTTTCGGCCGCATGAATGCCGTCCAAATTGGAAGCTTCTTCCAGGGCAATCCTGAATTGGTTCGATTGCACGTTGCTCACTCGGACGACAGCTGGCTGCGCATCATTGTTGGAAACGGATTGTACAAACACGACCGGACGAGAATAAGCACGCGACAGCGTAACGACTTGTTGCGAATGTGTCAGATTAGTGATCTGTCCCACTTCGCCGACGTCGTAAACCGGGACGGAAGGCCCGCCCCCGCCGCCAATCGTGAATTCGACACGTTGATTGGGGTCGGCACTGACGGTTTCGATCGTGCCATCGGGCCAGGTAATCTCCAGGGGCACAGACCCGCTATAGGTCCCCAAACCAAAGTGCAATGTCTGTTCGTTCTGGTTGCCCCGCCCGGTAGCCCCCTCGACCATGCGCGTCAGGATCTTGCCACCTCCCAGGTCCGCGCGCACCACCGCCCCAATGGCCGTTGTGTTGACCAGGACGCCGTCGCCGGCTAGCTTCACCCGCAGCCAATTGTTCGAGGTCGTCTGGCTGGTATTGTTTTCGAAGATGGTGTTGTCGGCGATGAGATCCAGGTCGCCATCATTGTCAATGTCGGCGAAAGCTGCCTGGAGGTTTATTCCCATGCCCGGTAACCCGCTGGCCCCGGTGACGTTAGAAAAGTTCCACTCAGCAGAACTGGTCACCCCGGGATTCTCGTAAAGACGAGCACCACTCCCGTAGGTATTCGAAATGAACAGGTCCAGATCGCCATCGTTATCGACGTCT
>Ga0315336_1005521_pt1 | contig 13734 bp, 9 predicted proteins | sample ASW5metaG_FD_204512 | JGI IMG/M metagenome (GOLD analysis project Ga0315336, IMG submission 204512) | Ammonia-oxidizing marine archaeal communities from Monterey Bay, California, United States - ASW #5 | ecosystem: Environmental > Aquatic > Marine > Intertidal zone | place: USA: California...
CCGTCCTTGGTCAGCTTCCAAGTGCCCTCGGCGGTGTACGTGTAGCGTTCCCCTTGCCGGACCACCAAATGGCTCGACTGCCATCCGCGATCCGCGCGGATTTGTGACACAACCGGGCTCTCGCCGCGGGCACGGCGGTACTTGGCCTTCCAATCCCAACGGCACAAATCGACCCGGTAACCACGTTCCAGATGTTTCAGAAAAAACCGGTACTCAAAGGCAATTTCCGGAGCCATACTGCCGTAAACCGACTCGAACGAAACATCGCGCTTGTTCAACAACGCCAAGCCCAACGGCCGGAACCGTTTTGAGTAATTGGAATTGTTGGCCAGCAAGTGGCACAAGGCCCAGCGCCAGGCATAGTTCTGCCAGGAATCGCCGGTGACCTCTGTGCCGTTCACAATGGCGTTCAACGACTTGAGTTTTGTGTTTCTCAAATAGTCGACGACCACCTGTGGGCAGTTGACGCGCGCATCACCGTCGATCCAGTATTGACCCATTTCAGCCATGCCTTCGGCATACCACACCGGACCCGTGCGGCCAAACGCCTGAATGCAATAGGCGTGCACCGCCTCGTGCTGGGGCGTCCCGCGGTCGGCCACCGCGTAGACAATGGCCTTGGACAGGAAGCGATTCCCACGACGGGTCACGCGGCCCTTGGTCAGACCGCCGCCACTGCGGAGATTGGTCAGTGCCTGGGAATCCAGACTCCCCTGCGGCCACCGCGCGAGATCCTGCACCACGTAGCACTCGATCACCCCCTGATTGGCCCGCGTCCAATAACGCGAGATGATCTTGAGCATGGTTTCGAGTCGTGTGAGCAAGTCCCGCGCATCCGCGTCCGGCAAATCGGTGTGCAACACAAAATTCCGCGATGTGTGTGTCGTGGGCAATTGCGGAGCCGTTTCCGGTTTGTTCCGATCTGCCGCACTGGCCGCAATCTGAGCACGCAGTGTCTCTGCGGGAGGCACCTGAGCGCGGGCCGTCTGATCGGTGGCGGCTGTCAGCAACGCGACGGCTGAGAACATCACGGCCACCAAACGACCGCAGCCAGTCGGAGAGCAACATCTCGATTTCCGAGCTGCGACGCAGCGACCCATGATCCGTTTACCCCCCCGTATGCCGGAATGACCGTATGCCATCGCGTGCCCCGCAACGCTGGCCGGACACTCGGATTTCGGACCAGCCATCAGCCCATCATCGGGTGGAGGCCCATGCCAGCATCGGTCTTTGCGAGTATAGCCCACCTCGGAGCCGGAGCAAGCAGCTCTCCGTGTGCGGGCCTCTCAACAGCGCCCGCCGATCCCTGAGGACTTCCGGCGCAGCGGCCCTGACGGACTGCAGACTACCGCGCCAGCAATCTGACCAGGTGTTCGGTCACCTGCAGACAATCCGGCAGCAACTCGGCAATCAACAGATCAATGTCCGGCACCGGTGGTTCGCTGCTGAGATGGATCAAACTGGACCAGACCGGATGGCTGGAAACTCCAAATTCGCTGTCCGAGGGCTGGCACTCGATATGCTCCGTGTACAAATCCGCCATCCGCACGACATGCACCAGCGGCTGATGCGCACGGGCGGACCGGCCGGGATGATGATGGTGAAAGCCGGACTGAATCAATTCGGGCGGAGCGTTCCAGCAGGTCAACAGGCTGCCGCCCAATCGACAATGATTTTTGTCCGTTGTCAAATTCCCCGGCTGATCAACCAGGGCATCATGTTCGCTGTGCCAGACAACGCTCAGTTCCCGCCCTGACCCCTCGATCAACAGATGACCAATATCGTGGGCCATTCCGGCGGCCAGGCCGTAGCGGGCGTGTATCTCCAGCACATTCAAGATCTCCAGCGTCAGCACGCCGGTCAACAGCGAATGCCGCCACAGCTGGTCGCAAACACGATCGGGCCGAGGCGCACAAGACGCATCGTCGAACTCTGGGCTCCACCGCGATTGCAGCGTGTCGGACAGTGCCAGAATCCACAGGCATTCACACACCTTGTCGCGGTCGAGGACATCAATCGCCTGCTGGGCGGTTTTCAATTCCGTCGACGCATCGTACAAGCAATTGGCAACGGCCAACAAACCACAACCCAGGTGGTGTTCCGAGTGGATGGTTTCGGCGACAAAACGCGTGTCTGGCCGATCATCGCTCATCAAATCCAGGCACAATCGCAAGCTGGTACCGGGACTGGGAATCGGCCCCGTCCCCGTCACGCTTTGGATCAAGCCGAGGTAGCCGTCAACGGGCAGTTCAGACTCGGATTCGTTGGTGGCTGCAGACACGGGACTTCGTCCTCATTGCGCTCAGATCAACGTCGCAACCCATGGTCGTTTCCGGGTTGGCTGTGTCCGTTCTCAAACGGCCGCGCAACTCGGGAACCATAGGCACTGGCCGCCGAGACCCGCTGGTTGGGCAACGATCTGATTTCGCTATTCGCGGTCAGTGGCGCGGCTATCCCGGTATTCGACACCACGCTCGAGGTCTGAGGACTGGAATGGCCGGGTCGCAGTTGACGCGCGTTCGTCGCAGCGGCGGCCGCTTGCGTATACTGGACGGAGGTCATCTGTATCGCCGGTTGACGCGGATTAACGCTCAAGATGTGTTCCTGAGGCGCGTGGGCAGGAAACGGCGTCTGCCGGATTGCGGTCACGGTGACCGGGGAGCCGTTTTCGGGCGTTCCCCTGTCCGTGCCGAGCAACTGAGCGGTCACTTCTGCCAGCAAGATTTGCGCTTCCTGGAGAGTGGGCTTCCTGGTCAAAGCGATTCGAAATTGCTGCTCAGCCTCACTCAGACGTCCCTGGTCCATCAAGATGTATCCCACATTGTAGTGAGCCTCGGCATCTCCAACGCTGGACTCAAAGTGTGGCAACGATCCATTGATGTCACCCGACTTTGCCAGAGCCACTGCCAGATGATATTGGTACATCCGCTCACCGGGATCGCGCAACATGGCCGTGTTGAGCATTTGGATCGCTTCACCCCAGCGTTTGTGAGCCACGTAAAACTGACCCACCGAATCCAAGACATGCGGGTCGCTGGGACGTAACGCCAGGGCTCGCTGAAAACCCCGTTCCGCCTCAGCGGTCCGCCCGGACAACTGATTCACTCGAGCCAAGCCCAGAATGGCGGCGGTCGACTTGGGGTCCTCGGTCATGACATGTTCATAGTTCTTCCGAGCCTCGATCAGATTGCCGAGTTGCTCCTGCATTTTGGCATATGCCATTGGCAGTCGCGTGGGATGCTGCAACTGTTTGTATGCCCGCCGCTGATCCCAGTCGGTGTCTGCATCCATGGCTGGGGTCGCCGAGATCGCACGCGGCACCGGGAACCGTAGGCCGGAACACCCCGGAGTGCCCAATGCAAACAGCGCAAGCGTAAGCGTAAGCGGACACGCGCGCAACAGCCGTCGTGTAGACAAACCACACCTCCATTCGCAATCTGCGATGGTCGACGGTCAGCCCCAGAACACCGGGAACCCGGCACGAACCGACCTTGAACGAAATGCGGCAGATTCTCACTTACAACTGGCAAAAAAAGCGTTGTGTCGCTTCGGCCATTAAATCCGTTGTAAGGCGAACTTGCTGTTTCCTGAATCGACAGATCGAATGAATGATCTCCAGTAAATCTCGCGGGTCGCTTGATCTAGGGGGTTTACCACGGTCGTAGAAAGATGAATATAGGTAGTCCACGACTTCCGGGTTGTATGCAACATCTCTCAGGCCGCAGGTCAGCCGAAAGATGTCGGTGAACATCTCGCGGTTGGGCGGACCGATCTCGATCTTGTGCCGAATCCGCCGCAGAAAGGCCTCGTCCACAAGCTCGTGCGGATCGAGGTTCGTCGAGAAGATGATCAATTCCTCGAACGGGACGGCAAACTTCTTTCCGGTCGCCAGCGTCAGGTAATCGATGCGCTCCTCCAACGGCAGAATCCAGCGATTCAACAAGTCCCGGGGACTCACAATCTGACGGCCAAAGTCATCGATCAGGAACACACCGCCGTTGGCCTTGATATGCATGGGAGCGGTGTAGAAGTTGCTTGTTCGACTGTACCTCAAGTCGAGCAGATCGAGAGTCAATTCGCCGCCGGTGATCACGACCGGCCGACGAACGCGGCGCCACCGTGTATCTTGCAACTGGTGGTCGGATGATGCGCTCGAGGTTCCCGTCGCTGCTCCGAACATCTCTTTGGCGGAGGGTGAGAACTGATCGGCGTTGTCCGTCGGCTGATGAATCGTGGGGTCGAACACCGTGATGATGTTGCCTTCGGTATGAATGGCGTACGGGATGAAGATGTCTCCGCCGTAGTTGTTGAGGAATCTGCCCAGACCTTTGGCAATCACCGTTTTGCCGTTGCCTGGGGGGCCATAGATAAAGATCGACTTGCCACTGCAAACCGCAGGACCAATCTCGTCCAGCAATTGTGGCCGGATGATCAAGTCGTGAAAGGCCTCCAGTAGAGCGTCGGGATGGCAGGCCGAGCCACTGACGGCCTGTTGCCGGCACTGCTCGACGTACGATTCGAGTGACACCGGAGCCGGTCCCACATACCGGCACTGCTCGAAACTTTCCTTCGCTCGATGTCGTCCGAGTTCGGTCAGATTGAACCGATACGAGGCCGCACCCATCACATCCCCGGACACCACTTCGATACACTTCTCTTCTTTGAGGTACCGGAGAATCTCCTCGATCACCTGAAACGGCAGACGCGTCAGACGGGCGACATCAATTCCCAGCAAGTTTCCCTGCAGGTACATGTGTTTGAGAACGAGTTCGGCGACCTGGATCTGGGACAGTCCACTGGCCGTCAAATTGATCGGGCTCTGTGGAATCGGTACTGGCACGACCGAAGTTGGCACATTGGTGGTTGGTGCCAGATAGTCCAGCGGAGCGACCAGGGGCTTCGCATCGACCGAGGATTCCAACGGCGGAGGCTGATCGGGTGACCGCGGTGGGAAGACGGAATCGTGACTGTCAATCATCGGTCACTGCCTGTTATCGGGCGACAACAAATCAATGTTCCCGGTCATGTTCACCGGTCATGTCCCCGGTGTCGCAACCGGTATTGTGTCCGCCCGACCGACCATCCGCCGGCGGAACAACCGAACGTTTCCCGTGGCCTGCGCAATTGGTCACTCCGACAACGTGGTCGCGCTGCCGTCGGCCGATCCCGTACCCGAATCACCACTACTGTAAGAAATCCGGGGACTAGGCATCGTGCTCAGCTCATTGCGTCGAATGGTATCGACTTCTAGAGCCGGGCGGCCGACCGCTTGTGTGTACGTCAGACGAACAGGCCGTTTTTGGTTGGAAACTGCCAATTTGCGCACTGCTGCGGTCACAGTGTCGAGTCGTTTCTGGTTTGCCAGTGGGTCATCGGTCGCCTGAACGAAAATTTCGGGATGCGGGCTTGCGGCGATCTGCACAATCCACCGCAGGTGAATCTCAGCCGCATCGGTCAGCAAGTGCGTGTCGGGATCGAAGTAGTATCCAAACAGAGTCGTGGCTTCGGCCCAGCCCGCTTTCTGGTGCGCTGCGACCAAATCCCGCAAATAGGCCCGATCCTGGTAAACGTAGGGCAAGGGCCAATAGTGAACGGCATGGAACGTATGGCTGAATTGCTGGGGTTCGTCGGTGGGACGTGGTACGGGTGGCCACAGCTTGCCCTTCACATACCGCTGCCGCACACCGACGGGAAGTTGGGCCTTGGCTTCCCACCATTCCTCAGAACCGGCTGGAGTACACGCGCAATCGGAGCCTGGCAGCCTCAAGAACTTTGGACCTGTTGAGCAACCCGTCTGGCTGACCGACAAAGCCACGAACAATCCGCAAACAGAAATCGCCCGTCCCTGGATCACGTTAGTCCCCCCTCGATCGGCGGCGCGCGAAGAACCATCTCGCAATCGACGGTCTTCACTCGGCCAGTCTTCCCGCGCCGATATCTGTCATCTAGTATCGGCAGCACCACTGCCGGTCATGACGGGAAACGGGGATCTCGGGCCTGGCGAAAGTCTATCGACTGAATCTCGAGTCGTAGCGCGCACAGCAAGCACTGGAAAACGTGCACAGCGTGGTCAACAACGCTATACTCATCCAGAACCATGACCATACCCGGCCGGCCCGCGGGCATCTTTCACCGGGTAGACTTGATCAGTAACCGAATGCGTTCTCCAAGATGATCCGCCGACCCACCTGCCCCATCTGCAACAAGCAGCTCATGCTGGAGGCGCCTCAGCAACCGGACGCTTTTCCGTTCTGCAGCGATCGCTGTCGCAATGTCGATTTTTTTCGCTGGAATGACGGAAAATACGCGATCGTCGAACCGCTGACGGCCGAACAAGCCGAATCGGAAGAAGAGCTCACCTGAGCCAGCGGTCGCCGCGATCATCCGCGTCGCAGCCGGAAACACACATGATCACCGATCGGGGATCAGCGCTCATTCGGGACGCGGCCACTTCAGATGCTTGTGCAGAAATGCAAAGGTCCCCTGCCCGTTGATCGTGTGCGGACCCACAAACCACTCGATCTCACAGCGATCGCCAATGTGCAATCGCGCCGCGTACAGATGCCGCACCTTGGCGAATTCGTGGGCCACCCAATTGTCCGTCCCGACTCCGTCGAAGTGACCGCGTTCAACCATGAACGGTCGCGGAGCGATCAGGGCGGCCATTTCCGCGTAATTGAACGTGCTGCCCAGATCAAATTCAAAGATCTCATACTCACCGGTCCAGACATAGCTGAAATTGTGTCGGCTTGAGGCGTTCTTCAACACCCACTCATTGAAATCAGCCGAACAAATCGACAGGCAGTAGTCGGTGACCAGCGCCGGAATCCTCATCGCCGACTTGCCACCGTAACTCAAACCATAAAACGCAATCCGATCGGGATCGACCTGCGGCAGTGACTGCAGCCAATCGACAATTTGCTGGTGCTGCGGCACGATCACGGAAAACAACGTCTTACCGATCAAATTGGCTTTGCGTTGCAGTGTCCGGAACCGGTCCCGGAAAATGTACAGGTTCTGTGGAGCAAATGTGATGAAACCGCGTTCCGCCAGTACCGTGGCGAACGCTTTGTAGTGGCGGAACCCCTGTTCTCCAATCACATCCTGCGGACGGCCTTCCAAGCCGTGCTGGCAGACGACCACGGGCCGGCGTTCACCCGCTGCGATGCCCTTGGGTAGGGTCAACAAACCGTAGGCGAAGACATCTGGAAACACATCGAGGACCACCTCGTAACGGACCCATTTGTCGGACTCCGCTACCCACCGTGTGCGCGGCTGTGGTTTGGACAACTCGTACTCGAACTCGCCGATCACATCGCGGCGAAAGACGTCGCGATACCACGTGTTGCTGGCTTCGTACTTTTCCAGAGAACTGGCATCTTGTTTGTTCATGAACTGGGCGCGAATGAACGGACTTTCTCGCAGTTGCCATTGGTTGTGCCTGTCGATCTGGTAAACCTGGCGTTCCATCCGCGCCGCGATCCCAAAATCGTCCACAAGTCGTTGGGGCACATCGGTGGACTGTGACAGGTGATCTCCGGCACCCAGCCCGGCCAAGAACCGCTGCAGTGCGGCATCGCCGCCGAAACGGGTCCCCGCCGGTCCGGCTCCCGCCACCACGCCGGTCTGCTCCGTGAGTTGCAGGCCGGGCACCAGCGCCACAGCGCGGCGATATTCGGCCTCGGCTTCCGCCACCGTCGGCGACTTCAGCTCCGCCGGTGCTCCGCCCTGTCCGGCCAGCGTCAGCCGCGGACCCCGCGATGTCTCAATCACCAGCGTACGTGGAAACACCATGGTCGCCAGTTCGGCATCACCAAACTGATCCAGCAAACCAAAAATGTTCCGATCCAGAGGTTCACGCCATCCCACGTGCCGCGTCCCAAAACTGCCACACACACAAACGGCGTCGATCCGCGGATCCACGGCTCCCGCCAGTGTGGCCAGCAGGCCGCCTTCCCCGTAACCGACCACGCCCACCGGCATCGGCTGCTGTCCGCCGGTCCGCTCAAACCAGTCGACCGCCGCGAGCACCTTCTGCAATTCGTATCCGATCAGGTGCCGGCCAAGTTCAAATGCCGACCGATACAGGTATTCGCGATGCGTCAAATTGGCGCGTCCGTTGCGTTTCTGCTGCTGACGGCTGATCACTGTCGGAACCAAAACACGGCAGCCACTGGCGGCCAGACGCCGCGCGAACTGCGCGGCCGGGTCAATTCCGGGTTCGAGCCCGGCCAACTGCTCGGGACTCTGGCCAGCATCTGGTAACGCCACGACGCTCGCCACTGGACCCGATTTGCGGGGCATCAACAACAGCCCTTCGGCATGCACATCACCAATCGCCGGCCAACGCACGGCGAACACATCGTACTCCGCTGCACGACCCACCAGAGCGGAACGCTCCGTGGTGGCCGCGAGTTGCGGCGCCGTAAAGGCAACCCGTTTGTCGCGCAATCCGGTGATGTGCGCCAACCGTGCCCGGTTGGCGGCAATCGATTTGCCGTAGTCTTCCGCAGACGTCAATTGACGATGCCAGTGCCGGGAACGCCGCTGCACCGAGCGATCGATCTCTCTCAGTAGAAAACGATCCACTCCCGAGACCAGTTGCGATGCAATGTCCCCCTCGAGCTTCAGCGGCTGCGTGCCGGGAATCGGATCACGGCCTGGCTTGTCCGCCGCAGGCGATCCGGAGATCTCCAACACCAGCAACCCCGCAGCAATCATCGCAAGAACCGCCGCTTTTCGCACTGTTTCCTGCCGGTGTCTCATGCGCATCGCCGTCCCTTTTCTCGACTGGGCTCCGTTGGCTATCGATGCCACCCGCGGGGCACCCGCTGACGATCTTAGCCCGAATGTACCGGTCGCGTACACTTCTGCAACCCGGAACGTCTCCGGTCGCACTCCGCATTCCTGGAACGAAGACCGTGATCTCCAGCCGCGGGTGCGACGACAAATCCCTGCTTGGGGCTCAAGAAAACCGTCGGGTACAGCAAAAAGAGCGATCGCTCTTTTTTCCTCATTTCGGGGATTTCAATAGTTCCGACTCCCATCGCCGGCCGAGATTGAGTTACACTCGTCGGGTTCAATTATCTTATACGGGACGATCTGTTCCGAGTTCTGAATCGACTGACAATCCAATTTCTCATGTTTTTCAAGTAAACGAGGCCAACCATGAAACACAAGCTGTTGACACTGACACTGGCAGCGATGTTGATGACGACGATGGTTGTTGCGGCACAAAAAGACGGCAAGAAAAAGAAGGCCAAACGCTCTCCGCTGGCGGCAGCGAAATGCCCCGTGTCGGGTGGCAAGGTCAAGGAAGCCAGCACCGTGGCTTACAAGGGCGGCAAGGTCTATTTCTGCTGCGATAATTGCCCGAAGAAGTTCAGCGCCGAAACAGCCAAGTTCGCCACGAAGGCCAATCATCAGCTGGCTGTGACGCGTCAGGTGCGTTGCTTCAAGTGCCCGATTTCCGGCCGGGACCTGAACAAGGAAACCACAATCCGAGTCGCCGGAGCGCGGGTCACGTTTTGCTGCAACAACTGCAAAGGAAAGGCTGAAGCCGCCAAGGGCGACGCACAGCTGGCTCTGCTGTTCAGCGATGCCGCCTTCAAGAAAGGTTTCAAAGCTCCCAAGGCCAAGAAGAAAAAACCGGCCGCGAAAAAGTCCGAGTGATTTCGGTAACCCGGTGATCTGAACGACAGTGATCCAACGGCTACGAATTCGCGCGAGAAACTCACACGCGGGAACGTCCACAGCGGGGACGTTTCCCGCGTGTTTTTTTGCGCCAGCCGTGGGCCGCGTGGCAAGGCTCCGAGCACACCCGCCGCACATTGGGAACGCGGGCCAACTCAGACGGGCCGACGAGCCAGGCTGAACGATTGGCCGGTGGGTCCACCGGCCGTCTGCGTCGCCAGCAGCAGGGCCAACGGCACAACGTCTTCCGGCCCCTTGATCCGTTCACTGGGAAATCGGGGATGAGGCTGATCGGCTGCGAAGATGTCGGCCGTCAATCGGGTGGCCACGGGACCGGGCACCAGCTCGTTGACCGTGATGCCCGATTCCCAGACCTCCTGCGACAAACAGCGGGTCAACATCCACACGCCCGCCTTGGCCGCGTTGTAGGAACTGTTGCTCACGGTGGCCTGATGTCCCATGCCGGAACCCACGTTGATGATCCGGCCGCCGCCGTTGGCCCGCATCGCAGGCAGCACCGAGCGACAACAATGGTAGGTTCCCAGCAGGTTGAGCTGGATCACGCCGGCCCAGTTATCGGGATCGTCCTGGCCAACCGGATTCCGCTCCGCTCCACCACCCGCGTTGTTGAACAGGATGTCGACGCGGCCCAGCTCGTCGACCGTCTGCTGCACCAGCCGTTGCGTGTCTTCCAAACGGCAGACGTCACACACCACCTCGACCGCCCGGCGGCCCAGTTCACGGACCGCGGACGCCGCGTCGGCAATCTCATCCGCTGACCGTGCCGCCAGACATACATCGGCACCCTCCCGGGCCAACCCGATCGCAATCGCTCGACCGATTCCACGGCCAGCGCCTGTGACAATGGCTACCTGCCGTTCGAGTCGCATGACGGTCTCCCGAAGTTCTAGCGATCGGCGCCCGACTTCGGCGGACGCACGGGAGCCAAGTCCAGACAGATCAGGGCGTCTTCGCATCGGAGATACAGGCGTTTGCGGGACAGCACTGGAGCTGTCCAGGCCGGATAGTGGATTTGCTTGTACGAGGCCCGAGCCTGTTCCTTGAGGCCCTGTGCGCTGATCGTCACCTTGGCCAGCGTGCCGCGTTCGCCGAGCACAATGAAGCTGTTTCCGGTTTGGATTTTGGAACCGCGGCCATAGAACGGAAAGGGAACCGGTTTACCCGTTTGGCGATCCTGAAACCCACCCGTTGTCTGGTCAAATACCACGCGTCCCACAACCGGTTCCGTCCCATCGGATGCCCAGACCACTTTACCCGTCTTCAGCTCCAGACACCGCAACTGCCCCTCACGCTCGTGCCGTCCGCTGAAACCATACAGATAACCGTTGACATGAATGGCTGTGGACCAGTGAGTCAACATGTTGCGCGTATTGCGCCACAACTCGGCACAGCTCTTGCCGTCCCGGGCAACCTGCAACAGGGCGGAACCCGCTCGATAGGCTGCCGAGATGAAAATCTTGTCGCCCACCACGACGGGCCGCGCCGCGTTGACCGATTCTTGGGAACGTGATCGGAACCAGTACTTGAAGTTCTCGGCCCCCGTTTGCGGATCCAGCGACACCAGCCCTTGCCGAACCAAACACAACACGTGTCGCCGCCCGTGGATCGTTACCGCCAGCGGGGAAGAATAACTCACAACCATCTCCTCGCCCGTCCACTTGTAGCGTTCTCCGCCGGGCTCATCCGTTTCGACTCCGTTCCACGTCGACTTGCCCACAGACTGCCACACCGTTTTCCCTGTCCGAGCGTCAAACGCGACCACTCCCGAATCCGGCTGGCCACCAACCAGTGTGATCAACAAATTGCCCTCGAGTATCGGTGTACAACCGACTCCAAAGAACCCGTCCGGCACCTGAAAGTCCTTCAGTGTCTGGCGGATCCAGACCTGCTTGCCGGTCGCCATCTCGACACAACACAGCGTCCCGTTGGCGCCAAACGTGTAACAGTACTGTTCGGTCACCAAGGGAGTGCAGCGCGGGCCGTTGTTGTATCCAAACGGATCGGTGAAGTCGCTGGGGTAGCGAAATGTCCACAGCGTGCTGCCGTTGTCGGCGCGCATGCATTCGATAACATCTTCGTTCTTGATCCGATGATGCAGCACGAGCTGATTGCCGCGGACGGACGGAGCGCTGTATCCCGTGCCCACGGTCTTTTCCCAGATCAACGGCGGCCCCCCCGATGGCCAGGTCTCCAGCAGCTGGGTTTCGCGGGACACACCGTCCTCTTGCGGGCCGAGGAATCGAGGCCAGTCTTCTCCCGAACGGCGGTCATCCTCTGCTGTCGGCTCGCGGTGAACCACGGCCGGCCCCGGCAACTTGTCACCGCCCTTCACAGGTTGCGTAACGAATGCGCGCGCGGCAAGCGACAAACAGATCGCGGCCACGGCCAATGTGATGACGCAGCGATCAAATCGGCCCGCGACCCTGTGCACGCTCGATGATTCTTCATTCGACATCGCCTGCCCTCGCTCAGAACGTGTTTTCAACTCGTGCAACACCCCACGCTCGCGATCGCGCATCCGCAAGACTGCGGACATCCATGCCCGCGCGGCAGGGGAACACGGCGTCACGGAGAGACGCGGCCATTCGGTCGTCGGTACCGAATACGGACTGCAGCCGCATCACACCGTTGCTGAATTGGACTCGTTCGACCGGGACTTTTCAACCAATCGTCTTCCGACAGCCCGGCTGTCAGCGCGTGCGGCTCAAATTGTACACTCGAAACCAGTGATTCGCATAAACCGGCCGGGTGCCGGGATCACCGGGCGCGTCCACAATGGCATACTGAATCTCCGCGCCCACTTGCCGGTCGCGTAAACGCGTCAGATCAAACCGCCCCCGCTGGCCGGATTCGGCAGCCCAGCGGGTGACCAGCCGCGATCGCCGAAACCACTCCACAATTCCCTCCGCGTCCTGGGGACAGTCCTTGGCTGAAAAAAACTCTGGCCGCTCCGCAAACCACTTGAACGCAAAGCTGTCGCGGGGAGTGAATATCAGCGCCTGGCGCGGCGTGTGAGTACGGACCCACTGACATACCTGTTCCCAGTCGCGCCGCCGCTGATCGTGCATGCGATCGTGGTCACGACTCGTTGCCGGGAACACCAAAGCAAACGCAAAACAGGCTGTTGCCACTCCCCACGGCCCGCAGCGGCGCACCTGCGAACCGAGTGCTCCCCACGCCGCGGACGACATCTTTTCACTCAGCACCAGGCACCAGGCCATGGGCAGCATCACGTCAAAGATCCGAAAAGGGTAGAACCTGAGCATCTGGGCCCGCAGCGCGAAGGCCGGCATCTCCAACGCCGGACGCGGCCCCCAGCCCAGCAACACGCCGCCCGCGGCCACAGCCGCACTCGCCATCACAAACCCGTACAGAAATCGGCGGTTCCAGTCGTGTTGATCAGCCCGCGGGTCTCCGGATGGCGATTCCACGTCGCCCCCCGTCCGGCAGGCATTCCGACGATGCCATACGACCCAGGCCAGCAGCAACCCGCCGTAAATCAGGTAGGCCCGCAGGGGAAATCGCAGCGGATCCAAGTGATGTGACAGACGGTAGAACACCTGGATGTAGTCTGCGTCGGTCTGCACGACCGCTTCGCTGCCGACGCCCATCGCCAATTCCATTGCCGGCCACAGCCCCGGCAGAGCACAAGCCATCAGCAGCGTCAGACAACCGACCAGCCGCAGCCACGGCCAGCGTGGCTGCTGGCGACGGGCCGACATCAGCAACAGCGTCAATCCCCCGCAGAGCAAACACCACACACCGACAACGGGATGCAGACTGATGCTCAAACCCGTCAGCGCGGCGGTACGCCACCACAACCGCCGCCCCAGCGACGCCATGGCCCAAAACACACACCCATACGCGTAGACCTTCGACTCGCTGCCACCAACAATCCACTCACCCGAAAAACTGACAACCACGCTCTGCGCCAGAAACAGCCAGGCGCACCACAACGCAGCCCAACCGCGGCCACCGAACTGCCGCGCCATCTGGACCCAGCCGTGCGACAGCAACAGC
>Ga0315336_1005522_pt1 | contig 13733 bp, 18 predicted proteins | sample ASW5metaG_FD_204512 | JGI IMG/M metagenome (GOLD analysis project Ga0315336, IMG submission 204512) | Ammonia-oxidizing marine archaeal communities from Monterey Bay, California, United States - ASW #5 | ecosystem: Environmental > Aquatic > Marine > Intertidal zone | place: USA: California...
ACCGTTATCTGCACGGCCACTTTCAGCAGGAAGGGAGCCGCGGAAATCGTCGACCAGGTCGCAGAATACCAATCGAGAACTGTCAGCCGATCTGCGAAAAATCGCCAGCTCAGGGCGGACCATGTCCCGGAATAGCAATCCCAAATTCTCGGCCGACGGCCGATCAGTCGCCAATAGGTTGGTCGTGTTCGAACAAGCAACGCCCGATCCATTTCTTCCTCGGAGATTTCCGAAGTTGCGTCCGGATCGTCTTCGGCCGAACGACTGGGAATTCGTTTTGACGAGAACGTCTTCGGCGCTTCCCTGCCGAGTTGCTCGGCTTTCCGCGGGGGGTCGAGGAACCCGTACGTCTCGGGTTGCTCGGCGTCATCTGAGGGATGCAAATCCTTTGACGGACGTTTCGACTGGTCTGCGACTACCGATTCGTCGTGAACGTCCCGGTTCACCTCGTCGGATGGGGCGTCGAACGATGCGCCACAGGCTGGGCAACGGCGTCGTTGCACCGCCTCGACGTCGCGCTCGCGAACCATCTTGCCGCAACGACAGATAAAGCGGACAACCCTTTGCTTCGGAGCTTCCTTGGAGTGGGCGGCCGTCGAAGTCGACGGCGGGGAGGATGTTGGTGTAGAGACAACGCGCCGTGACCCGCTGTACGTCCCCTTCTTCTTCGGTGACGGACCCTGTTGGTCACAGTTCCCACCTGCCATGTCGCGATCCTCGACAAACGACATCCGCACGCTACCAGAGAGTGTCACTCGATCGCGGGAGCTCGCATCGTCTGTAAGAACATCACCAAGGATTGTCGCTTGGTTGACGGCGCACTTGCGAATGCGCGTGCGGACCGCGCGGCCTGTCCGCGATGGGCGTTAATCGCATCGGACAACGTAGCAGCGCGGCCGTCGTGCATATAGGGAGCCGAGTCGGCGACGCCCCACAGCGGGGGTGTTCGCCATTCATCCGCCAGCGGCCCCTCGAGGGGTTCGTCATCGCTAAGAGGAATCGGCGGCTCGCCATAGGACCCCCCTCCTTGAAGGTCGCGTCCCATCCGGTGTAAGAGTAAATCGCTATAGATTCCTATCACGTCACCAATGTCGGCCGTGTGACAGTCGGCGCAGCCGAAAGCATGAAACATTTCCTTGCCCGTCTCGGCCAACCGTTGATCCTCAGCGTTTTCGGGAACAGCTTCGATGGGTCGCGGGAGCGATTGCACGAACGATGTCATTTGGTCGCATTGTTCTTGGGTCAGGTCGAGTCCCGGAGGCGAGTAGGAAGGCTTCGAGAGTGGCGCCGGCTGGGCGCTTCCCGGATTTCCCAAGCCAAGCTCGTTGGCACACGCTGCCTGTACGAAATCGGCAACCGAAGCGGTCTGTCCCTTCCAACCGAAGCGTCCTATCCGTCCATTCGGCAAGCGGGACGCGCGTCCAACCGGAAACTCTTCCTGATCCGATTTCTGCATGCTCGAACAGACGTACTGACGGCGTTCGTTGGCGATGATGAGCCGGGCTGGAATATCGTCGATCAATTTCGCGCCGAACAGAGCGGGTGTATTGCGTTGCGACACGTCGATGCCGGCCGGCTGGCGTTCCGATTGACCGGGGCCACATCTCGGCATGGATGCCTCTGCACCCTGCGGCTCTGCTTCGATCGTAGCCGGGTCACTGCGGACAATGCGCAGGTTTCGCAATCGCGCGTCGATGTGCTGCGGCAGTTCAAGAAAAAGGGCGGGGATGGCCTCTGCGTGGAGGACGCCTTGACGCACGGTTTCACGCGGCGGTGATGCATCTTCTGTACGTTCTCTTGGCCGGACCGGTTTACGCACAGTGAATGCAATCACGTTGTGCTCGTTAGGCCCACCGCCGCCGGCCCCCCCCTGACGATGACAGGCCACGCACGAGGACGCGTTGAAGACGGGACCAAGCCCATCTCCACCAGATGCGAGCGGATCGTCCGGTTTCCACTCGTGCTCGAACAGGTCTTTACCCGTTTCGGCCATCGAGGCATCGACCGGGGATTCCGTCGAGATCAGCCAGCCGACAGACCTGGCTCCCACAGGAAGCACCAACGCGGCCGCCAGCAACAACGAGGTACGAGTCGTCGACCGAGGCATGACAATCCCTCCGCGACATCGTTTTCGACGAAAGTGTCTCGGCGAGCAATGTTCCCGTCGAACAGACTTGGTCGAAAACGCGTGTGAAATGGGCCGCTCGATCCCTTTCTTCGAGAATCGGCAGCAGTTGTCGAATTCTACGCGAAAATGCGAGGATTTGTCAAAACATTACCTCCTCTCGCAATTTGGGGATAATCTGCTTTGCTGTGACTCATTTCTTCGCCATCGATTGCCTCTGTCTTTCAATCTGGGTCCAAGTCGCCGTTCTCTTGCTGGGCGGTGGATTTAGTTACTTGGGCAAGAACCAATCTCTTGGGGCTCGAGTCGAAGCACGTTTCTTGGCTGCTCGATTGCAAGGAAGCCGGTGTCATCGATCCGCGTAAGCTGTCCAGTGTCCAACCGGCGCGCAGAGGCGAGTGCGCGCGTTGACTTGGTTCTCTCGATTTCGGCATTGATGCAGCCGTAAGCGTACGTCCGGTGCCACCGGCCGCTTGTCGGCCAGTGTTGTGTGGAATGCCGTGCATTGCCACGCGCGGACGAGCCGTCCGTGGCACCAAAGCGCGCTTGTCCTGCATCCCTACTGCCTCTCGTTTCCCCACCCAACTTTTTTTGACCAACGGCCGCGATTATGGGATAATACGCAGTTCCCGTTGGTTGTCGGGCAGCTCGATCCAGGTAAAAGGGAGCCGCTCAGCGAAGCGAAATAGGACGCTGTTGGGCAGCTTCAGTAGCGCATTTTTTGTGAAAAGCGCGCAAGCCATTTCGTCCCATGGCGCGGATGTCAACACCATCAGCCAGGTCGGGCATGGAAGGTTTTCAAGCAGGATGAATGCGGAGATTCGTTCAGAAACGGTCCAAGACCGAGACGCGGTCTGGAATGTTCATCGGGCGGCATTCGAGACCCCGGCCGAGGCGAATCTTGTCGACGCGTTGCGTGAGGGGGGCGATGTCGAGGTTTCGCTGGTGGCCGAGGTTGTTGACGAGATCGTCGGCCACATTTTGTTCAGCCGCTTGCGCATTGTGACCGACGTGGGAACGACCGACGCGTTGTCGCTGGCGCCAATGGCGGTGTTGCCGAAGTTTCAGCGTCAAGGCATTGGCAGTGCCTTGGTGGAAGCGGGAGTTGAGTCGTGTCGGGAACGGGGCCACAAGATTGTTGTTGTTCTCGGGCACCCCGAATTCTATCCACGATTCGGCTTCTCGGCTGAGTTCGCACGGCCGTTGAAGTCGCCATTTGGTGAAGGAGAATCTTGGATGGCGGTGGAACTTGAGCCTGGTGCATTGGCTGGCATCCAAGGTTGTGTTGAGTACGCGCCGCCGTTTTTCTCGCTTGACGAGTAGCTGACGACGATACGAAGTCCACTGCAATGCACTCTGCAAGTATTGAATGGGTTGAGATGGCCCCCAAAACGCATTTCTTTTCAGCTGAACTGAGAATCAAAGATGCACTACAAAGTGAAAGCTCGTTTGATCCCGGAAGTTGCCGTGGAGTTTCACCGGAAGCTAACGGACGGCACGATCTCGAGGCAAAAGCCGGACGGAGAGGAAATCGTCCAGTCGATGCGTCGTGCGAAAATTGCGGAATCGGGAACCGTCCGGTGGAGCGAAGTCTGTTATTGCCCAACACCGCTTCAGCACGAGCGAGAAACCGTTCTGGACCACTACTTCACCGACCTCGAAACGGAAGAGGTCGAAGATCATGTGGAGTTCGAAGGTGATGATTTCATGGATCACCTCGGTCGGATAGCAGCGAGCGCCTGAGAAGACTCCGACGGGCGAAAGGGCTTTGCCAGAGAGCCCAGTTCGGAGCAACGAAAGCAGGCGTTATATTCCCCGATACAATCCGCCTTGATTTTCATGGGATGAATGAACTGGCTTGCTGGCGAATCTGTCGGAGGAGAAGGGAATGAACGACAACCTACCGTTGAAACGGACGCTACTGCGGACTCTGATCGGTGCTTTGATCTTAAGCGCCCTGATTGGGATTTACGCTTTCCTGTTCGGCGACTTCGGCGAAACGGAGGTCAAAATCCTGCTTACCACGCTGGGGGTATCGTATTTCAGCGTCACCTCGTTAGCCTGCGCCGCCGCCTTCGAGAAGAAAAGGGCTCCTCTGCTGACAATTCCAGGCCTCGCTGCTGCGGTTGTCGGGTTCCTGATGGTCGTACCCGGAATTTGGGCCGAGTGGTTCGACTCGGAACCGTACGGCAAGACGACGGCCATTCTCGCCATTTTCTCTTTCTCGTTTGCACAGGCGTGCCTGTTGTCCCTGGCCACCTTGGAGCGGAGATACCGGTGGGTGCTGTACGGTGGACTCGGCAGTATCTTTGCACTGGCGTTGGTGGTCTCGGGGATGATCGTCTTCGAGGCGGACGACGAATGGCTCTTTCGATTCGCCGGTGTGCTTGGAATTCTCGACGGATGTGCCACGGTTTCGGTCCCGGTGTTGTACAAGCTCGGCACGAATGAGACGGGGCAGTTCCTCGAAGGGCCATTTCGGGAAATTGAACTGCGATGCCCACGCTGTGGCCAACAGGGGATGTTTTGCCTTGGAGAAATTGCGTGTAGAAACTGCTCGCTGAAGATTCGGATTGAAGTCGATGAAGTCGCGAACAGGCCGGTTCCCGCGGCGTGAGGAGGGTTTTCGATTCCGATAGGCCGAAGCTCATCACAAGCGGCGGCCTTGTTCGAGCGATCGCCTCTTCGTTGGAAAGTGATGACGGGGAATTTTTTGCGAACCGGTTCGCCTCGAGTTGTGTCCAACCGGACATGAATACGAACCTGTTACAGAAGAAATTCGAGAAGCTCGGTGCGAGGGCGACAGTGCGGCCGCTGGTGACAAACCGCTGGCAACCCGCTGCTGGTCCGATCGTGATCGATGTCGGTCGGGATCGGCATGGTGAATACTTTGACATTCAAGCCGACGACGGGGCCAATGTCGAAGTGCTCGACGTGCAACCGCAGGACCGCCACCTATTACTGATGGTGCGGCAGCCGAACAATAAGGACAAGTTCCTGTGCGGCCACGACGAGCGACATTGGTTCGTGGCTGCGCTCCCCGAGCGAGCGCCCATCAGCAGCGTCGTCACAGCCAAGGAGGCGCTCAAACCGGACCTCGTCCGCAATTTGGAACGGGGCAAGAAGGGAAAGCGAAAAAATCGCCTGCGCCGAAAGACCGACGTCTTCGTCCGACAAGGGGAATGGTTCTTCCTGCCGGCTCCTAACGTTCCCATCAACGATAAGCTCGTGTTGAGCAATGAGCCGATCAGCAGAGGTGCCGGGAGCAAGCCGCACATCTGCCAGTATCTCTACCGGGACGGTGGCACGACCGTCTACGTCTGCGGCCGGCATCCAAACGGCTTGACGGCGGCACAGCACCGCAAGTTGTTGAAAAAGAACCCGCACGCTGCGAAATGGAATTGGCAAGTCATGCGGCGCGATCCGCTCGTCTACGTGCGGGGCAGGGTCTCTCACCCGGACCACGCCACCATTCGACTTGCAATCTGGCACCGAGTGGCGATGAACACCGAGAACCAGTCCCGGGCGCTGTCACAGGTGGCATTTCTCGACTGAGTGACGTTTGCATTCCAAGTCGGCGACTCACCGCGGAGGAACGGAACACTCACGTTGCGGTGACCAAAATGGATTCACTCATTGGGGCAGACGCTTCACCATTTGGAGGCAGGGCATACCTTCACCCCAGAGCGTGGGGAATTCTTCCAGCGGACGGAAGCCGACTGCTTCGTAGAATTGCCGTGTCTTTTCGTAATTCTCATCGGCACGAGCGGGTCCCACTGTCTTGACTTGCAGGTATTCGAAGCGATCGCTCCGGAGCCACTCTTCGGCTTGGTTCAGCAGCCGCTTCCCGACTCCCTGTCGATGATGGTCCGGCGAAACAGCCACGACATGGATCTCGGCAGAGACTTGATTGTGCTTGTGAATCGTCAGGAAGCCGACGACTCGTTCCAGGTGACGACATAAGAACGTCGGCATCACTTCAATGTCTTTCACATACTGCACCAACGAGGACTCGATTCCAAACCAATCTGGAAGAGAGCGGAGAACCGGCTCGCATTGAGCGCCTTGGCCAAGTAGAGGCCCTTCGAGGGAATATCGCACTGCGAGCTATCCAGATGGGCGATTATTCATAAGTTGACGGTGCGGACGTTCTCGGAGGGTGCCTACCGCGGTACCGGGCCGCTGGAGACTGTGAAATCGATTTGGACGAACAGTTCGTCGATGGATTTGGTAACTCCGTGCTCCGCTGACCAGCTCAATACAATCTTGGTCTAACCTTTGGCGCCGGCAGATTCCATCTATTCTTTCGATGCTCCATTCTCTTCGGAACAGGATCTTTTACAATCTGGGAGTTGCCTTCAGGCCTTCTGTGCCGAATTTCGACACGTGTGATGTCCGCATCCCGGACTGACACACTCCATACGCCGGGGCAGCGTCTATCTTTCTTCAATGGAGGAGTTGGAAAGTGAATGCCGAGCCAATGTTGAAAACGAAGAATGACTATGCTGACATCATCGGCCATATTAGCCTCCCCGAATCGCCGGTGGGAATCGACGCACAATTCACACACGCCATCATCATTGCGTATCTTCAACAGATATCGAATCGTCTTGACGGTATCGAAGCGCAGTTGAGCGCAAAATAATTGTCGGACAGCGGTGCGTGATGGTGGCGAAACGAGTTTCATGACGCGACGTATTGTGAGTAGAAGCAATGACCGATGACAACTCTCAAATCACTATCGACCGCATGGAAATGGGGACGGGCTGGGTCTGCTTTCAGGCTGGCGAGAACCCGCCCCCAATCGAAGAGCTCCCCGCCTTCCTGAACCAGACGTTCTATTCGTGGCTTCAAAGGAATCCAGAATTCAACGTCAAGACAGTATTGCCCATCGTGGAGAGCGGCAACACTGTCGCCATTCATGTGTGGTTCGAATGAATGCTTGTGACAGCCTGATGCGGCCGCTCGTCTGTTGGTTTGTCCGAATTCGTTGTGGATTCGAAATCAAGATTGGCGATCTGGAATTCGGAATATCTTTCTTGCCTGGCACCACGCTCATTGTGATTTCGTGTGCCAATACGCCCATAGAATGAACACGCCTTGCAGCGGAAGGCGTAGCAGGTGGAAACTCTTCGGTGCCGCAAGCACGTCCTGATTCTGGTACACGTAAATGTTGGCCGGAAAGACAGCGACCAAGAGTGCGATGACCCCCCAGGCCGCAAGACGTGAGATTCGTGGAACCAAGAGCAGCATCCCAAGGACGATTTCGCACACGCCACTCAGGTAAACGAGTTCCCGATGCAACGGCAAGTCGGGCGGCATGATCTTCACGTACAAGTTGGGGTGGACGAAGTGCATCACACCAGCACCGACCATGAAGATCGCCAAGACAAGTCGTGAAGCCGTCTTGATCCGATCCATCTGATTCAACTTCAGCTGCCAACGGCTCGCATCTCGCTCGACTTTCGACTCTTCTTATCCCGATCACATGTCGCTATTTTTTCGTCGCCTCAATGATGCTGACCTCGGTCTCCGTCGGAACGACCTGTGTTAGCTCGAATCCAGCGTTGTCGAACAAGACCCGATACTCCTCTTCGGTCCTCTCTCTTCCGCCCGGAATCAGCAGCATGACCAAATCGAGGAACTTGCCGCCGAACGGTTCATTTCCCGAAGGAATAACGCTCTCGACGACGAGTAGTCTGCTGTCGGACGACATCGCCGCATGGCAGTTGCGCAAAATCGTCAGACACTTCTCGTCATCCCAATCATGGATGATATGCCGCATCATGTAGGCATTTGCACCTTCGGGCACCGACTCGAAGAAGCTTCCGCTGACCAGATCACAGCGATTCGCAAGATTCTCGGACTTGATTCGCTCCTTCGCTCGCTCGATTACATGAGGCAGGTCGAAGAGGACGCCTTTCATCGTTGAGTGTTCTTTGAGAATTCCCAAAATTTGTGATCCGTTGCCGCCGCCGATGTCAGCAACGACATCGATTCCGGAGAAGTCATAGGCGTCGAGAATGGCATTCGATTCACGACCGTGAATGCCGACCATCGCCGCATCGAAAATGAGGGCCTTGTTGGGATTCTCGCCCAGGTAATCGAATATCGGTTTGCCGTAGACTCTCTCGAAAGCAACCTTACCAGTCTGAATGCTGTACTCAATTTCTGCCCATGCACGGAACTGTTCATCGCCCGACATCAACGCCAATGCACGTTTCGATCCGGGAACGTCGTTTCGCAGAAGTTCGGCCAAGGGCGTCAACGAAAATTGACGTGACTTACCTTCGGCAAAGATTCCCACGCTCGCCAAGGCCCGCAACAGCCGATGCAGGGCATCAGAATTGGTGGACGTGGCTTTGGCCAGTTCTTCGACCGACTTGGGGCCGTCTTTGAGGTGCTCAGCGATGTCAAACTTGGCAGCAGCGTAGATCGCCTGGGACATCCAATAACCGGTGATCATTTCATCAAGCCGCTGGTGTGGTGATACTTCGGTCATCTTTCACCTTTCTCGACCTTGGCTTCCTTTTTTTGCACGTTACAGCACACGCGGTACCATAGAAATGCAGCCTTACATTCGACAAAAAAAGCCGACGAAAATCGTCGGCTTCGTTGTCTTTGGAAATGCGTCAGCGTCTAAATCACCTTGACATTCTCCGCTCGTGGCCCTTTTGGCCCTTGGCCCTTTTCGAATGACACTCGTTGTCCTTCATGGAGTTGCTCGTAGCTAACTCCTTCGAGGTTCGAATTGTGGAAGAACATGTCCTCGCCGGTCTCAGTGTCGATGAATCCGAAACCCTTGTCCGTCAGCTTCTTGATCGTGCCTTCTGCCATTTTTAGTCCGATTCCTTAAAGGTGTCTCTGCGGCGTTACCTGACACGACTAGTTCAGGCTGCTCAACCGCAGAGGTTAACCCTAACGGGTGGCGTAGAAAATACAAGCGTCGTGACGAGGAATCGTGCGGTCACCAACCGGCCAATGTTCGAATATGCCGTTAAACACGGCAGTTATCTCAAATCGCCGACAGGAGCTTTCCCACGGCAACATTCGTCAGCACCCTGAAATTTGCCAACCAAGGTATCCAGAACATCACGGAGACTTACGAACGTGCGGGGGCTTTCAAAGCAGCGGCGGAGACTTGGGGGGCAATCCAACTCCACCAAGGAGTTTTCGCTCCAGACACTGAGGGACTTCGCCATGTATCGACTATGCATGCAGGTAGTTCGTATTACTATTGGCCTCGCTCTCTCATTGTTTCCCCCTACCAAGTGTCTTGTTTCTGAATATCACTGCGGGTTGTTGGAGGATGCTTCTTGAGGGGCGTCGGTGTCTGCTGCGGTTTGTTTCGACGTCATGTGATGAAACTGTTTCCAGGTGATGACTTCGATTCCCAGTTTTTCGATCTCAGTCATCACTTCGGGGTCTGTGAAGATGCGGCGGTCGCTGTCGCGTAGCGGTGCACTTCCAGTGATCGCTCCTAACTCGTCGTTGTTGTAGCCGCAGTGGATGATGATCTCGCTGACACCCGGTTTCAACTTTCGCAGTTCGTCGAGGTAGATCTGTTTTCTCTTGTCGTATTCACCGTCTGTGTAGTACTGGAAGATTTTATCGAGCACCGGGAATTGGCGGTCGTCGAGCGCGTCGACCAACTCCTTGCAGCGTTCGGCCAAAGCGGGGTAGCTCTTGGTGATGCGTGGGCTGGGCGTGCGGATGAAGAGTACCGGCAAATTGTACTTGATGCCGAGATTCACGTAGACTTCGACAAGGTCGGGACGGGTGAAGAGGGCGCCCATGTGTGTGTCGAGATGAGTGAGTGGGACACCGAACTCGAGGGCGCGGTCGATCTGGGCCCTCAATTCGATTTCCACCTCGCTCGCCTTCGCGTTGCCGGCGACCTGGCGGGTGTTGCCCCAGAGAAATCCCTGTTTGTTGACCAGGGAGGCAACTTTGTGGCGCGGTGCGACGGGGGGCCAGCGGTATTGTTTCCACTCCGAGTTGAGCGTGAGATGGATGCCGAAATCCTTTTCAGGATGTTCCCGCGCATAGGTAGCGAATTCAGGAAACCATGGGCAGGGAACCATAATGCTCGCCGACGAGACGACACCCTGTTCCATCCCCTCGATGGTCGCTTTGTTCACCGAATGCGACATGCCGGCATCGTCGGAGTGGATGATCACGTATCGCTTGGTCTCACTGTCTGCTCTTGCAACCAGGGTTACCAGCAAAGTCGAGGCAGCCAACAAGGTCAAACGGAGGGGGAGAAGACTTCGCATAGAGTTGGATTCCCACGTTCGGGAGCAATTCGACAACGATCGCGCCGGTCGCCGGCAGCACGCCATTCATCATATTCACCCAGCGGACGAAATGCACCGTGGTGGTCGTGGATCGAGCGAGAGGTTCCGGCTCTACCGGTTGTAGGGCCAGATGCCGGCGAGGCTGCCTGTCCTGCCGGTCGGAGGTGTCGGGCATTTGCTACGACATTTGCCTGCTTTCACTCGGCACGCGGAGGAATCCGACCGGGAGCGGTGGAGCCTGCGAAATCGAGTTTCGGATCTAAGCGGTTTGCGTCGATGCTTGAAGGTAAAGAGTCCCGATTAGCCGCACGCTCTCCCAAGGACCCTCCCGATGCTCGACATGAACTGCCCAGATGTTGATCTTGTTACGGAATTGCAATTGAGAAGCTGGGCCCGTGAGAATTTTCTGCCGGCCGACGAGCGAAGTAACTCATTGCATCCAATCGTGCTGAACGAAATGCGCCTTAAAGACGTCGAACTGGAAAAGATGCAACGGGGCCGGCTGATGGACCTTTCGTACGTGCCGCTCGTTCCATCGGGATACCACTTTGCGCATGCGGGTCACCCGGTTCAAGGAGAGCCGAAAACGTCCCACAGGCCTGCGGACGTGACATCCGGTTTTCTCGGCTGAGACGTCGTCGCGCGACAGGCGGTTAGGACTCGCCCAGCGGGAGTGTCCTACAAGCGGGGATGCTATTTGAGAATCTCGCGGCCCGACCTATTGTTCGACGACCAGGTCGAGAATCAGTACTTCGACACGATCGAACTGCGATGAGCCCTCGCCTGCGGAACCTGGCAGTGGCTTGGAATCCGTGATGGTAGTTGCTCGCATGCGGTTCGGTGCGATCTCCTGTGATAAGAGAAAAGCACGGACATTCCGTGCGCGGCGGTAGCTGAGCTCGATGTTTTCCTTGAACGCTGAGCCGTCGGAAGAAGCATGCGCGCGGATGTCGATTTTGTTTGGCTTGCCGGCCAATTGCTTCGCGATGGCAACCAATTGTGGCATGGCCTTTTCCGAGAGGGTTTCGTCGTGGGGGGCGAAGCGGATCGACTCGCCGACCTGGAATGGAGATCCTTCCCGCTTGCGGAGCACGCGAATATGCGCTCCTTCGGGTGCCTCTCTCTTGACGCCGCCGCGCCCTTCTTCATTGTCAAGAAACGAGCCAAGTGTTGCGAGCTTGGCGATCATCGAATTCAAGGGAAAGGACTTCCCCGGCGGTGCGAGCGGTGTGTTCCGATAGCCAACGTAATTCTGCAGCGAATTGAGAACGGCCCGGTATTTCTCGTTGCCCGCGACTTCCGAGAGTGACACCAGCATGATGAAGAATGTCAGCAGCAGCGACATCATGTCGCCGTACGTCACGACCCATTCCGGCACGCCGGCCGCTTCGTCATCCATGGCTGCAAGTGCTCCTGTTTCGGGCGTGTGCGGAAGAGTTTCGGCAATCTCCCGGCATGCGCTAAAGGGATACGCCCGCTTATCTTGTATCTTCGGAGTCCCGGACGAGTGGAATCCAGGAAAAAAACGACAACCGAAGCAGCCCAAATAGTAACTGGTTGAGCGCCGGCTCCGCGCAAGCCCCGTTTGTCTCATTGGTTATCTCCAATCCACGGTAGACTCCCGTTCCAGCACAATGGCATCGTGCAACGCCCTCACAGCCGGACTCCGTCTCGTTCTGCTATGCCGGCTGCTGGAGCATCTGAGGCTGCGGTACAAGCGTGCTCAGTTGCTGGCGAGGGCGTATTGTCCGGCCGTCATCGAATGGAACCAATAACCAGCGGGCGGTAAGATGTGGTCATGTCGGCGAACCAGAACCGGGCGGTGGTGCTCGTCAGCGGCGGACTCGACTCTGCCACCACGCTAGCAATGGCCCAGAGCCAAGGGTTCGAGCCGTATGCCATTTCGTTCGATTACGGGCAGCGGCATCGTTTCGAGCTCGAAGCGGCACGCCGCGTCTGTAAGTCGGTCGGTGTACAACGGCATGTGATGTTTTCGCTCGATCTGCGCGCTTTCGGCGGTTCCGCGCTGACGGATGTCGACCTTTCCGTTCCGAAGCAGCGAACCGACGAGGAGATGGAGGCGGGAATTCCGATAACCTACGTCCCCGCGCGCAACACGATTTTTCTCTCAATCGCCATGGGTTGGGCGGAAACGTTGGGTGCTTTCGATCTGTTTATTGGGGTCAACGCCATCGACTACAGCGGGTACCCCGATTGCCGGCCCGAATTCATCACCGCCTTTATGAACCTGGCCAACTTGGCGACGAAGGCAGGCGTCGAGGCCGCCGGTTCCTGGCGAATCCACACACCCTTGATATCCCTCTCAAAGGCCGAAATCATTCGTCAGGGTACCGAACTCGGCGTCGACTTCGGGCTGACACATAGCTGTTACGATCCCGGAGTCGAGGGAGTCTCTTGCGGCGTCTGCGACTCCTGCCAGTTGCGACTGAAAGGCTTTGCCGATGCGGGAATGACGGATCCCCTGCACTACGCCTCTGAGAGAACCGTCGACTGAAATAGACTCAAATGCCCTGATATCGCTCAAGTAGCAAACTGCCAAGAGAACAAGCCGACCTCTTTTCTTCGAAGGCACCAGAGTGCGAATCGCAGAAGTCTTTCAATCGATTCAGGGGGAAGGGGAGTTCGCTGGAACGCCGTCGGTTTTTGTGCGAACAACCGGTTGCAACCTGCGGTGCTGGTTCTGCGACACACCGTACACATCCTGGAAGCCGGAAGGGAGCCAGCAGTCTTGGCAGAGTCTCTTCGAGCAAGTACGAGCCGATGAGAGTGTGCATGTGGTTGTCACGGGAGGGGAACCGATGTTGCAACCGGACGTCGTACCGTTCACCCGGGCTCTTTGTGCTGCCGGTCGGCATGTGACCATTGAGACCGCGGGGACGCTGTATCGTCACGTTGCTGCCGACTTGATGTCAATCAGTCCCAAGCTGGCCAATTCAACACCGACTGATGCGGTTTGGTCGGCACGCCACGAACGCCTGCGTGACAACGAGGAGGTGTGCCGACGCCTATTCGCAGAGTTCCACTGCCAACTGAAGTTCGTCATCGACCAGCCCGCTGACCTGGAAGACGTCGAGAGGTACCTGCACCGTTTCCCCGAAGTCAATGCGGAACAGGTCTGGCTGATGCCGCAAGCGATCACCCCGGAATCGCTGCACGAAAAGTCGCAGTGGTTGGGCGAGGAGGCGGATCGGCGCGGCTATCGTCTGTCACCACGGCTGCACATCGAGCGGTTCGGCAACGTCCGCGGGACGTAGTTGGCAGCGCGTGGGGTTGTTGCACGTCATGACGCG
>Ga0315336_1005523_pt1 | contig 13731 bp, 10 predicted proteins | sample ASW5metaG_FD_204512 | JGI IMG/M metagenome (GOLD analysis project Ga0315336, IMG submission 204512) | Ammonia-oxidizing marine archaeal communities from Monterey Bay, California, United States - ASW #5 | ecosystem: Environmental > Aquatic > Marine > Intertidal zone | place: USA: California...
ATTTTTTACAAACTTTTGGCGTTTTAACAGGAAACCAAGCTGTACAGCATGCTAAAGCTGGATTAAAAGCCTTATATATTTCTGGATGGCAAGTTGCAGCAGATGCGAATACATCTGGAAACACCTACCCAGATCAAAGTCTTTATCCCGTGGATAGTGTACCCACTCTTGTAAAAAGAATTAACTCTGCACTCCTAAGAGTTGATCAAGTGGAAACGATGGAAAGATTTGAAAATAAAGGGGTAACATCTGAAGATAGAATGCTTCCGATTGTTGCTGATGCTGAATCGGGTTTTGGAGGCCCGTTAAACGTATTTGAATTGATGAAAGCAATGATTGAAGCAGGAGCTGCTGGAGTTCATTTTGAAGATCAATTATCATCAGAAAAGAAATGTGGTCACATGGGAGGAAAGGTTTTAGTCCCAACACAAACTCAAATTAGAACACTAAATTCTGCACGGTTAGCAGCTGATGTAATGAATGTTCCTACAATTATTTTAGCAAGAACAGATGCTAATGCTGCAAACTTAATAACAAGCGATATAGATGAATATGACAAACCTTTTATTACCGGTGAGAGAACAATAGAGGGGTTTTATAAAACAAAAGCAGGTCTTGACCAGGCAATTTCCAGAGGTTTAGCTTATGCACCTTACGCAGATTTAATTTGGTGTGAAACTGCTAAACCCGATCTTGATGAAGCAAAAAGATTTGCTGAAGCAATTCATAAAAAATATCCAGATCAATTACTATCTTATAACTGCTCTCCATCATTCAACTGGAAAAAAAATTTAGATAACGATACCATGAAAAAATTTCAAAGTGAATTAGGTAAAATGGGTTATAAGTTTCAATTTATTACTCTAGCCGGATTCCATTTAAATAACTATGCTACTTTTAAACTTGCACAAGCTTATAAAAAAGAGGGGATGGCAGCATACTCTGAATTACAAGAGGAAGAATTTGCAGCAGAAAAAGATGGTTATACTAGTACTAAACACCAAAGAGAGGCAGGAACAAGTTACTTTGATGCAGTTTCACAAGCTCTAACTCAAGGTAAATCATCCACTATAGCTATGGCTGGTTCTACAGAGGAAGATCAATTTTAATATAACTTATTTATCCTGTATTTTTCATAGCTGCAGAAATGCCAGATATTGTTACCATCATTGCATCTATTAATATATTTTTTTGATTGGTAGTTAATTTTTTAATTTTCAATTTTCGCATTATGTCAGCTTGTAATAAATTTAAAATTTCAGCATAAGTATTTCTTAACATAATAGATTTTCTAAATTCTTTTCTTTGATTAATAATACGTTCAGGTATGATTTTTTTATTTAAGTAAATTAATGTTGATAATTTTTTTCTTAAAATAAAGCCAACTTTTTTCAATTCTTTATCTGCTAAGCAATCCTCATAATATTTTATTACTCTTTGATCAGTTTTGGCGAGAACCATATCTAGCATATCCATCATTTCATAAAAAAAAGGCCAATCTTTAAGCATTTTTTTTAATATCAACCTCTTGTTTCCTTTCGAAGCAATCTCCAAAGCTTCAGTAGTACCTAGCCAAGCAGGTAGAGCTAAACGAATTTGAGTCCAAGCGAACACCCAAGGTATAGCTCTTAAATTTTTAAAATCTTGTGATTGATTTCTTTTAGCAGGTCTAGATCCGATATATAAATTTCCTAAAATATTTTTTGGTGTAACTGTCTCAAAATATCTTAAAAAATTGATATCATTAATAAAATAAGATTTATAAGCTTTGGTTGAAATCTTGCTCATTTCATCCATTAAATGCCTCCAGTCCTTTTTGGGCTGAATAGGTGGAGATAAAGTAGCTTCTAAAACGGCTCCTATATAAGTTCCTAAGCTGTACTCAGCCAATGATTCAGATCCATATTTTTGCTGAATTACCTCTCCTTGCTCAGTAACACGAGTTCCTGCATTAACGCTTCCTGGAGGTTGAGATAGAAGTGCAGCGTAAACAGGTCCTCCCCCTCTTCCAACAGATCCACCTCTTCCATGAAAAAAACGAAGATTAATACTATATTTCTTTGCAATAAAACTAAGTTTTTCTTGAGCACAGTATTGTGCCCAACTTGCAGCTAACTTTCCAGCATCTTTACTTGAGTCAGAATAACCTATCATAATTTCTTGTTCATTTTTAAAATGTCTAACATACCAATAATTGGTAAATAAACTTTCTATAATCAAATGAGCATTTTGAAGATCAGATAAAGTTTCAAATAAAGGGACAATTCTTAAATAAGATTTTACCCCTGCTTCTTTTTGCAAAAGCATGACTGCTAAAATATCTGAAACTTTAGAACACATTGAAATAACATAAGCTCCTAGACATTCTCTTGAGGACTCTGAGATCATTTTAAAAGTTTCCCAAGTTTCTTTATCTTCTTTGTTTAGAGAAATATTTTGAGGAATTAATGGTCTTTTAGATTTATGTTCCTTTGATAAAAATTTAATTTTTTCATCCTCTGTTAATTCTAAATAATCTTTTAATCCCAATTTTTTACATACAGAACTAATTAAATAAGAATGCCTTGAAGATTCTTGTCGAATATCTAATTTAGTTAAATTTAAACTAAACGCATATGCGCGCCTTATTAAGTCAAGCACAATTCCATTCGCAATAATTTCACATTTAACAGAACATAGGGATTGGTAAACATCGTTCAGAGGTTCAATTATTTCATTGATTGATTGAACTATAAGATTTTTTTTTGGTTCTCTATTTTCTTTCAAAGATAGTTCTATTTCCTTTTGCGTTTGATTTAATTTATTTCTTATAGGACGTAAAAATACCCTGTAGGGTTCCCATGTACTGCCCACTATCTTTTTAATTTTTTTGGAGCAATCATGTATAGATAGACTTTGAATTAACTTTGTAAATTCTTTTTCATATAGACTTGCAGCTTCCCATCTGGATAATAAAATTACTTCTTTGGTTATTTTAGCTGTGACATTTGGATTTCCATCTCGATCACCACCCATCCATGAGCTAAACTTAATAGGTGAATAATTTATAGGTAAGTTTTTGTTTGTGTGATTTTTTACAGCACCATCAAAGCGTGAACATATTGCTGGTAGGGCATTCCATAATGTATCTTCTATAACAGCTAAACCCCATTTGGCCTCTTCAACAGGACTAGGCCTAGACCTTTTAATTTCATCGGTCTTCCAAACAGAAGTAATTTCTTCCCTCAAATTATTTTGTAAGAAATTTTTTTCACGATTAACATTTTGTTTAGTAAAAATTCTTAAATTATTGAAACTGTCTAAAATGTCATTCACATTAGCATATTTTTGAATTAGTGTTCTTCTTTTAACTTCAGTTGGATGGGCAGTTAAAACAATATCTATATTAATTTTTTTTGCAGTTTCATAAAATTTTTCTTTAGATAAATTTTTATTCTTAAAAACATCCATTATTGCTTCTTCTAAAATAACAATTTCATTGGTCTCTTGAGTTTTACGAATATTATGGTCATGAATATTGTGAATACTATAGAGTGACTCAGCAATATTTGAAAAATCTAAGAATCTACTAAATGATTTAGCGATAACTAAAGATTCCTTTGGTGTAAATTTTGAAATTTCTGATTTTAATCTATTAAATGATTTGTTGATTATTTTATCATTTCTACCTCTACTAGATTTCGATAATGATCTTATCTTTTCGATCTTATTAAATATTGACAAACCTTCTTGCTCCTTAATTACATTACCCAAAATTTCACCAAGAAGATGGATGGTTGAGGAAAGTTCAATTTTTTTTGTCATCTTTTCTTAATTGATTAAAGATTTATAACGATTTATTGTAGTATTATTAAATAAACTACAAATCAACCTTGGACTCATTATAAGCCCAATCTATCCAAGGCAGTAAAGCATTTATATCTTTTGGCTCTACTGTACCCCCTCCCCATATTCTAAATGATGGTGGTGCTTTTGGATATCCATTAATATCATAAGCTACCTGTTCTTTTGCTAAATTATCTATGATTTTAGACATAATATTTCGCTTATTGGTTTCATTCATTTTTTTAAACCAATCATCTTTAATCTGAAATGTAATACCAGTATTTGAACGAGTTTGTTCATCTGGATTCATAAATTCAACCCAGGATGTTTTATCAATCCAATCTGCTACATGCTTTAAAGATGAATTAGATCTTTCAAAAAGTTTATCTAGGCCACCAATTTGTTCTACCCAATTTAAAGCATCTAGAACATCTTCAACACAAAGCATTGAAGGGGTGTTAATAGTTGTGTCTTTAAAAATACCAGAAATAAGTTTTTTGTTTTCTGCCAAACGGAAAGCTTTAGGAATTGGCCAGCTTGGAACAAACGTTTCTAATCTTTCAATGACTTTAGGAGAAATTGCTATCATCCCATGCGCTGCTTCTCCACCTAACACTTTTTGCCAAGACCAAGTAATTACATCACATTTCTTATAATCAATTGGCATAGCAAAAATTGCTGACGTAGCATCGCAAATAGTTAATCCTTTTCTATCATCAGGTATCCAGTCTCCATTTGGTACACGAACTCCAGAGGTAGTTCCATTCCAAGTGAAAATAACATCATTATCAAAGTTTACTTTGGATAAATCTGGAAGATGTCCGTAATCAGCTTCATAAACATTTAAATTCTTAATCTTTAGTTGTTGCACTACATCAATTACCCAATCTTTACCAAAATTCTCCCATGCTAAAACATCCACACCTCTCAAACCTAATAAGTTCCATAAAGATGCTTCTAAAGCCCCGGTATCAGAACCAGGCATTATCCCAAGAAGATAATCATCTGGTAATTTTAAAATTTTTTTTGTTTTAGTAATTACTTCATTTAATTTAGATTTGCATTCTACTGAACGGTGTGATCTTCCCAAATATGCTGATTGAAGATTAGATAATGTCCAATTAGGTCTTTTTGTTGTAGGTCCACTTGAAAAATTGGGATTGCTTGGTTTGAAATTTGGTTTATTCATAATTTAATTATCTCCATCTAAAACTTTCTTTACTGTTTCTCCCATCACTGATGGATTTTTTGAAATAGTTACACCGCACTCTTTTAATAATTCAACTTTTTCAAAAGCACTTTCTCCATAAGCAGAAACGATTGCACCAGCATGTCCCATAACTCTTCCTTTGGGGGCTGTAAGACCAGCTATATAAGCAATCACAGGTTTAGACATATTATCTTTTGCAAATTTGCCTGCATCTACTTCCTGTGGACCTCCAATTTCACCTATCATTAAAACTGCTTTAGTATCTTGATCTTCTTCAAATTTTTCTAAAATATCTCTAAAAGAACTACCATTAATTGGATCACCTCCTATTCCTACACTTGTAGAAATACCTATTCCTAAATTTTTCATTTGCTGAGCGGCCTCATATCCTAAAGTTCCTGAACGCCCAATAACACCAACGCATCCTTCAAGATAAATATTCCCTGGCATTATCCCTAGCATAGCCTGTCCTGGACTAATTACGCCTGCACAATTTGGTCCAATTAAAATCATTTTTTCTTTTTTTGAATATCGTCGCATATATCTTTTAACTCTAATCATATCATGTGATGGTATTCCGTCAGTTATAGCTACGCATACTTTAATGCCCGCATCTGCTGCCTCCATTGCAGAATCAGCAGCAAAAGCTGGTGGGACAAATAATATGCTTGCTGTTGCACCTGTTTGAGAAACAGCATCTTTGACAGTATTGAAAACAGGAAGTTCTAAATGTCTCTGTCCACCTTTGCCAGGAGTAACGCCTCCTACCACTTCAGTTCCATATTTAATCATTTCGGAAGCATGAAAGGATCCTATTTTACCAGTAAAGCCCTGAACTATTATTTTAGTTTTTTTGTCAATTAAAACTGTCATGGTTTAAATTCTAATTTATTTAATGCTTCAACTGCTTTGTTAGCAGCATCTTCTAAAGTGGATGCAGAAATATAATCAATTCCACTATTCGCTAAAATCTTATTACCTTCATCGACATTAGTTCCCGCTAAGCGAATAATTAAAGGCATATTAATTTTAATTTTTTGCAAAGCTAAAACGATTCCTTCCGCAACCCAATCGCATCTATTAATTCCTGCAAAAATATTAACTAGAATTACTTTAACTTTTTTATCTGATGCAATAAGTTTGAAAGCCTTAACTATTTTTTCTGGAGTTGCTCCACCTCCAACATCTAAAAAATTTGCAGGCTCACCTCCTGCAAGCTTAATCATATCCATTGATGCCATTGCAAGACCTGCTCCATTAATTATATTACCAATATTACCCTCTAGACCCACATAATTTAAGCCACGATCTGCAGCATATACTTCATTTTGATTTTCTTGAGATTTATCTCTCAGTTCTGAAACATTGTTTCTACGAAATAAAGCATTATTATCGAAACTCATTTTGCAATCTAAAGCCAATACATCTTTATCTTTAGAAATTACCAAAGGATTAATTTCAACCATAGTTGCATCTAATTCACTAAATATTCTATAACAACCGATTATAGCTTTCGCTGTTCTTGATACTATTGATGGATCTATACCTAATCCAAATGCAATTTCTCTTGCTTGAAACTCTTGCATACCAACTGCGACTTCTATTTTTGATCTTATAATAGTCTCTGGTTTTTCTTTAGAAATTTCTTCTACGCTCATACCTCCTTCAGTAGAAGCAACAACCATAATACATTCTGAACTCCGATCAAAAACTAATCCTAGGTATAATTCTTTTTCAATATGAGTTGCTTCTTCAATATAAACTCGATTAATTATCTTACCTTCTGGCCCAGTTTGATTGGTAACCAATTTCTTTCCAAGTAATTTATCAGTTGCTTGTGCAACCTCTAATTCATTTTTACATAAAATTATACCCCCAGCTTTACCCCTGGCTCCAGAATGGACTTGTGCCTTAACGACCCATTTTGAACCTCCAATTTCTCTAGCTTTAAATTCTGCATTTTCTGGACTATACGCAATTCCCCCTCTGGGAATATTTACACCAAAGTCAGAAAGAATTTTTTTTGCTTGATATTCATGGATGTCCATTAAAGTTCGCCCTGAATAAGTTTATTTATGTTTACTATATTTTCTGCCATTCTAGCAGATGCTGCATCAATCATTCTTCCATCTAATTGAGCTGCACCTTTGCCTTGTTTGGCAGCTTTCTCCAATTCTTCAATAATACGAATAGCTCGATCAATTTCTTTTTTCGGAGGAGAAAAAACTTTATTTGCTAAATCTATTTGTGAAGGATGAATAGCCCATTTACCTTCAATTCCAATTGCTGCAGCTCTGGTCGCGGAATCAATGTATGAATTAGAATCTTTAATATCACCAAAAGGACCATCAATAGCTCTTAGACCATAAGCTCTACAAGTCATAACCAATTGAGATAAACCATGATGCCATTGATCACCCGGATAATCAGGATTTAATCCTCCTATTATTACTGTTCTTGCTTGTAAGCTCGCAGCATAATCAGCTACACCAAAATGTAATGCTTCTAAACGTTCACTTGATAAAGCTATCTCTTTAATGTTAGACATACCAAGCGCCGTCTCAATTAAACATTCTAATCCTACTTTATTTTGATAATTAAAAGATGTTTCAATTTGGGTTAATAAGCAATCTACCACATAAACATCACTAGCAGAACCTGCTTTAGGAATCAGAATAGTATCTATTTTATCACCAACATTTTCCATCAAATCAACTACATCACGGTACATGTAATGAGTATCTAAGCCGTTAATTCTAACAGAGATTGTTTTTCCTTTATCTCTCCAAGGTAAATCACCTAGTGCCTGAATAATATTTTTTCTTGCTAAAACTTTATCATTAGGAGAAACGGCATCTTCAAGATCCAAAAAAACATAATCAGCATTAGAATTTAATGCTTTTTCAAACATTTGTGGTGATGAACCTGGAACAGCTAGTTCACTTCTATGTAAACGTGTTTTTTTTGGCTTATAATATAAGTGACTCATTATGCTCAGGCAACTAACATTAATTGAAACTAGTTAAAAATTTATGTTACAACTATTGAAATTAATTAAGAAAAACTCAGTAATTTCATAGTAAATGTTGTAACAAAAAAAAATAATGAAAATGTAATTTTGTAAATATTGTAAAGATTTATTGTGAATATTGTAATATTTATAAAATTTTAAATAATTAAAAAACTATTTGCCCTTCCAAATTGGGTTTTTTTTTTGAAGAAATGCAGCAATGCCTTCTTTTGCATCTTCTGACATCATGTTTTCTGTCATAATTTTACTTGTATATTTATAAGCAATTTCTAAAGGCATTTCTATTTGCTTATAAAACGCCTCTTTTCCAATTTTTAAAACAAGATTTGATTTAGAGGAAATAGTATTAGCAACTTTCATAATTTCTTTTTCTAATTTTGAAGATGAAAAACAATCATTAATTAACCCAATTTCTTTTGCAAAATTTGCTTTGATAGGGTCTCCAGTTAAAAGCATTTTCATAGATTTTTTTCTGTTCACTTTTCTACTTAAAGCTACCATTGGAGTGCTACAAAATAACCCTATGTTAACTCCGGGTGTTGCAAAAATTGAATCATTGGTACTGTATGCAAGATCACAACTAGCAACTAATTGGCATCCTGCTGCAAAAGCAGCGCCATGTACTTTAGCTATAATAGGCTTCTTGTGATTTGTTATTTGAAGCATTAGTTTAGAGCATTGATTAAATAATTTTTGATAAGAAGATTTATTTTTTAATGATTGAATTTCTTTTAAATTATGGCCGGCGCTAAAACCTTTTCCTGCTCCTTCAATGATAATAACTTTAGATTTTTTATCTTGATTTAATATTTTAAAAACGGTTATTAAAGAATTTATTGTATCTATTGATAGAGAGTTATAGGTTTTGGGATCGTTCAATATTATTCTTGAAACTCCATTTTTTACATCAACTAATTTTATATTCTTTAATTTTTTCATCTTTAATTAATCTGGGTATATTAATTTAATAATTTATTATATATTAATACAATTATAATGAGATACAAAGCAGACAATAAAAGATATGAACGATTAAACTACAGAAGATGTGGTCAGAGTGGGCTACAATTACCACCAATCACTTTGGGTTTATGGCACAATTTTGGTGGTAAATCTATTACTACAGAATCTAAAAAAATGTTATTTCGAGCATTTGACCGTGGCGTAACTCACTTTGATTTAGCAAATAATTATGGTCCACCTTATGGATCAGCAGAAACAAATTTTGGCAAAGTTATCAGCTCTGATTTAAGACTTTATAGAGATGAAATAATAATTTCTACTAAAGCAGGTTATGATATGTGGCCAGGACCTTATGGAGAATGGGGTTCAAAGAAATATATTACTGCCAGTTTAGATAAAAGTTTAGATAGAATGCAATTGGAATATGTGGATATATTTTATTCACATCGCTTTGATCCTCTAACGCCTTTAGAGGAAACAGCTGATGCTTTGGCCCAAGCAGTGCACCATGGCAAAGCTTTATATGCTGGTATATCTTCTTATTCATCAAAACAAACAATTATTATGAATAATCTCTTGCAAGAACGAGGTATACGATGCTTAATTCATCAACCTTCTTATTCAATGATTAATAGATGGGTAGAAAGAGATTTAATTAAAACTCTTAAAAAATTAGGTATTGGATGCATAGCTTTTTCTCCTCTAGCTCAAGGAATGCTTTCAGCAAAATATCTTAAAACTGTCCCAAAAAACTCAAGAGCAGCTGAAAACTCTTCTTTGGATAAAAAAATGATTACAAAATCTTATATTTTAAAAATGACTAATTTAGATAAAATAGCAAAAAAAAGAGATCAGACAATTTCACAAATGGCTTTAGCTTGGGTTTTAAGACATCCAACAATGACATCCGCTTTAATTGGTGCAAGAACAGTAAAGCAACTTGATGAGTGCTTGGATAGTTTGAATAATTTAAATTTTACAAAATCTGAATTAAAAGAAATTGATAAATATGCTAAAGAAGAAGATATAAATTTATGGGCTCCTTCTAGCAAGTACTAATCAAAGTTCATTATATGTTTCAACATCTAAAGGCTGCTCTTCTTTATCCAAAATCATATCAGAAGCTTTTTCTCCAATCATAAAGGTTGCTGCATTAAGATTCCCACTAACAATATCTGGCATAATAGATGAATCTACCACCCGTAGATTACCAATTCCATGAACTTTTGTCTCCTCGTTTACTACAGCCATTCTATCTGTTCCCATTTTATTAGTGCAAGAAGGATGATATGCCGTATCTGATGTATCCTTGATAATTTCATCTAAAACTTCATCATATTCAACATTTTTACCAGGTCTCAGTTCTTCACCAACATAATCTTTAAATGTAGGTTGACCAAATATCTCTCTAGCAATTTTAACACAATCACGCATTTGATGTCTATCTTCTTCCGTTTCTAAATAGTTAAATAGAATTTTTGGATTATCATTAGGATTATTTGAACGTAATTTTACAAAACCTCTGCTTGTAGGTCTATTGGGGCTCGCATGAAATTGAAAGCCATGTTTGTCTGGATTTGTTAATCCATGATTAAATACCAAAGAAGGAAAAAAATGGAATTGGATATTAGGATGTTTATATTTTGAATGACTTTTTACAAAGCCACCTAGTTCTAAATGAGAATGACTCAAAAGTCCTTTTTTAAACAAAAACCATTGAAGACCACTATAAACTTTTAAGAATGGATTGTTGAACAAACTATATAAAGTTTCTCGTTTTTTAGATTCATGCTGAATATATATTTCCAAATGATCTTGTAAATTTTTCCCTACACCTGGTAGATGATGTACTACGTTAATTCCATGCTCCTTTAAATCTTCATGATCTCCTATACCTGATAATTGAAGAAGTTTAGGAGAGTTAATGGAACCACATGAAACAATTACTTCTTTATTTGCAAAAATTTTTTTCTTTTCACCATTTATAATAGTTTCAATGCCAATGGCTTTTGTATTATCAAATAATATTTTATGAACATTAGATCTTATAAAAATATTTACATTTTTCCTTTTTTTAGCTTCATCTAAATACCCTCTTCCGGCTCCAAATCTTATGCCATTCTTTATAGTTACATCAAATGTTCCAAATCCATCTTGCATATAACCATTAAAATCATCTGATATATCGTATCCAGCTTGTTTAGCTGCTTCTAATACTTTTTGAAATAAAGGAAATTTTTTGTTTATTTTTGATTTACTAACCTGAATAGGTCCATTGTCTCCGCGATACTCATTATTTGTTTCTGAATATGTTTCGATTTTTTTAAAATAAGGAAGTACATGTCGATAATCCCAAGATGGAAGCTCTTTTCTTGACCATCGATTAAAATCTTCGGCGTGACCTCTAACAAAAACCATTCCATTATGAGAGGAGCATCCTCCAACCATTTTACCTCTAGGACAAAAAATTTTTCTATTATTAAGATAGGGCTCAGGCTCCGAATAATATTTCCAATTCATCTTTGGATCATGCATAGTATACAATAGTGCACTAGGCATGTTGACTTTCCATGAATTACTATCCGAACCTGATTCAAAAATAGCCACTGAATTATTAGATTGTTCTGATAATCTATTTGCCAAAACGCAACCTGCCGAACCTGCGCCAACAATTAAATAATCATAGTGTTGCACTTTAATTCATTCGCTCAGTATTACCATCAACTGTCATTACTTGTCCTGAAATTTTGTGAGCTTCTTGAGAAAGTAAAAATACAGCTATATTTGCTATATCTTCTTTATCAACAAATGTTTTCAAGGAAATCATAGATTCATAATCTTTTTGCAAGCTATCTTCTGTTACTCCAAGAGACTTTGCTTTTGCCTCGATAACTCTTTTCATTCTATCACCAGACACTGATCCAGGACATATGGAATTCACGCGAACATTGAATTCACCAAGCTCTATTGCTAGAGATTTTGTCATTCCAATGATCGCCCACTTACTTGCAGCATAAGGAGTGCGAAGAGGGAAACCAAACAATCCTGCTGTGGAAGATAAATTAATTATAGATCCGCCATTATTTTTTTTAAGTAAAGGTATTGCACATTTTGTGTAATAAAAATGACTATTAATGTTAATGTCTATTGTTTCTTTCCAATCATTAATATTTAACTCTTCAAGTTTTCCTGTTGGACCGGCAATTCCAACATTATTTATAAGTGCGTCAATACTCTCAACCTTATCTTTTATTTTAGTATAATAATTTTCAACCTCTTGAGCATCATTAGTATTCACTCTATCTAAAAATAATTGTTTTTCATAAAGATTGTGTTTAGAAATTTTATCTAAAGCATCATTATTTTTGTCAGTTATGTATACAATAGCTCCATTTGACATACATGCCTGAGCAATTGACCAACCAATTCCATCAGCAGCAGCTGAAATGACAATTATTTTATTAAGAAGTTTTTTTAGTTTCATTATAGCTAGTTTTACTTAGTGAAATAGCCAATTCTTTTTCAGTAATATAGCCCATGGTATCGCCTTTTTTATCAACTACTACAATTATAGATCTGTCCTGAAGTACTCTTGGTAAAAACTCCTCAATATACGTATCAGCATCAACTTTATACGTTTCAGATAACTTAACTGCTGTACCATTAAATTTTTCAGGTTGAACCATAACTGTTCTTGCTCGGAGTACTTTTGCTCTATTTACATCCTTTACAAACGCAGCAACATAATCATCTGCAGGATTCATTATTATATCTTCAGGAGTTCCAACTTGCACAAGTCTCCCATGATTTAATATACCAATATGATCACCTAGCTTAAGAGATTCATCAAGATCATGCGTAATAAAAAATATTGTTTTTTTTAATTGACCTTGAAGTTCAAGTAATTGCTTTTGCATATCACTTCTAATTAATGGGTCTAGCGCACTAAAAGCTTCATCCATTAATAAAATCTTAGGGTTCGTGGCTAATGCGCGCGCGAGTCCTACTCTTTGTTGCATACCTCCTGATAATTGACTAGGATATTGATTTTCAAATCCTTGCAAACCAACAGATTCAATTTGAGCCATAGCTATTTCGTTTCTTTCTTGGAGTTCTTTACCCTGAATTTCAAGACCATAGGCTACATTTTGCATAACTGTTTTGTGAGGGAATAAGCCAAAGCGCTGAAAAACCATGCTCATTTCATGTTTTCGAAATTCAATTAGTTTTTTTTCGTTAAGTTGCATTACATTCGTTCCATCAACAATTATTTCACCATCGGTTGGATCAATTAATCTGTTTAAGTGGCGAATTAAAGTAGATTTCCCCGAACCAGATAAACCCATACATACAAAAGTCTCACCCTCTTCAACAGAAATAGAAACATTGTCTAATCCGACAGTATGCCCAGTTTCTTCTAATACTTCTTCTTTTGACGCTCCTTTTTTGACCATAGGAAGAACAGATAGAGGTTCTGTTCCAAAAATTTTATACACGTTGTTTACTTCTATCTTTGCCATTTTATTTAATGATTTTTCTTCTTTTTTGTAGGTTGAGTTCTTTCCTGAATTTTTTCTCCGTATGCTTGCGTTATTCTATCAAAGACTATGGCTAATAAAACAATTGCAAGACCTGCTTCTAATGAAGATCCAACATTTAATTGCTGCAAACCTAAAAGAACTTCATCACCAAGTCCTCTAGT
>Ga0315336_1005524_pt1 | contig 13731 bp, 16 predicted proteins | sample ASW5metaG_FD_204512 | JGI IMG/M metagenome (GOLD analysis project Ga0315336, IMG submission 204512) | Ammonia-oxidizing marine archaeal communities from Monterey Bay, California, United States - ASW #5 | ecosystem: Environmental > Aquatic > Marine > Intertidal zone | place: USA: California...
ATGCGGTCGCGTTTATTGTCGTCGTGCAGATAATTGAACTGGGCATCCTGCGACCCATCGACCGGCGGTTGGAGAGGTGGCGGTAATGACAAGCTTGTCACTTCATATTCGATCCAAAACCTTTCCGGGCCACAACGGGGAAGGCCCGCAGCATATTATGTCGGACCTTAAGTTCGATGTAGGCGACGCCGAATTTGTTTGCCTGGTTGGGCCATCGGGTTGCGGCAAGACAACGTTGCTCAACATCATTGCCGGGGTCGATGCGGAGTATGACGGCGCGGTTACGCGTACCGGCGACCGGCTAGGTTTTGTATTTCAAGAACCTCGTCTACTGCCCTGGCTGACAGTACGGGAAAATATCGAACTGGTGCTTCAGTCAGCCGACATCAACGATGCGGATGACATCGCCGGCGATCTACTGGACGCCATGAACTTGAAATCGGTTGCGCAGGCCTATCCCCGGCGCTTGTCGCTTGGTATGGGGCGCCGTGTGTCGCTCGCCCGTGCGTTGGCGGTCGAGCCGGACCTGTTACTACTGGACGAACCCTTTGTATCGCTCGACAAACCGACGGCCGAGCGATTGCGCGGTGTACTAATGGATAGTTGGCGGGCGCGAAGGATAAGTGTCCTTATGGTCACCCATGATCTGGACGAAGCGCTTCAACTTGCCGACCGGATTGTGTTTTTGTCCCGACAGCCGACCCACGCCTTGCTGGATTGGAAAGTGCCGACACCGCGGGCTGACTCAGCAACCGTCGATCAAATGCGACGCACTTTGCTGGATCAATACCCCGAGGTTTTGAGCGGCTTGGTAACCGTCAACACTGACGCTGATTAATCTAGAACCGCAAAGTCATGCCAACGTGGCCGCCCCGTTCTTCACCGGTAAAGTAGCGGTGGGTAGCCCGGAAGAAATCAGCCCTTTCGGCGTATTCTGTGTCCAGCAGATTTGTCACGCGCGCATGCACAACCACATTTTTGCAAAGCTCCCACTGTCCGCGCAAATTAAGCAGATTGTGGCCTGGGTATTTGTGCTGGTTTGATGCATCCGTGTAATAACGGCCCATGTGCACCCATGCGAGCTCGATCCTACCTTGATCATAGAGATTCCATCCCACCCGGGCATTGCCCAGGGTTCTGGGCGCCGTGTCCACATCGTCCCCGTCGGTGATCGCCTCGGTCATATTAATGCCGGGATTGACCGGACTACTGAAATTATAGGTGTGCTTCGCGTAAGTGAAATCGGCTCCAATGTCGAAGTGATCAAGGACCCGTCTGTACAGGGAGATCTCGACGCCCCGGTGACGGGTCTTGCCGTTGGATATGTTGAAGCCATCGACATTGCGGAAAAAGAAGTTCTCCTTGAGCATGTAAAATGCGGCTACGTCGTACGAAATCCCCCAGTATTCACCTCGCATTCCGATCTCGAGGCTGTCCAAAGTTTCCGAATCGGTCTGCCCCACAACTTGATTATTCTGAAGGCGGTACAAGTCAGTTGTTTGCGGCGCGCGCGTCCCACGGGCAAGGTTCAAATAGGCGCTGTGATCATCGTTCAGATGATGAACGACACCAACCTTGGGGCTAAAGTTATCGAACGTGTCCACGCGGTCCGGGGCCCGCAGGAACCGGCCGACGATGCCGCCCGTGGTGTTGTCCTCATAGTCGTAGCGCGTGTGCTCATAGCGCAATCCGACCGTAAGTCTTGTCTGCGGACCAAGTTGCCATTCCGTATGAAAATAAGGAGCCACCACCCACGCATCCACGTCGTAATCGTAGTGAGTGCCTTGGGTATACGTGCCGAAAACTGTCGGAATCTCCTGAACTTCGGACAAACTTCCCGTTGTGAATTCGAGATCCGTGCCGACAATGATCCGATGGCCGCCCTCCAGATCACGGTAGTAGGCGCTTTGAATTCCGCCACTTTTGTGCCCGTTTTTTTCGAGGGCTTGACTGGGCAGGAAATGCATCAAGAACTTCATTTCCGTAAAACGCAGATACGGCGTCAACGAGAACTGACTGTTCTCGTCGATCTTACGGTCCCAGCGCAAATGTGTACGGGCCGAGCGAACATCGCGAAAGGCATCTGGATTGGGATTGCCTTTTTTCAGTAAATCACTTTTGTACGCATTGAAGCCAGTGACGAAGCCAGCGGTTTCCTGATTAAGGTTCTGGCCCGACAAAACCATCCGCACATCGTCGCGCCCGCCGTTGTAGTCATAGCGCAAAGTTGTCTTCTGCTGGTCAAAGCCGGATGCAAACCGCCAGCCGCCGTCGTGAGTGCCATTAATGCTGACACGGTAGCCGTGGCGGCCGTGGGTGGCGCTGGTGGTGCCGTAGCCGTGATACAGGTCATGGGGACCCGCCGACCCGCCGAGCTCGTTGGTAAACTCTTGCGTAGGCGCGCGGCTCAATACATTAACCAAGCCATGGAGGGCGTTGGAGCCATAAAACGCGCCGCCGGGGCCGCGCACCACTTCTATGCCGCCCGCTTGTTCGGTATTGGCTTCAAAGAGACCATTGACGTTGGCAAAGCCAGCCGCACGTAATGAAATACCGTCTTCCATAAACAGAAAGGAACCCGCACCGGCGCCGCCGTTCAAGACCGGTGACCGGATAGCGGTCAGGTGTTCCTGTCCATTTCCCCGATGGATGCCAACACCGGGTGCACGATTAAGTGTCTCGGCGATATGATCATGGCGGACAAAATCGATATCGCTTGCGGTAAAGCGCGAAGTGTTCCCCGCCAGATCACGAAGGGGTTCGCCCTGGCGGGTTGTGGTGACCACCAACTCTTCAAATGGTCGTATCTTATCCGAAATGGCCTCATCATCAGCCGCTACGGGAGTCGATACCAATGCAACAGTCGCGAACACAATCCACGGGCAGCTGCCCAGTATGTAACTAGTTTTCATAACTCTCCCCTTAGCCCCCGCGCATAGATATCCCGGATCGGGTCCTCATTGCCAGCCCCAATTAGAGCCCGGTTTTCACTACTTTTTCTTGTGTTTTAATAGCGGTTTAAGTGGCTGATTGCTAACCGCCAAATAAATGGCCCGGCGAAATCCGATCCAGAATTTCAGGCTCGGCCGGTTGCACAAATGTCATATCAACCGCCTTTGCTAAGGCAGCAAGTTGGCCCGATGCAGATAACGTATCGATCGCGTCGTTGACCTGGGTCAGTAGTTCAGGGCGGCTTTCGAGACCAATGAACCCCATGTTAAACCCGAGGGAATGCCGGTAATTTGTCGCGCGCAGTTCGGTGTCGGGATGGTCCCGCCGATAGGCGTCAAACCGATGTAACTCGATCAACACGGCGTCAAATGCACCCTCTTCCATGCGCGAGAGAATACCGCTTTGAGGAACAACATGAATAACCCGGTTGGCCATATAGCCTGCCCGATACGCCATAAAGATGGTGTCCGTCAGCGTGCCTTGTTCGGCCCCCAGGCGAAGTCCGTTAAGGTCACTCAATGTTTCGATAATACGCCCCCGACCCTCGGCCCCGACGATAACCTGCAACGGTGCATGGTGATAAGGGCGGCTGGGCGCGATGACCCCAAGTTTCACAAACTTATGACGTTCTGCCGGATTAGCGCCCTCGTGGCCCGGCAGCGGCGCTGTTTCAGAAGCGGGTGCACCAAGTGCCCCGCCAAACATCGGGTAGCCGGCAACCAGATCGCACAAACCCGCCGACATCAAGGCATTGGCTTCCCGGTCGGGGAAGCTTTCTTCTTCGTTCTCGGATTCGAACCATTGAACTTTTAGATCTTTGCCCAGTGCCTGTGCTACCGCCTCTGCGACCCGCAGATCGAAGCCACCCTGTTTGGGGCCCCGCTTCCATGAGTAGGGGTCGCTGTTCTCCTCCAAGCAAACTTTGAGCGTGTCAGCGAACGCTGGCTCGGGCACAATCAGCGCAAAGAAAGTCAGCGCCCCAAATGCACTAACGAACAGTCGGGAAATCAACTTTTGCCTCCGGAGCGCACGTAGGCCCACAGGCTTTCCAGTTCGCCCGGGACAAGCATATCGCCCCAGGCCGGCATGTCTCCTTTGCCTTCGGTCACCGATTTTTGAAATCGGTCAAACTGATCGATCGGGAACTTACGCAGATCAAAACTGGAAATACCCGCGTTGACCATGTTGGGGCCATGGCATTGAGCACATAATTGCTTATAGGCGGTTTTGCCTTTGACCACTTCTGCGCTTTGATCACCACCTGCCAGGGCTGTCTGCGATGACAATACCGTTACAGCAACAATAACCAACCCCCCCCTCAACCACGTCCTATTCACAAACACCTCATAGAATTTGATCAAATTCATCGGCATCGGCCCTAAAAAATTGGAGCGGGTGAAGGGAATCGAACCCTCGTCGTAAGCTTGGGAAGCTTCTGCTCTGCCATTGAGCTACACCCGCCCGGTGCAAAAATCTTAAGGCGATACCGCCGCAATTGCCGGCCATAATATCGGCTCTATTCGGGGCTGCAAGGGAACAGTTGGATCATTGCCACATCGTCCATTTCCCATCATTTCCCTTTAAAACAGGCCGATTTATGCTGTTTTTCCCCTCGGGGCCTAGGCTCGACGAAATTTTTAGCACTTTCGGCCCCTAAGTGCTAATCCTTGCTGGTGAGCACAAAAAATGTGTGATATAGCACCGCTTCTGTTCGGAGCTGCGCCGGATTCGGGACTCGAAAGGTTGTCTTTCAAAGGCACCCAAGGGAACTGGAAGGATCGCTCCAAAACCAGGAATTAGTCTCAGGCCGGTGTGCTAGAACCCGCGATGGAATTTTCCACCTGATACTGGCTCGGCCGAAGAAACAAGAACTCAGTGCACCATTTTGGAGCACATTTTGAAGACCCAACAAGACACAAGTCCCAACAAGAATTTGGACATTGTGTGACGGAGGACATGACATGAAATTTCGACCGCTTCACGACCGCGTATTGGTGCGGCGCATTCAAGAAGAAGAAAAAACTGCTGGTGGCATCATCATCCCTGATACGGCCAAGGAAAAGCCGAGCGAAGGCGAAGTTGTTGCGGTTGGCCCAGGGAAACGGACCGAAAACGGCGAGCAGGTTGCTTTGGATGTTAAATCCGGTGACCGAGTGCTGTTTGGCAAATGGTCGGGCACTGAAGTGAAGCTCGAGGGCGAAGAACTTCTAATTATGGGCGAGGGCGACATCATGGGCGTCGTCACCGGGAACGGAAAAAGCAAGCGCAAATAAGCGCTGAGTGTGGAGGACATTGAAATATGCCTAAAGAAGTAAAATTTTCAGGTGCCGCGCGCTCGCGCATGCTGCGCGGCGTGGACATCCTGGCCAATGCAGTCAAAGTGACCTTAGGGCCCCGCGGCCGCAATGTGGTGCTGGATAAATCGTTTGGTGTTCCTCGGATCACGAAGGATGGTGTAACGGTCGCCAAGGAAATCGAACTGAAAGACAAGTTCGAGAACATGGGCGCCCAGATGGTCAAGGAAGTCGCGAGCAAAACCAGTGACGCGGCTGGCGATGGCACCACAACGGCGACTATTTTGGCCCAGTCAATCCTAGCCGGCGGCGCCAAAGCCGTTGCTGCCGGAATGAACCCCATGGACTTGAAACGTGGCGTCGACATGGCAGTGGATGCCGTGGTCAAGGACATCAAGTCTCGCTCGAAGAAAGTATCCACCAATGAGGAAATCGCTCAAGTCGGTACAATCTCGGCCAACGGCGAGGCCGAAATTGGCGAGATCCTGGCTGCTGCCATGGAGCGTGTGGGCAAGGAAGGGGTGATCTCGATCGAAGAAGCCAGTGGCCTCGAGACCGAGCTCGATGTGGTCGAAGGTATGCAATTTGATCGCGGTTATTTGTCGCCTTATTTCGCGACCAACACGGAAAAAATGATGGTCGAGATGGATGACCCGCTCATCCTGTTGCACGAAGCTAAATTGACCAACCTGCAAAGCTTGCTGCCAATCCTTGAAGCCGTGGTTCAGTCGGGCCGCGGATTGCTGATTATCGCCGAGGACGTGGAGGGTGAAGCCCTGGCAACCCTTGTGGTCAACAAGTTGCGCGGTGGCCTTAAGGTCGCGGCTATCAAGGCACCTGGTTTTGGTGACCGTCGTAAAGCCATGTTGCAAGACATGGCCATTCTTACCGGCGGCCAAGTGATTTCCGAGGACTTTGGTGTAAATCTGGAAAACATCTCACTCGATTTGCTGGGTACTGCCAAGCGGGTTGAAATCACCAAGGACGACACAGTCGTCGTTGGTGGCGCTGGTAAAAAGAAAGATATCAATGCCCGGTGCAGCCAGCTTCGATCCGAGATCGCGGCGACCGATTCCGATTACGACCGCGAAAATCTAGAACAGCGACTGGCCAAGATGTCAGGCGGTGTTGCCGTGATCGCCGTTGGTGGCGCCAGCGAAGTTGAGGTGAAAGAACGCAAAGATCGCGTTGACGATGCCATGCACGCAACCCGTGCCGCTGTCGAAGAAGGCGTAGTGCCTGGTGGTGGGGTGGCCCTGCTTTACGCAGGCCGGGTCCTCAGCAAGCTGAAGCCGGAAAACCATGACCAGCAGGTGGGTATTGACCTGATTGCCCGGGCGCTCCAAGCACCGGTTCGGCAGATTGCCGAAAACAGCGGCGTGGACGGCGCTGTGATCGCCGGTAAGCTTTTGGAAAGCAAAGACTTGAAGAAGGGCTATGATGCCCGTACCGGCGTTTATTGCAACATGGTCAAGGCAGGCATTATCGACCCTGCCAAGGTCGTACGCACGGCGCTCGAGGATGCTTCCTCAGTCGCTGGCCTTATGATCACCACCGAAGCCATGATTGCCGAAAAACCGGACGAGGGTGGCGAGCCCAGGTATCCGGCCGATTCGCCGGCAGCTCAACCGCCAGGGATGATGGGCGGATTCTAATCCAGGCATTCAGATGCTGGACAAATTCAAACCCCGCCGAGAAATCGGCGGGGTTTTTTGTCGACTAGGCCTTGAGCGAAAATAAGCCAGTGCTAGCTATTAACCCAGGCCGGCGATGGTATCTAATACAGCGTCAGGCTTCTCCAGAGTAACCATATGGCCAGCTTCGGGGATGCTGACCAAATCCGCACCCTCAATTTGGTTCTGGAAGGCTTTGCCGTATTCGGGAACGATCAGAGCATCTTCGTCTCCCCAAATCAAAACGGTTTTTGCCTTAATCCGGTAAAGGCGTTCTGAAAGTCCCCGTTCGGGGATCGGAAACAAAATTTTGCCTGCCATTCCGAACTGGCGGGCATTGGTAATAAGAAACTCTTTCAAGAATTCTTCATCGTCCAGATCGAGCCCCGCCGTCATCAGCTTGGTGCCCATCTCCACATCGTGAAACAATAGTGCCGGAAATTCGAATGGAAGCTTCGCGAAAATATCCGGGATCGGATGGTCATCGAGCCACAATCCCGCAGGCGCAATCAACGCAAGGCGATCGATAGCATGGGGGGCGGTTGCTGCCATTTCGGCCGCGATCATGCCACCCATGGAGTGGCCGACGACAATCGGCTTATCCAGGCCCAGAGTATCCATCACATCGAAGGTATGAAGGGTAAAGCCGAGCATGTCGCGAATATTTTCTTCGCCTTCGGAGTCTTCGTATCCCGGCAATACAGGAGCATAAACATGGTAGCGCTCGCTTAACTTGGCGACAAAGGGATCATCCGGAAACAGACCGCCCGCGCCGTGCAAAAATAGCAAGGTATCACCCGCGCCAGCTTCGTAAACGCGAATTTTGGTGCGCCCGCCCGCGACCTCAATCAACTTTGAATCCATTATTCAGCAGCCTCCCCACCTTGGCGTATTACCTGTTCAAACATTTTCTTTCATCGCAAGTATGCCACTCAGCAGAAAATCGCTTACAGTTTTCGCGACCAATCCCGGATCATCCTGGTCAGGATTATAGCCGGTGTAATTCCGTCGCACTCGATGAAACTCGAAATGACCAATAATCGAGCATGTGACTAAGCTCGCTAATAGCTCTGGGTCTCGACCGGTATCAAATTCCGCCATCATATCGACAATCTGCCCGAAAGGTCCCTGGAGCACACTTTTCGTGACAAATTCCAGGCGGGCGTCATCGCCATCAAGTAGTTCCCGATGCAACAATCGAGCAAAATTCTCGTCTGTCGAAAACAGGGTCACTGAAGCCGAGACTAACTCACGAAATCGCTGTTCGAGCGGCGCGTCAGCTTCTAAGCTTTCCGACATGCCGCTCATACGATCGCCTAATGCGTGCTCCATAGTAGCGGCATATAGGTCAGATTTATCCCGGAAATGGTTGTACAAGGCGCCTGGCGTTATGCCGGCTCCCTTTGCGATATCGCGCATGGAAACGCTAGAATAACCCACTCCCGCGAATAGATTTGCTGCCGAGGTCAGAATGGCCTCGCGCGTCTCAGATCCCCGTTGCATCTAATTCTACCTGCTCAATCTACACCCCGGCCTATGGCCATCCCCCCTGAGCGTCCCCGCTAGAACCCGAAAATTGACGATAACAACGCCGCTTCAGGCGCAGCAACTTATCATCCTTGATCTTGATTTGGCTATGGTCCTAAGCTCTTGCACTGTTTTCTTGTGCTAGACTGGTGAGCAAGGCAATTTGGGCCTGCCTGGATATGAAAGCCGAGATCAGTTGAATAGGTGGTGGAAAAACGAGCGGATCTGGCGAAGGGGTTAGCATGGTCTGTGGTTTTTCTTGTAGGGTGAGTAACTTATGCTGACCCGAGAGAATATTTTAAACGGCTACGTAAAAGAACTTTTCGCCCAGGGTGACGGAAAAACACCATTGCTTTCGGACGAGGAGATTGATGCGTCCTGCCGCGCGACTTTGTCCTCGGCACCGCCTGGCGATGTCTGGTTGTTCGGCTACGGATCACTTATTTGGAACCCAACCTTCCACTTTTTGGAAAAACGGATCGGCAAAGTCACCGGCTACCATCGGCGGTTCTGCCTGTGGACTCATTTGGGACGTGGCCGGCCGGATTGCCCTGGATTGCTGCTCGGCCTAGAACACGGCGGATCCTGTGGGGGGGTCGTATTTCGCATCGATGCCGACAAGGCCGATCACGAATGCCGTATCGTCTGGCATCGGGAAATGGTCAGTGGTTCCTATGTGCCCCGTTGGGTGGATGTACATACCGACGAGGGCGACGTTCGTGCGATCGCATTTATAATTAATCACGAACACATGCGTTACGCCGGGCGCCTCTCGGACGAGCAAGTCGCGGACTCGATTTCAAAAGCCGAAGGCGAAATGGGCAATTGCGCGGACTACCTTATAAACACCGCTGATCATTTGGAAGAATTAGGCATCCTGGATGCTCCACTCCGTCATTTGCGTCAGGAAGTTCAGCGCCTTCGTGCGCCTAAGGAAGAACCTCAGAAATAACTGGGCGCGACATTTAGTCTAGGCTGAGAGCGTCAATCAATTCCTGGCCCGGTGGTTCATCCATATCAACGCCCGTGGTTTCCATCAGCCGGGCCATCAACATGTAAAAGCCGACCGTCAATGTAACCTCGGTAACCTCTTGATCTGAGGTCATTTTTCTTGCCTCGGCCAACATATCGTCTGTGGGTTTGACGTCTGTCATAACTTGATCGGCCAAGGCCAGCACCACGGTTTCCGTGTCGTCAAAGCAAGGGCCGGAAATCTGTCCTGACTCCAATGCCGCGACTTGCTCAGGCGTGACACCATCCCGCAAGGCATGTGCCTTGTGGTGAACCCATTCATAATCAGATCTCGATGTGTGCGCCACATGCAGGATTACAAGCTCGCGCAGGATCGGTGACAATTTCTGTGCGGTTAGTATTTTGCTGCCCAGCTGAAGCATGGGAACGTAGCTCTCGCCCATATGCAAAAGAATACGAAAGATATTCACCGGGTCCGGCAAACTCTCATAGGCCGCCCGTGCACTGGGCACTGCGTCTTTAGGATCGAGATAGGGTAGTCGCGCCATTCTTGTTTCCGCCCCTAAGTTTTGTTTTTTTCATTAAGAGCTTCCAATACCTCAATGCCGCCCGGAGGGTCCACTTCAACGCCCGTCACTTCCATGATCCGCGCCATCAGCATGTAGAAGCCAATGGCGCAGGTAAGCTCCATGACCTCACGGTCGGATAATTTCTCCCGCAGATTCTGAAGCACAAGATCACTCGGTCGAACACTGTTCACCACCTGGTCGGTAAACGCGAGTACAAGTGCTTCAAGTTCGTCGAAGCAATTGTCTGTGCGCCGACCCTGATCCAGTGCAGTGATCTGATCTGGGGTTACACCCACATCTTTGGCAAATGCTACGTGCTGAACCCATTCGTACTCGGCGCCAGACAAACGGGCGACCCGCAAGATGGCCAGCTCCCGCAGTACTGGCGACAGATCTTGTGTGGTTAGAATTTTGCTGCCTAGTTTTAGTAACGCCGGACAACCTTCGTCCAAATGGCCGGTCATACGCAGAATGTTCAACGATACCGGCATGGACTCGAGAGTCTGTCGTGCAACTTCCGAGATCGAATCCATGTCGGGATACGGCATTCGAGGCATATCGGTTCCCCCCTGATAATTCCCTCTGATGCAATCCTAGCACGGCAATTGGTAAGGAGTAAGAAGTGCGGCTCGCGCAATAACTTGCAGCGACACCGGGAATGGGGACAATGCGGACAGCATTATAGAATTTCGCATCCAGGGAGAGACTCCATGACTTCAGCAAACGTAATCGAAACTGTCGGCGCTTCGACCGACGATGTGTGGCGGATCATCAGCGATTTTGGCGGCGTTGAACCGAACGAAATGATTGCCGGATGCACGGTCGAAGGTGAAGGCGTAGGTGCTGTTCGCACCATCGGCCTCAATGGCGGTGGCGAGGTTGTGGAGCGGCTGGAAAGTCAGGACGATGGCGCCCGTATTTTCAGCTATGCGATCATTAACCAAAGCCCGCTGCCAGTGAAAAATTATGTGTCGACCGTCAAGGTAACGGACGGCGACGACGGCGCGGCAACCGTCGATTGGTCGAGTACATTTGAAGCTGCCGGCGCTCCGGAAGCCGCCGTGATTGAATTGATCGAGGGCGTGTACAAAAGGGGCATCCAACGGGTCAGAAGCAAACTGGGCATCTAAAACGACGAGGGTTAAGCAGGCCAACGATGGCGGGGATCAACCTCAATCAGGACGCCTTCACACGCCTCGACAACGGCGAGGATTGGTTGTTCTATCAGGTTCCCCGCTTGGTCACGCATATCGATGATGCGGCAATTGAGGCCCTAAGGCATTGTTTTAAAAAATACCTTATGGAAGGTAATGATGTACTGGATCTCATGTCCAGCTGCGTTTCCCACTACCCGGACGAACTGAATTTCAGGTCGGTTACCGGCCTAGGTATGAACCGGGTCGAGCTTGACGCAAACCCGCGCTTGAACGTGCGGGTCATCCACGATCTCAACCACGACCCAATTCTTCCCTTCGAAGATCAAAGTTTCGATGCCTGCACATTAAGTGTTTCGGTTCAATATTTAACCCGGCCGATTGCGGTTTTCACGGAAATTGCCCGCGTCCTGCGCCCAGGCGCGCCTTGTGTTGTTAGTTATTCGAATCGCTGCTTTCCGGCCAAGGCGGTCGCCCTATGGCGCGAACTTGACGACCACGGGCACGGTGAAATTGTCCGCCATTACTTTGCCGGCGGCAGGGGATTTGATCCATCACAGGTGCTGGACATTTCGCCCGCACCAGGTGCGAGCGACCCTTTGTATGTTGTCATCGCGCGGCGTAGGGATGGCTGACCCCAGAGGACCTAAGTAATCATTCCAGGAGCGCCGAGATGTATCCGGGTAAAGCAAACGCCGCCGTATGAATCTGTGGAGTGTAGTAGCGTGTATCCATGTGTAGTGCTACGAAACGCGCTGCCAAAGTATCGACACTAAGTCGGCGAAGCGCCGGATCGTCTGTGGCCCACCCAAGGGTCATGACACCGCCCACATAGGTCGGTACGGAAACGGTGTAGAAGCCCACATCATCAAAAAGCGGTTTCAGGCGCTTCCACGTGGTTGCCAGTTCCGCGCTTTGAAAAAATGGAACACCGTTTTGGGTGACCAGAATGCCACCCGCGGTTAGGCAATGTTTGCATTCCCGATAGAAGTTTTCAGTAAACAGAATCTCGCCCGGCCCGATGGGATCGGTTGAATCAACAATGATCACATCAAATTTCTTGTCGGTTTCAGCAACGAACTTAAAGCCGTCCCCGATTGCCACTCGAGCACGTGAATCTTCAAAGGCACCTCTGCTCAAAGCAGGTAAATGTTGAGTACACAGATCGATAACAGTCCGGTCCAGCTCAACCAAGGTCGCCTGTTCAACCGGATGTCGTAAGACCTCGCGCAGCAATCCGCCATCACCGCCTCCGATGATCAGTACTTCTCGGGCAGCACCGTGCGCCAGCATGGGCACGTGGGCCAGCATCTCGTGATAGAAAAATTCGTCGCGTTCAGTGGTTTGAACAATGCCGTCCAGTGCAAGTACCCGGCCAAAAAAGGGGTTCTCAAAAATGATCAGGTGCTGATGATCGGTTTTCTGTTCGAAAATCACTCGAGTGACTTCGAGTCGCTGGTGATATCCCTCGTGCAGTGTCTCGTCGAACCAAGTCACCGTGTCCGGCCGCGCTCGTGTTCGCTCACCTTTGATTTCTCAGGCGCAAAGACCCGAATGAGAACCGGCAGGCAATGACGCGGGTCACAATCACCGCACATAAAAATATCCAGCGCAGCAAATTTTCGCTCGGGCCAAGTGTGAATACTGATATGCGATTCGGCCAGCACTGCCACGCCTGAGACCCCATCTGATTGGCCAAAATGATGAACGTAGGCATGCAGTACGGTTGCTCCAGCGGCTTCCGCCGCCTCTCTCAACGCCGCTTCAACAGTATCCGTGTCGGTCAGGTTGGATGCCCCCCACAAATCCACCAATAAGTGCGTGCCGGCAAAGCAAATACCATCGCGTTCAACGAAATAATCATCACTGGCCCGAACGGAGGAGTAACCGCCACCGGTTAAAAAATCCAGATTAGCGTCTGTCAAAACTTCATCCTCACTTCCCATAAAAGAGTAACTCCAACTCGACCCGATTAGAAAGTCCCCAGACTCTATTTTTGGGGCGCTAGGCTGAAACTTTGAGAGACTTCGATCCAGTAGCCGTCCGGATCAGTGCCCGTCACCGGTCTCTCTAGGCCAAACTGAGTGCAATACGTCGCCCGATAGCCTCCCGATTGTCGGACAAGTCCACCGTCTGACTTCTTAGTGTTGATCTTCAGAACCGACTGGCCGACTTGATAGCGGTATTGATCCAGGACGTCCTCCATTTCCGCATGAGCAGAAAATTGCAGCCCCACTGTGTCACGCCAAAAAGCTAGTTGAGCCGCCAGATCAGACGTGATTATTCGCAAGTCGATTTGAGGTTTGGAAAGCTGCATGGATGGAGAAAACCTTCGAAGTTATCGGGTTAGATTACACAGATCACCGATAAAAGAAAAAAGGGGCGGCCCCGAGGCCACCCCTTTCCACAATTTCCGCGGTTTACTGGCGGACGTCACATACCCATGCCGCCCATGCCACCCATACCGCCCATACCACCCATGCCGCCCATATCGGGCATGGCGGGAGGTCCACCTTTCTCAGGTTTGTCGGCAACCATGGCTTCCGTTGTGATTAGCAGTCCGGCAACCGAGGCCGCATCTTGCAACGCA
>Ga0315336_1005525_pt1 | contig 13730 bp, 14 predicted proteins | sample ASW5metaG_FD_204512 | JGI IMG/M metagenome (GOLD analysis project Ga0315336, IMG submission 204512) | Ammonia-oxidizing marine archaeal communities from Monterey Bay, California, United States - ASW #5 | ecosystem: Environmental > Aquatic > Marine > Intertidal zone | place: USA: California...
TTCCCTCAGCTTGTGGATAATCTGTTCGCTCGTGTATCGCTTCCTCGTCATTTCCTGCCTCCTTACACACACCCGAATCCTTCGATTCTCTCTCAAGATTCGGATTCGTTTTCAGGGGGCAGGTCAAAATGCTCGGTCGGAAAGTCAAACAAGACGTCGGATCGCGGCGAAGTCGTACGGTCATCAGCGCCCGACTCGGCCGAGGTCGGGCACAATCAGAAAGAGGTGAAAAAGGTGGGCTGCTCAAGCCCATCTCATCACAAATCGAAACCACTTCAGGACTTCGTCACTGATCGACAGGGCACGCCGACCCTTGTCGATCTCGTGGCAAGACAAAAACTAGGCTCTTCTGGGTTTCTAGTTGGTACGCGGGCCCAGCTGCTAGGCTTGCGGCATGCAAGACCGCGAGCTGTACCGCCAGGTTCTAGGCATCGAGAGTCCTTGGAAGGTCGAACACGTGGAGCTGCGCCGAGCCGACGGTGAAGTCCACGTCTTCCTCGAACACAACGAGCAAGAGCGCTGGCCCTGCCCGGAGTGCAACGTGGAGTGCACCCTCCACGATCATCAGTCCGAACGCCGTTGGCGTCATTTCGACACCTGCCAGTACCAAACGATTCTGCACGCTCGACCGCCGCGCAGCGATTGCGCCGAGCATGGACCGCGCATGGTGCGACTGCGGTAGGCCGAGGCTTCCCCTCGTTTCACTGCGCTGTTTGAACGTCATAGACGAAACTGTCCGTCCCGACAAATTGAAGGCAGGCGTATACACCAACGTCGGACGTGCCATCAAGACCTGCCCGACGACCACAAGGTTGTCGGCCAAGCTCTCGTTGACCCGCCCCTGTAGGGAGAAGAAGTCGAGACTCTGTCCGACGGAACCTTTCAGGGCGCTGGTCACGCTGAAACCAAACATACCGTCCACGCCTCGCGTCCCGGAGACGGGCATGATCGTGGGCAAGGCGAATGACGACGCTGGCGCCTGGAAGTCCGACTAATCGAGTGTTCCGTTCTGCCCCCCTCCGGAGGTACAGAAGCCTCAAGCTGAACGGGTTTCCTCTCGGCCAGGCCTGCCTTCTTCTTGGTATGTCCCGGGGGGCTCGAACGGCGGGGACGCCGCACAGGTATCATGGGCAGCGCGCCTTCTGATCGAGCAGACAGCCGGTCACGAGCCCGCAAGACCGCTACCATTCGAAACCGTTTCGATGACCGCCCTCAGCCTGCTCGACTACATGATCCTGGCGGGCTACCTCGCAGGCATCACTCTACTCGGAGCCAGCTACCGTTCCGGCCAGCGAAACGCGCGAGACTTCTTCCTGGCCGGCCGATCGATGAGCTGGTTCCCGATGGTGCTGAGCGTCATCGCCACGGACTTCTCGGCCATCAGCTTCTTGGGGGCGCCCGGCTACGTCATCGCCCACGACATCGTGATCGACATCCAAGTCCTCACTTTCATCTGGGTGCTACCTATATCGTTCTATCTTTTCGTCCGCCTCTTCCACGGAATGGAGCTGATCTCGGCCTACGAGTACCTCGAACGCCGTTTCAGTCTCCCCCTGCGCACGATCTGTAGCCTGCTTTTCATCTGCGTGCGCATGGGATGGATGGCGACCGCCCTCTACGCGACCAGCCTCGCTCTTGCCGCGGCCACTGCCCTGCCCTTCTGGGCCTGCGTGTCGATCATCGGTGGACTAACGTCCATCTACTCAAGTCTAGGCGGGATGCGGGCGGTGATCTGGACCGATGTTGCGCAGTTCTTCGTATTCATAGGCGCCATCATCGTCGTTGTCGCTACATCGACCAGCGCCGTTCCAGGGGGATTCGGCTCCATCTGGCGGACGGCCGCGGCAGCGGGGCACACTCGGATATTGAACTTCGAGGGCGGTTTTGAATCCATCACCACCCCGGCGGTCCTAATCGGGGGTACGTTTCTGGTGCTCATTTCCTATGGAGTCGACCAGGTCGTCATCCAGCGCTACCTGACTGCACAGGATCTACGCCAAATCAGGAAGGCCATGATGTTTCAGGTCTGCACCACACCGTTGGTCTTGGCGGCACTCGTCGTCATCGGTCTCTCCGTCTTCGGTTTCTACCAGCACTTCCCCGAACGAATTCCCGCCGGTCTCGAGCCAGACGAATGGTTCCCCCACTTCATCGTCAATGAACTACCCGTGGGAGTTTCAGGCCTCGTAATCGCGGGGCTTTTCGCTGCAACCATGTCGTCGATCAGCAGCGGCCTCAATAGCCTTACCGCCGCCTGCGTGATTGATTTCTACCGACGCTTTGGCGGCGCGACCCGCCACGCCGCGCAGTCGGACGTCGATCGCTATGAAGTCCGCCTCTCCCGCGTGCTCACCGTTGTTTGGGGATTCGCGGCAACAGGACTTGCGTTCGCAGTAGGCCAACTCGGCGTGATCGCGGTTATCTCGAAAACCCTTTCCGGCTTCTTCGGGGGCGTGCTGCTCGGGGTGTTCCTGCTCGGCATCTTAGTCACTCGCGCGAATGAACAGGGGGCATTGCTCGGGGCAGCGATCGGCTTCGCGACCATTTGCGCGGTGGGCCTCGCCACGCCGATCAATCTCTTCTGGTACGCTCCGATCGGATGCACGGCCACGTTCCTGGCCGGCGCGCTTGCAAGCACGCTATTTCGGTCTCCCGCGCCCGGGAAGATAGCGGGGCTGACCCTCCACTCCCCGGTGCATCGCCAAGCGTAGGATAGAACTGTATGATTTATCCCGTGAACAACGCGGCAGGCCTGCGAGACGAGTTGCTCTCGCAGGGATACTGCGTGATCGGGAACGTCATCCCGCGGCATGCGCTTGACCGGGTCCGCGAAGAAGTCCACAGGGATGTATGGGCTCACAGTGTTTTAGAACATCCCAAGGGCTACGTGCCCGGATTCCTTCGCTTCAATCAATCCCTGGCGCCCTACCTCGCGAAGACCGACGTGCTCGGTTTCGCGGAATCGCTCTTCGGCCCTCACGTGCGGATCTCCATGTTCACCGGCTCGGTCAATGCCCCCGGTCTGCCACGCGGCCCGCTCCACTCGGACTGGCCCTTCAACCAAAGGAGTCGGGCGCATATTCCGGCCCCTTACTCGGATCAGGTCCTCCACCTCGTCACCTTTTGGATGCTGACCGACTTCACGGTCGACAACGGTGCCACGATCGTCGTGCCAGGGAGCCACAAGAGGGACTCAAACCCCACCGCCGGCCACATCAACCCCGATCAGCCTCAGCCCGATGAAGCGCGTCTGGTCGGCTCGGCCGGCAGCGTCGCCGTTGTAGACGCCCGTGTGTGGCACGCTGAAGCGCCGAATCAGAGCGATCAGGACCGCGTAGCCGTCATCGCACGCTATGCCCCCTGGTGGTTGAATCTCGATCCGCTTCGGCCCGGCACCATTGACCACGAGGACATCGTCGAACGCAACAATGGCAGCGACTCTCGCGTGCCGCCGCTTCCCCAGAACGTTTACGAGCGGCTGCCCGCCGCGACCCAATCTCTTTTCAAGCATTCCGTCGCTTGGGATACACCTTCACCTCGATAAGCAAAAGGAAATCTCAATTGGAAACCAGAACCCTCGGCTCAACCGGTTTGCAAGTCGGACGTATCAGCCTCGGCTGCACCACATTCGGACGCGAGATCGACGAAGCCACGTGCTTCGCCATCATGGATCACGCCCTCGCAAACGGGATCACGCTATTCGATACCGCCGAAGCCTACGGGGCCGCCGAAGCGAAAGACTACCGCAAGAAGTATCTCGGCGTCGAAGATGACCGCGAGGTTAGCAGTGAGGCTCACTCATCCGAGAAGGTCGTGGGCCGATGGCTCGCCGCGCGCAACTGCCGCGATCAGGTCACGATCTGCACCAAGGTCACGACCAACCACACACGGGACCATGTCCCGGAAGCTCTCGACGCCAGTCTCGAACGTCTGCGGACGGACTACGTGGACGTCTACATGTATCACAGCTTCGACGCCCAGACACCGGTCGAGGAACGCGTCGCCGCTTTGGACCAGGTCGTGCAATCCGGCAAGGCCCGTCATGCTGGCTGTAGCAACTACGATGAGGTGCAACTTCGTGAGTCTCTGCGAACCGCCACAACTCTGGGCGCATACACGTTCGAGGTGATCGAGCCGAACTACAACCTCGTCGTACGGGACATCGAGTCCGAACTACTCCCGCTCTGCCAGCAGAACAACATCGGCGTGATGAGCTATAGCCCGCTCGGCGCCGGCTTCCTCACCGGGAAATACACGCCAAACCGCGACGCTCTACCCGAACGCACGCGTTTCCATGTAATCCCGGGTCACGCGGACATCTACTTCAGCGAGAAGAACTTCGAAACGGTCGACAGGCTGCACGCCTTTGCCGAGCGCGTTGGTGTCCCGGCTTTGCGTTTAGCCATCGGCTGGGCGCTCAAAAACCCTACCGTCGATACCGTGCTAGCGGGAGCCCGCTCCCCGACCCACCTCGATAACGCCATCGCCGCCGAAACCATGGACTTCCCCGATGACTGGTATGCGGAAATGTGCGGTTGGTGAAACGCAGCATCTCAGGCGCCTGGAGCCAAGTCAGGCGTAGTTCTATACGTTTCCGGCTGGAACGGACGCCCCGTTCCGCGGAATCGTGTAGAGAGTCTGCGTCGGGAAAGCGAACTCGAGGCCGGCCGCCGCAAAGCGTTTGAGAATCTCCATGTTGACTTCGGTCTGGCTGTCCAGGATATCCGCGCCCTCCTTGATGTAGTAGGTAAACGTGATGTTCATCGAGAAGTCGCCAAAGCCGGTGAAGCCGGATGACACGTTCTCTTCGAGCTGATCGTTCTCGGCAACAATCTGGCGTAGAATCTCAAGACCTTTGTCCATACCCTCCGCCGTCGTGTCGTAAGTCAAGCCCAACGTCAGGGAAATCTTTCGGGAGGGCTCCGCACTGACATTCTCAACGGCCGAGTCCGAAAAGGTGGAGTTGGGGATCGTCACCAGCGTTCCGGCTGAGGTGCGCAGGTGGGTACTGCGGATTCCAATCTCATCCACAACACCGTCGTAACTGCCGACCTTGACGCGGTCCTGAATGGTGAACGGCCTGTCGGTGAAGATCGTGAAGCCTCCGAACATGTTGGCCACGGTGTCGCGGGCAGCCATTGCCAACGCCAAGCCTCCGATACCCAACCCGGCCAGGACAGCGCCGACCTCGTAGCCCGCATTGTTGAGAGCGACGATGAGACCGATAGCCCACACCGAGATATTCACTCCCTTGCGCACGATGGGAAGAACTTGATCGTCCAGCGTGCTTTCGGACTTCTCGGCGAGCGGAGCAAGGTAGTGTGTGAACAGTGCGTTCAGCAACCGCGCGATAAGCCAAGTGACGCTCAGGATGATCAGAGCCTGGACGGCTCCCCCGAACCACTCATGCGCAGCCTCGGGAAGATTCAAACGACTAATGCCGTACCAGATTCCCCACACACAGACCGCGAAGACGATCGGTTCTTCCACCATGTCTATAATGATGTCGTCGAGCAAGGTTTTTGTCTTCGAAGTGAGCGAGCGCACTGATTTCGAACAGATCAAGTAGAGCACCTTGCCGACTACGAGTGCGGCGACGATGATCCCCAAGGTCGTACCCCAGTCGGCCACGGTGTTGCCGTAGTACGTTTGCGTCAGAATCCCCTCACCCATTTTTTCTCTCCTCGAAAAGTGCCCTCAACCTGTCTTTCAAGCATCGAACCTCAGGCCGGTATCGATCGTGCGGCAGCGATTCTAGCACGCCCGGTAGTGCGATCTACGTTTCCAAGTAGTAAGTAGTAGTACCAAAACCTCATGATGTCTCGAACGGCCGTCAACCGAGGAAGCTAGCCGCGACAACGCCGTGCGAGCGCATACACCTACAAGCCACCGAACGGTATAACCGATCTACATCATTGTATCTACGTCACTTACACGCGCAAGACCACGACAACGAACGGCGCCGACACTCCTCTCAACATGACCAGGCGTTGACAGTTGGTACGCGACATATGCCCCATGGTCGAAATTAAGGTCTTCCTAAGGTGTCTCACTCAGGCGCTAAATATACCTTTCGTCCCATTCCAATTGGAGGAACGCAGACCGACAATATATACGACCCTCACGGAAGAACGCACATTATCGACGAACACAGTCAAACATGGCCTTCTCGCTCATACTCTTCCTGCTCGTGATCGTGATGGGGTTGTGCCTCGCCTGCTGGCTTGCCCTCCGCACAAGCGAGACGAGCGTTTTGCCCAACAGCAAGACCCTCCAAGCGGAAGCGGACCATCTAGAACGATATCAAGTTCTATGTCGGCTATTCGACCAAAATGACGAGACCCTGGTTAGAGCGAACCTTGATGTTCTCGGCCACTCCGCCGTTCACGAGTTGGGCAAGACGCGCCGCCAGATCATGCGAATGTATCTCTGCGAACTCCGCGGCGACTTTTCGCGGTTCTGGTCTCTATGCCGGTTGCTTGCACCCTACTCCCCTGACCCTCAGTTCGCCACCATGCTGTTCGGACAGTTCTTTTTGTTCCACGGCTCGCTTGCCCTATTGTGGGCAAGAACATACACCGGTTCGATGAGCTTTGAATCGGTTCAGTTCGGTGCTCTGATCGACGCTATCCAGAAACTTCGCGGCGCGGCCCAGTCCGCCGTCGAAGGCGCAGAGCAGTTCGCGCTCGATACACCAGCCGCCTAAGCCCGCCTTACCAGCTCGAATCTTCCACGCCTCTTCCACCGGATTGCATCGACGGCAATCGGGAACCCTCATTGATGGTGGTAGACTGTTCGGCGCTATGAAGCATCTCGCCGCCATCCTCTTCGCCTTCTCTGCCTCAGTCGCCGCACAGACCCCCTTTGACGCTCCCCTGTCGAAGGATCACCCCGTGCCGGATCAAACCCGAGGTAATCGGCAGTCCTACTCCGCCCTCAAGCAAGTACTCGACCGTGGACGCGCCGCCGTCACCGACGCACAGATCGAGGAGCTCAAGAAACACCAGCTCGAAGGTCTCTGGGGCGCCATGGGAGAATATCGCGAAACGAACTACGTTCGGGGATTCAAGTCCACCCGGCCGGGAGAGCGGCTCGTCGGGCGCGCTCTTACGATGCGGTTTCTGCCAAGCCGGCCCGATCTTGTCGAGGCCTCACAAACGCTTGCGGAAGAATCCGGCTGGGACCGGCGTTTCTACATCAGAGCTGGTGAGGAAGCGAATCCCAACGACGTGGTTGTGGTTGACCTCGGCGGAACCGGCGGCGGCAACTACTTTGGCGACGTAACGGCTCTCGGCATCAAGATGCGGGGCGCGGCCGGTGTCATCATCGACGGCGGCACGCGCGACCTTGCCGAACTCAGTGGCGATCAATTCGCCGGTTTCCCTGTCTTCGCGCGCTTCTTCGATATTCACGGCAACACATGGGTCGGCACCGAGTGGAACGTGCCGATCCGAGTCGGCGAAGTAGCCGTAGTGCCCGGAGATATCGTTGTGGCCGACGAGGGCGGCATTCTGTTCATTCCACCGCAGTTGGTCGCTGAGGTCCTCAAGACCGCCAATGCCCGCCTGGCGCAGGAAGACTATGAGCGTGACCTCATCGAGCAACAGAAGTACCGCATCCGCGACGTGTATCCGCTGCACCCGAAGCTCAGAGAAGAATTCGAAAAATCGTGCGACAGGTAAGCCCGGAAGGGGCGAGATCCTGAAGTCACAAGGCCGGTCTTGCTACCGTAAGTCCGGCCAGGCCCCGGGCATCCGGTCACCAGAATCGAATGAATTTCGACCGGCGTCAACTACTCACTCTCGCGGGGAGCACGTACTTCGCTGGATCCGGGGCCCTGTCACTCAAAGGAGGCCCGGTGGCCGACTCGAAGAACAACTGGAAGACTGCGCTCGTACTCGACGAAGGGCGCGAGCCGGTCTCCGGCAGCACCGACGCGCTCGCCGCGGCGATCGGGAGGGGCGCGGACCTGCGGATCTACACCGAGTTCCGCCACAACGAACACATCGATACGCCATCAGATAACCCCGAGCTCATCCAGGAAGTTGCCGATTTCCGGGTCACCTATCTACTGGAGCGCCGCTGGGCGGCCGGCATCATGAGCCTCCGCCAACCGGTGGACCTGCCCGACGCCTTCGGCCCCCGCCCGTCGATGTCGTTTTTACTCCACAACCAGAACGGCCAACAAGCCATCGTCCGGCCACCGGAACACCTGGGCCCTCGCCGGTCGGTGACCACAGCCGGATGCCCAAGTATCACCAGCACGATAACTGGGACGGTGCCACCAACGCTCCGAGCAGCAACTTTGTCTACGACTTCAAAACCTACCGCTTCTACGTCTCCGACGACTGGGAAGAGGTTCTCAGCCACACCGCCAACGGCGAGATCGTATCGGGTTCCGTCGACGCCCTGGCCGAGCAGTTCGCCCGCGGACGCGAATTCAAGGTGGGCATCCAAGGCCTTTGCGCCGACCTCGCCGACGATCCTGCCGCCGCACCGGCCCACGAGATCTTCGCGCACGTTGGCCCCGGCTACTACTACACCAAGCGCAAGCTGTTTTTCGCCGAGACGCATCCACTCGTGCGCGTACGGCCCTCCATTCCCCTGGCGTACGGCAGCCGTGGCTGGGACTTCGGGTGCCTCATGCCGCGCACCGACGGCTTCGTCGCCCGTTGGCTGGTTGACCCCTACACTCTGAAGTTTCGAAAGAGTGAAGACCGCTACGCCATGCGGTGGTTTGTCCGATAGAGCCTCAACCCGCCATGCCCGGCGCTATGGACCTACGAATTCAGCTTGAATTGCCAGGCGGAACGGATCGCGGACTCCAGGTCATGCCGGGGCCGCCAGCCGAGTTTACTCTGGATTAACGTTGGATCGGCAACGAGTTCAGGGGGATCCCCAGCACGGCGAGGAGAGGCGACCTCGGGAATCTCCCGGCCCGTGACTCGTCTTGCGGTGTCGATCACTTCGCGCACCGAATGCCCTCGACCGGTCCCGAGGTTATAGCAACCACTTAGCTCCTTCTTGGCTTCCAACGCAGCGATATGGGCGTCGGCCAAGTCTTCAACGTGAATGTAATCGCGGACGCAGGTACCGTCGGGAGTAGGGTAGTCATCGCCGAATACCTGAATCGCGTCACGTTCCCCCGCCGCCGCTTCCAGCACGAGCGGGATCAGATGTGTCTCCGGATCGTGCCTCTCACCGCGTTCGGGCGTCGCACCGCAGGCGTTGAAATAGCGCAAGGCAAAGTACCCCATGCCGTGGATCTCGTGGTGCCAGTGCAAGGCCCGCTCGAAAGCAAGCTTGCTCTCCCCATAGGGGTTGATGGGGTGCTTCGGTGCGGTCTCGGCGATCGGCGACGGGTTGCGATCCCCAAAGACGGCGCATGTGGACGAGAAGACGAATCGCTCGACGCCCGCGGCGTGTGCTTCATCCAGCAACACCAGCGGCGCCGCCAGATTATTGCGGAAATACAGGCCGGAGTCACTCATGGATTCGTTCACGAGCGCGAAGGCGGCAAAGTGCATGATGCCTCGCACGCGATACTCTCGGAAAACCGCCTGGAGCTGCTCGCGATCACCGATATCCCCTTCGACGAACGTAGCCGCCCCGGGAACGGCATCCCGATGTCCACGCGAAAGGTTGTCGTAGACGAGTACATCTTCGCCACGATCAAGCAGTTTTTGGGCTGTGATGGCTCCGATATAGCCGGCGCCGCCTGTGACGAGAATCAAGTAGCTGCCTCCTGACCGGCCGGACCGCCGGTTCAGACTCATTCTGCTTAAGGACTCTGGCTGGTGACCTTCTGCGTAACGCGGTGCAGTGCGACGACCGACGCACTGCACTCCGAGGAAATCGAGAGCACCTGTATCGAACGAATGGGGAAAGTAATGGCGCGCCCGGCGTGATTCGAACACGCGACCTTCTGCTCCGGAGGCAGACACTCTATCCAGCCTGTTAACCCCTAACCCATTGTAAACACAGCTCGTCTGGTTGGACAACCTCACGAAAACCGGCTGATTATTGGAACCCCTTAATGGAACCCCGAACCGATCGTCCCGACGGGGGGGCAGTCCTGACAGTAGAATACAGACCATGGTCAAGTCTGAGGGGATGGGCCAGTACGAGCGGCGGCTTGCAGAACACGAGAGGCGTATCGAGCAACACAAGTTTGCCAGCCTTGTGGAGAGCCTTGCGGAGTCCGAGACGATTTGGTGCGAAACTGCACCGCTAATGACGGAGGCCGAACGAGCAGAGATCGACCAGATGAGGCTTCGTGCCCACCAAAAGGGTGCCGAACTGCTGGCTGAGCATGGCCAGCCGGTTCCTGGCAATGACCCGCGCCGAGTCAACTAGGTTCCCGGACTAGCCGTGAATCTTGACCGCACGCTGATCGACATCAGCCTGGAATCCGAGCATTGCGTCACGCCAACGCTGACCCTGTCCGGCAGGGATGAAGCCGATCTCTCTGTAATCATCCCAGTGGCGGTGAGGACCTTCTCCGACGTTACCGACCTCATGTTGTAAGCTACAGCGCATGGACTCCGAGGGCTCAGGCTTCCCCGCTAACTCGCCCCGCTGTCTTGCAACGACTCGCACAGGATCACCCTGCCAGGCCCCTGCAATGCAGAATGGCTTTTGTCGGGTGCATGGCGGAGAGAACACCACTCCCAAGACGCCCAACGGCGTGGCAGATCAGAAAGGCAACGCTGAGGATGCCGGGTCGGTCTGGAAGTCCAACCATGATGTTCATTCTCGGTCTCTCGGGTCCTCAGTCACAGCGTGGCGGGACTCGGTAGAAACGATTCTTGTGCAAGTAGCTCTGGTCCTCGGACTTGCTGCATTCTTAGTTCCCGCCGCCTGCTTGTTAGGGGATCTTCTACTTTGGCTCAAGTCGGGACAGGATGGGGGTATTTTTCGGGGGATTGGCTGGGCTACTATCGGGGAATTATTAGTGGCAGCTAACGTCGATTTGTCAGCAGTCTATTCGCCGACAGACTGGATCGGTGTGGCTGAGATGATCGTCTGGTTACTGGAAAGACCATGGCCTCTGGCTGCAATCCTGTCCTCCGCAGTAATCGGTTACATAGGTTCTAGGGTTGGTGATACAGAAACGAGCTGCTGAATGAAGGTGTTGCGCCGTTGCACTCCAAATAGGGGGTACAGGGGATGGCCGTTTTCACCCTCTCCAGGCCCCTCTGACCCTACCCCATAAACCTCACGCAACAGCGCAACAGTTGTGCTCATACGTGACATTCGTCTGGGAACGGAACTTGTGAAGGCATATCGTTGTACCTCTCTTGTCCGACGTGTACACTGCCGTACTGAGGAGACACCAAGTGGAATGCATCTGGACTGAGCGAGGACTTCACATGCGGGTCGGCTACCGCAAGGAGGCACATCTTGAGGCAGCGATCTTGCGGGTCGCCGATGATCTGTTTGGTCCCAATCGCATCTACCTTGACGTCAAGAAGAAGATTGGGGCAAAGGGCGGGAAGCGGAACATTCCAGACGGCTACCTCATCGATCTCAGCGGCAACAAGCCACGCCTCTACGTGGTCGAGAACGAACTGGCCGCTCACGATCCGCTGCGCCACATAGCAGTGCAGATTCTGCAGTTTTCGCTCTCATTTGAAGCGGAACCCCGTACTGTCAAGAAGATCCTACTTGACGCTCTCCATTCGCAGCCAAAGTCACGGAAACGATGCGAGGAGTACGCGGAGAGCAACGAGTTTCGTAACCTGGATCACCTCCTTGAGTGGCTCGTTTTCGAGGGGCCATTTACCGCACTGGTCATCATCGATGAGATCCCTGAGGATCTTGAGAGCGTTCTTGCTCGCGAGTTTCAGTTCGGCGTCGAGGTGCTTCAGCTGTCTCGATATCAAAACGCTGAGGGTGAGACCCTCTTTCACTTCGAGCCGTTCCTAGCTGATCTGAGCCAGGCGGCTACTCCAGAAGGGCCTCGTCCCGAAAGTCGCAACACAGCCACTTCGTCAATCGACATCGACACTGTCGTCGTTCCCGCTCGCGAGGACGGATTCCAGGAAGTTTTCCTCGGCGAGGATCGTTGGTACGCGGTCAGAATACACGGTTCGATGCGCCCGCAGATCAAGTACGTGGCAGTCTACAGGGTGGCCCCGATCTCGGCTATTACTCATATAGCACCTGTGAAATCGATCGAGCCGTGGAAGGACACTGGCAAGTTTGTCATTAACTTTGCTGAGCCAGCCCGTGAGTGTGGGGCGATTCCTGTAGTGAAGAGAGGTAGAACTAAGCACCTCCAAAGTCTCCGCTATACCACGCGTGCCAAACTCGAAGGCGCAAAGTCGCTGGATGATGTTTGGTAGGCGCGAGTCTGGTTCCGCGAATGAGGGGCTTTCAGGTCCGGTCGGTACCCTGACGATCTCCCATCGGGTCTGCGCTCCCTTACATAGTACTTAGGAGGAATAGACAATGCATACCACCATAGTCGGCGGCGCCATGCTGCCCCATGCGCCGCAGTTCTTTACCCTGCCCGACACCGAGGACAAGGATACCGTGGCCCGTGTCAAGAAGGTAGCCCAGGAGATCGGCGACAAACTGAAGGCGCTGGAGCCGGATCTCTGGATCATCTTCGCCAATGACCATGCCGATCAGTTTTTCCTTAATGCGGCGCCGCCCTTTACCCTCCACGTGGGCGGCGAAGCGTCGGGTGCGTTCGCCGGCCACGATTTCCACTGGAAGGTCCCGGGCGAGATCGCGTTGGAGCTGGTGCGCCGGCTCTACCGTCAGGGTTTCGATCCGGCCTTCACCAGTACGGCGCACATCGATTATGCCATCGGCATTCCCCTGACCCATCTAGGGGTGACGGCGCCGGTGCTGCCGATCTACGTCAACGCCTATCTGCCGCCGCAGCCGACCCCGGAGCGCTGCCATGCCTTCGGTCAGGCGCTGGCCCTCTCTGTTACGGCGATGGGTTTGCGCACGGTCGTGCTGGCGAGCGGCGGCATGTCGCACTTCCCCGGCACCGAGCGCTATTCCAAACCGGATCTGGCCTGGGACGAGAAAGTGCTGGCCAGAATAGCCGAAGGCAACCTCAAGTCGCTGGCCGGTTACGACGAAGCCGAACTCGACGAGGCTGGCAATATCGAACTTCGATGCTGGGCTTGCGCCGCCGGCATGCTTGGCGAGCGCAAGCCGGACGTGGTCTCCATGGAGCCCAGCTGGCACCACAATTACGCTTCTCTTGGCTGGTTCGATTTGAAAGAGCCGGAATCGCAATCCCATTATCCGTCGATCAAACCGGAACTGGTGGCGCTGACGTCGGCGCTGCACGGGCTGGCGCAAGATGCCCAAAAGCGCGCCGAGTATCAGGACAACCCGGAAGCCTATGCGGACGCGTTCGACCTGACGCCGGACCATCGTTCCGCCCTGATCCAGTTGGACGTATCCGCCCTGGTGGTCATGGGCGTCCATCCCCTGGTGCCATTCCTCGCGCGGATGCATCTCGACCGTGAAGGACAAAAATCATGACCGCGAAAAAGACCAAACCCCTGGCGGCCTGGATCGGGGGCCGGCCGTCGGAAGATGCTGCCGGACCGGTCATCGAGCTTGTCTCGCCGGTCGATGGCGGACCGGCTGGCGTGATAGCGAAAACCGGTGAGGCCGGGGTGTCCGCGGCCGTGGAAAACGCCCGCCAGGCTTTCCAGGAAAATCGCCGGGCGACGGCGGCGGCCCGCTCCGGGTGGCTC
>Ga0315336_1005527_pt1 | contig 13728 bp, 13 predicted proteins | sample ASW5metaG_FD_204512 | JGI IMG/M metagenome (GOLD analysis project Ga0315336, IMG submission 204512) | Ammonia-oxidizing marine archaeal communities from Monterey Bay, California, United States - ASW #5 | ecosystem: Environmental > Aquatic > Marine > Intertidal zone | place: USA: California...
CGCGGCACAATTTCAGGGCAATCTGCGCTCTGCTTGTGCATCATATGGCGAGCAGGAGATGCTCCGGGTCGCCAAGCAAGAGTTTGGCGACAACGCTCAAGCCAGCGCGCAGTTCCCCCTCGGTGGTCGATCCGAGCGAGATCCGTACTGCCGGATGCCAGGATGTATCGGAGATACGGAATGAGGTACCCGGCGCGATCGCCACTCCGCGCAGGCGCGCCTGCGCGACGAAACTTTCCTCGGCGCGATCGCCCGGCAATTCGAGCCAGAGATGCAGGCCGTCGCGGTGGACACGGTAATCGACGCCCGCAAGCACCTCTGCCGCTATCTCCTGGCGCCGCCTCAATGCCGACCGCTGCCAGTTCACCAATTCCAAAGCCGTGCCGTCGTTCACCCAGTGGGTAGCGATTTCCGCCACCATCGGCGTCGCCATCCAGTTCGAGACGAGATGACGATTGGCGACGGCCGCGACATAGCGGTCGGGCACCGCGAGATAGCCGATGCGCAAGCCCGGCACGGTGATTTTGGTGAATGAGGTGACGTATAGCGTCCTTTCAGGCGCGAAGGCGGCGACCGCCGGCGCCCGGTCCTGAACCAGCGGCCCAAGCACGTCGTTCTCGATGATGGCGATGTCGTGCTTGCGCGCAACTGCAGCGATCTGCTCGCGGCGTTGGGCGTCCATCAAGGTCGCCGTCGGGTTGATCACCGAAGGCTGGACGAAGACGGCGCGGATGTCCGCGAGCCGGCAGGCATCGTCGAGAGCCTCCGGGATCAAACCGTTTCCGTCGATCGGCAGGCCCTCAAGGTTGAAGCCGAGATAGCGGGCAAGCGGGATAAGCGTATGATGGCCGATGGCCTCGGTGGCGACCGTCGACCCGGGGGGCGCGACGCTCATCAGCGCAACTGTCATGCCAGCGGTGGCGCCATTGGTGACACTGATATTCTGCGGCGATACTTCGAGCCCGCAAAGCTTCAGCCACTCGACCGCGATCGCGCGATGACGGGGAAACACCATGTTCGGCCGGAAGGACAGCGCTGAACTGGCCGGCAAGTTCTCGGCCAGCCAGCCCAACCCCTGCTTGAGCTTGTCCAGATGCATCGGCTCGCAGACCGGCTTCAGGATGGAGAGGTCGATGACTTCGCCCAGACGCTCCGGAATGTAAGGCGGCTCCGGCTCGCGGCGCTGGGTCTGCACGAAGCTGCCACGGCCGACCTCCCCTGAAATCAGCCCACGGCGGATCAGTTCCTCATAGGCGCGGCTGACTGTCTGAACCGAAAGTTTGAGATCGTCCGCCAGCCTGCGATGCGTCGGCAGCCGCGTGCCATTCGCAAGCCGACCGTCATGGATGGCGCGGGCGAACTGGTCGGCCAGCGAGAGATAGGCCGGACGGCGGATGAGTGCGGGATCTGGCTGCCACAATGTCATGACATATTAGAGATCGAAATCAGTGCAATTGACAATCGAAATAATGCATCGTCATGGTGTCGGGGACGAAAGGCGGATACCGCATGGCGGCAGCGAAACTCGACCCGATCGACCTCAGGATTCTCGACGCCATCCAGCGCGACGGGCGGATCACCAAGCTGGCGCTGGCCGAGAAGGTCGGCCTGTCGCCGACGCCTTGCTGGATGCGGCTGCGCAAATTGGAAAAGGCCGGCATCGTCTCCGGTTACCACGCTTCGATCGCCATGCGCTCGATCGCCCCGGTGGCGACGGTGCTCATGGAGGTGACCCTGGCCAACCACCGCCAGGCAGACTTCGACCGGTTCGAGCGCGTCGTTCGCGATGTCCCGGAGATCGTCGCTTGCTGGTCGGTGGGCGGCGGCGTCGACTACGTGCTGAAGGTGATGGCGCGCGACATCGATGCCTATCAGCGGCTGGTCGATGGCCTGCTCGGACGCGAGATCGGCATCGACCGCTACTTCACCTATATCGTCACCAAGACGGTCAAGGACGCGACCGTGCTGCCAGTGGCCGACCTGTTGGCAGGACAATCGTAGAATAGAGAGATTGTCTGGGCAGTCGGTCCAATAGAGACAGTATCTCTCTCTGGACCTGACGAAACAGCCTCTCCGTCTCGATCGCGCGACTAGTCTCCCCACATCGCCACGGCACCGGGAGACCCGACTGATGTCCGCGCATTTTGCCCGCACCAACCACCATGAAGCGCTCGACCGGCTCGCCGATCGCCGGTTGCTGCGCGCGCTCGCCTATGTCGATGGCCACTGGACGGCAAGCGATGCGGCGGCAACCTTTGAGGTCACCGATCCGGCCACGGGCGCCACCGTCGCCTTCGTGGCGGCGCTTGATGCCGCCCAAACGACGAAGGCGATTAACGCTGCTTCCCGGGCGTTTTCCGCCTGGCGGGCACTGCTGCCGCAGGAGCGCGCGAAAATCTTGCGAAAATGGTTTGAGCTGATCGTCGCCGCCAAGGACGATCTGGCGCTGCTGATGACGTTGGAACAAGGCAAGCCGCTGAAGGAATCGCTGGGCGAGATCGACTACGCCGCCTCGTTCGTCGAGTGGTATGGCGAGGAAGCGAAGCGCCTCAACGCCGAAAGCATCACCAGCCATCTGTCGAATGCCGAGATGTCGGTGCGCCGCGAGCCGCTTGGCGTGGTCGGGGTCGTCACACCCTGGAATTTTCCGTCGGCCATGCTCACGCGCAAGGCCGCCGCCGCGCTTGCCGCCGGCTGCACGGTGGTGGCGCATCCCTCGTCGGAAACGCCGCTGTCCGCGCTGGCACTGGCCGAGCTCGGTGAGCGCGCCGGGCTGCCGGCCGGCGTCTTCAACGTCGTCACCGGCGATGCGCACACCATCGTCGGCGTGATGTGCGCCGATGCGCGCGTGCGCGCCATGAGCTTCACCGGCTCGACCGAAGTCGGCCGACTGATTGCCGCGCAGAGCGCCGCGACCATGAAGCGGCTGGTGATGGAACTCGGTGGCCACGCGCCGCTGATCGTGTTCGACGACGCCGGTATCGAGAAGGCCGTGACGATCGCGCTCGACGCCAAATTCGCCACCTCCGGCCAGGATTGCCTCGCCGCCAACCGGATCTATGTGCAGCGGCCGATCTACGACCGTTTCTGCGCTGCTTTTGCGCGCCGGATCGAGCAGCTTCGCACCGGCAACGGGCTTTCCGTGAGCGCCGAGATCGGGCCACTGATGCATGAGCGCGCCATCAAGAAGGTGGAGGAGCACGTCGCCGATGCGCTGAAGCGCGGCGCGCGCTGCCTGACCGGCGGCAAGCGCCACGCTGCCGGCCCGCTGTTCTACCAGCCGACGCTGCTCGTCGACGTGCCAGACGAAGCGCTGATCATGCATGAGGAAACGTTCGGCCCCGTCGCCGCCGTGATGCCGTTCGACGACGAAGCGGTAGTCGTTGCCCGTGCCAACGCCACCGAATACGGTCTCGTCGCCTATGTCGTCACCGAGAACGGCGCCCGGCAGGCGCGCTTGGGCCGCGCCCTGGAATACGGCATGGTCGCCATCAACCGCGTCAAGATAACCGGGGCGCCGATCCCCTTCGGCGGCGTCAAGCAGTCCGGCATCGGTCGCGAGGGTTCGCGCCACGGGCTCGAAGCTTTCACCGATCTCAAATACCTTTGCCTCGACGTGGCCTAGGCCATTCCGGAATCTTCAGGAGTCAAGAAAATGCTCGAACAGTCCAACGAACTCTCGGCCTGGGACCGCGATCACTTCTTCCATCCCTCGACGCATATGGGCATGCATGCTCGTGGCGAGTCGCCGGCCCGCATCATGGCCGGCGGCGAAGGCGTCACCATCTGGGACAACACCGGGAAGAAGAGCATCGATGCCTTCGCCGGCCTCTATTGCGTCAATGTCGGCTATGGCCGCCAGAAGATCGCAGATGCCATTGCCGAGCAGGCAAAGAACCTCGCCTATTATCACGCCTATGTCGGGCACGGCACCGAGGCCTCGATCACGCTGGCCAAGATGATCATCGACCGCGCGCCGATGGGCATGAGCCGTGTCTATTTCGGTCTGTCCGGCTCCGACGCCAACGAGACCAACATCAAGCTGATCTGGTATTACAACAACGTTCTCGGCCGGCCCGAGAAAAAGAAGATCATCTCGCGCTGGCGCGGCTATCACGGCTCTGGCGTCATGACCGGATCGCTGACCGGGCTTGAACTCTTCCACAACGCCTTCGACCTGCCGCGCGCGCCGATCATGCACACCGAGGCGCCCTATTATTTCCGCCGCGCCGACCGGTCAATGAGTGAGGAGCAGTTCTCGCAGCATTGCGCCGACAAGCTCGAGGAGATGATCCTCGCCGAAGGCCCGGACACTGTCGCGGCATTCATCGGCGAGCCGATCCTTGGCACCGGCGGCATCGTGCCGCCACCGGCCGGCTACTGGGAAAAGATCCAGGCTGTGCTGAACAGGTATGACGTGCTGCTCATCGCCGATGAGGTCGTCACCGGCTTCGGCCGTCTCGGCACCATGTTCGGCTCGGATCACTACGGCATCAAGCCGGACCTGATCACGATCGCCAAGGGACTTACCTCGGCCTACGCACCCCTTTCCGGTGTCATCGTCTCCGACAGGGTCTGGCAAGTGCTGGTCAAGGGTTCAGACAAGCTGGGCTCTCTGGGACATGGCTGGACCTATTCGGCGCATCCGATCTGCGTTGCCGCGGGCGTGGCCAATCTCGAACTGATCGACGAGATGGATCTGGTGCGGAACGCCGGCGAGACCGGTGCCTATTTCCGCGCCGAGCTTGCCAAGGCCGTCGGCGGCCACAAACATGTCGGCGAGGTGCGCGGCGACGGCATGCTGGCTGCGATAGAGTTCGTCAAGGATCGCGACGACCGTGTCTTCTTCGATCCGTCGCTGAAGGTCGGGCCGCAGATTGCCACGGCGCTCGCCGCCAGCGGCGTCATCGGCCGCGCCATGCCGCAGGGCGACATCCTCGGCTTCGCGCCGCCGCTCTGCCTCACGCGCGAGGAAGCCGACATCATCGTCGCCAGGACCGCCGACGCCGTGAACAGCGTCCTCGCCGGCATCTGAGAAGCGACATGAACGCCATGACCAGAACCGTTCCCGCCACCATGGCCGCCGTGCAGCTTACCGGGCATGGCGGCCTGGAAAAGCTCGTTTACCGCACCGATGTGAAAGTGCCCGCGCCGGCTGCCGGCGAGGTGCTGGTCAAGGTCAGCGCCTGCGGCATGAACAATACCGATGTCTGGGTGCGCCAGGGCGCCTATGGCACGGAGGAGGATGCCGCCGCCGTGTCGACATGGCGCCGGCAAGGCAACACGCTCATCTTCCCGCGCATCCAGGGCACCGACACGGTAGGCACCATCGTCGCCGTCGGCGACGGCGTGCCTGCGCAGCGTGTCGGTGAACGCGTCATGGTCGACTTCTCCATCTATAACCGCGACGACGATTCGCTGGCGGACATCGATTACATGGGCCACGGCCGGGACGGCGGCTACGCCGAATACCAGGCGCTGCCGGCCGAGAACGCGCATGTCGTCGACACCGATCTGAGCGACGTCGAGCTCGCCACCTTCTGCTGCGCCTATCTCACCGGCGAGCAGATGCTGGAACGCGCGGCATTGAAGACCGGCGAGCGGGTGCTGGTCACCGGCGCCTCCGGCGGCGTCGGCTCCGGCATCGTGCAACTGGCGAGGGCCCGCGGCGCCATTCCTTACGCCGTCGTCGGCAAGGGCAAGGAACAGGCCGTGCTCGACATCGGCGCCGAGAAGGTGATCACGCGCGGCGTGGCCGACCTGCCGGCCGCCGTTAACGAAGCGACTGGCGGCCAGCCCATCGACGTGGTCGCCGATCTTGTCGGCGGCGCCATCTTCAACGACCTGCTGCGCATTCTGCGGCCAGAAGGCCGTTACACCACGGCGGGCGCCATTGCCGGCCCGGTGGTGCAGCTCGATCTGCGCACCATGTATCTCAAGCAGCTCCAGCTCCACGGTTCGAGCCAGGGCACGCGGGCCGACTTCCGCCGCATCGTACGCTACGTCGAGGACAAGAAGATCAAGCCGCTGGTCGGCGGCGTCTACAAGCTTTCCGATTTCCACCGCGCCCAGACCGACTTCATGGGCAAGGACTTCGTTGGGAAGCTGGTGGTTGTGCCCGACGCAATGTGGGGAGATCGCCAGGATCGTTGAACCGGGGCTGGATGGCGCTACATCAATCGTTGCCCGCTGAGAACCTTCGATGTTTCCGATGCGGTACAATCGCCACTTCCCGCGCGACCACCCGCAATGTCTGCTTTTCGGCGCTGGCGAAGAGGGCCCGGTTTGGGCGCAAACCAGACACGCCTTCTTGCAAGCCGTCCGACGCCCCGCAACCCGCGCCTGGTTCGAAAGCACTTTACTTCATCGGCGATGTGGGCGCGGATCGCGGCGGCCGCCCAGCGGCCGCGACCAAGGTGGGGTCCGTCGCGCCTCGCCTGCCGCCTGGGCGCGGATGGCCGGCGAGTGTGGGAACCCGCCACGCCATCCCGCGTTCCCTGAATGTCATGGACACCAATCATCCGCAGCGACTGCGGCTCTCGACGGGCACTGAGATCGCATACCGCACGGCCGGCTCGCCGGAGAAGCCGCCTATATTGCTGCTGCATGGCTTCCCGAGCTCATCGCGGAGCTTTCGGAAGCTTCTTCCGAGGCTTTCCCATCACGCTCATCTCATCGCCCCTGACCTTCCAGGGTTCGGCGTGTCCGAGCTATTGCGCACTCCCTCCTTCTCCGCCTTCGCCGATGCCGTTGCGGAACTGCTGGATCATCTGCATATCGGGCCGCGCTACCTCTACCTGCATGATTTCGGTGCGCCCGTGGGGCTTGAGATAGCCATGCGTGCGCCGAAACAGATGCTCGGCCTCATCATCCAGAACGCCAATGCCCATGAGACCGGACAGGGCGAGGGATGGGCCGCGACGAAGGCTTTCTGGCGCGATCCGACGGCGGAAAACGAGGCGGCGGCCACAGCCCATCTTACCCTTGACGGGACGCGCGACCAGTATACTGCCCGCGTGCCCTCAGACATCGCGGCGCGGATTGACCCCAGAGTCTGGGAAGAGGATTGGCGGGTAATGCAGTTGCCCGGTAGGATGGCAATGCAACGCGCGTTAGTGGCGGATTACGGTCGCTATACGGCGACGTTTTCGTCGATCGCCATGTTCCTTGCCAAACACCAGCCCACTGCCCTCATGATATGGGGCCGGCACGATGCGTTTTTCGATCTGAGCGAAACCCTCTCCTGGATGCGGGCGCTGCCGCGGATGGAAGCGCATATCCTTGATGCAGGCCATTTCGCGTTGGAAACTCACGCTCCGGCCGTTGTCCGAATAATGACCGACTTCCTGGCGCGGGCATCCGGCACGAGTGCGCCACAATAGGCGAGGAATTCCCCGCTTAACAGACACGTAGAGCTGCGGCGGGCAGCGCCAGCGCGTGGCTGACGCGAGATCCCTCTTGTACAATCCGGGCCGCGCGGCCCGGCCTGTGCGGCACACATACCCTGCCAAACTCTACGTGCTCGAGGGGATCGGGCGCGCGGCTCACCCTGCGTCGCAGCGCCGGCGGATCAGGCGAGGCCGAGACCCCGCAGCGCCTTCTCCTCATCCTCATGCGACAGCGCCAGAAGTATCTTCGGGCCGTCCTTCCTTACTCGGATTACGTAGCTTACCTTGAAGCGGGACTCGGCTGCGTTGGCACCCTCGGGCGCAAAGCGCAGCCACCATTCGGCATCGACAAGAAAATGATCGCTCGCAAGCGGTGTCGTCCCGATCACCTTGATTTCCGATGCCGCGAGCCCCAGCCGTTGCATCGCCAACGCCTTGGTCTCGACGGCGTGTCCGTAATCCGCATCGACTTTGAACGCCTCGATGGTCGACGGGGCGGCTTCGAGATAGGTCGAGAAGTATGAATTACTGACGGTTTCGGCATCGCCCGCCAGGGCTGCCGCGGCATAGGCATCGAGGAAGTCCCGGATACGCATTTGCGTGGCTGAAGACATGATCGAACCTCCTCGGACTGTTGTCGATGGCGGGCCCGCCCCAGGCCGTCCCGATGCCGGTCAGCTGAACTGCATCGACCAGTTCAGCTCCCAGCTTCTCCCGCCATCCGGCGAGAACGACTGTTCCCACCGTGGTCCGGCGCCGGCCGCCTTGAGCCATGCGAAGCGCACCTTGATCGGCACGCCATTCCAATGGTCGTCGGCGAGGAATGTGCCGCTGCTTCCCTCGAAGCCGCCTAGGACGGGGACCCCGATCTCGGACGGAGAGCGGAGGTCGAGCCACCAGATCCGCCAAAGGCCGACGTCAGGCTCGAAGGCGCGCAAGGCTGCGGCATGGTACGCGCCAGCAGGGTCGTCGATGAAATTGTCCTCGACATTGCCAAGCCCGCTCAAGATCGGCCGCGTCGAACTCGTGCCGTCGAATTCAGCCCAGTCGTTCGCCCCCGCAAGCCTTGTTGCCAGTTTCCGATGCCGGACCTTCCAGGTCCCATACAGGAAATCGAAGTCATGTTCGTCCGCCATCTCAAGTCCTTCAATTCAGCCAGGCTTTCCTGTGGCGCCTCGCCGGGTCATGATGTTGACGGTGCCCGCTCAACGTCGAGTGAGGCCGGGTCCGTCCGCGCACTCCAGAACTCGGTCATCGAGGGACGGAATTGAGAGACAATGTCGACGTCCGGCGGCGAAGTGTTCTGTTCGTCAATCTAGATCATCCCATTTCTTTCAGGTCTATTTCAAAGACATGATGCTTCCGATAAGCTGAACTTAATGTTCGATCTCGTGCGCCTCAGGCTCCTGCGTGAACTATCCCACAGGGGCACTATGACCGCCGTCGCCGCGGCATGTCGCCTCACGCCTTCGGCGGTTTCGCAGCAAATCTCGACGCTGGAGAGCGAAGCGGGCCTCGCGCTGATCGAGCCCACTGGGCGACGGGTCAAGCTGACGCCGGCGGGCCTGCGACTGGTGGCACATGCCGAAACAATCCTGCACGCTGTCGAAGCCGCGCGCCTCGACCTGGCCTCTGTCTCCGCGCAGCCAAGCGGCACCTTGAACATCGGCTGCTTCGGCACATTTGCGAAAGCGCACGTGCTGCCGGCGATGGTCAGTGCCAGGAGCCGTAACCCAGACCTCGATATTGTCCTGCATGAGCTGGAGCCGGAAGATGCCATCGACGCTGTGCGCATCGGACGGTGCGATGCGGCGATCGTCTATTCGCACAGCCTCGTGCCAAGGGCGATCGATCGGAGCTTCGATGTCTTCCCATTGCTGGATGAGCCCATCCTGCTCGCCCTCCACGCCAGCCACCGGGCGTTGACGGCGACCGTGGACCTGGCGGGGCTGGCGGACTGCCCGTGGATCGGCGGGGCGCGGGGAACCGGCGGCTATGAGTTGATCAGTCGCGCCTGCGCGCTGGCCGGATTCGCGCCGCGCATCACGCATTGCGTCGACGATTATGAGCTGTTGCTGCGCATGGTGAGCGAAGGTATTGGCGTGAGCTTCGTCCCGGCCGTCGCGCTCGAACTCTATCCCGATACGGGCGTCATTGTCCGCGTCCCGGCCGGTCCGGCATTGCGGCGCCGGATCGACATCGTCACGCGGCCCGCCATGGCCTCGGCCCCGCCATTCACCTCTTTTGTCGAGGGGCTTCAGTCGCGCATGCCCTCAGGGACGTAACGATCAGCCCCGTCCCCGACCGTATTTTTCTCGCCTTTCCTCCATCGCGACATGTGCCCACCATGTCTGCGCTACAGGATCCCGGCAGTCGCGGGAACTACGTTTCCGTCACTCCCACTCGATTGTGCCGGGCGGCTTCGATGTCACGTCGTAGACGACGCGGTTGATGCCCTTGACCTCGTTGATGATGCGAGTGGCTGCGGCGCCGAGGAAGTTCATGTCGTAGTGGTAGAAATCGGCCGTCATGCCGTCGACCGAGGTGACGGCGCGCAGCGCGCAGACGAATTCATAGGTTCGGCCGTCGCCCATGACGCCGACGGTTTGCACCGGCAGAAGCACCGCGAAGGCCTGCCAGATGGCGTCGTAGAGGCCGGCCTTGCGGATCTCGTCGAGATAGATGGCGTCGGCCTCGCGCAAGATCTCGAGTTTCTCGCGCGTAATGCCGCCCGGGCAGCGTATGGCAAGGCCGGGGCCGGGGAAGGGATGGCGGCCGATGAAGCTTTCGGGCAGGCCGAGTTCCTTGCCGAGCGCCCTCACCTCGTCCTTGAACAATTCGCGCAGCGGCTCGACCAGCTTCATGTTCATGCGCTCGGGCAGGCCGCCGACATTATGGTGCGACTTGATCGTCACCGAAGGGCCGCCGGAGAAGGATACGCTCTCGATGACGTCGGGGTAGAGCGTGCCCTGCGCCAGGAAGTCGGCGCCGCCGAGCTTCTTCGCCTCTTCCTCGAACACCTCGATGAACAGGCGGCCGATGGTCTTGCGCTTCTTTTCGGGATCGGCCTCGCCTTCCAGCGCCGAGATGAAGCGATCGGAGGCGTCGACCAGGATCAGCGGCAAATTGTAGTGCTGGCGGAACATCTCCACCACGCCCTTGGCCTCGTCCTTGCGCATAAGTCCGTGGTCGACGAGGATGCAGGTCAACTGGTCGCCGACCGCCTCATGGATCAGCAGCGCCGCGACGGAGGAGTCGACGCCGCCCGAGAGCGCGCAGATCACCTTGCCCTTGCCGACCTGCTTGCGGATCGCTTCCACCGCATGCTCGCGATAGGCGCGCATCGTCCAGTCGCCTTCGATGCCGGCGATGTTGTGGACGAAGTTCCGGAGCAGTCTCGCGCCATCCGGCGTGTGCACCACTTCCGGGTGGAACATGATGCCGTACATCTTGCGCCCGACATCGCCGAAGATGGCGAAGGGCGAGCTCTCCGACTTGCCGAGCACCTTGAAGCCCGGCGGCAATTCAATGACGCGGTCGCCGTGGCTCATCCACACCTGGTGCCGCTGGCCGGGCGCCCACAAGCCTTCGAACAGGGGGCTCTCCTTCTCGATCTCGACGAAGGCGCGGCCGAACTCGCGATGGTTGGAGCTCTCGGCGACGCCGCCCATCTGCACGCAGAGCGCCATCTGGCCATAGCAGATGCCGAGGACCGGCACGCCTGCGTCGAAGACGATCTGCGGTGCGCGCGGGCTGCCGATGTCGGTAGTCGAGGCCGGGCCGCCCGACAGGATCACCGCTTTCGGCCTGATGCGCTTGAAAGCCGCTTCGGCCGATTGGAACGGCACGATCTCGGAGAAGACGCCGCTCTCGCGGATGCGGCGAGCGATGAGCTGCGTGAACTGGCTGCCGAAATCGATGATCAGGACAGTGTCAGGCAGAACGGTATCGGAATGATTGGCTGTCGTCATGGCGAGCCTTTAGAGAAAGAAACGAGTCGGCGCAATGGGCCGCGCGCTGCGGCTTTCCGTCCTTTTGGCCCTATCTCAACCGGATCGCTCCATCGCCGATCGCCTGTTCGAGAAATCCGATCGCCACCGCCAGCTTCTCGTCGATGACATGCAGATATTCCGTCCAGTCGTTGACGTGCCTCAGATCGGCCGCGCCGTCGGAAATGCCGCGCAGTCCGACCAGCGGCACACCGAAGAGCTGGCAGGCACGCAGGCAGGCGAAGGTCTCCATGTCGACCATGTCGGCGTCGATCGCGTCATAGGCAGCGCCGGAGACGATCGCACCGCCAGTCGAGAGCGCGGCGGTCTTTATGCCAGGAATGACGAAGGGCAACGGCACCGTCACGGGCAGGTCGAGGAAAGGCGTCGCTCCCTTCTCGAAGCCGAGCGGGGAAGCGTCCATGTCGCGGTAGCTGACTGATGCGGCCTGGTAGATTTCGGCCTGCTCAAGTGTGCGGCTTCCCGCCGAGCCCAAGGAGACGACAAGCTCCGGCAGTGCTTGCTGAATCTTCAACCGGCCAAGTTCGGCGCCCAGCCTAACGCCGGCCTCGACCGGCCCGACCCCGGTCATCAGCGGCGTGAAAAGCTTCCTCAGATGCGGGCCATATTCGGCCTCGGCCGCCATGACGAAGAGAACGTTTGTGCCCGCAATCCGCACGGGGTTTCCCATCGGATCACCCCTCGATCCCGTCGCGGCCGACCACCGTCATCATCGTGCCTGTCATGGTGGCGATCAGCTTGGCCTCGCCATCGGCGGCGAAGGCATAGGCCTGGCCGTCAGCGACGATGATGGTGCGACCGGGCTTTGTCACGGATCCGCGGAACAGGAAGCGCTCGCCCCTGCCCGGCGCCAGCAGGTTGACCTTGAACTCGATGGTCAGGACGCCGGAATTCTCCGGCATCAGCGAAAAGGCCGCGTAGCCGCAGGCGGAGTCCAAGGCGGTGGAGATGACCCCGGCATGCAGGAACCCATGCTGCTGGGTGAGCGCGGCCGAGTATGGCATCTCGATCTCGATGATGCCGGGCGTCACCAGTGTCAGCTCGGCGCCGATCGTCGCCATTGCCTTCTGCCGGGCAAAGGAGGTCCTGACGCGTTCCTCGAAGTCGGGAGCGGGTACGATCTTGGCTGCTGCCATGGCTTCGCCTCACATTAGGTGGCGAAGCTTATTGCAGAGCCCGGAACCCCGCGCAATGTCAATTGCTGCACTGCAGCAGCACGATCAATTCAGCCATAGCAGCGAGGCGTTGAGCAAAGTGGCGAAAGCCACCCAGGCCGCATAGGGCACGAACAAGCCGGAGGAAATCCTGTCTGTGCTCCAAGTGCGACGAATGAAAAGCAGGATGCTCCCGAGCAGCAACAGGATGACGACCAGCGCGAGCCCGATCATCCTGGCGCCGAAGAATGTCGGCGACCAAAGGAAATTAAGGACCAATTGGGCAGCCCAGACCCTCATGGCGCCTGTGCCCGGTTTCAGCAGCCATGTCCGCCAACCGGCAATCGCGATCAGGACGTAAAGCAGCGACCAGACCGGGGCAAAGACCCAGTTCGGCGGATTGAAGGGAGGTTTGATCAGAGATGCATACCACGCGCCAGGCAGGGTGGCGTAGCCGATCAGCAGGCCGCCGCCGAGGACGATCAGCAAGAAGACGACAAGCGACAGGTATTTCTGCAAGCACACCCCCGAAGCGACCAGAGTCAAATTGGGGTGACGCAGACTTTCGTCAAGGCTTACGCGCGCCGCAACGCGTGGAAATAAAACCCGTCGGTACCGCTCAGCGCCGGTGAGAGCGAGATGCCCCCGTTGCCGGCGATACGCGCGGCTCCTTCATGGCCGGGGAAGCGACTATCCCACAGATGGCGATGATCGACCGGCGTGAAGCCTTCATGGCGCGCGCGGAAGGCCGCGACCTGCTCGCCATTTTCGGCGTCGAACACCGAGCAGGTGATGTAGACCAGCAAGCCGCCCGGCCTGACGAAGGCTTGAGCCGTGTCAAGGATCGACTGCTGCTCTCCCTTTCGGGCATCTAGCTGCCGTTCCGTCAATCGCCATTTGGCGTCGGGCCGCCGCCGCCAGGTGCCGCTGCCGGTGCAAGGCGCATCGATCAGCACCATGTCCATATGCCCGGCGAGCGGCGCCAGCTCCGTGGGCTTGCTGAGGACCTGGACATTGCGGCTGTGCGCCCGGCGGATGCGTTCGAAGATCGGCGCCAGCCGCACCTTCTCCGAATCATGGGCAAAGAGCTGACCCCGATTACCCATCTCGGCCGACAGCGCCAGCGTCTTGCCGCCGGCGCCTGCGCAATAGTCGAGCACCTGCATGCCGGGCTCA
>Ga0315336_1005528_pt1 | contig 13727 bp, 11 predicted proteins | sample ASW5metaG_FD_204512 | JGI IMG/M metagenome (GOLD analysis project Ga0315336, IMG submission 204512) | Ammonia-oxidizing marine archaeal communities from Monterey Bay, California, United States - ASW #5 | ecosystem: Environmental > Aquatic > Marine > Intertidal zone | place: USA: California...
CGCTACCAAAACAACTTAACGAATTTGCAACTATCTCAAGAATATCTCCAATAAAAGATGTTGATGGGTTAACACCACAAAATGTTGGATTGTTATCAATGGAAAAATCCATCTTAAAGCCATGCACGCCATCTGGGATAATGGAGATGTTTTATTATTACAAGATTAATCTTCAAGGAAAAAATGTAGTTATGATTAATAGAAGCAATTTGATAGGAAAACCACTATATCATTTACTATTACAAAATAATGCTACTGTGGTTACATGTCATTCAAAAACTGAAAATCTCCATGAATATTGCAAAAATGCAGACGTAATTATAACTGCTGTTGGTGATAGAGCAAAATTCAAGTTAACTTCTGATATGATAAAACAAGATGCTATAGTAATTGATGTTGCAATTTCAAGGCATGAAGGTAAACTGGTTGGCGATACGGATTATGATGATATAATTCAAAAAGCGTCATGGGTTACACCCGTTCCTGGTGGTGTTGGACCTATGACAGTTGCCATGTTACTAAAAAATACGGTGACAGCTGCATCATTAAGTAAAGAAATTGTCGGTTAATACTCAAAAGGCTGCACTAAGAAAACATCTCCTTGAAAAACGAGATGCGACTTCAGCTGAACTAAGAGAAATTTCAAGTGGAAAAATTCACCAAAATCTAAAAAAGATCTCTGCATACACCAATTCACAAAATATTGCTTGTTATTTTCCAATTGGCAGTGAAATCAATACTAATGATATAATGCTAGACATATTGGGACAGAATAAGAATCTGCTACTTCCTAGGATTACAAATGACAATCTCCAGTTTTACATTGTTTCAAATCTTGAAAAATTAGAAAAAGGAAATTTCGAAATTATGGAACCGAAAGATAGTTGTAAAAAGGCCGAAAAAATTGATTGTGTACTAATACCTACAGTAGGAGTTTCAAAATCAGGCATCAGATTGGGGTATGGAAAAGGCTACTATGATAGATTTCTCTCATTGATTGATGCAGTAAAAATATCGTTGACTTATTCGAAACAAATTGTAAAATCAATACCAAATGAGTCACATGATGTCAAAATAGATTGGATAGTAACAGAAGATGAGAATGTAAAAATCTCATAGGTTAGCCGAGTAGAAATTGACTTAACTTATGTTCATTATCACCTTCATAACACTCCAATTTAATCCAATGAAAAGGCTAGAAAGAGAATTTAGAACAAATTTATCTAAAACAGTAAAAATCATGATTAATGAGAGCTCTGCTTCCCTCAATTCTTGTAGCTTCTTTAGTAGGAGTTATGTTGATTCCTAATGCGTTTGCAGTAGATGTAGTACCAGATTGGATTAAAAACAATGCAGGTTGGTGGACAGATGGAGAAATTGATGATCAGACCTTTGTTAATGGAATACAATTTTTGATAAAAGAAGAGATTATTCAAGTATCAGATACGACATCAAGCAGTAATAACTCTGAATTCATACCCGAATGGGTAAAAAATACGGCAGGTTGGTGGGCAGATGGAGAAATTTCTGAAACAGAATTTTTGACTGCAATCCAATATTTGATTAAAGATGGACTGATAAAAATAGATGAAGATAGTTCTGAAAAAATCAATTATGATTATCCAACATATAATCAATTGATGAATGATCCAAATTTATCACTTAATACAGTTTTTGATAAAAAAATATTTGATGGAGTCATGAACAACCCAAATTTATCCTCAACTGAAAAAATTATTCTTGCTGATAAAATGGCTCCAAGGATAGCAGGATATAGAGGAGCTACGTTTGATGGAGAAAGCGTGTATTTTACACCATACTATAGTAATTATGATAGACATGGTATTATGATAAAATATAATACCACACAACCTTTTGACGACCGCGATTCTTGGAATGTGTTTAATATAGGCAGATATTGCGCCTTTCCATCTGATTGCACTTATGGTGGTCTTACAGGATTTCAAGGTGCTCTATATCATAATGATTTTGTTTACTACGTGCCATATTTTATTGATATGACACCGAAAGATGGAAAAGATAAGCAAGATGGAAGTCTTGTTCTAAGATATGACACAAGTTTGGATTTTCATGATTCCTCTTCTTGGGAAGCTATAGGACCATGGGGTGTATATGAGGATGGTATAGTAGTTGGAAATAATCTGTATTTTTCACCACATCTTGATAAAAACAATGAGAGGCATACACTCCCATTACGTTATGACACCACCAAACCTTTTGACGATCGAGATGCATGGGAAGAAATAGACATTGGACTTAATGCATCATACATAGGCGCGGCATACGACGGAAAAAAAATTTACTATGCACCATGGGAAGATGATAATCAAGAGGGATCATCCATAATGATATATGATACTGAACAACCATTTTCTGCAAAAAGTGCATGGGATTTTATTTCGATCCCCTATCGAGGATATTCCGATGCTGGATTTAATGGAACACATATAGTTTTTGCGCCATGTTGGTGCGCGGGAAACCCAACCATCATTGAGTCTAGTAAAATTATGTTTCTAAATGTGGATACACAGGAAGTAAGTTTTTCCACACTAGACTATGGTGCGTATAATGGAGTGGTAGAAGCAGACGATGCATTGTATCTAGTAGCAGATACAACCAAAAATGGAGTCCGTTCTGACTTTATTGAAGTTACAAATTCAATTAAAACATTTAGCCCAACAATTGCAAAAGGAGGGTATTGGGGAGGAATATTTGATGGACAGTATGTTTACTTTACACCTTATGATAATCCAAGTTTAGGTAAAAAAAATGGTGAGTTTTTACGTTATGACACTGCCAAACCTTTTGAAGATGATGCATCTTGGGAATCTATCTCCTTTGCAATGACTGATTTTAAGTATGATTTTGTGTATCCTGAATTTGATATTTTCTCCAAAGAGTGGATTTTTGCCGCTTCACAAAATAAACGATAAAAGATCTGTACAAGTGTACTAAATTCTATAGGTGAGACAAGCCTTTTTTCCCAATATCTGTCCTCAAGTATTTATTTTCCCAGGAGATTTTCTCAGTAACGTCATATGCATGTTTGATGGCTGCTTCTAAGGTATCACCTAATGCAGTAACACCCAAAACACGACCACCGTTTGTTATGATTTTTTTATCTAGTTCTTTTGTTCCAGCATGAAATATACATGAATCATCAAAAGCATTCCCCAGACCAAAAACTTCCTCACCTTTTGGATACGATTCTGGATAACCCTTTGATGCTAGAACAATGCAAACCGCAGATTTATTTTTCCATGAAATTAGTGACTTGTTTTCCAACGTACCTTCCACACTTCCCACTAAGTATTCAAAAAGATCTGAATCCATTCGCATTAAGATTGGCTGGCATTCAGGATCACCCATTCTAACATTGTATTCAAGAACATACGGTTCACCATCCTTTAGCATTATACCTGCGTAAAGAAATCCCTTGAATGTAATTCCCTCATTTCTTAGGGATGAAATTGTTTTATCAATGATTTTTTCTTGGATTTTTTGAGAAAGATCCTTATCGATGATTGGTGTTGGGGAATAAGCACCCATGCCCCCAGTGTTTGGTCCTTTATCATTATCAAATATTCTTTTATGATCTTGGCTTGTAGCCATTGGTATTGCAATTTTCCCATCAGACAATGCAATGTATGATGCCTCTATGCCATCAATTCTTTCCTCGATTATGATATTATTTCCTGCATCTCCAAATTTTTTATCCACTAATATCATGTCTATAGATTTTTCTGCTTCGGCTTTACTATCGCAAACAATCACACCCTTACCAGCTGCAAGGCCGTCAGCTTTTATGACAACATTATGTTCAATTTGGTTAACGTATTCTTTTGCCTTTACTGCATCGTCAAACACCTCAAATGCAGCAGTAGGAATATTGTTACGCTTCAAAAATTGTTTAGCCCAAATTTTACTTGACTCTAATTGTGCAGCTTTTTTTGTTGGTCCAAATATCTTCAAACCCATTTCATTAAACATATCAACAATACCCATAGCAAGTGGCGCCTCTGGACCAACAACAGTAAAACAATTATTCTCAGACGCGAATTTGGCTAACTCGCCTAAATTATCGACTGATATTGGTACATTGTTTAATGTGCCACCATTCCCAGGCGCATGAAAAACTGTATTAACACTATCACTCTGACCTAGTTTCCAGCCAATAGCATGCTCTCGTCCACCAGAACCAATTACAAGAACATTAACCAATATCTGAATCTTAATTATGATCTATATATTCCAAGATTAAACTATTCATTTTTTAAAATCGCGAGAATTTTTGGTAATGCATTGGCAGAAGTAGCCTGTATTGAAAGATCCATATCATTTGACATGACTGTTTTTTCAGGATTTACTTCAATCAGCGTTGCACCATTTTGTTTTGCATAGATAGGTAATGTATTCGCAGGTGAAACAACCAGAGATGTTCCAGCTATAATCATTATGTCACATGTACTAGCTTCTTTCATTGCATTTTTCCAAACATCTTGTGGTAATGCTTCTCCAAACCAAACAACGTCAGGTCTGAGCATATTACCACATTCACATTTGGGTGGAAGCGATTCAAAATTCTCAGTTATATTATCAGAAAAATTACAAACTGTACATTTAATCCGAATTATACTGCCATGCAGTTCCAAAATATTTGTGCTACCTGAACGCTGGTGCAGTCCATCAATATTCTGTGTTAGAATAACTACATCCTTGAATTTTTCCATCTTAGAAATTGCAAAATGACCCTCGTTTGGTTTTGCTGCCAAGATATTTTTTCTTCTATCCTCATACCACTCCCAAACTAGCTTTGGATCATCAAAAAATGCATCTATTGATGCAAGTTTCATAGGATCATGTTTTCTCCAATGACCATCTTTCCCCCTAAAAGTAGGAATTCCACTTTCCTGAGAAATTCCTGCACCAGTTACAAAAACTATCTTTTTAGAATCTCTTAATTTCTGACTAACATTGTCAAACATTTTCATTCAACTTATGTCTGACAATTCACGTAGTATTATAAGAGATAAATGTACGTGAGCGATATATGGAATTAACAAATGAGTTTAATCTAAAAAAGATTGAACAGAGTGCCAAGGATTATCTCTCAAAACTAGATTTACAAAAGATGATTGACGATTCATCAGACAAGCGAGATAAAATTATGTTCATTGAGGGACCACCTACGCTAAACGGTGAACCACATGCAGGTCACCTTAGGGGTCGTGTCTTCAAAGATTTGTGGTACAGATTTAACACACTAAATTTAAAAAATGTGATTTTTAATGCGGGATGGGATACACAGGGTCTTCCAGTTGAATTACAAGCTGAGAAGGAACTTGGAATCACAGATGGGAAGAGTGGAATCACAACCCAACAACAGATTGAAAACTTGGTTGCACAATGTAAAAAAATTGTTTTAAAATTTCATCAGAAATGGATTGATGTTGACAAAAAACTAGGAATGTCATTTAATCAAGAAAATGCATACTGGACATACAAGGACGAATATATTGAAAGGGAATGGAAGTTACTAAAACGAGCTCACGAAAATGATATCCTTACAGAAGGGTATAGAGTTGTTGCGTACTGCCCAAGTTGCCAAACTTCGTTAAGCCACTCTGAAGTTAATCAGGGTTATGAGATGGTTCAGGATCCTTCTTTGTATTACAAGGTAAAATTGCAAGACGAAGATGTCTATCTGATTGTCTGGACTACTATGCCGTTTACACTTGTAACAGATGCAATGGTTGGATTCAATCCAGATGAAGAATATGTTTACGTATCAGCAAACAACGAAACATGGATTGTTGGAAAAATTCGTCTTGAAGAGTTCATGAAAGAGGCAAAGGTGGAAGATTACAAAGTACTAAAAATAGTAAACGGTTCTAAATTTGAAGGTAAAAAATACACACATCCTCTTCTAGGCGATATCTCTGGCTTGGAAAAAATGTCAAAACTAGAAAACTATCATACTGCGGTTGCTGAGAAATTTGTTGATGTTAATGCTGGCACTGGTATAGTCCATCTTTCCCCAGCTAACGGTGAGGATGACTATAACATTGCGATGAAACGGAAAGTTGAGATTTTCTCCCCCATTGACGATGAAGTAAAGTTTACGGAAGATGCAGGCAAGTATGCTGGAATGTTTGTACGTGATGCTGATGAAAAAATTGTGCAAGACATTAAAGACAAAAATGCATTGGTAAGAATTAGCAAAATCAAGCACAAATATCCACTATGCTGGCGCTCTCAACACAAGCTAGTTTGGCTTGCGCGAAGAGAATATTTTTACATGCTTGATAGACTTGATGATAAAGCAGTTGATGCCGCACAAAAAGTGGAATATTTTTTTGACCAACCGAAAAACAGATTTTTGGAAATAATTAAAGAGAAACATCCATGGTGTATCTCAAGAGAAAGATTCTGGGGTTGTCCACTACCAATCTGGAAGTGTACTGAATGTGAAAACATTGAAAGATTATTTTCAAGAAAAGAAATTATTGATGTAGCAGACGATCTTCCCGATGGACCTGACTTTGAGCTACACAGACCATGGATAGATCGAGTTTCTATCAAATGTAAAAAATGCGATGCAAAGATGCAGCGTGAGGAATTTGTTTTAGATACTTGGCATAACAGTGGTGCTGCGCCTTTTGCCTCATTAAGTGATGATGAATATGAAAAAACTATACCGGCTCCATTTTTTACGGAAGGTATTGATCAAACACGTGGATGGGCATACACACTGTTAATTGAAAATGTAATTTTTAATAATAAAGATATTTCGCCATATGATTCATTTCTATTCCAGGGACATGTTCTTGATGAAAAAGGCAATAAGATGAGTAAAAGTACTGGTAATGTACTTGATGCGGCTGATCTACTTGACAAATATCCAGTTGATCTTGTCAGATTCTACTTCATGTGGAAATCAAGCCCAATTGAAACTCTAAATTTTAGTACAAAGGAATTGATGTCAAGACCGTATCAAATCCTAAGCACACTTTTTCACATTCATTTGTATTTTAAACAGAATAGTGAATATGACAAATTCAACATTAATGAAGCAACTGTTGGATGGGCGAAGGAGAATGACATGCTTACCTCTACGGACATCTGGTTACTATCAAAACTTCAAAAAACAATTGAGCTGTCGACAGAGTCAAACAATGAATGCAAATTTCACGAATCAGCAAGTGCCATAGAAGATTTTCTGATTAATTCACTAAGCCAAATTTACATTCCAATCACAAAGCCAGAACTTTGGAATGACGATGAAAATAAAAAAAATAGAAGACATGTTATCTATGCAATTATCGCCGAATCATTGAAAACGCTAGACATTTTGATACACCCATTTTCGCCGTTTACCAGCGAGTATCTGTATATGACCACGTTTGGAGACAAAAAATCAATACTTTTGGAAACATGGCCAAAATCTACACCTGCATTAGTTAATGAAAGTGTTGAAGAATCATTCGACATAATGAATGAGATTGTTTCGGTTTGTGCTGCTGCACGAATGAAGGGAAAATTGAAAAGGAGATGGCCATTAAAGCACGCAATAATTTGTGTGGAAAAAGGACTGCAGAAGAAAATTGAATTATTATCAGAATTATTACAATCTCAGCTAAATGTGGAAGATTACAAAATTATTGAACTCGAAAAACATGAGGGAATATCAGAAATGCTAGAGATGAAAAAATCTGCTGCCCCAGTTATCCCAAAGATAGAACTTAACCGAAAAACCATTGGACCAAAGGCAAAACAGAATCTTAGTAAACTACTAGAAATTTTTCCTGATATAAAACCTGATGAGATAATACAAGGGCTCGAAAAATATGGTTCGTTTACATTTGATGTTAATGGAACAAAAATTTCTTTAGATACAGATGATTTCATAATCGAGTTTGACGTCCAAGAAGGTTTTGCATTCTCAAGAAGAAACAATCTGATAGGAATCATTTCAACTGAAAGAAATGAGGAATTGATGGCAAAAGGTCTAATCAAGGATCTTGCCAGAAGGCTACAAGCATTAAGAAAGGAGAGTGGCTATAATCCAACTGATGTATTGAATATAGCATCCGTATTGGATCTTGATGAGGAATCGTTATCCATGATAAAAAATAAAACCGATGAGCTCTCGTTTTTGGTTAGAGTTAAACAAGTAAACTTTACACAAACCTGCAAAAAATACAAGGATGACGACATAGATGGTCAAAAAATTAGAATTTCTGTTGAATGAAGATCTTTTAGTTGCTAGATAATCATTTATGACTAGCGAATAAATTTAAAAAGTAATTGTCTCAAATGGCGTCCAAAAATTTGGTCACTGCTTTAATTTGTATATTTTCTATAATTGTTGTAGGAATTAGTTTAGTATCAGTCATATTTCCGGCTTTAATAACTGCAAATCTTGGAATGCAAGAAAGTGAATCAAATCAATTTGAAATAGGAAGTAACACAATAACATTCCTAATAGGAAATTTATTGTTAATTGTGTTTGGGGTTCTTTATTTTAAGAAAAAATTACCTACAATAATTCAAAAATCACTTGAGAATTTTCTTAATAAAAACATTTCAAGCAAAATAACAATAATTTTATTATTCGTAATTTTAATTCCTTACGTAATATTTACGATTCCAGAATTATTCTTGGATGAAACGGAACAGACTGGTGACTACCAAATATTTCTTGCTGCAAAGGAAATATTTCCATTTGGACAAATAAATTATGTAGAAGCTGTAGAACAAAATGACCGTTATATTCGAATGATTCTATTGCTTACATCATTAGAAATTCTTGGTAATGTAAAGATAATTCCATTTTTGGGGAGTATTGCATTATTGTTAACAACGTATGTTTTTACAAAACAAATTACAAACAATCGATTAGCTGGGATCATTGCGATGCTTGTTCTGATCCAAAGCTACACGTTTTTGAAATATGATTCGTTTGCAATGTATGAAAATTTTTGGGTGTTGTTTTATGTTTTATCCTTATACGCTATATACAAAAAATGGCAACTATCTTCAGTTTCTTACATTTTATCAATTTTTACAAAATCGTTTACAGCAGTTTTTCTACCGCTCTCATTAGTTTATGTTTATTATGCAAAAATTAAATTAAAGACAAAAATTCTTTTAGTAATTTCATATGCCGCAATGTTCGGAGTAGTAATCTCTGTTTGGTATTTAGATTCAAGTGTTTATAGTAGTATAATTAGATTTGATATTGAACAATTATTCATAGGATTTACAAAAATATCATATCAACTAAGATTTGATTTATTATTGCTTACAGCACTTTTCCCATTAACAATTGCATTAATAATCAAGGCAAAGAAAGGAATCAGCATTGCAACACCTGTACTCTTTTTAATAGCTGGCTCTTTAGTCGCAGGTCCAATTATAGAAATATTTTCTGAGTTTTATGTAACTTTACCATACAGATTTGTTCCAACTATTGTATTTTTTGCAATTGGAGTTGGTATCTTATTTAATAAGAAATCTCTTGACTAGGTTTTTTTCCCAATTTCAAACTCTGCAACAAAATGGTCTCCTTCTTCAATTGCAATTCCCATATTAGTAACAACAAGAAAATTTATTTTTGCTCCTCCTATTTCACCATGTGTTACCAGCTTATTCAGAAAAATTTCATTTAGATCCATATTCACATCATAATTTACAATAAATTTTCTCATTTCATAGATATTACCGTCTTTCTCTAACGTTCTTGAAACTGGATGCATCGATAAACTGTTATCAAATATTGGATGAGTAGGATACCAAATCAGATCCGATTCAACTACTCCAACCAAATTATCATTCGAATCTCTCATTTCAAAATGAACAGAACCAATATAATCATCCGTATCTCTCATTGGATGCAAAAATGGCACGGAACCAAAACACGAGAAGCAGCTAGGATTGTCAAAATATTCAATCTTTTCTAAATTAGGACCTAAAATTTCAACTGAGGCTCTTCTTATTTCACCATGATCTTTTAGATATCTTAAAACATCTAATCTCTCTATTTTTGCATCTAGATTATCCGGTTCGAGTTCTAATGCAGTGTCAAGAAAATTTCTTGCTTCTTCAAATTTTTGCAGGTGTTTTAATGCCATGCCCTTTCCAATCAATGCACTAACATGTTCTGGATCTTCGCTTAAAATTTCATCAAAAATCAAAATAGCCTCATTAGGCATACCGTGATCAATCAATGATGCACCTTGAATGATCAGCTCAACATGACTATTTTGAGCATTAACTAATTCAAGATTTAATGAAGTACCTACAAAAAACAAAAATAAAATTGCAACCATCAAAAAACAACTAGTTTTATTTATCATCTTCATTCACCACTCTAATTCCATACAATCAGATTATTCTTTGTAAGTATTTTCAACGTGTTATAGATATACAATGGCATAAATACAGAAAATGCATAGATTAACCATGGTCAAGCAGATTAGTCTTGATACCTGGTCTATCCAACATCTAATAGATCTTTTAAAAAAAGGGTCACGGATAGTGGCAAAAACAAACACACCCATAGTACTTTATCGCCAAACCATGGAGGAAGAAGATGGCTCGTATGAGGAGATAGTTTGTACACTAACAAATGATTACATTGTTGAGCAATTGATAATATCTGGAGGAATGGTAATACCGGAAATTAAGCAACAATTGGTATTCAGATTGGATGAGTTCCCAGATAGGCTTTTGAGAAAGAGCAAAGATTTGTTCTTAGAAACTGTTGAACTTTTAGAAAAAAAATTAAAGTGACGGGATTACTGCTACGATTATAAACTTCCCAATACGACAATTTTTGTGAGATTATTAGAATATCAGGCTAAGGAATTATTCAAGGAGTATGACATCAGGGTTCCAGATAGTATTGCCTCAAAGGACATAGAAAGTGGTAGAATGGATGCTGAGAAAATCGGATATCCGTTTGTAATAAAGGCACAAGTTCCTGTAGGCGGGCGCGGAAAAGCGGGTGGAATACAAAAATGCCATAATGAAGATGAATTTGAATTGAAATATCCGCAGGTTTTAAACATGTCAATCAAGGGCGAAAAAACCAGAGCTGTTCTACTTGAAAAGATGTCAGAATATGAAAAAGAAATCTACCTGTCATTGTTTCTTAACAGGAGTAAAAGATGCTATACAATAATTTCCTCGGCAGAAGGCGGAGTTGAAATTGAATCAGTGAAGGATCAGGTTATTCGAGAAGTTGGTTCAGGTGATGTTACAAAAAAAGTTGCTGAAGAAGTGGCAAGGGAAATTGGTCTCGGTGAAAATTCAATCCCTCACTTTGTAGATATTTTACAAAAACTATCAAAATTAACTGTAGAGAAGGAAGCAGAATTAACAGAGATTAATCCGCTAGTAATTCTTAAGGACGGCTCAATGATGGCACTTGATGGCAAGATTATGACCGATGATAATTCTAACTTCAGACATAAGGAACTTGCAAAATATCATGAACAGACAGAGCTTGAAAAGAAGGCAGAAGAAAGTGGATTTTCACTTGTAGAATTAGATGGCAACATAGCTGTTATTGGAAACGGTGCAGGTCTTGTAATGTCAACACTTGACATGCTAACTGATAATGGTGGAAAGGCTGCTTGCTTCCTAGATGTTGGTGGTACTGCAACAGAGGAATCTGTCTACGAAGCTTTAACACTAATCAGCAAAATGAAAAATGTCAAGGCAGTTCTGGTAAATTTGTATGGTGGAATAGTAAAAACAACTATTGTTGCATCCGCATTTCTCAAAGCCTATGATGACAAAATAATAATTTTGCCTGTTTTTGCCAGATTGATGGGTGCAGAATCAGACAAATCAAAAGAAATGCTGAAAGACAGTGAAACAAAGTTATCACCGTCTATTGAAGAGGCAATCAACAAAGCTGTCATGGAGGTCAATAAATGACAGACATTTTCGAACTTTTAAAGGGAAAACAAAACTCAAAGGGTGATTTTCAAAAACAACCCGTAATCGTGCAAGGAATCACGGGAAAATTTGGCACGAGACATACAAAACTGATGATAGAATATGGAACCAACATAGTTGCAGGTGTCACTCCCGGCAAAGGCGGACAAAAATTTGAAAACACAGTTCCGATTTATGAGACGGTTAAAGAGGCAGTTGACAAAACAGGCGCAAAAATTTCCATCATGTTTGTTCCGGCTAAATTCTTTTTAGGTGCGGCGAAAGATGCACTAGAGGCTGGAATAAAATTGCTTGTTGCTATTCCAGAGCATGTACCAGTACAAGATACAATGAAAATAGTTGAGATTGCAAAACAAAAAGGCGCGATAGTTATTGGTCCTAATACACCTGGAGTTATGATACCAGGATTAATCAAGATTGGAATTATGCCTGCGTCACCATTCAAGTTTGGAAACACGGCAGTTCTATCAAAAAGTGGGACGTTACTTTATGAGATTGGTAACAATCTTTCAAACTCTGGATTTGGACAAAGCATCACAATTGGTATTGGAGGAGATCCAATTAACGGTACTAGACTTGTAGATGCATTTGATATGGTAAAAGACTACCCTGCTCTTGATGGCATTGTTGTTGTAGGTGAAATTGGCGGGGACGCTGAAGAAGTTTTAGCCCAAAAAATAATTGATGAGAACTTCGAAAAGCCTGTTGTTGCGTATATAGCTGGTAGAAAAGCCCCAAAAGAAAAGAGAATGGGACATGCCGGTGCAATTGTCATGGGAAATTACGGATCAGCTGAATCTAAAATAACAATGTTTTCAAAAGCCAATATTCCAGTTGCCAAAAAGCCAGTAGAACTGCCTATATTATTAGCTGGAAAAATGGAAAAAAAATAGTTTATACGGAGTCATTTTGAGGTGAAATCAGTATGCCAGTAACAGATCCTGAAAAAAAACAGATTGCACAAAGAGCTCGACTCCATATGAAAATTTGCTTTACATGCGGAGCACGAAACCCAATGAGTGCAACAAGATGTAGAAAGTGCCATAACAGCTATCTGCGACTGAAAAATAAAACTCTAGGAATCAAAAAAACATAAACTATAGTTTGATGGTTACTTCCTCGCCGTTATCGATTGGTACAGTAACTGACTGAACGTTTGGATTACTTCTAACATGGGATAAATAATCCGCCATCATTTCGTTGAACCTTTCCGGAAGCAAAATGTTATCAGCCCCAATTATCCCGCCCTTTCTTACCAGAGGCAAGCACAGATCAAAATATTCGATATAACTTTCTTTATCTGCATCAATGAAAATAAAATCAAAATAATTTTCGCCGAACTCTTCCTTTATCTCATCCAAAATTTTTCTAGCCTCCCCCTTCCTGATTTTAATTAGAGAACTTACTCCAGCCTCCTCAAAGTTTCGTGCTGCGTTATCAATCTTGAATTGCTCCCTGTCAATTGTTACAATTTGGCCATCAGATTTGGTGTTTAACATTACCGCATCGGCAAACCAGAGCCCAGAATAGCCCACAGACATGCCTATCTCAAGAATTTTTTTAGCATTTATGGACATTAGCAGAGTATTGTAAAACATCCCAATGTTTTTTGATATGCAGTTCAGTCTCTTCTCGCCGGGAATTTCATCCTGATGGCTGTTCTCATAGTCAATGTCCTTTTCTAATCTCGATAATACGTTCTGGATTTTTTCATTTACCATTATTCTTTAAATTACTTG
>Ga0315336_1005529_pt1 | contig 13717 bp, 10 predicted proteins | sample ASW5metaG_FD_204512 | JGI IMG/M metagenome (GOLD analysis project Ga0315336, IMG submission 204512) | Ammonia-oxidizing marine archaeal communities from Monterey Bay, California, United States - ASW #5 | ecosystem: Environmental > Aquatic > Marine > Intertidal zone | place: USA: California...
ACGCCGCCGCCGAGATCCCGGTGGGCAAGGGCAAACTGCGCAAGCCGCGGAGGCTGGGCACTGTCGAGCTTGTCTACCCACCCGATCTGGAGGCCCAGGGCATCGAGGCAGACGTCCCGGTGGAGGTGGATATCGACGCCAAAGGAGCGGTGCTCGCCGTCCGCATCATCCGCGAGCCCAGTCACGCAGCCTTCGCGACATCAGCTGCAGAGGCGGCGAGGAAACAGCGTTTCAAACCGGCGTTGGTCGACGGTCGCGGAGTCGCGTACACGCTCTCCTACACCTATCGCTTCCGGATCACCTCCTGAAACATCCTGCAACGAGCGAACGGCCAAGGGTCCAGCTAGATGAGTGCTCCAAAGAGAGAGGAGTCATCTCATGAAGTCCATTCAAATCCGCATTTCCATCCTGGCCGCGATGTTGTTCGCCATCCTCGCGTGCAGCGGCTCCGGCGACGCCGAAGCGACGGGTCGCCTGGCGGGCACCTGGGTCGAGACCGGCGGCTCCGACAGCATGGCCACCTTCACCGACACCCGCATGACCCGCGAGTACCCCAAGGCGGGCGGCAAACCGATCGAGAGCAACTACAAGGTCAAGTCGGTCGACGGTGACAAGATCACCATCAGCGTCCAGCTCGACATGGGTGACGGCAAGACCATGGATGTCGACGACCAGATCATCACCTTCGATGGCGACGACAAGATGAAGCTCGAAAACGCCAAGAACGGCAGCGGCGGCACCTTCAAGCGCAAGGGCAGCGGCGACGATGGCGACGACAAAGAGAAGGGCGGCGACAAGGGGAAAGAGAAGGAGAAAGGCGGCGGTGAGAAAGGCGGCAAGGGCAAGCGCGGCAAGAAGCGCTAACCAAAAGAGAACGCCCACTCGGTGTGCCGAGCGGGCGTCGCGTCCAAGGGCGGAATGTCAGTCGCGACGGCGACGGAAAAGCCCCAGGGGCAGCAACATCACCGCAAAGGTGGCACCGCTCCCGCGACAGCCGCCGTCCTTGCCACCGTCGTCGGCGGCGTTGCCCGTGTCACCGGTGTCGTCGGTCCCGTTGGTCGGGTTGCCCGGCGTCGTGTTGGGGTCGCCCGTGTCGCAGTCCTCGTCGATCTGACCGTCGCAGTTGTTGTCGATGCCGTCTCCGCAGATTTCCTGCTGGCCGGGGAAGATGTTCGGATCGGAATCGTCGCAGTCCTCGTCGTCGGTGAAGCCGTCGCCGTCCAGATCGACCGGGATCGGGTCGGGGTCGAGGTAGTCGGGCACGCCGTCGCCGTCCGCGTCGCCGTCGCCCTCGTTGGCCGTCGGGATGCCGTCGCCGTCGTCGTCCGGATCGAGCGCGTCGATGATGCCGTCACCGTCGGTGTCCCGCGGGTTTCCTCCGTTGCCCAGCTCGTCTCCATCGCCAATGCCGTCTCCGTCGGAGTCCGGATTGTTCGGGTCGGTCCCGATGATGCGCTCGTTGGCGTCGCTGATGCCGTCTCCGTCTGAATCGGGGTTGCCATTGCCCCCTTGCACGTTCGGATCGAGGTAGTCGGGAATGCCGTCTCCGTTGGAGTCCCCGAGCTCGTTGATGGTGAGCACGCCGTCGCCGTCGTCGTCGTCGTCGAGGAAGTTCGGAATGCCGTCGCCATCGGTGTCGTCGTTCTGGATATCGCCGTCTCCGTCGACGTCCTCGTCGATGTCGAGCACGCCGTCGCCGTCGCTGTCATTTGGATAGCCCACCCCCTCGTCGACCAGTCCATCGCAGTCGTTGTCCAAGCCGTCAGCGACCTCAACGGCTCCGGGGTAGATGGTCGGGTCGGAGTCGTCACAATCCTGGCCCTGCGGCGGCTGGTGATACCCGTCACCGTCGTTGTCGATAGCGAATGCGGGCGTGGTGAGTGTGGCGAGAGCGATGACTGTCAGTGCGAGGCGCATGGGATTCTCCATCGGACCAGTCGTTCGGCCCGTCGCTCCCATCAACGCTACACACTGCTTTGTGTGGACTGAGAATGTTTTTTTGATCGCGAGTCCACATGTGACGCAGTGTGGCGTTGATGCATGCGTGGAGCTCCCGCGTTGACCCCAGCCGCCCCCAAGACCCCGAACCTGAGCGACGAGGACCTGGCGCACGCCTGGATCGCCGGTGACGAGGCCGCTTTTCGCACACTCTTCGACCGCTGGCGGGACCCGGTACTGGGCTATGCCTGGCGCATGCTGCGCAGACGTGAAGAAGCCGAAGAGGTCTGCGTGGACGCCTTCTGCCGCATCGTCGAGGGTCGGTGGCAGCCCTCGGGCGGATTCCGTGCATACATCTTCACGGTCGCCCATCGACTCTGTCTGGACCGGATCCGCAGGCGCGGACGCTGGAGCCGGGTGCGCACCTTGTTGCGGGCCGACGACGGGGGCGCATCGTCTCCCGAGGCGGCAGCCATCAACGATCAGCGTCTGAATCGGTTGGAGAAAGCCATCGCCGCCCTCCCCGACCAACATCGCGCCGCGGTCCTCCTCTTCTATCGACAAGAGATGCCGAGCCGCGAGGTCGCCGACATCCTCGATATGTCCGACCAACAGCTCCGATCCGCCCTGTCCTATGCCCGCCGGAGGCTCCGCAAGGAGCTCAACCCGGCCGAGGAGGTCTCGCCATGACTGACCGCGAATTCAACGCCGAAGAACGCGCCGAGATCTCGAACCTGCCACCGCCGGAGAGCGGGCTGACCGCCGACGATGTGCTCGAGGCAAGGCGCCGACCGGCCAACAACAACCAGTTCTTCACCGGCTTCGCCATCGCCGCCGTCACCCTGCTCGCGGTGGCGGGCGTCTACACATCGGGGCTCGGATCGGGTGATGACGGGCGTGAGCGCGGTCCTGCAGGGGTCGGCTCGGTGCATCTGCAAGCTGCCGCTGAAGGGCCCGAAGGCATGCGCCCACTCAAGCCGGGAGATCACGTGGCTTCCGACGAGCAGGTGCTCTTCAAGGTAGACGCCGACCGGGCGGGATGGCTCCACCTCCTCGAGGGCGACGCAGTCATGGGCTCTGTCGTGCAGATCGACGCGGGCAGCTTCACGCCCGGTGGAGATCGACCCCAAGCCTGGAGACCCGACCACGCGACGGGTTCGCTGACGTACTCGGCGTGGCTGTGCCCCGATTCAACGACGCCCACCGCGGAAAGATGCGCAGGAGATCAGATCGCCCTGGTCTGGGAACGCGATTGATTCGAGCCCTCGCCATGGTCCTGCTCCTGGGCGCCTGCGCAACCAAGGCCGACGTGCGCGACAAGGGCTTCACCGACGCGATGAACACCGCGGACGCATTGAACAGCACGCTGGAACCCCAGCGACACGCCATCGTCATCGGCGTGGACAGCTATGAGGACCCCATCTTCGGAGACCTGCTCCACGCCGCCGACGACGCCGAGGCCATCGACGAGATCCTCAGGGACGAAAAGGGCGGCGGCTTCGACCGGGTCCACCGCCTGCTCGGAGAGGCCACCCGAGACGACGTGTTCAAGCTCCTCCGATCAATGAAGAAGGAGATCCGCCGAGAAGACACCTTGCTCTTCTACTTCTCCGGACACGGCACCCGGGTCCCAGACGGCGACCGGTGGAGGCGATTCTTGCTCACGACCGACGCCCGGGCGAGCAGCCTCGAGGACTCGGCCATCGATCTAGAAGAGCTGCAAGAGTTCTTTTCCGCGCTCCCCGCGGCCCGAAAGGCCCTCATCGTCGACGCCTGCTTCAACGGAGACGGCAAGTCCGTGGTGCGACCAGATGCACTGAACACCGGGATCGAGGACGGGTCCCTGTTCGAGACCCGATACGCCCTAAGCCCCGGCGAAACTCACCTCTTCGCCACCAGCGCCGGGCGTGCTTCCCGGGAGAGCGACAAGCTCGGCCACGGCGTCTACACCTACTACCTGCTCGAGGCCATGTCCTGGGGCTTCGCCGAGGCCGACGTCGACGAGGACAAGGTCGTCACTGCGTGGGAGGCCCACGACTTCGCCCGCGGTCGCACGATTCGGTACACCGAGGACGCCCAGATCCCCGAAGCCGCGCTGCGCGTCACCGGCGAGGGCGATGTGGTCCTCGCCGGCAGCCCCGACCAGCGGCGCCGCCGCGAAAAGGCGCTGGTCTACCTCTACGCGTCGAACGACCACCGGTTCTCGAACACCGACCTGGTGGTGGATGGACGGGTTCGAGGTGCTCTCCCAGGCACCATCTCCGTCGCCCCGGGACGCCATCGCATCGAGCTCCGCGACCCCGAAGGAAATGTGCTCGTCGACGGCTACATGAGCCTCGCCGGAGATCGGGTCTACGCCGTCGAGGACATCCAACGGGTCGCGAATGGTCCGGCCCGCGCCATGGCCATCACCCCGACCACCCTCACCAGCGCACCCATGCGCATCAGCCTCGGGCCCAACGTCGTCGGCCTCGAGATCTCCGCCCTCCAACGGGTGAACAGCGGCCCCAGCCGCGGGTTCTACGCCGGCTGGAGCCTCGGCGGCGGAGGAACGCCCGCCCGGACCGTCAAGAGCGCGATTGCCCCTCGCTCCGTGGTCTGGGCGGGCGCCAACGCCGGCTATCAATCGGACATCCGGCGCCTGAGGTATCGCCTCGGATGGGGCTTCTCCGGCGTGTTTCTGCCCTCCTCGTGGCCTCAGGGTCGGCCGGACGGTCCGTTCAAGATCTCCGACCATCCCAAGGAGGCGGGCTGGCTGTTGGTGGCGACGGGGCCGTCCACGAGCGCCGGCTGGGTACTCTCGGAGAGCTGGACGTTGGTGGCGCGACCGCGGGCCCACTTCGCCGTGCTCAACGTCGACGGGCAGGGCGCCAAGCTGATCCCCTGGTTGAGCCTGGGCATCGGTCCCGAGGTCAGCTGGTAGAGGTTGCGGCCGAACGGGGCGACTGTGATCGGTAGATCCGGGCCGCAAGCACGTCCACATGAGCTGAACCCAAGGCGAATGCAATCAGGGCGTTGTACACGCTGTAGTAGAACACACCATGCTTCGCTTGCTCCCGTTGCTTCCGCTATTGTGCGCAGCCACCTTCGAGACCGGCGATTCCGAGCCCTATCCCCACGAGAGCTTTTCCGACAAGCAGCTCGCCAGGTCCCTGAAGAAGGCCAATCGAGCCAGCGGAATCGAGGAGATCCTCGTCCGCGACGAACGCGGCGAGACCCAGGCGAAGAAGACGCGGGAGCTCCCGAGGGTGGGCTTGTCGGCACTGCTTCGAGTCCATGGACTCTCTCCAGCCAAAGACACGGTCTACCGCTTGCTCGTGCCCGCGGAGGATGACCGCATCGCAATCGTGGTCACCTGGGAACCACCGCGGGCCGTCGTGGAGGTTGGCGTTGCCCTGGAGCCCCTCCACGCCGACCAGGATGCGATCTCCGTTGTGGTGTTGGACCAGGATGGAGCCGTTTGGGACGGGGCCGCCTGGGGTCTGCTGGCAGACGCGTTGTCCCGACTCACCGATGTCGAGCTCAAGCGGATCGAGGGCCTGCGAGTCGTGCGCATGGAAGCGCCTCCACCCGGCGTGCGAGCACAGATCGAAGGCGACGGACGGCTGGTGGCCCTCTACGACCAGCGAGACGATCAATCCTCGTTGATCCTCACGAACTACGCGGTGCAGGGGAACCTCGGATCCTTCTGTGGTCCGGCGGCCGATCCGCGACCGACCAGCCTGCACACCGTGCTGCACGAGCTCGGGCACGCCGTTCATCAGGGCCGGTTCCGGGCACGACTCCAGGAGATTCGCGCCCTCGAATCCGCGTTCCCAACCCCCGAGGGCAAGACGCGCGAGGCGATCGGACGACACATGGCGCTCACCAAGGAGCACAAATCCGAAGAGGTCTCGCCCGTGATCGCAGCGTGGAAAGCGCAGTTCGACAGCTCGCCCACCGAATACGGCAACACATCCGCTCCCGAGGCCTTTGCGGAGGCCTTTGCGCTCTACCACCTGGACCCGCAGGCACTACACAGGGCGATGCCCGATGCCCATGCGTGGTTCGAATCGGACTACGATCCCTAGATGTGGCTCGCCTTGCTGTTGTCGATGGTGTGCGCGTCGGGCGATCCGCTGGACGACATGGAGGAGAGAGCCAACGACCTGCGGCACGCGGGCCGTCACGCGGAAGCCCTCGAGGTCTCCCAGGCTCTGCTCGATATCGAAGTCGAGCGATACGGTGCCGATTCGATATTGGTGGCCGGCAGTCTACTCTTTCGCGGTGCCATCTACGGCGACATGGCCCGCTGGAGAGAGTCCGAAGCGGCCTTCATGGGCGCATTGGCGATCTTCGAAGACCAGCTGGCACCAACCGACTTCCGAATTGCGGACCTCTGCAACAACATCGGCCTGATGCTCCATCGCAGCGGCGATCCGCGCGCGAAGCAGTTCCTGGAACGCGGCGTCGCGCTGTGGAGGATCGACGATCCAGAGGGAGAGTACACCGCCATCGCCGAGAACAATCTCGCCATGTACCTCCTGGAGATCGGGGAGCTCGACGAGGCCCAGACCCTGTTCGAGCACGGCCTTCTGGTCCTCCAACGAGAGTACGGCGTCGACAGTCCCCTGCTGGCCACGTCGTTCAACAATCTCGCCGCCTTGCACGTCGCCCGATTCGAATTCGAGGAAGCCCTCGATCTGCAGCGGCGAGCCCTGATCTGCGATCAAGCGCAGCTCGGGCCCGACCACCCGGCGGTGGGCACATCGCTGCAGAACTACGGGATGATCCTCCTGCGACTGGGGCGCATGTTCGAGGTCCTGCCAGTCTACGAGCGGGCAGCGGAGATCTACGAAAAAGGGCTTGGCGCCGCCCACCCCCAAACGGCGGGTATCTACAGCTTGATAGGCGCCTATTTCGACGCGATCGGAGACCTGCAAGCCAGCGTGGACTACCACCGCAGGGCCCTCGATATTCGGGAGGCGAACCTGGACCCCAGCCATCCCTCGATCGCCGTGTCGGTGTCGAGCCTGGCGAACGCCTACTATTCACTGGGCGATCTCGACGACGCGCACACGCTGTTCCGGCGATCGTTGTCGTTGCGGGAGGCCCGATTCGGAACCGACCACCCGAATATTGCGGTCGTACTCATTTCCCTGGCAGAACTCACCGAAGAAATGGGAGACGACGCCGAAGCTGAATCGCTCCTGCTACGCGCTCTCGATGTGCGTCGAGCCGGACTGGATCCCGACGACGTGATGGTCGGACGGTCCCGCCAATTCCTGGGACACTTCCTGCTCGGGAAGAAGCGCCTCGAGGAGGCGGAGCCCCACCTCGTAGCAGCCCTGGAAGCAGAGCTCTCCCATGACGGGGATCCACTCAGTCGACGACAGGCACTGGGAAGCCTGGCCATGCTCCGATTGGCTCAGAGGCGCCACGACGAGGCCGAGTCTCTGGCACTGCAGTCTTTCGAAATCGCCCAGTCTCAGCTGATTGAAGGCTCTCGCGGAAGCAGTGAACAAGAGCGAATGCTCCTCCTGGGCAGGACCCGGAACGCTCTCGACCGCCGCATGACCACGGCCGGAACGGATCGCGATGCTTACCGAGCGCTGTTCTGGTTCAAGGACCGAGCACGACAGGCCATGTTGTCCAATCAGGAGCGGGTGGTGCAGGACGGGCGTTCCGCCGAGCTTCGTAGGGAGCTCGCGTCCATCGAACGGAACCTGTCGGCATTGGTCTTGAACACCGAACCCGAGGACGCAGATCGCGTGGCGTCGATCGAGATCCTCAACCGACGAAAATCCGAGGCGGGACGACTCCTTGCACGGCGGCACGCCACCAAGCGGGCGCCGAGTCAAGCCACATTCGAGGACGTCTGCGCGGCCATTCCAAACGGGGTGACGGTCGTCGACGTGACGCGGGCAAAAACAAACTACGCCGCCTATATCTACAACGGCGACTGCGATGTCGCCTCTACGGCGCTGGGCGAAATCGAAGCCGTCGAGAGGGCGGTGAGCCGGCATCGGGAGCTGCTCCAGCCGTCCACAGGCCTGACCTTCCGTTCCGACGCGGCCGGCGAGCTCGTGCGCGAGCTGGTGTGGGATCCCATCGCAGATCAGCTCCGAGACGCCGAGCATGTCATCCTCATCCCCGACGCGGCGCTCAACGGCGTATCCTTCGCGGGATTGCCCACCGGTAACGGCCGCTATCTGGTTGAGTCCCTTTCGGTCAGCTACCTCGACAGCGCCACCGATCTGCTTCGTATGGGCGAACCCCACAACAGCGAAGGTGCGCTGGTCGTCGGCGGCGTCGACTTCGGACCTCCCCGAGATCAAAGCGGTTGTCTGACCCCTGGGTTCAGGTCTCTACCCGGGACCGAAGTGGAATCGGTGGACGTGGCTCGGTCTCTGAAACGGATTCGCGGGATCGGGACAATACGGAACCTCTCTGGGAGGGATGCGGCAGAGTCCTCGGTCGCCAATGCCATCGTCGGCCAGAGAATCGCCCATCTGGCGACCCACGGTTTTTTCATCGATCCGAGCTGCGACTCGGATGGGCACAACGCGATGGCGCTCTCCGGCGTCGTGCTTGCCGGCGCAAACAACGACGGCGTCGATGGGATCTGGACCGCGGGAGAGATCGCGTCACTGGACCTGCGAGAAACCGAATTGGTCGTGCTCTCTGGTTGCGAGACCGGCCTCGGGCAAGCCCAGAGCGGTCTCGGTGTTCAGGGCCTGAGGAGTGCCTTTTCGGTCGCAGGGGTCGACGCGACAGTCATGAGCTTGTGGTCGGTTGAGGACGAACCCACGCAACAACTGATGAGCCGCTTCTACCAGCGGCTGGGACGGCGAGGCGGGCTCCGAAGCGCCGAGGCCCTGAGGAAGGCACAGCTGGCACAGCTGGAGTGGAATCGAAAACAGTACGAGGAGGCCAAGCCCGAGACCTGGGCGGCCTTCATCGCCACCGGAGACTGGCGCTAGCGGACCCGGACCGCCGCAGGGGTGTTCCGTCCGCCGACCTCGGCCTTGTTGAAGAACTCCGGTGCCAGGCACTGCATATGCAGCTTGTCCCACACCCGGCCCATCGCAATCACGGCCTCGCGCTCGCGACCAAACTGGACGAAGCCGACCTTCTCGAACGTCTTGAACGCGGCGATATTGTACTGAGGAACTTGCACATAGAGGCTGTACAGCTGCAGGTCGCGGAACGCGTAATCCAGCATGAGCTGGGTGGCTTCGGTCGCGTAGCCGCGCTGCCGGGCGTCGGCGTGGGCAATGATGATTGTGAAGCGGGCGGTCCGGTTCTGGTAGCAGATGTTCGACAGTTTCACGGTGCCGATCGGCGTCTCGGACGCGCGCACGAAGATGGTCAGCACCAGTGCGTCCTCGGTGGCCATGTCCTTGTGGTACTTGTCGGTGTACGACTCGAGGGTGAACATGCCCTTTGCGCCACTGAGCGCGCGCTGCAGCTCGACGTCGTTCTGCCAGACCAGGTACTGGGAGATGAGATCGCTACGCATCGGGCCCAGCGCGACCTGGGGACCCACCAAGACATAGGCGTACTCATTGAGTGGCATCGATACCCTCCGTTGGGCTGTTTATCACACGTCTCATCGGGTTCTGGTCCTCCCGCTTCGTTGTTTTGCGACGAATCTCACGAACTTGCCGATCTCCGGATGGGCTTTCAACGCTTCGATCGTGTTGAAGTCGCGACCGAGGGACTTCTCGCTCTCGAACCGATGCAGCGCCGAGTGACAGTCCCTGCACAGGTCGACGGTCGCGTTCATCTGCTCGCGAGTGAAGTTCTTTTTGAACCACTTGTTCCGGTGCAGCGTTCGCGGAATCAGATGGTGCTCCGACAGACGCCGCTCGGGCCGCTGACACAGCGCGCACGTGCCCATCACACTACTTCGCCCGCTTTCGGAACGCGTCCAGGGACTTGTCGGGGTACGCGGGCCGCTTGGGAACCACGACTGGCTCCTTGGCGATCTTGTCGTTGAGGTAGGCGATGGCGGCCTCGAGCTGGGCGTCCGAACCATTGAAGGTCGCGTTGGGCAGGTTGTCGACGACCTGATCAGGATCGACCCCATGTCCCTCGATGAGCCACTCTCCCTCGGGGCCGTAGACACCGGTCTCGGCGGCGGTCGCGATGCCGCGATCCTTGAGCCAGGTCTGGAAGGACAGCCAGATCTCGCCGCCCCAGGTCCGCGTCCCGATGGTGTGTCCGAGGTCGAGGCGCATGAAGCCGTCGGTGAAGGCCTCTCCGTCCGAAGCCGTGGCCGCATCACACAGCACCACCACGTGACCGAGGAAGGCGTAGTGCATGTTCCAGTCGGGCTCTCCGGTGCGGCCCTGCCAGAACATCCACGCCTTGCGAAGCAGCTTTTCCAGGAGCCATGCATCGATGTTGCCACCGCGGTTGTGGCGCACGTCGATGATCAAGCCCTGGCGCTTGAACACCGGGTAGTACTCCCGCAGCCAGGTGTTGTAGTCACCGCCGCCCATGGCCCGCAGGTGCAGGTAGCCGATCTCGCTGTTGCCCTTTTCCTCGACCTCGAGACGGCGGGTGTACTCCCACTCGCGGTAGCGCAGATCGGCCTCGGCCCAGACCGACATCGGCTCGACGATGACGTCTCGGGTCTTCGAACCCGACTTCACCGTCAGTCGAACCTGTTGCCACGCCTTTCCGCGGAGAAGCGCCGCAATGTTCGGCACGGACGTGGTCGCGACGCTGTTCACATGGGTGATGACGTCCCCAACGCGCACGTTCACCTCGACCTGCGCCAGGGGTGCGAGCGCTTCGGGATACTCCGGGTCGGTCTCGAAGATGTGACCGACCTTGTACCCGTTGTCGACGCGCACCAGGCGCGCTCCGAGGGACGCGATGCCCACGTCGCCGCCGACCTCGCGGTGATCGCCGCCGAAGACGAAGGTGTGCAGGGCGGAGAGCTCCGCCACCATCTGAGCGATGACATCGTTGAGCTCGCCGCGGTTGGTCACCCGGTCCACGAGCGGCAGATACCGCTCGAGGATGGCTGGCCAGTCGTTTCCATGCATGTCGCGGTCGTAGAAGTAGTCGCGCTCGAGACGCCAGGCCTCGACCAGGATCTGTTTCCACTCCTCGCGCGGGTCAAAGGGGAACCGCCAGCCCTCGGTGCGGACGCGGGCACTGCTCAGATCGTCGGGCACGTTCAGTCCGACGTCGACGGCGTACAGCTGCCAGTCCTTGCCGATGAGCATCTGCTTGCGGTCCGCCGACACTTCGAAGGTGCCGATGCCCTGGACGATGTCCTTCACTTCGGGCGTCTCGTCGTCGTTGATCTTCACGCCCCTGAGCACCACACCACTGCCGCGGTTCCAGACCCGGTACAGGAGCTTGTCGTCGAAGAGTTCCAGACCACCGATGTTTCCAGCGGGAACCGGAACCCGGTACAGGCGGTGCTGCAGCCCGTCGAGGTCGATCTTCAGGGCCGGAGCCGCCTCGACCTCGGCATTGCGGCGCTTCTTCTTCGGCTTCTTGCGCTTCTTGTCCTCTTTCTCCTCCTCGTCTTCGTCGACAGCAGGCTTCTCGTCCTGGAGCTCGTTGCGCTTCGACCACGGCCACAGCTCGCCCTCGTTCAGAGAGACGGCGTAGATGAGCGTCGTGTTGTCGACGGTGGGCTCGGGCTGCCACGGTCCCCAGGGGGAGCCGGTCTGGTTGCTCAGCGCCCGCTCGCCGACAAAGTACAGCCACTTGCCATCCGGGCTCCAGGCCGGGCTGCTGGAGTAGATGCGGTCGCTGGTCACGGCGACGCTCTTTCCGTCCGACACCCGGTGGATCCACACCTGCGAGTACCCGTTGGAGGCGTTGTTCACGTAGGCCAGCCACTGTCCGTCGCCCGACCACTTCATCTCGTAGGGGAAGTCCATGCCCTCCACGACCAGCGTCGATGCACCCGTCTTCACGTTGAGGATCCACAACTTCGCGTCGCGATCGGTGTAGGCGAGCTTGTCCTTGGTCGGCGACAAGACGGCGTTGTGCCGGAAGATCTTCCCGTCCTTGGTGAGCTGTTTGGGCTGCCCCATTCCGTCGGCTGGAACGGTCCAGAACTCGAGCTCTCCGGACTCGTCGGACATCGCGATCAGGGTCTTTTCGTCGAGGAAGCGGGCCTCCCGATAGCGGACACCGGGGTTGCGCGTGATCTCGATGAACCGACCGCCGTGCTCGGTCTGGGCGACGAAGATCTGGCCGCGCGCCGTGAGAACCGCCCGATCTCCGGTGGGAGATGGGGACGCGGAGGTCAGATACTGCATCGGGTGGTCGACCCACTGCTCGCGGGTCTGGTCGAGGTCTGAAGTCAGCCGGATGTCGATCTTGGCGCCACTCCCCTTCTCCAGATCGTGTAGCCAGATGTCGGCCGCGTGCTGGTATACGACCTTACCCCCTTGCAAACTGGGAGATTGCACCGAAAACACGTCGTGCTCGGTGTGCTGCTGGGTGTCGCTGCCGTCGGGCTTCATGCTCCACAGGTTCATCACGCCGTCGCGATCGGACGCGAAATAGACCCGTCCATCCCAGAACATCGGGTCGGCGCTCGTGCCGGCGTAGTCGGCGGTCAAGGGCGTCGCCTCGCCGGTGCCGTCGAAGTGCCACAGGTTCTGCGCGGTCCCGCCGAGATATCGTTTTGTGAAGCTGCCCTGGTGGGCGAGTCGCGTGAAGTACAGGTTGGCCCCGTCATAGGCCACGTCATCCGCCTGCGCGAGGGGGACCCGCACCACCTTGTCGTCGTCGCCGATGATCGCCAGCTGATTGTCCGGCAGACCACTGAAGGCCTGAGTCGAGAACACGATCCCCGCCTCGGTCCAGTCCCGCGGAACCGCGGAGGTGCCAAGCCAGGTTCGACGCTTTGGCAGACCGCCGTCGATGGGCATCGAGTACACCTCGACTGGCCCCTCGTAGCTGGCGGCAAAGGCGATCTGAGACCCGTCCGGGGAGAACACCGTGCGCATCTCTCCCTCGGCATGGGACGTCAGCCGAATGGCATCCCCGCCTTCGGTCCCGACCTTCCACAGATCGCCCTCCGCGGTGAACACGAGCGTGTCCCCGTGGATGGCCGGGGATCGATAGTACCCCTCCATGCCTGCGTTTGCGGTGGTGACCAGAAAGAAGAGCGCAGCGGCGTGCATTCGGGCATCCTCGGCGGGAGCCGACCTTGTATTGTGTTGGTGGAGGAAAGCGCCCATGAGGCAACACAACTGGCTGTTTCTCACGGCACTCCTGATGGCCTGCTCGGGCTCCAAATCCGACGCGGACAACACGGACTCGGCCACTGCGACGGACGAATCCGACACCGACACCGACACCGACACCGACGCGGACACCGACACCGACGCCGATACGGACACCGACACCGACACCGACACCGACCCGACGACCCCCGGGGCTCGTGACGGCGTCTACACGGGTACCATCGACATCCACGGCGAGGAATCGGACTTCGCCTTCTGGCAGGAGGACTGTCAGAACGCGTTCACCATGACCGTCGAGGAGGCCGCCAGCCCGCAAATCACCGGCCAGGCCACCTGCATTTTCGTCAATCAACTGAGCGGCACCATCACCTTGAACTTCACGGGCGACATCACCGTCGATCCCGACGTCGCTGGAACCGAACGCACCCTTTGGAACGGCATCGACCAGGTCGATCCATGGAGCGGACGCTTCATCGATCCCGACACCTTTGACGGCACCTTCAGCGGTGTGTACCAACCTGGCCCGCAGGGCAACGCCTACAGCAGCTGGTCAGGGACCTTCAGCGTCG
>Ga0315336_1005531_pt1 | contig 13712 bp, 10 predicted proteins | sample ASW5metaG_FD_204512 | JGI IMG/M metagenome (GOLD analysis project Ga0315336, IMG submission 204512) | Ammonia-oxidizing marine archaeal communities from Monterey Bay, California, United States - ASW #5 | ecosystem: Environmental > Aquatic > Marine > Intertidal zone | place: USA: California...
ACGTCCAACCGGTGGGGCGGTCGGGAGACCGCCCCACAACAGCGTGAACTGAAACGATGCTCTTGTGGAATGGCCTGATAACTGTTTATTTATGGCAGTACGATGGGACTGTCATTCGCAGCGCTGATCCTGACGCTCGGACCCGCGGTCGGGCAAGCCCCTGGCCGGCCAGGGCAAGAAGGAGAGGCCCTCGAGATTGCCGTCGGCGCTTACCTGCTCGACTTGATCGACATCAACGACGTCGAGAAGACATTCACGGCCGATTTCGTCATCGGTCTGGAGTGGCGCGATCCGAGACTCGCCGATCCAAGGATCGAGGATGAAAGAGAGATACCTTTGGATCGCGCGTGGCACCCCGAAATTGCCGTCCTCAACGAGCGCAGCCTCACGCCGAAACTCAGGCCCTATCTGCTGGTGGAACCCGACGGTCACGTTCGCTACGCGCAGAGATATCTGGGCACCTTCTCGGTGGCATTGGACCTCGCGGACTTTCCGTTCGACCATCAAGTGCTCCCGGTAGAGATCGTCGTAGCTCGCTACAAGCCCAAAGATATCGTTTGCGTGCCTAATGAGAAGAAGATCGGGCGGGAGAAGGAGATGTCCATCACGGGATGGCAGGTCAAGACGGCAACGGTCGTCCCGGGCGTCAAGAAGTTCCGGGTGCAAGGTGTCGAGCTTGCAGCCGTCTACGTCCACATGAAAGTGAGCCGGGAGCGGTGGTTCTACATCTGGAAGATCATCTTCCCGCTGGTATTGATCGTTTTCATGTCGTCGGCCGTGTTCTGGATTCCACCGTCCCTCATCCCATCGCAGATCGCCATCGCGACGGCGTCTGTACTGACGCTGATCGCGTTCTACCTCACGATCGGCACCCTCCTGCCCCGGATCTCTTACATGACGCGCATGGACTTCTTCGTCATCGGATGCACTGCGATTGTATTCCTCGCCTTTGGCGAGGCCGTGACGACCGGCTACCTGGCGAGTTCTGACCGCGTCGCGCAGGCGCGCAAGCTGGACCGCTGGGCCCGAGTCGTGTTTCTGGTGGTGTTCGCGATGGTGGCTGTCCTCGCGTTTCTGACTTGAAGAACCTGAAGACTGTAAAGGAGCTACGAATGCGGAAACTATATATAGCAATAACAGGGCTGCTGGCACTCAGTGGGTTGGCACTTTTCGTCGCGAAAGAGCGTTCCGTGCTCGCCGAGCCGACTCAGATCGGTAGATACCAGACCGTGGTGGAGGGGAGCCGGACGCGGCTGTTCTCCGTTGCTTTTCGGTTCGATACGATGACCGGCAAGACCTGGAAAAGTCACCTCCTGGGCCAGAAAGCGGAGGGGTGGGTAGACGTCAAGGAAAAGGACGGGGAGACGCCGCAAGAAACGTCCCAGATCGGCACCTACCAGTTCTCCGCAGCCTATCTCTCCGATACCAGGGGGCAGGAGCTCGCGGCGGTCACCCGCGTAGATACGAGGACCGGAAAGACCTGGTATATACGCATCGAGCCACCGCACTGGCAGTGGGCTGTCATTGGCGAGAGCAAGAAGTAGCGCTACTCGAGCTCAGAACTCCACACCGAAGCCCACGATCAGGCGGAAGTCGTCCGGTTCGGGGTCATCGCCCGAGCTGTTGGAGACGGATCTGCCGATCCGGTCCCACAGGAAGGAGACGTCGAGATCGAGGCGTCGCGTCAGCTCGACCGAGAGCTTCGCCAGCGCGTGATGGCTCGTTTCCTCGACGTCACTGAGGCTCACCTGAGTGTCGTATTGGAAGCTGATTTCCACGTCGTCCGTCAGGTCCTGCTCGAAGCTAGTGCCGAAGAGAGCCACGGCGATGCCCCGCTCGATGTCGTCTCCCGGTGAAACCGAGATGAAGCGCGTGTACTGGTAGCCGCCGCCGCCCAGGATCGTCCACGACAGCTTCTCGCGGTTGAAGATGTCGTAGCCGACGCCGGCGCCGGGAGTGAAACGATTCTCGATGTTCTGGAATCTGTCGCGGAAATACTCGAACGACAACGGTCGGAGAAAGAAGCGCCGTGTCAAGAAGACGTCGAGGGTGGTACTCACGCGGTGATTGTTGGTGTTCTCAGTGTCGTCGAGAGTGCCGAAATTTCCCGTATAGCCGAGCTCCAGGCGCGTCAGAGGCGTCCGGCGACGTATCGAAGCGATGGTCGTCATTTCGGTCTGGTCGGTGTTCCCTCTCCGAAACGTGACACCGACGCTGAGGTCGCCCGACCAGTAATTGATCTCTTCGGGTGTTCCGGGGACGATCGACCGCAACCGGTCGCGTGCGAGTCGCCGCTCTTCTGCCCCTTCTTTGTCTTCGCGAAGGACCACGACATCGTCGATCACTGCAACCTTGCCCAGGATGATCGTGCGGTCGTCGATGACCACCATGTTGACGCGGGGAGAGCGGAGCTCGACTACGTCTTCCCAGTCGAGATTCAGCTCGTCCAGCTCCTCGCTGTCGAACTCGAGGCTGCCCCGCCGCAGTACGGTGATCTCGCCCTTGAGCCATTCGCCGGATTTCAGCCGGATCCAGTCGAAAGTCTTGGGCTCGGGATCCGCAGGCTTCCACGGCGCCTGCGGGGTTACGTTCCGGGGCGAGGACGGAGGAGCGGCCTGATCAGCGGCCGTGGGCGAGCCCGAGCAGCCTGGCACTGCGCCAGCAGACACGAGAAGAAGGAGGCTGGCCCCGGTGGCCACCGAGAGAGTTCTGTGCCGCCCGCTGGACACGTTGCTCGAGGTCCCGTAAAACGTCATCTGCAAGAGAAAGAGGCTCCGAGTGTACCGCCGTCGGACCCGGATGCAAGCGCGGGCGAGGTTTCCTCGTGCGTGAAATAGGGGCCACTTCGTGGTACCGTCGTCGCCAGCGCACGCTTGGCTTGCTGTACAATTGGCTTACCGAGGACCCCTCATGTTGAGACACTATGAAAGATCCGCGTTGTACACCGTCGCCCTGCTGGTGCTTGCTTCCACTGCCAGCAGCTGTGTCACGGATCCCGTGACCGGAAAATCTCGCTTTTCGCTGGTCAACTGGAGCCCCGAAGAGGAGCTGGAGCTCGGCAAGGAGGCTGCGCCGAACGTGGAATCGCAGTTCGACGCCATCGATCCCGACCCCGAGGCGAACCGGCGTCTCGGCAAGCTTATCGGGGAGATGGTGACGTACAGTGTACGTAAAGATGATTTCGAGTTCCGCTTCAAGATCCTCAACTCTTCCATTCCGAATGCCTTTGCCCTCCCCGGCGGCTTCGTTTACATAACGAGAGGGCTCCTCGAGTTGCTCGAAAGCGAGGGGCAGTTCATCTCCGTCATGGGGCACGAGCTGGGACACGTCGAGCATCAACACTCCATGTCCAATCAGTCCCGCGGGAGATTCACCGGCGTCCTGACGGCGCCCTTTCGGGGTGTCGCGGCATTGACGCGAGGCTTGCCGGGCGGGAAAGTCGTGGGCCTCGCCGCCGGTGTGGCGGTGGCTCCACTGGCTATTTGGGGGCTGAAGTACGACCGAGGTCAGGAGCTGGAAGCTGACGAGCGTGGAGTGTTTTTCTCCGCGGAGATGGGCTACGACCCGCGCGAAGGAATGAAGACTTTCGAGACATTCGAGCGTTTGGAGAAAGAATCCGGTGGGGCGTCCGCGCCCTCCTGGTTGAGAACTCATCCACTGAACGACGCTCGAATCGGCAACATCGAGAAGATCATAGCCAGGAACTATCCGGAGTTGTTGAAAAAGCCCGAGAGTGAGTTTCGCGAAGCTAGCCCGGATTTTGAGGCGGTTCTCGACAGGTTCAAGCAGCAGGCCCCGGCGTATGCGCTTTATGACGAGGCCATGACCTTTATCACGGACCCCGAGGTCACTCCCGCGGATTTCGAGAAGGCCGAAAAGAATCTCGAGAAGGCTCATGTCTCGGTCCCGGACGAACCGCTGTTCCTGATTGCCAAAGGAGAAGCTGCCCTGGTCAAAGAGCATTGGGATCTTGCGCGACCGTACTTCGTCAGTGCGCTGGCGCTCTACAACCGCCTGTCACCCAGTGACAGCCATTGGAAAGCTCATTTCTATCTGGGGGTGGTGAAACTCCATGCCAAAGAGCCCCAATCGGCCATCAAGGACCTGGAGGCAGCGCGCCGGCTCTTCCCGCTAAACCCCAGTGTGCATTTTTTTCTGGGGCAGGCTTATGAAGCGAGCGGTGACCGGGACGCCGCCAGGGCGGCCTATCGCCAGACGATGGACCTGTCGCCGCCCGATTCTGAGACGCACCGCGAGGCTCGGGTCAAGTGGCGGAAGCTGTGAGATTCTCCCAAAGGGATACAGAACCCCTGCGATGTCGGCGTGCTGCTCCGTTCTTGCTCCCGTTAACGGTCGCCCTTGTTTGCGGCTGTGGTTGGGGTCCCGGTGTCCGCGAAATTGACGACGTCTCGTGGTTCGAGCGCGAAAACCGTAGCGCTCTGGATTCAGCCTCTCCCAGCGAACGCACGGGGCAGTTCTTGCGGAGGGAAGGACTCGCAGAACCTTATGAAATCGATCCGCTCACTTTGATGCAGCAGCTCGATGCGCGCCTTCTCGAGCGCCGCGAACGCGTCGTTGCCTTCCACCTTGCGGAGCTTGCCTACCTGGAGGCGGGCAGAGCCGACGAGCTGGACCAGACCGTGAAGCTTTATCTCTCTTCCGTCGAATACGCCTACGCTTACCTCTTCGACCGGGAGCTGACGCCACCGGCGAATAGCTTCGACCCGATCTTCCGCTGGACGTGCGACCTGTACAACCGCTCGCTCGCCAACGTGGTGATCTACATAGCGGAGCGCATGCTGCTCAGGACGGACGACCCTCGGTTGCCGCTGATTGCCGGGGAGCTTCGTCTGCTTCCAGGCCCCCTCGAGCTGCGCTGGGACCGGGACGCTTTCGAGGCCTTTCTGGTGAGCTACAACTATGAGGTGGTCGGCCTGCGGGGCTTGAGCCGAACTTACGGCCTGGGGGTTCCGAGCATCGCCGTACGCTCTCCCGTAGACGAGCCGAGCGCCAAGGAGGACCTCTATCTCCCCAAGGTCAAGCAAGCGTACGCAACGACGGCGGTCTTTCGTTTCCAAGGATCGATTATCGACCGTGCGGCCAGCGCCGGCACCCGAAGCGCCTCGGTCGAGATCTACGACCCCATACGCACGACGGCGATCCAGATCGGGGACCGGAGCGTTCCACTGGAGGTGGACCTGACGACGCCGCTGGCTTATGGTCTGGAGATCACCCCGCAGGCGAGCGGTTTGCAGGGAATGCTCGATCCCGGCGCCAAGACCGTTGCCGATGGGTTCTTCATGCTCCAGCCGTACCAGAGCGACAAGATCCCCGTGGTCTTCGTCCACGGGTTGATGTCCTCTCCTGTGACGTGGGTCCAGCTTCTCAACGACGTGCTGGACGACCCGGTCCTCCGGGAGAGGTACCAGTTCTGGTATTTCGGGTATCCCACCGGCAATCCCATCCTCTACTCGGCCAGCAACCTGCGAGTTTCTCTCTCCAAGATTCAGCAGACCTACGATCCTGACGGGACGAATCCGGCCTTCCAGAACACGCTGATCTGCGGCCACAGCATGGGGGGATTGGTGTCGAAGCTCATGGTGCTCTCCAGCGGGGACCGCCTCTGGGACATAGTATTCGACACGACGCTCGAAGAGACCGAGCTTTCCGCTGAAGAGCGAGCTCTGTTGACGCGAACACTTTTTTTCGAGACGCTCCCGTTCATCAAACGAATGGTGTTGATGGCCACTCCCCACCGTGGATCGGACATGGCGACAGGGTTTGTCGGTAGGCTCGGCGCGAAGCTTACAACTCTTCCAACCACAGTCCGCACCACTTTATCTTCGTTACGAGTCCGGCTTTCGCGAAGGTCTGACGAGCTAGCGGAAGCCTTTGCCGACGAGAACTCGGCCACGGGCATCGGCAACCTGGCTCCAGGCCACGCGGGCCAGGCGGAGATCGTCACCTGGTCCTTTCCCGAATACCTGCAGGTGCACTCGATCATCGGCAACCTCGAGGCGGCGGACACGCCGGGGGGGTCCGACGGCATCGTCCCCTATGAGAGCTCGCACCTCGACTGTGCCGTCTCGGAGAAGATCGTCAAGTCCGACCACAGTGTGCACGAGCGTCCGCTCGCAATCCTGGAGCTGCGCCGCATTCTGCACCTGCATCTGGAGAGCTTGGAGTCGCCCGCGAAGGTCGGACGGCGGTAGGGATTTTCAGGGGTCAGAGTCAGAGTTCAGAGTCAGAGTTCAGAGTCAGAATCTGAATCCGAATCCGAATCTGAGTCCGAATCTGAGTCCGAATCAGAGTCCGAATCAGAGTCCGAATCAGAGTCCGAATCAGAGTCCGAATCAGAATCAGAATTCTGAGTCAGAGTCAGAATCCGAATCTGAGCTCGCGGTCTCCTCTTCCTCTTCGACTGACCAGCCGCCTCCCAGCGCTTTGTAGATCCTGATCACGTTCTGCGTCACCTGGCCTTGGCTTGCGGCGAGCTGGTCCTGTTGCTGGAAGAGAGACCGCTGGGTGTCGAGGACGTTTTGAAAATCGGTCAGACCTTCCCTGTAGCGGGTCTGTACGAGCTCGACCGACTTCTGCGCCGCATCTACCGCTCTCGTTAGTACCTCGCGGCGGTCGATCTCCTGAACGTAGGCGATCATGGCGTTTTCGATGTCCTCGAGCGCCAGCAATACCGTCTGCTCATACGCGACGAGAGCCTGCTCGGTGCGCGCGTCCTCCACGCGGATGTTGCCTCGAACACGTCCTCCCGAAAAGAGGTTCCAGCTGAACGAGGGCCCGATGCCGAATGCGTAGCTGGAAGAAGCGTCGTAGAGATTGCTGACCTGGTTCGCTTCGAGGGCCAGGGTGCCGGAGATGCTGAAACGGGGATACAGGTCGGCGGTCGCGACCCCGATGCGCGCTGTCTGAGCTGCCAGCTGCCGCTCGGCTTGCCGGATATCCGGCCGCTGGCGGAGGATGTCCGCTGGCAGACCGACGGCGATCTCCGGAGGTGTTCCGGGAATCGCTACCCTTTCTGCCAGTGTCGGGTGGAGCGCCGTGGGGCGTTCGCCGAGCAGAACTCCCAGGCGATGGATCGTCTGCGTCAACAGGATGCGCAAGGTAGGGAGTGCCGATTCGGTGTTGGCAAGGTTCAGTTCCGCCTGGCGAATGTCGAGCTCGCCTACGAGCTCGGCGTCGAATCGGTCCTGCACGAGTTGCAGCGTGGCGCGTTGCGCGTCGATGTTGGCTCGAGCCAGCCGGATGCGTTCCTGGAGAGCCCGCGCTTCAACGTAGTTGATGGCGACTTCCGCGTAGAGAAGGACGAGCACGTCCCGGTAGGCTTCGACCGAGGCTTCGAGGTTGGCATCTGCCGACTCGACGGAGCGCCGAATGCGCCCGAAGATGTCGATCTCCCAGGACGCGTCCAGCCCGTTCTGGAAGAAGTTGTCGGTTCTGTCCAGGCTGGGCGGGATAAAGGGCGTGGTCTCTTCACTGGACCGGAACCGCTCTGCTGTGCCCACTCCGTCGACTACAGGATACTTCTCCCCGGAGGCGATGCCGAGGGCGGCCCGAGCTTGCACGATCCTCGCAAAGGCGGTCTGCAGGTCGAGGTTGCTTTGCGCTGCCTGCTGGATCAAATCGTTGAGGACCGGGTCGCTCAGCAGGGTCCACCAGGTTCGGATGTTCGTTTCGCCCTCGGCCAGCCCCTTCGTCAGCTCCTGGTGCCAGGCGTCCGGCATCTCGGACTCCGGTGGCTCGTAGTCGGGCCCCACCTTGCAGCCGGAAACCAAGGCCAGCCCCAGGACGGCAGAGATGGAAAACGCACCTACGCTCCCCGTCCGGCTGCCCGCGTTCTCCGAGAGGATCGACATGCTACTCCGTATCGTGGCCCGTCTCATTATCGTGGCTCGCCGACCCTACCGCGCATTTGGCTGTATAGAAAGGCAGCGCCACGGGGATGAGAGCCGTCCTCGTAGCCTCGTAGGTGACGAACACCGGTGTTCGCAGAACGAGGTCGTTGAGGACATAGCCGGTGAAGGTGCCTTCCAGGGCCTCAACGCCGATGGAGTCTATATAAACGTCAATGTCTCGTTCACGATCGACATACCACTCATCAAAGGTCTCGTACGTCCCCAAGCGCAAAAGAGAGCAACCCGTCAAAGCGGGCACGGTACCCAGGAGCAGCAGGCAGAGGACGACATAGCGCATGGAGAAGGGTGTCCGATGGTTCAACTTCTCTCCCGATTTTCTTCGAGGCGCCGGCATGGTAACTGAGACCGGATACCCATAGCAAGAAACGGCCTTGAAGGCAACTCCCGTGAGGGAAAGCGATTGATTATTAGCGTACCAGTCGATACGCTTCGCTCTCTTACTCACCGAGGAGGCTCCTGATGATTGAGCGGGCACGCGCAAGCGCTGTGGTTTTGGCGATTCTGAGCTCGATGGTGTTCTCGAGCTGCAGCGAGCGCAACGAATACGTCCCTCCCCCGCCTCCGACCGTCACCGTGAGCCCGCCCGCCCGGGAGAAGGTCACGGAGTACATGGAGTTTACCGGAAGAACCGTCGCGATCGCTTCCGTCGAGGTACGCGCTCGTGTCAAGGGCTTCCTCGAAAGCCAGCGCTTCGAGGAAGGCGACGTTGTCCAGAAAGATGACGTTCTCTTCATCATTGATCCGAGTGAGTACCGGGCGACAGTTGATGGGGCGCAAGCTAGCGTGGGAGTGGCGGAGGCCCAGCTTGGCCTCGCAGAGGCGACGTACCAGCGCATGGAGAGCGCGGTGAAGACCAACGCCGTCAGCAAACTCGAAGCGCTCGAGTCCGAGGCGCGGCGGGACGCCGCCAAGGCCACCCTCGCGGAGCGCCACGCCGCCCTGGCCAGAGTAAAACTCGACCTCGATTACACCGAGATTCGCGCCCCGATAGCGGGCACCGTTGGCCGCCGGCTCGTGGACGTCGGCGACCTCGTGGGCGCGGGCGAGAACACGCTCGTGACCACCATCGTCCAGTACGACCCGATCTACGCGGACTTCGACATGAGCGAACGGGACCTCCTCGCGCTGATGAAACGGAGGCTACCAAGGGTAGAAGAAAGCCCCAAGGAGCGGCTCGAGCGGATACGAAAGATCCCTCTCGAAATGGGGCTGGCCAACGACGAGGGCTATCCCCACTCCGGTCACGTCCATGTAGCGGACCAGGGTCTCGATCCGGAAACCGGCACGTTACTGCTCCGGGGTGTCTTTCCGAACCCTCATCCCCCGGTGATTCTGCCCGGGCTCTTTGTCCGGGTGAGGGTTCCTGGTGACGAAGCAGAGGCGCTGCTCGTCTCGGAGAGGGCCCTGGGCTCGGACCAGGGCGGCAAGTACCTCCTCGTCGTTGACAAACAGAATGTCGTGCAGCACCGTTCGGTGGTGGTGGGGCAGAAGCTCGGAGGCCGGGTCGTCATCGAGAGCGGAATCGAGCCGCACGACAGCGTGATCGTTAAAGGCATTCTCAGGGCGAGGCCTGGGGGGAAAGTGACCCCTCAGGACCAGGAAGCCTCGGCGGGTTCGCCGGAGGCCTCCGGTGGCTGACTAGCCTTTGATTGACTAGCCGGCGGCTGATTAGGAGGAGCCCGCCAGTGTTTTCTCGATTCTTTATCGAACGTCCGATCTTCGCGACCGTGCTGGCGATTTTCATCCTCATCGCTGGCGGCGTCACGGTGTTGACCCTGCCGATCGCGCAGTACCCCGATGTGGTCCCTCCGACCGTCGAGGTCAAGGCGACCTATCCCGGCGCCAACTCGGAGGTCGTGGCGGAGACCGTCGCGTCGCCTATCGAGCAGGAAGTCAACGGTGTCGAGGGCATGATCTACATGTCGTCGGTGTCCGCGAGCGACGGCTCTTATACTCTGACCGTCACCTTCGACGTCGGCATCGACCTCGACATGGCCTCGATCCTGGTCCAGAACCGCGTTGCGATCGCCGAGCCGAAGCTTCCGGAGGAGGTCAAGCGCCAGGGCATCACGACCAAGAAGAAGTCGACGGCCATCGTCCAGCTGATCACGCTCACTTCTCCCGACGGTCGTTATGACGACGTCTACCTCGCCAACTACGCCACACTGCGGATCAAGGATGAGCTCGCCCGCATCTACGGCGTCGGCGACGTCAAGCCTTTCGGGGCTGCCGACTACAGCATGCGGGTGTGGCTGGACCCGGAGAAGCTCGAGGCGCGGGATCTGACCACTCAGGACGTGGTCGACGCGATCAGTGAGCAGAATGTGCAGGTGGCTGCCGGACAGATCGGCCAGCCGCCGGCACCCAAGGGGCAAAACTTCCAGTACACGATCAACACTCTCGGCCGGCTAGCGGACATCGCACAGTTCGAGAGAATCATCGTCAGAACCGGCGCGGAAGGCCGCGTCACGCGTCTCCGCGACGTTGCCCGTATCGAGCTTGGCGGCCAGAACTACGACATGTTCTCCACGCTGTCCGGCGTCTCGGCAGCGAGCCTTTCGATTTACCAGCTGCCGGGCGCCAACGCGCTCGACGTCGCGGACAAAGTGCGGGCGACGCTGGAGCGTCTGAGTGGCGATTTTCCCGAGGGGATGGAGTACAAGATCCCGTTCGACACGACCCTTTTCGTCCGTCAGTCGATCCAGGAGGTCTACGTCACGCTCTTTCAGGCGGCGCTCCTCGTCATCCTGGTGATCTTCGTCTTTCTACAGGACTGGCGGGCTTCGCTGGTGCCGGCGGTGACCATCCCGGTCTCCCTGATCGGCACGTTTGCCGTCATGGCCGGTCTCGGTTTCTCGGTCAACATGACGACGCTCTTCGGACTGGTGCTGGCCATCGGCATCGTCGTCGACGATGCCATCGTCGTCGTGGAGAACACGGCGCGGCACATAGAGGGGGGCATGGCCGCGCGGCCGGCCGCCATCCGGGCGATGCAGGAGGTGACTGGCCCGGTGATTGCAACCACCCTTGTGCTCCTGGCGGTGTTCGTGCCCACGGCTTTCCTGCCGGGAATCACCGGCCAGCTCTACCGGCAGTTCGGCTTGACGATCTCTGCCGCCACGGTGTTCAGCTCGATCAACGCTCTGACCCTGAGCCCGGCCCTGTGCGCGCTCCTCCTGAAGCCGGCTTCCACGAAACGGAAGAACATCTTCTTCCGCTGGTTCAACGCCGTCTTCGAGTGGGGCGAGGGGGTCTATGGGCGGGTGCTCGCGGGGATGGTGCGGCGCGCTGCCATCTGCATGGTCCTCTTTCTGGGCGTGACGTTCCTCGCGGGCTGGGGCTTCGTGTCGTTGCCCACCGCATTCCTGCCCGAGGAGGATCAGGGTTATCTGGTGGCTGGCATCCAGCTGCCCGACGCCGCCTCCCAGGAGCGGACGCGCGAAGCGGTGCAAAAGATCGACGCCGTTCTGCAACGTACGCCGGGCGTCGCCGAGTGGGTAACGCTCGGGAGTTTCTCGGTTCTCGACGGCACGGTCTCGTCGAACGCCTCGGCGTTTTATATCATCCTCGACCCCTTCGAGAAGCGCGCGGGTCCCAGCCTCTCGCAGGACGCCATTATTGGCCAGCTGCGGCGTGAGTTTGCCCAGGTCCAGGAGGGGATCGCCTTCGTCTTCGTGCCGCCCGCTATCTTCGGACTGGGGACCGCAGGAGGCTTTCAGCTGGAGCTTCAGGATCGAGGTGGGCTTGGGTTGACTACCTTGCAAGAGACCACCATGGAGATGGCCCGGGACGGCAATGCTCAGGCCGGCCTTGTCGGTCTGAATACGACCTTCCGTGCGACGGTGCCGCAACTCTTTGTTGACGTCGATCGGACCCAGGCAAAGACGGCCGGCGTGCCGCTGGGGAACGTCTTCAGCACGATGCAGGCCTACCTGGGCTCCCTGTACGTCAACGACTTCAACAGGTTCGGTCGAACTTATCAGGTCAAGGTCCAGGCAGACCACGAGTTCCGGATCAAGCCCGACGACCTCAAGCGCCTCTACGCGCGGAACGTCAAAGGCCGTATGGTGCCGCTCGGCGCCCTCATCGATGTGCGAGAATCGCTCGGCCCACAGATGGTCCGGCGGTACAACCTCTACCCATCCGCTGCGATCAACGGTCAGGCGGCCACCGGTTTCAGCTCCGGCGACGCGCTGGGGCTGATGGAGGAGATGGCGGGAGAAAAGCTCCCTCAGGCCATGGGGTTCGAGTGGACCGGGATGTCCTTCCAGGAGAAGCAGGTGGGCAGCGAGGCGATCTTGATCTTCGCCCTGGCTATCGTTCTGGTCTTTCTGGTGCTTGCCGCGCAGTACGAGAGCTGGACCGCTCCCGTATCTATTGTTCTCGCCGTGCCGTTTGCCCTCCTCGGCGTCGTGATCGCCCTGAAGATGCGGGCCTTTGCCAACGACGTCTACACGCAGATCGGAATCGTGCTTCTGATCGGGCTGGCGTCGAAAACGGCGATCTTGATCGTCGAGTTCGCCCGCGAGATGAGAACCGGGGGTAAAGGGATCACGGAAGCGGCCGTCGAAGCCTCGCGTCTGCGCTTCCGCCCGGTGCTGATGACGGCCATCTCCTTCGTCTTCGGCACGCTGCCTCTTCTCATAGCTCAGGGGGCAGGCGCCGCCAGCCGACAAGCGGTCGGGACGGCGGTCTTCGGCGGCATGCTGGTGGCCACGGTCCTGACGGTGCTCTTCGTCCCCGTCTTCTTCCGCGTGTTCCAGGGGTTGGGGGAGCGCCTATCGAAGCCGGCGGAAGCGCCCACGGCAGGGGCGGACTCGGCGGCCAGCTGAGCCGTTGCTATCTGAGCCGTTGCTAAGCTGAACGGTATTTGAAGCTCATGCCCCCAAACGACGCCTCGTACATGAGGCCCACGGGACTGCGAGTGATGATGGTGACCCCGTTTGTCAGGATGACGTCTACCGACAATCCCCACAACACGAAGACCCCTGATGCCTGTCCCGTTATGGACAGGTCCCCATGCTGAAAGGCTTCGAGAGCAGGCTTGTCGTGAAACAGAATGATCCCGCTGTACAGCTGACCGCCGATCTGCAGGCCGAAGGTGAACTGCGTGGTGGCCGCGCTGCCCACCAGCTTGCCCTGCTCGTATACCAGTCCGCTGCCGAGTGCTCCGCCGAAACCCGCCCCTCCCTTGCCGATGCCAGGAAACACGGCATAGGCGTAGGACCCATCGATCAGATCACGTGTCCAGGGAGTGGCGCGGAGCCGGCTCAGGGTCACGTCTATTGCTGCGTCGGCGGTGGGTGGATCCCCCGCTTTCCCCGCCACTCTGGGTGCCGCGCACGAGCAGAGAAGGAGAAGGGCACCGCACAGTAGAGTCAGGTTCGGTTTCATCATGGGAGTCACCTTATTGCCAGAGCAGACATTGCCAGAGTAGACGAAACCAGGTTGCCCTCTCCCGCGCTGGTGAAGGACAGCGGAGCGCATCTTACCCGCGCGGGATGAAACGTCCAGGATGGTGATCGCTGTTTTCTATAATGTCGGGTCCGGCGTGCTCCCCGCATCGGCCAAGCCAACAGGCGGCTTGACCCGGCGACGGGAACGTGGAGAATCTCCGGTCGTGCCGCAAAATCCAGCTCCGATAAAAATAGCAAGCGAGTAGGAGGATTCCATGGTCAGCACAGTCGTTTCCTGCTGGCGTTGCGATAAGAATCTGGAAGCCATGATCGGGAGCATTCAGTGAAGAAGATCCTTGTTCTATTGTCGATTCTGGTGGTCTGA
>Ga0315336_1005532_pt1 | contig 13711 bp, 9 predicted proteins | sample ASW5metaG_FD_204512 | JGI IMG/M metagenome (GOLD analysis project Ga0315336, IMG submission 204512) | Ammonia-oxidizing marine archaeal communities from Monterey Bay, California, United States - ASW #5 | ecosystem: Environmental > Aquatic > Marine > Intertidal zone | place: USA: California...
GTGCGGGTCCGGGGTTTCTGCTGAGGAAGGTGGGGTAATCCGGCGATGTGACGGAGGACTGGTGTGCCCTGCCCAACTAAAGGAATCGATTAAGCATTTTTCATCCCGGTTAGCGATGGATATCGATGGTCTGGGAGCAAAACTGGTAGAGCAACTGGTTGATTGTGGCCGAGTAACCACCCCTGCAGACTTGTTTTCGTTGTCGCTCGCCGAATTTGCAGCATTGGAACGGATGGGTCAAAAGTCCGCTAGCAATCTTATTGCTTCTCTTGAAACAAGCCGTCAGACGACTTTGCCACGATTTCTGTTTGCGCTTGGTATCCCGCAGGTGGGAGAGGCAACAGCGCAAACCTTGGCGCAACACTTCGGGACACTCGAAACGCTCACGGCAGCGCCCGTGGAGTTACTGGAGACAGTGACAGATGTCGGCCCGGTTGTCGCCCGGGAAATCAGACGATTCTTTGATCAGTCCCACAATCAGCGAGTCATCGAAGCGCTACGCCAGCACGGTGTGAATTGGCCAGAGGAGACCCCTAGGGATGTGCCGGAAGGGGTCTTTGCCGGGAAAACAGTGGTCATTACCGGCACTCTACCTACTCTAAGTCGCGATCAAGCCCGAGGATGGCTGATCGAGCAGGGCGCCAAGGTGTCCGGCAGTGTTTCCTCGCGCACGGATTTCCTAATTGCCGGAGCGGATCCGGGTTCTAAATATGACAAGGCGGTCAGTTTGGGGATTCAGGTTATTGAAGAGTATGAGATGAAGGCGCTTGCCGGTGAGGTGACTGATTGAGAAGGAGTTCTGTCCGTAATCACTCTGCGATGGGTTAGAATCCCGCCCTCATTTTTAACCAGACTGGCGCCCGAAATTCCAGGCCCAGCGTGGAAGCCACAGTAGCAGATGAAAGATTCTTTCAACTCAAGAACCTCCCTGGACGTTAACGGCAAGCGCTACCAGATTTACGCGCTCGACGCCCTCGAACCACGCTTTGATCTTAGCGGTTTACCGGTGACCCTGAAGATTCTCCTCGAAAATCTTTTGAGAACCGAAGACGGGACCAACGCGACTGTCGACGATATTGAGGCGCTGGCAGGATGGAAGCCTTCGTCGGGCAATGCGACTGAGATTGCCTTTACGCCAGCCCGCGTCTTGATGCAGGATTTCACTGGGGTTCCCGCGGTGGTGGATCTCGCTGCGATGCGGGAAGCTGTCGCGAAATTGAAGGGTGATCCGGACAGGGTGAATCCTCTTTCGCCTGCTGATCTTGTGATTGATCATTCGGTCATGGTGGATTATTTCGGCGAGCGCCAGGCGCTGAAGAATAATGCGGACCTGGAATATAGTCGCAACGCCGAGCGTTATGCGTTCTTGCGCTGGGGTCAAACGGCGTTCAGTAATTTTCGCGTAGTGCCGCCGGCGACGGGAATTGTCCATCAGGTCAATATAGAGTACCTAGCGAGCGTGATATTCAGTCGCGAAGTAAGTGGCAATGAGATAGCGTATCCCGATACGGTCGTTGGAACGGATTCCCATACGACGATGGTGAATGGGTTGGGTGTGTTGGGCTGGGGTGTGGGCGGTATCGAGGCGGAAGCGGCCATGCTGGGGCAACCCGTGACGATGCTGATCCCAGAGGTCGTGGGCTTTGAACTAGCGGGCACCTTGGCCGAAGGGGCAACGGCAACCGACCTTGTGCTGACCGTCGTGGAGATTTTGCGTCGCAAAGGGGTCGTTGGAAAATTTGTTGAGTTCTTCGGCGATGGCTTGGATCACCTTTCCCTGGCGGACAAAGCCACCATTGCCAATATGGCGCCGGAATACGGAGCCACCTGTGGATTTTTCCCCATCGACCAGGAGGCCCTGAACTATTTGCGGTTGACGGGACGTTCCGAAGAGGAAATTGCGCTGGTCGAGGCATACAGTCGGCGTCAGGGGCTTTTTCGAACGTCCGACACGACCCCTGCCCAGTACAACGATACCGTCAGGCTGAATCTTGCCGAAGTGGTGGTCAGTATTGCGGGACCCAAGCGCCCGCAGGACAGAATCGCTCTCAAGGAAGCCAAGGGCCAGATTACCCAAGCACTGGGTACTGCCCGCGAAGGGAGTGCTGCTCGAAGTCAGTCGCTGAAGCTCGAAGGCGTAGACCACACACTCCCTGACCTCGCTGTCGTGATTGCGGCGATCACGAGTTGCACCAATACCTCAAACCCCGGCGTGATCATGGCGGCGGGCCTGCTGGCCCGAAATGCCCGAGAGCGGGGACTTTCAGCAAAGCCCTGGGTTAAGACCTCCCTTGCACCAGGATCTCAGGTAGTGACGGATTATCTCTCCGACGCAGGACTTCTGGGTGATCTTGAGGACATCGGTTTTGCTGTTGTCGGCTATGGATGCACGACCTGTATTGGTAACTCCGGACCGTTGCCCGACGCGGTAAGCTCTGCGATCAAGGAAGGTCAGTTGATTGTTTGTTCGGTATTGTCAGGAAACCGTAATTTTGAAGGCCGCATCCATACAGATGTGAGGATGAATTTCCTCGCTTCACCACCCTTGGTCGTGGCCTATGCATTAGCAGGGACTACCGATATTGACTTCGCGTCTGAACCCATCGGTTTCGATACGCAGGGCCAACCGGTTATGCTGAGCGACATTTGGCCTCAGACTAAAGAAATCAACCGCGCTGTGCATACCCATGTGACGCGGGAGATGTTCCGTGCCCGCTATGCCGATGTATTCCGTGGGGATGACCTCTGGCAGGCAGTGCCCGTCAGTGCAGGAACGCGGTTTTCATGGGATTCGGATTCCACTTATGTGCGGCGCCCCCCGTACTTTGACGGGATGAGCATGGAAGCGCCCGGCATACCGACCGTCACCGGGGCTCGCGCGCTGGCAGTTCTGGGAGACAGCATTACGACGGATCATATTTCTCCGGCGGGAGCGATTCAGGTGGACAGCCCTGCTGGAAAATACCTGAGCGAACGGGGTATCGCTCCAGCCGACTTCAACTCATACGGATCCCGTCGAGGGAATCATGAAGTCATGATGCGCGGTACCTTCGCGAACATTCGGCTGCGCAATGCAATGGCGCCGGGTACGGAGGGAGGGTGGACCTGTTTTCAGCCGTCCGGAGAGCAGATGTCGATCTTCTCGGCAGCACAGCGATATGCCCAGACCAATACGCCGCTGGTGGTGATTGGGGGCAAGGAGTATGGTACCGGGTCCTCTCGTGACTGGGCGGCTAAGGGTGCTGCGCTGCTTGGAGTCAAGGCAGTGCTGGTCGAGAGTTTTGAGCGAATTCACCGTTCCAACCTCGTGGGTATGGGAGTCTTGCCGCTACAGTTTCTTGAGGAGCAAGGCGCTGCGGACCTTGGTATCGCAGGTACCGAAGTGTTCAATATTGCCTGTCCGGAAATTGGGGCGACCCATGTACTGGTCGAGATGGTCAGGGTTGATGGGAGCAAACAGGAATTCACAGCCCAGGTACGGATCGACACACCTAAGGAATGGGACTACTACCGCCACGGGGGGATACTCCCCTACATGGTGCGCCAGTTATTGGCGTGAGTTTGCGCCGGCCCGGCTCAGCCTCTTTGCTTTCGAGGTTGAACCACAGCCACGGCAATCAGGATCAGGGCGAGAGCTAGCAGCAATCTCCCGGAGAGTTGCTCTCTTAGAAAGATAACGCCCCAGAGCGCCCCAAGAACAGGGACGAAATAATTGACCTGAGCGGACCGGTTCGCGCCAAGTCGGGGGATCAGGTAGAAAAAAATCAGATTAGCGACTGCAGTTGACCCAATTCCGAGATAAAGCATGGCCACGATCGCCGCGGATTCGGGTTGTAGCGTCCAAGGCGTTTCCAGAATCATCGTTAATGGCAGTGAAAAGGTAAATGCGGCGAACATCGCGCCAGATGCCAGCGACGGCCAGTTGGCGGGCTTCGCGAAATAGCGAATGAAGGTTGCCGAGGCGCCGTAGCAGACGGCGCTCAGAAGGACGGCTAACTGAGCAAGGATAGGTGCGGTGAGACCGGCGAGCGCCTGTGGCCCGAGCAGGGTCGCCACACTGCCGAAGCCAAGGAAAATGCCTATTCCGACACGACGGGTAAATGGCTCTTCGCGTATGAAAATGTGGGCAAGCATTGCCGTTATGATTGGCATGACACCCATGAGCACGGCAGCGAGACCGCTGTCAATGTGAATCTCCCCCCAACTGATCAGCGTAAAAGGCAATGTATTGCCCAGCAGGCCGATCACGGCAAAAACTGCCCAGGATCGCCAGTCACGCGGGAGTCGGTGGCCGCGGAGGCGAAGTCCCGCGTACAGGATAGCAGCGGCAATACCCAGGCGCGCACTGGTCAATGTCATTGGACCTACGCTCTGCACCCCAATTTTGATAAAGACAAATGACGTGCTCCACAACGCAGCAAGGGTCAGCAGCAGCGCATAGTCTTTTGAGATCCACATCGGCTTCATAATGAAAAAATTTGGGAGACGGAATGATTACGAGCGGATAAAAAGGGTAATCTACCGTTTTTACCGGATACGAACGAGGCTTGTAAGCTGTGCTAAATCCGTCTTCGGCGGCCCCAACCCTTTTGAATCCGGGAGAGGCGCCTTATTCAAGTTACAACCCGACCGGACAGTCTGAGCTGGTCCTCGTTTGTGATCACGCCCGCAATACGATACCGCGCTCGATGGGAACGCTCGGATTGGCCTCGGCTGCACTCGACACCCATATTGCCCTGGATATCGGCTGTGAGGTGCTTTCGGTCGCGCTGGCCGATCGGCTAGATAGCGTCCTTGTCGTGGCCGGGTTTTCGCGGCTGGTGGTAGATTTGAATCGACCGCCCGGGCACCCGACGTCTATCCCCCTGACAAGCGATGGTATCGAAATACCCGGTAACCAGCGCTTGGGTGAGCGCAAACGCCTGACACGGATCGAAGAGATCTTCTCTCCGTATCACGAGGCTGTTTCAACCGAGGTGAAGCGGGTTTGTGCACGGCATCCAAAAGCTGCGTTGATCTCCATGCACAGTTTTACTCCGCAGATGGATGGACAACGGAGGCCATGGCACGTGGGCATCTTGTGGAACCGGGATCAACGCCTGAGTCAGCCACTGCTGGATAGTCTGCGTAGCGTTTCCGGATTATGTGTTGGCGATAACCAACCCTATGATGCCAGGGCACATCTTGGTTATACCGTAGACGCGTACGCGCATATAAACAGTCTTGCCCAGGTAATGATTGAGGTGCGCCAGGACCTTCTGGAATCCGATGAAGGGATCTCTCGCTGGGCAGACTTGTTGTCAGAGCACATAAAGCTTGCTCTGACCGCCTGGGGAGGCTGTACTGATCGGTGAGTGGCTAGCGCTTCAACTAGATGCAGAGCGCAGCCCAACGCCCTGGCAATCTACCTCGAAGTCGTTCAGGTGCTCAAGAAACTCCCGTTTACTTTTCGGCATAGGAACTCGGACGCCCGCCATGTAGGAGATTAGATCGGTTCCGTCACTAAGAAGGCGGCATCCCCGCTGCAACTGAACACGCGCAAGTGCGCTGATGCCGGCACTGGGTGTCGGACGGAAGGCCTTGATCTGCTCCTTAATGGCGACAAACTCGGGCCAGTTACGGAAGAAATCCGGATCACTTTTCATCATTTCGCACTCAACCCGAGCAGCTCTTGCAAATTCGCGGACTATTTCCCCGACACCTTGGAAAATGGGCATGTGCGCGTACACCGATTCGATACGCTCGGCGATATCATCAATCGCTCTCATGGTCTGAGAAATTTTGATATAGCGGCTTGCGTAGTAACTGGCGATGGTGTGGGTAAAAACGTTGAAGGGCTCGCCCCAGAGTTCGTCAATACCTTCATGGCCGCTTGGATGACGCACCTGTTTGCCGAGCTCAAGGGCTTCCGCGAAGCATTCGCTGCACTCACGCATTAATTCGTTACTCTGGCTGACAGCGATTCCTTGACTCTCGAGATCAACTATTCTGGTGAAAATATCCGTTGCCCGGTTGAAAAGCGCGCCCGCAAGCATCGCTGCGTTTACCCGTTTTCGGGCCGGATCCTGCTCGGCTTGGTAACCGGCCCGCGCTGCCTCAGTTTTACTACCGGGCGTGTTGATACCGGGTTCGGTGTGATGAAAGGTTCGGCGAGTCAGGCTCAGTAACAAGTCACGTTTGGCTGCGAGAGTTTCTTCTGGCGGCGCGTAATAGCGTATCCAGTAGCCGTCGTAAAAAATATGGGGTCGCCCATTAATGTCCTTGCGGGATCCATTGTTGATGTTGGCATTCATGGTGTAACGGAATCAGCTGGCATCTGAAGCCTGACTTGCGCGGGATTTTACGCTTGTCGTGCCATTAGGCAAACCCGCTTCTCCAGACCCGGGTGTAAGCGCCGGGCGCCCGGTTGCGGTAGCTTTGACCCTTCCTTCAAAGAAGACAACAGATGCAGAGTCGGGATCATCAACCGAGTCCAGATCGCGCTGGATGTCGATACGAAGCTCACTGGCTCCTGCGGTTTGCGCCTTATCGTGAGCGATTTGGCCCGCGAGGTCTCCTGCTTTAACGAGGGCTTGTTCAAGGTCGTTGAAATCTACAGGACCGTCCGGCGCAAATACCCGGAAAATTCCCTGGACAGGTTGTGTGACTGTCACCTGGGCCCTCTGGATGACGCTGCTTGCGACGGCGCCGATGGCATTGGCCACGGAAGAATATTGAGGTACTGATAATGGAACGTTGAAGTTTTGAGCTACCCGAGGGTAATAGAGTTTGGCAGGAGCACCGACAGCGACCAGCGACCGTGCGGCATCCAGCTTGAGTGAGAAGAGTCCCCCGTCGACTGCGCTTTTGCCCGAGATCCAGTCACTAAAGAGCCGGGCAGTGCGCTCGCGTTCGGCATGATGGGTCTCTCCGGGATCGGTGGCGAGGCATGCGGAGACTAGAGCCGCACAAATGGTGTGCACCATATGCTCCTCGACCGCAGCACTCGGTCCCTCGGGGTCGTGCTCCTGAAATTTTCCCCACCCATAGATTTGCCTCATCTGTTTTGCCCAGGTGACGGCGGCGATCTCGGCTGCGCGTACCGACCAATGATCTGCCTTACCCAGTACGTGTGCGGCATCGGTAGGGGTGAATCCGCTGTAAATAGCGATTCCGTCTCGCACCAGCCGAGCAAGCGCGCGCGTCAATGGACGGTCTTTCTGGGAAAGCAGTTCAACGTCAAGCGGACCCTCCTGCAGACGCTCCCAGGCAGTCGCTTCTTCAGGAGAAAAGGACTTTCTCTGACTGGCCTCAGCAAACAATGCGACGGCGAATCGATTACTTCTCGGACTGATTGTTGTATTCATCCGCCGCTCGAGCGTTCCCAGAACTTCTGGATAGCGATACACCAGAAGGCTCATAGGGACCACTCGTCGCGGCCCGATAGCAAGACCCGCGCCGCCCTGAAAACGCACCTCGCTATCGCCACCCAGTCCAAGAGAAAAGACCCGGACAGCCTCCACCATGGGCCGCCAGGCGCCGATAACCGTAGCTTTGGCGCTGATTACCGGAAGTCCATCGGTGATGACCGCGATATCGGTAGTAGTGCCTCCCATGTCAGCGATGATGGCATTCTGATGAGGCTGCAGCTGGGCTGCGCCCATAACACTGGCCGCCGGACCGGAGAGAATGGTCTCAACAGGCCGCGCGAGTGCGGTCTCGGCACTGATCAGAGAGCCATCGCCTTTCACCATCATCAACGGCGCATGAATATTGCGTTCGCCTAGGATCAGTTTGATTGCCCGAATTAGTTCATCGATATAGGGAATTAAGGATGCGTTAAACGCTACCGTCAAAGCCCTGCGGGGCGCATCAAGCTGTGAGGCGAGTTCGTGACCGCAGGTCACTGGTTTCCTCGTAAGCGAGGACACCAGATTCCGGAGTTTGACCTCGTGATCCGAATTACGTACTCCAAACAATCCTGAGATTCCGAACGCGGCAACTTTATCGCGCTGATCGATCACAATCTGGCGTGCACACTCCAGATCGAGTGATTCCCGCTCGCTGCCCCCCGCGTCATGTCCTCCCGGAATTAATGCGCAATGGCCCCCACGAACAATCTGTTCCAGCTTGGCTTTGTCTACCTGCTGGGTGTTGTAACCGGCAAGAAGCAGACAGACGGGCGTCCCACGGCCTTCCACAACCGCGTTGGTCGCAAGCGTCGTCGATAACGATACCAACGAGATCTGTGACAAACACTCGCTAGGCAGTTGGTCGATGGCATTCCGAATGCCGATGGTGAGTTCGTGATGGGTGGTAAGCGCCTTGGCAGTGCTCACGACCCCGCCACTGGGATCGAGGAGCACCGCGTCGGTATAAGTGCCGCCAGTATCGATGCCGAGTCGAAGCGGCGATAGGGTCATTGTATCAACACCTACAGAAAGACAAGAGCCGAGATGCGTTTAAGTGGAAGATGCCAGTTTATTCGCTGTAGTCGTAAAACCCCCGACCACTCTTGCGTCCAAGGTAGCCTGCGTCGACCATTTGCTTGAGCAGAGGGCAAGGTCGGAACTTAGAGTCTCCAAATTCTTGATGCAGTACATCCATGACCCACAGACAGACATCGAGACCGATCATGTCGGCAAGGGTCAGGGGCCCCATCGGATGAGCGGCGCCGAGTTTCATGGCAGCATCAATGTCTTTCGCCTCAGCGAGACCCTCGTAAAGGATGAAGACGGCTTCGTTAATCATGGGGACCAGCATCCGGTTTACCACAAAACCGGGACTATCCTTCACGCTCACTGGCGTTTTGCCAAGATCCCGAGCAAGCGTATCGATGGCGGTGTAAGTCTCATCTGAGGTTTGGAGGGCACGGATCACCTCGACCAGCGCCATCAACGGTACCGGGTTAAAGAAGTGCATTCCTACGACACGGTCTGGACGGCCGCTTCCCGCCGCAATTCGTGTAAGTGAAAGCGAGGACGTGTTGGATGCGAGTATCGTGTGTTCCGGACAGATCTCGTTGAGACGGGGAAAGATCTCCATCTTGATGTCCATGTTCTCACTGGCAGCTTCGACGACGAGATCGCAGCCTGACATTGCGCTGATATCGGTTGCCGTCTGGATCCTTGCCAGCGCCTGGTCATGATCCCCCTGGCTGATCTTCTCTTTGCCGAGGAGTCGTCCAAGGCTTTTTTGGATGCTGCCCAACCCTCTCTGGACAACGTCATCAGATATATCCTGCATGACGACGTCATAGCCATGTATGGCGCAGGTCTGCGCAATACCGTTACCCATCGTGCCTGCGCCTATGACGCCAATATTCTGTAATTTCATGTGGAAATATGGTCCCATACCGGGTAGTTCGACTTAGAGGACGGCAAGGCTACCGCAAACTGGGTGTCAGACCAAACTGGCAGTGGCTCAGGGTCGTTGGTATTTCAAAATCTGGCGCGTTCGGAATAGACTAGCAGGGTATGGAAAGCCTCGCCGTTATCGAAGATCTCATCGGATTCGAAACCGTATCCCGGGACAGCAATCTCCCCCTGATCGATTTTGTCCAGAATTTCCTTTACGACCATGGCGTGGACTCACGACGTGTTCCGAGTGCCGACGGCCGTAAGTCCAATCTTATTGCGAGCGTAGGGCCCGAAGTGGCGGGTGGAATCGTGTTATCTGGTCATACCGATGTGGTGCCGGTCGATGGACAGGACTGGAGTCGTGATCCTTTCGCATTCCACCGACGCGGAGAACGCTGGTACGGTCGGGGCAGTTGTGACATGAAAGGATTCATCGGAATCGCGCTGTCTTTGGTGCCGACAATGCAGGCACTGCGCAAGCCGATTCATTTTGCGCTTTCCTATGACGAAGAAGTCGGTTGCCTCGGGGCTCCCGACATGATTGAGGTTATCCGTAACGAACTGCCCGAGCCTGCGGGCGTAATCGTCGGTGAGCCCACCAGCATGGCGGCGGTAACTGCACATAAGGGGATCGTCGGTCTGCGGACGACGGTGCGGGGATACGAGGCGCACTCAAGTCAGACCCATCGAGGGGTAAGTGCGGTAATGACGGCAGCGCGACTGGTTAGTCATCTGGAACGAGTGGCGGAGGATCTTGCAACAGCGACACCCTCTGATAACGGCTTCGAACCCCATGCCACATCGGTTCATGTCGGCGTCATCCATGGTGGAACCGCGCTCAACATCATTTCGGGTCAATGTGAGTTCACCTGGGATATCAGAAATATCCCCGGAGATGATCCACAGGTACTGGTCGACAATTTTGAAGCCTTCTGCAGGCGTGAAGTATTGCCACAAATGCGGGCGCGTCATGACGCCTGCAGTATTGATACCAAAGTGTTGGCACGTTGCCCTGCGTTTGATGACTCGGAGTCATCTATTTTGGGCCTGGTGCAGGCGCTCAGCGGCAGAACAGAAACCCATAAGGTCGCCTACGGCACCGAAGCCGGTCAGTATCAAGGCGCTGGTTTCCCTACGGTATTGTGCGGGCCGGGATCTATCGATCAGGCGCATCAGCCTGATGAATATATCGAAGTCAGTGAGGTGCAGGCCGGAGAGAGGTTCCTTAAGACACTCGTGAAAGAGTTGTCAGCCTGAAGTTTGTTTGCGCGACTTTCTCAAAACCTGGACTGGATAAGCTCAGCACACCACACCGCGCTGGCTGCCTCACGCGCGGGTTGCCGTTTTAGCGTGAGCAGTTCAGGCAACTGATCAAGCCATAGCCCGTCGGCAAATTGATCAGGGGCCAGTCGTTTTCCACTAATCGCTTTTTTTGCGAACGCTACGAGCGGCGCCATCTCAGGATAGTCTTCTCGCACGAAGTAGCCGAAGGGCGTGCTGGAGGCGTATACCTCTGCGATCGTGCTATACCCAGCCTTGCCAATTACAAGATCTGCGGCGCGCACCAGATCAGGATGGTGAATAGGACATTGGACGGGCAGCAGGGTGACATTCTGATCATGATGAATCTCACTACCTGTCCCGGAAATCACGAAGTGGATGTGGGAAAAATGGCTTTTCAGTCGCTCAATAAATGGAAAGCGAGTCTTTGTTCCCCCCATACTTATTAACACCATAGGATTGGGTTGTCGTAGTCGCAGAGTTGCTCGGGTCTCTTCCGCACTATTTCGGAACGCCCGACTAATCGGACCGGTCTGATACGCGCCTGCCACCTGTTTACAGAGGGGCTGCGTCTGGATATGAAGATCCGCGTTTTGAAATATTGGCCGCAGTAACTGAGCGTAGTCCGAGAGGGCAGGGACTTGAATGGCAAGACCTTCATAGATCCAGTCCCAGGTGAAGTTCTCCACGAGCACTGACGGTATTTGTGCGGCTCTTGCCGCCACCAGGCCGAGCGGTGCAATGTCACAGAGTACGCTTCGACAGTGCAGTTTTCTTAATTGTTGCGCGAGTCGGCTGATCTGGGCGGGGTCAAACGGCAGTCGGTCTGAAAGATCGGCAAGGGTTGCATCGTAGTTGACCCGGAGGGCATCGGATTGCACCAAGCCCAAGTCGCAGTCGAGTTCGTGGAAATTAATGTTCTCAGCGAGCGAGGAGAAAAACCATCTGGGAATTCGTGTAAACAACTCGATTTTCAGCTTTGGTTCGCGCTCAAGGATATGCTCGAGTATCGCGAGTGTCCGAGAAGCATGGCCGAAGCCATGGGGGGAAACAAAGGTGGCAATTGTTGGTCCGGCGCCGGCCCTCGCCGAATTCAAGCGGATTTCTCCGGCGCTTCAGCGGCCGAAATACTGATCGAGGAAAGTCTCGAAGTCCTGTTCATCCTCCTCCTCCATCTGCTGCGCCCGCTGCAGCGACGATGTCGCTTCTTCCTGAAAACAGGATCCGAAATCTGGATCAAACTCATCGTGCTTGAAGACATTTTCATGATGTTCGGCTTGCGCCTTAGCAAAGTAGAAGAACGTATCATCGTGGTCATGGATTCCGTCAAGTACTCGGGCGGAAGGGGTCAACGCAGGGTCTTCAAAAAGTCGACGCTTCTGGCTCAGTGCAGTCCGATACCGCTCGTCGTAGTGTGAAAGGCAGTCGGCAAGTGGCTCAAGGCGATCGATCAGTTCCAAGCCACAGCGCTGGACACTACAGCGTTGTCCGTCTGCCTTGGTCAGGACGAACCCCGGTTCACGCCCGAACTCTGCAATCTGGCTTCGTGTGGCACGCACTCGACGAAATTCATCCCAATCCATGGGCGGACTTGGTTCCAGCAGGCAGGAGATCATCATCAGGTCAAGGAAGCGGATCCCATCTCCGTCAATACCGACTGGCAAAAACGGGTCCAGATCCAAGGATCGAAGCTCGATGTACTCAACGCCGCGATCCCGTAGTGCATGACTGGGTCGCTCTCCCGATTGAGCCACCCGTTTTGGCCGCATGGTGGCGTAATACTCATTCTCAATTTGCAACAATGAATCATTTAACTGCCGGTATTGACCGTCCACCAGGACCCCAATCTGCCGATACGGCGGATAGGATTCAGTAGTGGCTTTCACCAACGAATCTGTGTATTCGTCAAGGCTGTTCAGGCTAAGGTGCACAGTCGCCTGGGCATCACTTTGATAGCCAAGATCAGAAAGCCGCAGACTCGTCGCATAAGGAAGATAAAATGAATGTTCCCCCAGCGGTTTCAGATGATGCGCGCGCCCTTTCAGAAAACTACCGCACACGGCCGGTGACGCACCAAATAAATAAGGGATTACCCAGTCATGGCGATAAAAAGCCCGCATTAGCCCGAGATACCCTTCAGACTTGAAATCACGCAGGGGCACAGTGGAACCGCTGATATCGCGATAGACACGCCAAAAACGGTCATCCAGGGAGAAGTTAAAGTGAATTCCGGAAATGGTTTGCATCAGTTTGCCGTACCGGTAGGCCAGACCCTGCCGGTATACCGTTTTCATGCGACCTGCGTTGGATTCGCCGTACTGCGCACTCGGAATGCTGTCTTCGCCATGCAAGATGCACGGCATACTGTTTACCCAGAGTTTCTCAGTACCGATGTTCCGATAAGCGAACCGGTGAAGTTGGGTGAGGAAGGTCAGCAACCCCTCAACGTCCCCGGTCGCCGGTGTGACAAATTCCAGTAGCGCTTCGGAGTAGTCGGTTGTTATGAAACGATGGGTGAGAGCGGCTCCCAACGCCGCCGGATGCGGGTGCTGCGACAACGCGCCTTCAGTATCGATGCGAAGACTTTCTTTTTCGAGTCCACGACGTATCCCGGTGGATAAAACCCCGGCCTCGGCCTGCTCGATCTTTTCAATAATTCGTGCTAGTTTTTCGCTCACAGAATGTTTCCGATGCGAGTGTCCAGAGCGTGTTGACTAAATGACGAGGTGGTTTCAGCAGTCCCTTCAGGTGCGGACTGAGGGGCGGGGAATCCTGGATATTACGCCTTTGGTCGCAGGGCCTGTCGCCCGATCCGGAGTTGGAGTGGGGTTATGCCATATTTTCATCACCCACACCAGCGCTTCTCTTACAATCACTGAGAATGCAGATCCCCGGGTGCATGATGATCTCGAGCACTTTCTTGCTCGCCTTGTCCCGGATGGAGACCCTCACTACACCCATACGAGCGAGGGTGAGGATGATATGTCTGCCCATATCCGGGCCAGTCTCACGAATTCTGCGCTGACGGTGCCCATTTCCAGGGCACGATTGGTTCTGGGAACCTGGCAGGGAATTTACGTTTGGGAGCATCG
>Ga0315336_1005533_pt1 | contig 13709 bp, 5 predicted proteins | sample ASW5metaG_FD_204512 | JGI IMG/M metagenome (GOLD analysis project Ga0315336, IMG submission 204512) | Ammonia-oxidizing marine archaeal communities from Monterey Bay, California, United States - ASW #5 | ecosystem: Environmental > Aquatic > Marine > Intertidal zone | place: USA: California...
AGGAAGGGTTGATCCTGAGATCTTGAAAAACGTTGAGGGATTGAGCGCGGTTTGCCTCTGGGCCGCAGGTTTAGACCTTCGCCCCTGGCGCAGCGCGCTCGCAGAACGCGAGGGAATTATCGTGCCATTGCTGAGCGACCCCGCTGATGTCGCCCAGCTTGTGCTCGAACGGCATGTCTGTGTGGATACCACCGCATCCGGGGGCAATACAACGCTTCTGGTGCAGACAGCCTAGGCATTCGGTATGGTTACGCCTTGATGAATCAGTGCAGATCCAAAGACCCCTATAAAGGAGGGTAACCATGACCTTGGGTGTAGGAGGTTCAACAGCAGATCAGGAACTGGCCGCGTTATCCCGGCAGACAGGCTCCGTACCGATTTCTCCGGATGAGCGCCAGGGGCGCATTGCGCATGCGCAGCGCCTGATGGTGGAGCAGGGCATCGACGCACTGTATCTTGATGCTTCGACGAGCCTTTTTTACTTTACGGGTCTCCGCCTGTGGGCAACAGAGCGCCTGCATGGCGCCGTGATCCCTGCGCGGGGAGACCTTGTCTACATCACACCCAGGTTTGAAGAAGAAAAGACCCGCGCCATGCTGCTCTTTGGTGATGACATCCGTACCTGGGAAGAGCACGAAGACCCCACGCTACTGGTCTCGCAATGTATCGCTGATACGAGTGGTGCATTGCCCCGCGTGGCGGTTGACCCGGCCACGCCGTTTTTTGTGTTTGATGGGCTGCGCCGCGCCATGCCACAGGGCGAGTTCCTTAACGGCGCATGCATCACTGCCGGATGCCGGATGCAAAAGTCCGCCAGTGAGATTGCGCTGATCCAGTTTGCGATGAACCTCACCCTTAAGGTACACCAAAGCGCTGCCCGGATTCTTGAGGCAGGAATGAGTACGGTGGATGTACAGGATTTTTTAACCGCGGCACATCTTAAACTCGGTACCGATGCTCCGCCGCCGTTTCGGATCGTGCTGTTTGGTGAACCCACCGCTTACCCGCACGGGGTGCCTTATCCGCAGGAATTAAAAGAAGGGGATATGGTGCTGATCGATACAGGAGCAACGGTCGATGGGTATTTTTCCGACATTACCCGCACCTATGTTTTCGGTGAACCCAACACACGACAGCGCGAAGTCTGGGACCTTGAAAAAGCGGCCCAGGCAGCGGCTTTTGCAGCAGCCAAGGTCGGCGCGCCTGCCGAATCTGTCGACCGTGCTGCGCGTGACGTCATCGAGGCCGCAGGCTTTGGACCGGGATACAAAGTGCCGGGCCTTGCCCACCGTACCGGCCATGGCATTGGCCTCGATATCCACGAGGAGACCTACATCGTACCTGGCAATACCACGGCGCTTTTGCCGGGGATGTGTTTTTCAAATGAACCGATGATCTGTATCTACGGCGAGTTCGGTGTGCGCCTTGAGGACCATGTGCACATCACCGAAGACGGACCGCGCTGGTTTACGAAACCTTCCCCCTCTATCGACCAGCCGTTTGCCTGAAGGGGCGCTGCCCAAACCGCGGAAAGATCTTCACAAAGCGTTTCACGGGACTCAGGCCGGTTTTTCGATCAGCTCAAAAGTGATGCCGTCGGTATCGCGCAGGTAAACAATTCTCGCCCCTGCATTGGGACCCTGATCCACGGTAATAATCTTGCCTTCGGCAGTAACTCCGTGAGCGGCCGAGGCCTCGATCAGTTCATCGAGGCCGGTCACATCATAGGCGACATGACAAAAGCCCGTGTCGCAGGCCCGGGGCCGAATGCGGGTGCGATCGTTCGGCCCACTGTACTCGATGAGTTCGATACTGTGGCCTGGCCCACGCACATACGCGATCATGACCCGCGCGCCATCAATCCCAGTGACGCGTTCTATAACCTCGGGCGCCCGGGGTGCTTTCGAGGTGACTTCAAAGCCCAGCACATCCCGGAAAAAGGCAATGCTCCGGTCAAGATCTGAGACGGTGAAGCTCGTATGATTTGTGGCGAGGATCTTGTGCATAGGGATGATCAGGAAATGGACAGACAGATTGCTCCCTTGTGGCGGCCACTAAGGCATCGGGAGACAAGAATAACAAACCCTGACCGGCATGGACCGATACGATCAAAAAAGCACTTTAGCCCCGAATCTCTCGTTTTGGATCTATTTCTAGGCCGACAATGTGATTCCCGTCGTGACCCAAGTCTCAACAAGGTTAACTGTAGTTGTATTAAGAAAATCAGGGTGTTAGCCTATTTTCTTATATAGTGCGTGCTGTCGAAGCAGATCAAAGACACCTTTATCGGAGGGGCAACGACAAATCGTTGAGTAGCACTCATGGTTACGACTCGGCTCGACCACAAGGCGCCCAAATGGCACCTCACTTTCCTGGAGTTTTCGCAGGTGGGGCCCGGCTGGATCCACTTTCATAACTGGGCCGCCCTTTCCCGGAGCCGGGGATTAAGCCGCTTGGGACAGGATATTCCAAGGAGACAGCTCCGTAAGGGTACGCTCTCCTTGCTTGGCAGTTTATCCAAGCGCTTGGTTGCGACCCTGCAGACGTGTTCTTCTCATATTCCACCCCCCTGGGATAGCCTGTACTACGCCGGAGATCAATCCTCCCCCAATGCTGTCCTTTTAGGAAAGCTGAAATCTTTTGTTGGACTCGGCCTGCTAATGGCCGCTCTCGCCCCGCTGCCGGTAAGTGCCGAAGGCCGCGATGATGGAGAAAACTCTCTGTTCGTGGAGACATTCGAAACCCTCAAGCAAGGCTACTGCTATGACTCCAAGACTTCATTCAGGAGGTGGGAGTGGGTTATGAAATCCTTTTGCGACTCTAAGGGCGGTGTACTGCTGGCGAAGGCCGATTGCCAAAAAAGCGTCAAGCAGGCCGGGAGCACTTTTTGCACAATATTCAGGACCAATGACCGTTTCAAGGAAGCAAGTGCCGAGTTCAAGCGTAATCAGAGGCTGCGAGCAGCCAGAGCCAGAAAGGACGATATCCTTCGCGCCAAGAAGATTCTGGCCGCGCTCGGTTATTATCAATCGACAGAGCATATAAAAAATGCTGCTTTCAGTGATCGATTGTCCCGGGCAATCAGGGACTTTCTGGAATCGACCTCCGTCACATTAAAGGGCGAGCCGGTCTACCAAGATGCCCTAGGCCGTAAACACCTGTCATTGGCCATGATGGAAAAACTCAGCGAGGCGGATCAGGGTTATTGTTTTTCACCTCCCTACGGCAAACCACAGGCTATTGCTGCCTCGCGGATGGGATGGTGCCTCAAATCATCGACAGAAAGAGTGGTCGATTATGCGCGTCTTTCATCTGTCGCTGACTGCGCTGCAGATCAAGGATTACTTTTGCCCAGAGATGCCTGCAGAACGGATTGGGGGTCAACCTGCAAGATATTCAAGTTTGATGCGGCTGCAGGTGTGCTGCGAGAGACTGAAGGCGAGAAAGAGATCCACTTTGCCAGCAATGCCACCCAGTGCGTACATGAGGGCGGCCTACTTATCTCAGAGAAAGACTGCGCCGAAAAAAGGACCACCACCACGCTGCTACGCCAGGAGTATTGCCGACGGATTCCAGCCGAGCGTTTTTCTGCAATAAAGGCCCGCTGGCTCGCCGCCATAGCGTATTGTTACCTCGGTGAAAGCCGGTACATCAATAAGACCCGGTCAGCCTGCAAGGATGCCGGCGGTATTGTTTTGGCACCGATGTATTGCGCTGCGTTTTCGTCTGCTACAGCAGGCAGCAGATGCCTGTCGCTGAACCCTGCTGGAAATCTGTATGTAAAAATGGTGCTGGCATCACGCGATGCTCAAGCGACAAGTGTTGCTAAGGCAGACAAACAGCCCGAAGAAAAAAATGAAGGTGAGGCAGATCAAGCCCTGACAGCAGCCGAGGAAAAAAAGCTCCAACAAGAAGTGGTCGGCGTAGATCCGCTGGTAGGCGTTTGGACCACTGCCTCCGTGGATCTTGGCGACGGCCATCGGGGAGAAGTGTTCCTGGCGGTGAAATCAAAGGGCGGTGGCCGTTATCAGGCTCTGACCTGGGAGAAGGCTTCGCCGGTGCTACAGGGGGTCGATGGGAAGTGGCAGGGGGTGAAAAAATGCGGGGGAGTCGGGACACATGGCCCGTTTCAGACCTCCTTTTTCCTGCATATTGTGGATAACAAGATCACCCATGTTGCCAGTGCAGGCTCAAGCTTTACCACGACAAAGATAAGCGGTTCGGGCATCTCAATTAAGGGGCATTACACGGCCGGGCAAAGGAAATACATCAGTTATTTGGGTAGGGCTTCTATCAATTCAGATGGATGGCTCACCCTTAGTGGATGGCGGGGTCCAAGGAAATGCACGGTTTCACTACAGCGAGCACCCGGATCCCCGGTTATTGTCGAACAATCCCTACGTAATCTAACCCTCAGCAAACAGGCAGATGACAGAATCCGCTGGGATGCGATATCTGGTGCGGGCGATCGCGTTGGCTATCTGGAGATTGTTGCTAACGCTGAAAAGCCAAGACTAACCGCCCACGGTTTTCTGCCGGGAAGGGAGCTTTCGTTCGAGCCGGCGTTCTCGACAGATTGGCAAGCACTCAGAAGTATTCCTGCGCAGTACAGTGCAGCATTCGCCGATATGTTTGCACGGCCTTCTGATTCACAGCTTGCAGAGTCATCAAGCGCCTCTATTCCAGCGACCTCCGCAGCCGAGTTTGAGACGAGCCCTAAGGAAACTCCGATTGCTACGGAGCAGGTCATTGACCTGCAAAAGGCGCTTGCATTTTTCGGACTGTATAAGGGCAGTATCGATGGAGATGCAGGCCCCAATACCCAAAGAGCCGTCAATCAATGGCTGAAAAAGCAGGGAAGATCCCTCGAAGAAATTAGCCGGGCTCTGATACAAGAGATCACCACTGAGGCGAAGGTCGAAAAGATCCGTATCGCCAACGCCCAAGAAGAAAAGCAACAGGCTCAAAAGGCCAAAGCCGAAGAGGTCGCCAAGCAGAAAGAACGCGAAGAGCGTAACCAGCAGTTGATTGCCCTTCGGTCCGAACTTTTAAAAGACATTGTCTCTGCCCGGGATCTTCTCGGAAACCACCCCGGCTACCCACAGAAGTCAGATCTTGAAACGACGATTAATGAAACTATTGCGATACTTGTGCTAGATGATCTTGAGGCGATGGGCGCTGGAAAGGCCGTCCTCCTTGCTGCAATCCAGAATCTGGCGAACTATCGTGACCAGCAGATCGCTCTCGCTGATGATAAAAAGAAAGAAGAGGCCGAACGTCAGTTAGCCGCGGCTATAGAAGCCGAGGCAAAGCGCAAGGCTGAAGAAGAAAAACAAGAGGCTGAAAAAGCACGCCTCGCTGAGGAACAATCCAAAAAGGCATCGACTAATCTCGCAACGCTTTCCCTTGAGCCCATGGATAAGGTGTTTGCCGTGACTGAGATCACCAATATCCGCGCCGCCCCGAAAGTCTTATCCGACCGGGTAGGTCGAGTTGACGCCGGTCAATCCCTGACCATTCTCGCCAAAGTCTCCGGAGAGCATTGGTACCTCGTTGAAACTGACCAGGGTCAAAGAGGGTTCGTCTTTGCTGATGTCATCACTTCGGCTTCGGGCGAGAAGAAAGCCGCCACAAAGGTAAAAAATCCGGCGATCCCGGATATAGATTTTGGGAAATATTACGCGCTGGTGATTGGCAACAACGCCTATCGCGAGCTTCCCAAACTGCGGAGTGCGATCAACGATGCCCGTGCTGTCGGGGCTTTGCTGGAGACTCAATATGGTTTTGAAGTTGAGCTCCTGACTAATGCAACGCGGTCAGATATTTATGGAAGCCTTGCGAGCATGCGGCGAAAGGTGGGGGGCAATGAAAACCTCCTGATCTACTACGCGGGCCACGGTTGGCTGGATAAAGAAGCAGACGAAGGCTACTGGATGCCAGTCGATGCCGAAGAGGATAACCCAAGCAACTGGCTGTCCAGCGCAAACCTGATCTCTGAAATCCGCCGCTCAAAAGCGAAACACATTCTGGTGGTTGCAGATTCGTGTTTCTCAGGTACCTTGACTCGGGGTCTGACCATAAAAACTCGAACCCCTGATTATCTGGAGAGAATTGTCGACAAGAAGGCGCGCACTGCGCTCACGTCCGGCGGGCTCGAGCCGGTGATGGATAGCGGTGGCGAGAGCAACCATTCAGTGTTTGCATCTGCGTTCCTCGGCGTTCTGGAGGATAATGATGCTGTCCTTGATGGGCACCAGCTTTTTACGCTGGTCAGGAAAAAAGTCATCATGGGGTCCGAGCAGACACCCGGTTATGGGGATATCAGGCGCTCGGGCCACGATGGTGGTGATTTTCTGTTTGTGAGGCAGTGAACATGTGTGATGGCAAGTATCGAATGAAACCAGCTTGTACGAGTCGCCAGCCCGCTGGCGTCGGGTTCGCTGTTTCAGCATTTTTGATCTTGTGCTTGGCGGTTTTGCCGTTTCCGGGTCTCGCTGCCGAAAAAAACTGGCAGAACCTGCTCGAAGATTCAATCGTAACGTTGCTCAACGGGCTTGACCGGGATGCACCGGTTTTCGTCGAGGCCCCGGTTGATGCGTCCCGTGAGAACGCTTATTACGCTTTCGCCAACAGGCTTCAGCCGGTTATCGTCTCCCGGATATTGCGTGAGGGCTACCACAATGTGCCGAGCCCCCTGGCTGCAAAATTGTTTCTCCGGACAAAATTCAATGTCTCCCGCGCAGGACTGACCCTGATCCCCTCGCTGGTCGATGCCATGAGCGGTGCCCCCGTTGCAACCACCATGGTTGACCTTCCTGCCTCAGCCCTACCGGACTCCTGGAACCAGCGGACCTTGCGCGATATCGCCCACGAACTTGCCGCAAAGCTTGCAAGAGCGCGTGGAGTGCTGTTCCGTTTCAATCTGCCGGTTGTGATTGAGAAGATTGTTGGCGGCACCGCTTCTGATGACGGATTCATCAGTGAGTTTGGCATTGCCATGCAGGGTTACATACGCGAGGAACTCGGGCATTTCAGTAACCTGCAGCCCATGAGCATTTCTGCCGGCGCCGTTCCTGGGGTGAAACCGTATCGGCTGAATGGGCACTACCAGGTCACCGGTAACGACATGATCGTCCGTTTGGCCCTTCTGGATGCGGAAGGGCGCCTCGAGGTAGCTAATGTTTCTTCCCGGTTTGCTGTGAATCTGGTCCCGGCGACCCTGCATTTGCTTCCGCCCAACGATCAGGTGGCAGCCCGGTCAGAGGATTCTGGTCATGATGCTCGCACCACGACGGTTGAGTCCGATACGACCAGCGAACCGGAACAGAAAAAGGAAAAGCCGCTGACCCAGCTGGCGATCTGGACAAATAAGGAAGACCCGGTTTATTTCAACGACGATACATTGGTGGTCTATCTCAAGCCTGAGAAAGACCTGTACGCTAAGGTATATTATGTTCAGTCAGATGGAAGTGTCTGTGAGATATTCCCAATTAAAGGGGGTGACGGATTTCTCAAAGGCGGAGAGGTTAGGTCTATTGGGGATCAGAACGATCTCGTCGAGCTGGTGATCAGTGATGAGACGGTCGGTCAGGAAGTGGTCAAGGTCTTTACTTCCAGTGCGCCGATAGACGATCGTAACATCCCTAAAGAGTTCATCGATGGCCCCAACGTCTTCTGCATGGAAGGTGACTATGGGTCGTTAACAAAGGAATTAACCCGTGCACTCAAGAAGCGGGCCCGGGTTCGGCCTGCGGCGGAATTCAAGATTCTGGTAAGCAAGGGCTAACTGGGCTTGTCATCTAGTCCTGTGGAGAAAACGAAATGAAGACTGCAAGAAAGAGACAACTTCCGCTGTTAGCGCTGGTCATGTTGTTTTGCTGGGGATCGCCAATTCATGCAGGCACAATCGAGAAATACACCTTTATCAATTCAATTGATGACCGCGGCCACTATATATCTCTCCAGGAACTTGTAGACCTGCCTGGGTATTCGAACCAGGCGCTTAAAGAAAAAAGCCTGCCGCTCGAGGATGAAAATACCCTTGTGATCACCTTCGATAAGGTTGCCATCTGGCTTGAGCCCCTTGACTGGCAGGGCCAGGCGGATTGGGTGTCCGAGATAGACCGGTCCGACCGAAAACAACGTGAAGCACTGGATACACTTGATGAACGAGCGCGACAGGTTGCCCTGTTCAAAGCATTTAGCGCAGTGAACCAGCAGACCAATTCAGGCCTTTCGCAGGCAACGATAACAGAGATCGTACAGAGCGTATCGGAAGATTTCCAGACCCTGCTCAGTCCGACTGACGGCTACAAGGAGCTGGACCCGCGAAAAGGTGACAGGTCTGGGGCGAGCCGTTGCATTGTTTCGGGTTATTACTTCCGGTTTGACCGCGAACATCTGTTCGACGTTATTCAACCTTCTCCGATCACACCAGAGTTAGGCGTGCCCAAACTCGGGACGACCGATTTTGTATCAGAGGATGCCTACGCGTTTTCGTATGAACGCAGGCGTCCGATTCCGTCACAGGTCAAGGATGAAGACCGGCAAGCCACGTGGCAGGGGATCTTCGATGAGTTGGTTCAGGAGTTGGCAGAAAACGCTTTTGAGGCGGGCACCAAAAAGGCCAATGATTCGTTGACTACACCATTACCCCTGGGTGAACTGGTCGATTTTGCTGATGGACTTAACTATGGAGATTTTGTAAAAGTTGGAAAAGTAAATCAACTGGAGATTGATCGCAAGTTTGTCGAGGGCCGCTTCGAGGAGACGCTGCGTCTGAAGATCACCTTTCATTTTGCCCGGGACCGGCTGCTAAACGAGATTGCACCACCACCGGAAGCTACCAACTTTGCAGGTCCTGAAATCAACCCGGCCGATTTTCCCACTGAAACGACCTATGTCGTGAAGTTTGAAGGCGTTGCTTTCGCCGAGCGAGCGACCCGGCAGGGCACTTTCGATGAAGCTATCGCAGAACTATCACGGGCGGCGTTCAAGGACGCCGTAGTAACGGTGAACAAAGACCAGCGCAATCCGCAAAGCAGTGCGGCCATCGGCGAGTTCATCCAGAAGCATCTCGAAAATTACATCCGCGGGGAAGAGCAGGAGCACTACCAGCTTTATACCCAGAATTACGAAATCCGTAAGCAGGAGATCACGCGCCTGGGTACACGGGAAACCTTACACCTCAGTGTCTTCTACTATTTCGACCGCAAAGCACTGGGTGACGCGATGCGCCCGCCCTTGCAGGTTATCCCCCTGGACCGCAACCTTTATACCGACGCGGATGCGCGCCGTGTGCCGCTATCGAGCGCGGTGACTTTGGTGATTCCGTTTGAACTTGAGGAAGTCACCGTGCCCCAGGACATTGAAGACCGGGAGATGGCCCGTCGCCAGGCATACACGCAAAAGATTGAAACGCTTGCCCGGCAAGCCCTCAAAAGAGCGTTGTCTCGGGTCAACGCGGATCTGCCGGACTCAAAAAGTAGCCAGGAACTCGATAGCCTGATTACCGCTATCGGCAGTGACTACCGGAACTACACCCTGAACCGGGAGATTACCCACCAGGCGATCAAGCGGCGGGGTTCGGAGACCAACGCCGAGGAGACGCTGCAACTGACGATGTACTTTTACTTTGACCGCCTGCAGATCAAGGATCTGATCCAGCCGAGCGAACGCGCGGTCACGGTAGAGCTCGATACCGACGACCTGCTGCGGATGGATATTCCCGCAAGTGACAACGAGACCTATGTTGCCGTTTTCCGGGATCACGAGGTCGAGGTTCCGAGCGATGTCCAGGATAAGAATGCGGCCCGCAAAAGAGCTGCCCGGGATGCCGTCGAAGCGCTCAAGCTGAAAGCCTTCAATGAGGCGGCGCTGGATATCAACCACCAATTGGCCCAGCCTATGGACCTTGGGGAATTTGAGCGAGCCGTAGAAAAAACTGCCGCTAATTTCCGGCACTACGTTATCGACTTCAAGTGGATTGATGATCCCCAGGTGATCACCCGTGGGGATTACAGCACGGCGCCGGAGTCACTGCGTCTCAGCCTCTACTTCCAGGTTGACCGCAAAGCGTTGCGCAAAGCCCTTGTGAGCGAGCGCGCCATCACCCTGGTGGCGAGGTACCGGACCTTTGTCGAACTGTACTGGAATGTTCCCGGAAAGTTCGAGGATTTCCCGCCGGAGATGATCAAGGAAACCACCGCTACTGTGCTTGAGAACATCGAAGATTTCTTCAGTCAGAAGGATTACGAGATTGTCGAGTTTGAGAATATCCGGGGCGAGTTAATGAAGCTTCTCATGGAGCAGGAGGCCGGCGGCATCAGTGAGGATGATCTGTATTCGCAGGACGAACACACCCGGCTGCAGTCAAACCTGGCTTTGCGCAGCATCTCAAACTGGAGTTCGGAAGGGGTGTCATGGAAAGCCCAACAGAGCTCGGAATCCCAGTTTGAATTCGGTAAGCGTATTCTTGCGGACTACGCGGATTTGTTGATTGGCGCCACTATCAACTCAATTGAACCGAGTTCCGATGGCCGCCAGGTGACCCTGCGTCTCACCGTCAACGCCACGCTTTTCGAGCGCGGTGAATGGGTCAAACTGGCGAGCGTAGACGCTGCCCGCTCCATACCGTATGAGCCCGGCAGTGTGAACCTTATCATTGAAGGCGGCAAACTCCTGGCCGAGCAACTGGCGGCCGAACTCGAACCCAGGATCAAGCACAAACTCGCCCGGCGCAAGGCGGCAGAAGAGGTGCTGACGGGAACCGAGCAGGTATTCATCGTCGTGTTCAAGGGCGCCAGCAAACAGCAGTTTGCTGAGATTAAAAGCCGTCTGGCAGACAGCAACCGCTGGGAATACAAATCCACCGATGTGCGCAAGCGCACCGCTCGGATCGCATTTGAGGGGTCTATAGACAACTTTGCAGATCGGCTGGAGATGTATCTTTCGGGGGCTGGGCTAAACGTGGGATTGCCGGAATATGTCTCAGGCCAGCGACGCATCATTTTCGAAGTCGGTCAATAGGAGTAGGCATATGAAATCTCTGCTATTCCCCAAGCAGGTTCTGGTTCCTACGATGCTGGGGCTGATGCTTTTGGTCTTCGCACAGCCTGGAATAGCTCAGGATGAGGAATATGTCCTACTGGCTGACAGCGACTCGTTGTCGGAGGAGGTCCACAGCGAACTTGAGCAGTTTCTCCTGGAGACGCCCAACGATATTGAACGTGATGAAGAGCAACTGGCCTTTATCACCGAAGAGGGTCAGCAGATTGATTTCTCTTCCGTTTTTCACAAAAAGCGGCTGCGCAAATCAAAAGAGGTTGCAGTAATTTTTGAAGAATACGCTCCTGATTACCTGATCCTGGCATGGAGCGCCCAAAAGAGTACTACCGATTCATCTTACGGGGTGTCAAAAAAAGGACTGACTGTGCATCTTCGGGTGCTCGATGCGACTGGCCGAAACGTCCATAAGGGGTCTGTATCCCTTGAAACTAAGCTGGGGATAGCACAACCTGACCTTAACGAATTGATTGTCGATGCGATATCGGAGTTTGATTTTCTTGACCTTGAAGACGCTATCGCAAAATACACAGAACGCAAAGCCAAACGTGGGCAACCTGTCAAAGTTGTATTCAATAACCTGTCGCAAGAAGATTATTTCGAAAAACGGGACCACCTGATAAACCTGATCAAGACGGCAGGAGATGTCAGCAAGATACGGGACAAGCATGATAAAAGCGCCGAGGTGCTGACGGTTCGAGCCGCCCTCAAAGGTGACCTCGATGCGTTTTACCGTGCGCTTTACCGCTCAGGGCTGGATCTAGAGGGGCTGGATAATTTTGAACTGGATAGGCAGGGTAGCGCGTTCACCTTTACCGCACTGCCCGCCAGCCGCAAACGCCTGATCATCGCGGGATTATCACCTGATCAGTACCACCATCGCCTTGAGATCTACCGGGATTCACTCACCTCGGTGGAAGGCGTCAAGGATCTCAAATTTGAGTTTGTACGCGGCACCCAGGATGCGCAATCCCAGCTTATTTTTACTTTCACTTACCGCGATGACATTCATGTAATAGAGGAGCAGGTATGGAAGCGCCTGGAAGGCGCCGGGGAGGCAATCAACCGCCAACTCGCTTCTATATCGGAGACCTCGATACAGTACGTTGCGGGGACCGATGTAGCTGACCTGCGCGAGGTTACCCTTTATGTAACACAGATTGATCAGGACACTTATCGGAGCGTTGACCCACCAATCCAAAGCGCTCTTGAGTCTCTGGGGGTTCGAAACTTGAGCGGTACCTACGATAGTGAATCGGCGGAACTGATCTACAGATTCGAGATTGGTGAGACGACAGAGTTCTTAACAGCCTCTATCGAAGGCGTGATTCATAGCTCACCAGCCCTTGAACAGATGGTGGTGGAATCGATAAGAGCCGATGAGATCTCTTTTAGCTTCCGCAAGACCATCGTCACGGTGGCCTTTAACAATATCGCGCCGGGGGATTACGGTGCCCTCGGCACCACGCTCGACACGTTGATCAAGGACCTCGGCGGACGTGATGTCTCCAGGACCTATGATGATGAAGCCCAGGTCCTGACCTACAGCTTTGACAGCGGTGAGACCGTACTGCACTTGGACGAGTTGATCCGCGGGCAGATCGAGACCACCCCGGGACTGGACAGCATCATCCCGGGCGGGGCGACGGACTCCTCGCTGGCGTACAGTTACCTGCAGGAGAACCCGCTGGCGCGATCGGTCACGGTATTGGTAGAAGATCTCGAACCGGATGCCTCGCGCAACATCGCCCGTGAATTAATCGCCCTGGTCGAAGAGACCTACGGTGTTGAGCGCCTGCGCCAGGACTACGCGGACACCGAGCGCCGGTTGCGGCTGCGCTTTAGCTATCAAGGCCAGCAGCCGTTCTTCAGCACCTTGTATCCACGGCTGATCAGCAATGAGGCCCTGGCCTACCTTGGGATCGAGCGCCAGGGCAAGAAGATCACCCTCACGCCACTGCCGCCCGAGCACCGGCGGCTGGTCATCGCCGGTCTGTCGGCCGAGCGCTATCACCACCGGCTGGAAGCCTACCGCAATGCGGTTGCGAACCAGGCCGGGGTGTCCGGACTCAGCCATGAGTATCTTGCAGGCAGTGCCGATCTTCCCGGCCAACTGGTCTTCAGCTTCAGTTATGACGGCAATCTGGCAGCCTTGGAGGAGCACATCTGGGCCAGTCTGGCGGATGCCGGCGAGACCCCCAATCGCCAGTTAAGTGCTGTCTCTGGCCGCCTGATCCAGTACCAGGTCGGCGCCGAAGCGGTGCTGACGGCAGTGTTTGCCAACGTGGCGCCATCAGAGTATGCCGGTATCCGCGAATCCCTGGACGGGATCTTCGATACTCTCGGTGCGCGCAACCTGAGCCGCGACTACGATGACAAGACCCAGACCTTAAGCTACCGCTTCGAAAGCGGCCAGGCCATGGCGGACCTCGACAGCGCCCTGGGGCAGCAGATCAAGACCGCCCCGGCTCTGCAGGGTCTTGTCCCCGGGACCGCCACCGATACCTCGCTGGCATACAGCTTCCGCAAGACCATCGTCACGGTGGCCTTTAACAATATCGCGCCGGGGGATTACGGTGCCCTCGGCACCACGCTCGACACGTTGATCAAGGACCTCGGCGGACGTGATGTCTCCAGGACCTATG